>Ga0310344_10000232_pt1 | contig 45781 bp, 36 predicted proteins | sample HC15DNA20200_MG_FD_203801 | JGI IMG/M metagenome (GOLD analysis project Ga0310344, IMG submission 203801) | Marine microbial communities from station ALOHA, North Pacific Subtropical Gyre - HC15-DNA-20-200_MG | ecosystem: Environmental > Aquatic > Marine > Oceanic | place: Pacific Ocean: North...
GTTTCTGGTCTTCATGGGCAGTCCCCTGACATCGCAATGGGGGTAGACCCTGGAGGAGCCGGCGATCAAGGCTTGATGTTCGGATATGCCTGCTCAGAAACGGCAGAACTGATGCCGCTTCCCATAATGCTTTCCCATCGGCTGGTTCGAGGTCTTTCAGAGGCTCGCCGAAAAGGCGAGATCGATTATCTGCGACCAGACGGAAAATCCCAAGTCACTGTTGAATACGACGGCGACGAACCAATTAGAATTGATGCAGTCGTCGTGTCATCTCAGCACAGCGATGACGTCTCTATTGAAACAATCCGAGAAGATTTAGAAGCAAAGGTTATTCGCCGGATCATTCCCGGGAATCTTCTCGATGAGAATACAAAAATTTATGTCAATCCTACGGGTAGGTTTGTGACTGGTGGCCCCCACGGCGACGCTGGTCTTACAGGTAGAAAAATCATTGTTGACACCTATGGAGGAATGGCTCCACATGGAGGGGGTGCATTTTCTGGAAAGGATCCAACAAAAGTTGATCGGTCGGCATGCTATATGGCTCGGTATATCGCAAAGAATTGTGTCGCAGCTGGTCTGGCAGATCGGGTTCAAGTGCAACTAGCGTATGCGATTGGGGTAGCAGATCCTGTGTCAGTTCTTGTTGAAACATTTGGAACAGGAAAAATCGAGGAAGACCGGATTTCAGCGTTGGTTCGGGAGCACTTTCAGTTGACTCCAAAAGGTATCATTGAGTCTCTGAACCTGCGACGTCCTATCTACAGGCAGACTGCAGCATTTGGACATTTTGGAAGGTTAGAGCCAGATTTTAGCTGGGAAAGCACCGATAAAGCCGACGCCCTAAAGAGTGCTACTGGCCAGTAATCCAGGTAGCGACTTTGGCGGCATAAAAAGAGGGATCAGAGCACCGACAATCAAAGAACCTGATCATGCACTGGCGACGATGGGGGTCCTTCTCACTGGTTGTTTTCGGAATCCTTATCTTTTCTTGTGCCTGTCTATGGTTTTTTCTGACTCTTCCACCGCTACCCGAAGGCTCGGAAAAATCCTCTATCGCGACCAGCTCACAAGAAGTTGTCCGCGGCGCCATTCATATTCATACGAACCGTTCGGATGGACACGGATCAGTTGAGGAGATTGCGCTTGCTGCGTCTGATGCTGGCCTCGATTTCGTAATTTTCACGGACCATGGCACTGGCCATGAGACGACGGAGCCTCCTCGATTCATTGAAAACGTTTTATGTATTGATGCTGTGGAAATCAGCACCGATAGCGGCCACCTGATTGCCATCGGATTACCGCCATCAACACCTTACCCTCTTGGAGGTGATTCTAGGGGCGTCGTGGATGACGTCAGACGCCTTGGAGCACTTGGCGTCGCAGCGCATCCTTTTTCCCCAAAACTTGATTTGCAGTGGACTGACTCAATATCTGAACTTGATGGAATTGAAATCTTAAACGGAGACAGTCAATGGCGCGACGAAGATTTTGTTCAGCTTTTCGTCACAAGCGTTCATTCTCTCTTTCGTCCCGCAGCATCCTTTGCAAGACTCCTAGATCGTTCAAATAAAACTTTTAAATATTGGGACTCTCTAGGCGAAAGAAATAGAACTGTTGGTCTGTCAGGTGCAGACATTCATGGGCAAATTCCATTGACGACAGCCCCTCAAGAGGGCGAACACGGTACGGGAATTGGACTACCGTTTCCAAAATACAAAGATGTATTTAGCACATTTAGCAACAGAGTAATACTGCATAAAAAATTTAGTAAGGACCCAACCATCGCTGCGGCAAGCCTAGTTAGCAGCTTAAAGGAAGGTCGTTTGTTTACCGTTATGGATGGGGTTGCAGAATTTCGGCACTTTTCCTTCACAGCAAAAAAGGCTGGCGAAGTTTATCAAATGGGTGAAGTTGTAGCTTCGGATGGGGAAATCGTTTTTCAGAGCGAGGTTGCAGGCCCCGATGCGCTCGAGTTGGTCTTGTATAAAGACGGCATTCCGGTTGCACAGACAAAGACGAAATCTTTGCGATATTCGGCGGCCCCTGACGGCTCTGTTTATAGGGTTGAGGTATTCCTTTTGCGCGATCGTGGAAACACAGGGAATCCGTGGCTGATGAGTAATCCTATTTATGTGGGTGATTACATCAACAAAGAGCCCCAATCGACTGGTAAGCGAACACCCGTGAATTCATTTAGCGCGAATGATTGGCATCTTGAGCACAGCGCAGATGAAAGCACGGGCTCAGTGGAATCAAATGACGCGCTTTTGAATTTTCATTACGCTCTTGACGGTCAAAGCGAATCGGACAGTTTCGTTGCGGCGGCTTACATCAACAAGAAGTTTGATTTAAAAGGAGCGACAGAAATTTCCTTTGATGTAATTGGGGATCGTCCGATGAGATTGCTTCTCCAGTTACGAGCGGGATCTCTTGAAAAGGAGCCCCGATGGATTCAATCGTTTTATGCGGATTCAAACAAGCGTAATATCTCGATAGCATTAGATTCATTGCGTCCAGCCGAAGCATCTCAATCGCCGTCCGTCTTGGTTGACGTTGTGGATTCTCTACTTTTCGTTGCAGACCTTACAAATCACTCTCCGGGGGACAGTGCTCTCGTCCAAATATCAAATATTCATACAGTTAGAGTAGAGTAGTTTCAACTGTGATTCGTGACAGTTATTAGCGGGTTTAAGTGACACCGTAACGACTGAACCGTTACGTTCGAACCGTAAGTAATAAATAGGTAGCAGAGGCGCCAAAGAGAAGATTTGGGGCCCAAGCAGCCAGCATTGGCGCAAGCAAACCGGCTGTTCCAATTGCAGCAAAAACGTTAATCGTTGTCCAGTATGTAAAAGCAAGGGCGATTCCAACCCCAATTCCATACAATGCGCCCCTCGGGCCGGTCGTTACAGCGAACGGAATGGCAATAAGCGTCAGAATTAAAGTAACTAAAGGAAAAGACGCCTTACGATGTAATGCTACGATTAATCGACCCACATCGAATCCGCTCGCACTGAGCTCCTCAATGTGAGTCTGAAGTTCTGAAAAGTTCATTAGCTCCGGATCTGGAGTCCTTGTTTTAAAATAATTCGGCTCTTCGAGCCTTTCCAAGATAAGAGTCGAATCTCTCTCGTGCTGATCGTTTGCGATGGTTTCAAAAGATTCAAGCTCACGGTCCCAGAGACCTTTACCGCTCCAATCGCCGTTTATGAAAACAGCTTCCGATGCAAAGGTGCGCTTAGAGAGCTTCCATGATTCTCGATTGAACTCAAAAATTGAAAGATTGACGAGCTTGTTCTCGCCAGGATCAAAACTTAAATAATGATAAATAGAGCCATTCTCGGCGACAGACCATTGTCGGTTTAAAACATTGAGAGTGTCACGACTGGGTTCTCCGGTTCGAATTTCTTGATTAAGCGCCTGAGCCTGTCTATTAGAATTCGCCAGCACAGATTCGCTAAGCGCGAACAATGCTAAACTCCAAAAGAGGCTGGACACAAAGACGGGCAGAGACGCCCGATACAAACTTACCCCACACGCCTTCATGACAGTTAACTCGCTCGATTTTGTTAGCAAACCGACGGTTACAAGTGCGGCAACTAATGCGGAGATCGGAAGAACAAAATAAACAAATTGAGGTGTAGCGTACCAAAAATATTGCAACAGGAGTGCTCCGGAGGTTTGCCCCTTAAAGAGTTTGTCGGATAAGTCGATAAATGTGGAGATGTAAAAAATCCCAAGGAGCCCAACAAACGCTAAGAGAGAGATACCGATGTAAAGACGGGCTACGTACCAGTCGAGAAGTCCTACGCCGAATCTCTTTGGCGTCGTGAAGATAGATGCTTTGAAAAAGGGGAGAGCATCGGAGCTTCCGGCGAGAGCATTCGACGACCTCTTAGAAAAAAAAGAGGGCATCCGAATCGTGCTTTCAATTGACTGAGCTCTAAGACTTAAGAGAACCAATCCCACAATACCGAGAACTAGATTCGGTAGCCACATTGCAAGATGAGGTGACACCATTGATGCCTTCGCGAGTGCTTCTGCTCCGTACATGATTACGTAATAAGAAAAGATAACTCCTATGCCAAGAGCAAAGCTCGCTAGCTTTCCGTCTTTTCGATTCGTTACTCCAAGACACAGACCTATAAGGACAAAGACAAGGCACGCATATGGTATTGAAAATTTCCTATGTACTTCCATTATCGGCCGATGCGGCGACATTCCCATCTCGCTCATCCGGGCGGCTTCTTGTTGAAGCTGCGGGATAGTGAGTTCTGGGTAGCCCCGCTGAGGTCCAGCTCGTGGGAATACTGTCTCAGGGTCGAGACCAATAATGATCTCATCGAATTCATGAATTTCGTAGTTGTTCGGCTCTTTGGGATTTACTTGGTGGCCGGAGCCGGTCTGAAGAACGATATCAACAGTACGTTCGGCAGCGTTTAGGACCACCTGTCCTTTTTCAGCCACATAGATATCTGGGTTCTCTGAGTCTCTTGTGTCTGCGAGAAAAACCTCGTTCCAGCCTGAACCCGTAGGGGAGACCTCTCGAACGTAAAGCATCACATTTGGAAAATCATCATAAAAAATGCGTTCCTTGACTTCTCCTTCAGCTCGACTGGCGACCGTTCTGAAGGTGATTTCGCGAAAAGCCTGGTTTGCATCTGGTAGAGCGAATATCAGCACATAGGCGGTAGCTGAGGTGGCTATGAATCCTAAAACTAAGAGCGGAAATAGTATTCTGTAGATACTGACGCCACATGCCTGCAGAGCCACTGTTTCTCGATCGCTAGAGAGGCGGCCCAGGCCTATCAAGACGCCTAGAAGTAGCGCCATTGGAATTGTGATTCCAAGTCCCTGTGGTACAAGAGTTGCCATTATTTTTATTACGGTAAGGGCATCGACGCCTTTTGCTATAAGTTCCTCGGCAACATCCATGATTGGAGGAATCATTAAGAGAAACGTAAAAACTAACAGCGCGAGCAGGAACGGTGGTATAACCTCGCGAAGCAGGTATCGATCCGTAATTCTAAGCATAAAGACAGGAATATTTTACAGCGAGGAGCGAGGTCCAAGGAAGCGTGGGCACGGAAGACGAGAAACAATGGGTCCAATAAGGGATGTTATGTTAACTTAAAGATAAACCCAATCGACTAGCCACGCAACTCTACTAATATCTCTTCCAGGGTCTCGATCAACTCTTCTCTATTTACACGTGATTTCTGAAAATCTAATCTGAACTTATAAGACTTTGACGGCGAAACATACTTAAACGCAAAAGGTTTAGCGACCTTCTGAGCCTTAGAAACCTTCCCACGCCTGACCTCCGCCCTGGTCATTCCTCCTTTGGCAATCTTCTCAGCTAGCAAGAGCATTTTAGATGGGTCTTTCTCTCGAGCAATCTGAAGGAGCAATGACTTCGAGCTGATATCCGCAAGAATGCAAAACTTCTTAACGTCTGAAGTGATTATATTCAGCGCTAAAAGCTCGGTAATCGCCGTCCTCGATTTTCCTAGCCGCTTCGCCAACTCCTCATGTGTGTATTCAAACTTTTCAGATAATGCGCCTATAGAATCCGCCTCCTCAAACGCCGTCAAATCCTTACGCTGAATGTTCTCAATCAACGCAAGCTCGATCAACTCCCGATCATCAACATCGCGAATAATAACTGGAATCTCCTCTAGGCCAACCTGGACAGATGCTTGATACCTTCGCTCTCCAGCAATTATCTGAAATCGTCCACGCTGCTGGCGGACAATAAGGGGCTCCAAAATACCTTTCTCAGCAATTGAAGCCATCAATTCAGAGAGATCTCCCATCATCTGGCGTGGCTGATCTGGATTCGGATCAATTTGCCCAATTGGAACCATGCGACCAACCGGAGCCCCCGAAGAAGCAGCCAACGCCTCAACGTAGTGAGCGTCATGCCGCATTCGTGTATTCTCAGGCAATCCTCGTCTAGGCACGATCAATAACCTCCTCGCACAAACTATAGTAATCAGAAGCCCCTTTTGAGTTTGGAGCAAACGTAAAAATAGATTCTCTATACGCCGGACTCTCCTCCAGGCGAACATTCTTTGAAATCATTGTCTTAAAAACCTTTGCACCAAAAACCTTTTGAATCTGTCTCTGGATATCCTTAGCCAGCGAGGTTCGCCTGTCATGCATTGTTATAACAACGCCCAGGATATTCAACTTAGGGTTCGCCCTTGTTCTTACCTTTTCGATCGTCTCAAGCAGATCGTCTGTTCCCTCAAGGGCAAAGTACGACGATTGAATAGGAACCAAAAGATGAGAAGCGGCAACCAAAGCGTTCACGGTAAGCAGACCAAGAGTCGGCGGACAATCAATAACAACATTCCTAAATTTCTTCCTGATCGGATGGATCTTATCTCTCAAACGAAAATGGGAATCCAGTTCACCAATCAGCCTCGCTTCAAGTTTTGCAAGGGAAATTCGCGCGGGGGCAATCCATAAATTCTCATGATCAGATTCATGAATCACGTCAGACAACGCGCATTCGCTATCTGCAATCGCATCGTAGACGCTCTTTTCAATACCTTCACGATCAACGTAAGTCAGAGTGCTGTTTGCTTGAGGATCAAGGTCAATAAGAAGGGTTCGTTCTCCGCGCAAGGCAAAAGCTGCAGCGAGATTTATAGCTGTGGTTGTTTTACCAACCCCACCCTTTTGGTTAGCTACGGCAACGATCATGCTTTTACAAGGCCACCAGAATCTTTTCGAAGAAAGAAAAGCAAGCAAAAAGTAATTGGCCGTATTCTAGGTTTGCAACTTTTAAGTGTCAAGAAAATAGCAACAAGGAGTCTCGATAATTAAAGATAAATAGACATCTTTACAGAAAAAAGAGAAATGTCGGCCGGCCGACATCTCACATTTTATATTTGCCCATGTCTTCAGGGTCAAGATCTTCCAGCCATTTTGTAAGTCTCTCTGGTTCAGCGTTCTCTGCTGAAAATTCAAGCTTCTTCGCGCCTTCAATTACCGTTTTCTCAACAAAGATAGGCGCTGAAACCCTAAGAGCGAGAGCGATCGCATCGCTTGGCCTTGAATCAACCGCCACTATTTCGCCACCGACTTCCATGTGGATAAAAGAAAAAAACGTATTGTCCTGGATATCTGAAATAACAATCCGGTCAATTCTTGCCTTAAGATCCTGGATAACATTTCGCAACAGGTCGTGAGTCATTGGCCTGGACGACGCCACGTTCTCAATCTGAGAAGCAATCGCGTTTGCTTCAAAAACGCCCACCCAAATAGGTAGAACATGTTTTTCTTCCGAGTCGCGAAGAATCACGATGGGCATGTTCGTAATGGGGTCAACAGTAAGTCCCTTAATTGTCATCTCGATCTGCATAACAAACTCCGCCGTTTCTCAATTACTCTGAACCTGAAATCCGTGGACGCTGTGCGCGCCTGATCCATCAATCTCAACGATCGTCAGGTCTCCAATTTGATCCGGTGCGCCTTCAAAATTTACGATGGTATTCTGTGGGGTTCTCCCAGAAAGCTCGTTGGGTCTTTTCCTGCTTCGCGAGTCAATTAAAACCTCCACCCTGCGCCCAACAAGTTCTTTGTTTAGCGCTATCTGAATATTTTTTTGAAGATCTTGGAGGCGCATTAAGCGCGAGAGCTTCTCCTCACTTGCCACAGTGTCTGGTAATCGCTTCGAAGCTAATGTATTGGGTCTCTCTGAATACTTAAAAGAATACATCGAGTTAAACCGAACTGTTTCAGTCATGCTAAGAGTTTCAAAAAAATCATTTTCTGTTTCTCCAGGAAATCCAATAATAATATCGGTCGATAGGGCTATTTCCGGGATATTTTTTCGTACTTTATTTACAAGCTGAAGATAGTACTCCCTGCTATGGCGCCTGTTCATTGATTTTAAAATCTTCGATGACCCAGATTGAAGAGGCAAATGCAGATGGCTGCAGACCTTCTCCGACTCCCCCATCACTTCAATCAAACGATCAGATACATGCCGAGGGTGCGGACTCGCAAATCGAATCCTTTTCACCTTATCGACTTCCCCGACTGATCTCAGGAGTTGAGGGAAATCAAAGTCTGGGTACTGAGGATCCTGATAATGATTCACAATCTGGCCAAGAAGATGAATTTCAGAATGACCAGCCGCCGCGACAAGTTCTACTTCTGCAAGGATTTCCTGTGACGGCCTCATGCGCTCAAGACCTCTCGTATACGGAACCACGCAGAAGGCGCAAAAATCGTTACAACCTTCGATGATATTAACAAAGGCTTTTGTTGGATCGTGTCGCGTTGCAATCCCTAAAGGAAAAGAAACATCATCATATGGATTGATGTCCACTTGCAGGCGGTTAGAGTGCTCCGCCTCAGCTAAAAGCATCGGCAACTTCTTTATCGCCTGAGTGCCTACGACGGCATCTATTCTTGTCCTCGTTTGGTCCGCAATTTTTCCGCCCTCTTGTTGCGCGACGCACCCTGTCACAGCGACAAGTGGCCGTTCCTTATTGTTTTTGCCGCGCACATCGTCGAGTCTGGCGTACAACTTCTCCTGGGCTTTTTCCCTGACGCTGCATGTGTTTATAACCACAAGGTCCGCCTCGACAAGATCCGTAGTCATAACATAACCAGACTGCTCGAGAAGGCCCGCGATTCTTTCAGAATCGTGCACATTCATTTGGCAACCAAATGTTTCAATAACCGCCTTACGGGCCATCTACTTTCGCTTTCGCCTTTCGCTTTCGCCTTTTGCTTTTTCTTTGCCCCTCATGAGCTCTCTCGCTCCCTCTAGGGCTGCCTCACTTGTCGCACCTGTCATTAACCGAGCAATCTCGGAAGCCCTGCTCTCTTCCGGTAACGCCTCCACAACCGTCAGAGTTCGACTCTCACGCAATACTTTCGCAACACGAAGATGATTGGTCGCAAAAGACGCGATTTGCGGCAGATGAGTCACGCACAACACCTGAAATCTTTCACTCAATCTAAACAAACTCTCGCCAACATAGTTAGCGGTAGCGCCGCCTATCCCCGCATCGACCTCATCAAAAACCAATGTCTTTCCAGGCAGGTCAATTGTGGCTACAGTCTTAATTGCAAGCATTACGCGAGAAAGCTCACCCCCGGACGCAACCTTTCCTAACGGTCGAGGGCTCTCACCCGCATTCGCGCTAAAGAAAAACTCAACATCATCAAACCCCGTTTCCGACCACTCGCCATCGCTGTCTCCGAACTCAACCGAAAAAGCAGCACCATCTAAGGCGAGGTTTGAAAAAAGCGGTGTCATCGCAGCCTCAAGACGTTTAGCACCTGCCCTTCGCTTCCTTGATAGCTCCCTCGCCCTCTCTAAAAACAATTCACGCGCTTCGCTCTCCTCGCGCCTCAACCGCTCACCTGACTCCTCATGTTCCCGCAGCTCCGTCAACTCCCCCGCTATTCTCTCTCTCTCCAATAAAACATCAGAAAGACCAGGCCCATATTTCTTTTTAACACCTGCCAACAAGGACAACCGCCCCTCAACCTCTGCCAACCGTTCCGGAGACACCTCTATACTGCCCCGATAATCTCTCAAAAAAATTGCGATCTCCTCTAGCGATGCATTCACTCCATCCTTCACAGACAACTCGCCTTCAACCTCTTTATCAATTTCTGCAAGCCCTTCAAGGTGTTTCCAAACGAGCCCAAGATTACTCAACACAGAATTATCATTCTCATACAGCAAAGCGTAACTCTCATCGCATGCCAACCTCAGCTGTTCGGCATTCGCCAATCGGTCTCTCTCACGTGAAAGCTCTTCGTCCTCATTCTCCTCAATTTTGAGATCGTCAATTTCCCTGCACTGAAAAGCAAGAAACTCTATCTTTTCATTTCTCTCCGTTTCACTGATCATAGACTGATCAATTTTCCCCTTTACGGATCTCCATGCTCGGAACGAATTAGCGACATTACTCTCTAACTCACCTGCTACCAAAAAGGAATCCAGCAAACCAAGGTGGGCCTCTTTATTAAGAAGCGCCTGATGCTCATGCTGACCATGAATATCTACCAAGACACTCGAGACTTTCTCAAGCGCTCGTACTGTCGCCAGAGCCTCATCAATAAAGGCACGACTCCGTCCCTCAGCTGTAATCTCTCGACGTAAAATAATTTCTTGCCCTTCAGCCGTCTCCACACTCGCCTGCACTACCGCTTTTTCAGCACCCGTTCGAACTAGATCTGCATGGGCCCGAGCCCCCGCCAAAAGCCCTAGTGCACCCACTACAATTGATTTACCTGCACCCGTCTCTCCCGTGAGCACAGTAAACCCATCTAAGAATTCGATTTCCAAGCTATCGACCGTCGCAAGATTTTTAATACTTAGGTAGCGAATCATCTGCACCAATCAGACAAAATATTTTCCCAAAAAACGATGGAAACCCCATGTTATCATACATTTGACAGCATCTTACCTGCATGCTAGTCTCATCTAAATCGCGCTGTCCCAGCGGCGCGCCAGTGTCAGGTCTCGGAGGGTTTTGGTGCTTAATTATTTGTTTGACGCCGCCACCTTTCTCCAGGCGCAAGGCGTGATCGCGTCTGAGGATGGTTTTGGAGGTGGGTTTTTTGGTTTAATTACACGCTCATCTCTTATCTCACAGTTTGTTCTCCTTGTCCTTGTGATTTTTTCCATCACATCGTGGACAACGATACTCATCAAACTAAAACAACTGCGTCGCGTAGCACGCGAAACGGAAAGTTTTCTTGAAGTGTTTCGACGCAGTAAAAAATTCTCGGAAGTCCAAGCCGTTTGTAGATCTCTTTCACACAGCCCGTTAGCGTCAGTCTTTCAGGCCGGATATGTCGAGTTAAATCTGCAACTCCGACAAACCGATGAAAATTCCCCGAACCCCGAATCCGGCTTGAAAAGTTTTGACGCACTAGATCGCGCCTTACTCCGCGCATCGAGCACAGAAATTTCTAAACTTGAAAAACGTGTGTCGAGCCTTGCTACAACGGCAAGCCTTACACCGTTCATTGGATTATTTGGAACAGTCTGGGGAATCATGACGGCCTTTGCGGGGATTGGCGCTAGTGGATCGACGAGCCTCGCCGTCGTGGCTCCGGGAATCGCGGAGGCGCTTATCGCGACTGCAGCAGGGCTATTCGCCGCCATTCCAGCCGTTTACTTCTACAACCAATTTACTCAACGAATCAAAGAACTCGCCTCGGCCATGGATGACTTTTCACTTGAGTTCTTAAATATTACTGAACGAAATTTTTCCTAACGGTAATTCTTATTGTGCCAAACGTTCACGCACACCAAGGACAATCGGGCCGGTCGCGTCATGGTCGAAGAGGGCCACGTCCGTCCAGCTCGCTTTCAGAAATCAATGTCATCCCACTTGTTGATGTCATGCTTGTGATGCTTGTTGTCTTTATGGTCGCCGCTCCGATGATGCAACGAGGCCTTGAAGTTAATCTGCCCGAAGCCCGTCGGGCGAACGGACTCAACGAGGAACGTCTTTTTGTTACAGTGCCTCTAAATTTTAGAACCGATCAATTGCTTCAAGTGGATGAAGACACGGTGCCATTCGATGCCTTGCACGAACGAATTGCTATTGAAATGGAAGCGCGCGGAGATCGGTCCGTCTTTCTGCGCGGTGATGGAGCCATCACCTATGATGAACTTATGCAAGTAATGGACCGATTAAAAGAGGGTGGTGTTGCGGAGGTCGGTTTGGTGGTAGATTTTCCGAGTGAACGGTGACCTGTTTCCTCATTCTCAAAAAGATAAAACATAAGGCAGTGACTAAGATAACTGGGACCCCGCTAACTGATTCGTTCGACGACAAAGCGAGTGTGCGCCGCATGCTGGCGGTATCAACAGCTACACACGTCTTCCTGATCGGATTCCTCGTACTAACGCAAAGCTCATTATTTCGCGGTGCATCAGAAACCGATCCCGATGTCGTAATGTCGATTCGACTTGGTGGACCAGAAGGTCCAGGTGAAGGCGGGTTAACACCATTAGGCGGCAGGCCGGTCCAAGAGTTACTCCCTTTACAGGAAGCCAGTCGACCTCAGTGGATACAGCCGCCTACTCCGACACAACCAGAAATGGTACTTCCCGTAGAGGAACCCGCTCGCCGCCTCGAACCAGACACCGAGGTACAGACCGTAGCCGAGGAAGCTCGAGGGAGGACTCCGACAAAGGGCCCAGAACTGCTCGATGGTTCATCGATGGCCGACACCGGACTCGAAGGCATTGGTGTCGGGCTCTCGGGCGGAGGGTTAGGGGGTAGCAGTGGAGAGATCAGCCTGAGTGATTTTTGTTGCCCTGATTATCTGTCAACGATGATTCAGCTTATCCGCCGCCAATGGAATTCAGATCAAGAAGTTCCCGGTGTTACCGTAATCAGGTTTACAATTGCACGAACCGGCATCATCGAGGGTGTGGGAATCGATCGCAGTAGCGGATATCTTGCTTTAGACATGAGCGCACAACGGGCAGTACTATTAACCACTCAGTTGCCACCGCTACCTTCCGGCTTTACAGGGCAGGATTTAACCGTTACGTTGACGTTTGAGTACCGACGATGAAACTATTATTCCGCACATTCTTGTTTGTCTGCCTTCCTGGAACGTATCTTCTGTTCGCACAAGCCCCCCCTGCTAATCCATCTCAATCCGATCTGCAAAACCAGCAGCAATCCGAAGTCGCCTTGATTATTGGTGATCGGATTGGCAGGCAGCCCACCTTTGCAGTCCCGAACTGCATTACGACGCAAGACAGCGAGGATCTTGCGTCAACGGGCGCACTCATCGCCAAAGTTTTATGGGACGACTTAGAGTTTGAGCGAGAATTTCGGATGATGGCTCGTGATATTTATGACAGCGTACCCCCTGCTCGGTCCTTAACCAATATTGCTCTCGCCGACTGGAGGGCATTAGGTGCCGACGCTGTTCTAAACTGCACGGTCACCAGTGCTGGAGAAAATCAAATACGGGTTAGCGCGCGGCTCTTTGACACCAATGCCGAATCATCCGCATTCGGTGTTCAATATTCAGGAGCGCTCAACAACGCAAGAATTTACGCCCACGAGCTTTCCGACGAAATCCATCGACACCAGCGTGGCCTGCGTGGTGTCGCTCGAACAAAAATCTCTTTCATCTCTGACCGTGACAGTGAATCCGTGCTCGGCTTAGTCGAGAATCGCCAAACAAAGGAAGTCTACTTCTCTGATTACGACGGAGCCAGCGTTCAACGCGTGACAATAAGCCGTTCTTTAAACACAACGCCACAGTGGGCACCAAATGCGCGGGCCATTGCGTACACCTCATGGCGACAGGGTTTTCAGGATATCTTTGTTTCACACATCTATGAAGGCCGGCTCGCGAACCCTGCCAATGGAACCGATCAGATCCATAATTGGCTACCCGCCTGGTCGCCCGACGGCACACGAATGGCATTTACGTCAAATCGCGATGGTAATCCAGAACTCTATATTATGTCGGCCGACGGAGGCGACGTGCGCCGTCTAACGAATCATCCTGGTATCGATACCTCCCCGACCTGGTCCCCACAGGGCCATCAAATCGCGTTCACCTCAGATCGCACAGGGTCTCCGCAAATTTATGTTGTCGGTGCTGATGGCACTGGCCTCCGCCGGATTACATTTGAATCCTACTGCGATAGACCGACCTGGTCCCCGGCACCGTATAACGAAATCGCCTATTCCTCTCGCACGGGTGCCGGACACGACATCAAAGTTGTTGACCTCGCAACAAACGAAGTCCGCCAACTGACCTTTGGCCTTGGCACCAATGAAAGCCCGAGTTATTCGCCTAATGGTCGTCATGTTGCCTTTATGTCAACGCGTGGCTCGGCGGGCACTAAACAAATCTGGACAATCGGCCGAGATGGACGAGGGCTGCGACGACTCACAAGTCAAGGGAATAACGAGATGCCAAGCTGGTCTCAGTAGAAATATGGTTCCGGCAACACTGGCGATGTAATTCACAATAGCGATAGAGTGAAGGAGACAACAACGATGAATACCTGGTGGAATCAACAACGCGCATACACCCTTACGCTACTCCTTTCTGTAACGCTTGCTGGAGCGACTTCATGCGTAAAAAATTCTCCAACTGTTCCCGAGGAACCTCCACCACCGCCAGACGTTGTGGAATCCGCTCCACCGCCAGCTCCGCGTCCAACACCCCGTCCAACACCTCCCCCTCCCGAACCTGAGCAACCGGTTATTGCTGAAGACACCTTTGTGTCCCGATCACTTGAAGAATTGAATCGTGAATCTCCTCTCGAACCCGTTTTCTACGGCTACGATAGCTCTGAAGTCGACACAGACGCCCGAGGCGTTTTAGATCAGAATCTTGAGATACTGCGAGAGAACAGCAACTGGATCATTACGATTGAAGGTCACTGCGATGAGCGCGGCACCGCTGAATACAATCTTGCACTCGGTGAACGCCGTGCGCTCGCCGCCCGCGATTACCTTATTGGCCGTGGCCTCGAAGCCCGTCGCGTGCGAACGGTCAGCTACGGAAAGGAATTTCCGTTTGACGCTGGCCATGACGACACGGCGTGGGCCGCAAACCGCCGTGCCCATTTTGTCATCACAGACCAGTAATCATGTATTACATCGGGTATTCTTATCGACAGTGGTAATCGCTATTACTTGTTAAGGAGTTTTTATGCATCGCCTATACACGATCTCAGCCTGTTTTCTCTTCGTGGCCTCTCTTTTACCGATCAGTGTGTTTAGCGCAGACCGCGAAACACAGCAGATCATGGCGGATATCAGAATGCTCCAGGAACGCACTGGGCAACTACAATTATTAATGGTTTCCTTGGATGAGACCCTTAAACAAATTTCAACGCGGATGGACACCGAAGCCGAACGCACCCGGCAGGCTTTTGCTGACCAAAACGTTTCCGTTGACAGCGTGGCCGATACCGTGCGAACGATGCGCGAGCGTTTTGACGACACGAACGTCAGAATATCCTCTCTTTCCCAAGAAATAGAGGCACTACGGTCAGCGATACCTCGCCAACGCCCCACATACCCACAACTGTTTGTTGATCCGGAAACTGGTCTACCAATGGAGGCCCCCGCAGTCGCATCGGCTCCTCACGTGACCAATGATCCCGGAGTCTCCCCCCAACGGATGTATGACACGGCATGGGCGGACTACACCAACGGTCAGTGGCAACTGGCCATTCAAGGATTTCAGACCTACATTCAGGCGTTCCCTGATGCAGAGTTGGCCGATGATGCACAGTTTTATATTGGCCAGACACACTACGCGGACGGACAATTCCAAGAAGCCATTAACGCCTTTGAAGAAGTTCTTCTCCGCCATCCGGATGGCGACATCGTACCCGAAGCCTCCTACAAGCGTGGGCTCAGCCTGGATCGCATGGGCCAGACCGAACAAGCCCGACAAGCCTTTCAACGAATCCTAACCAATCATCCAGACCATTCGATGGCGACCTTAGCTCAACAGGCGCTCGATCGACTGAATCAATAACGAGAAAGTGATCAGGACATATCATGGCAAGCGTAAACAAAGTAATTCTCATTGGTAACCTTGGCCGCGACATCGAACTTCGGTACACCTCAGGTGGCACTGCCGTTGCCACCTTAAACATGGCTACGACTGATTTCTGGAACGACAAGTCTGGGCAGCGGCAAGAAAAAACCGAGTGGCATCGAATCGTACTGTGGGGGAAAACGGCAGAGTCCCTGGCTGAATACCTTTTAAAGGGGCGCCAGATTTATGTAGAGGGCCGCCTTCAGACACGTCAATGGGATGATAAAGATGGTAACAAGCGCTACACAACTGAAGTACGCGCTGACCGCGTTGTGCTCCTCGGTGGTCGAGGAGGAGGAAGTGACGGCGGCGGCGGACGAAACGATGGAAACGATGTGGTTCAAGATCAACGCCAACCTGAACCCGCGGAACCAGTCGAACTCACAGAGGACGACATTCCATTCTAGAATCGATATATTAGTCTACGCGTCTAGGATTTCCCCAAGGAGGCCCTGATTGCCTCCTTGGGTTTCTGTATAATATTAGGACGGAAATGTTGTAGGTTCAGTTAAAGCTCAATTCAAGTTCGATCCCACCTAGTGGTTTTTCGAGAGCGTAATTCTTTAACACCCTCGTTACATTCCAGGAGTTAGTGTGCCCAATTCGTTGGCAGTACTGCGTACGGCAGCACCATCGATATCAGGCATTGTAAGAATTTCTTTAACTATAGGAGAATTTGATGAATCGATTTGTACTTATGCTTGGTTTCCTCTTTATCTTTTCCATCTCAGGAAACGCACAAACAAAAGTTAGCTCAGTCAATGATCAAAACATTAAGGTCTACAGCTTTACTTCCACAGGCGGCACAGTCGACGTTTCAATCTCGTGGTTGAATAAATCTGCAAACCTCATCATGGTCGTCGCCTGCGATGAAGATGATCCAACGATTTTTGGTGGCGCAGCAGGCGGACTTGATCGCTTTGCGCGACTCCAATCCGGTATACCCGCTAATCTCGCCTGCGAACTCGGTGTCACCTCTACGGTGAACGGTTCGAAGTATTGGCTCAACTTTGCGAGCGGCACGACTGCCAGCCTTGCTCGAAACCAAGGTGGCGACGTCTCTCGCGGCTTCGATGGAAGCGATGACTTCACGGCCCTCACCCTCGCAATAGAGAACGAAATTGCGCGTCTGCGCCGACACTTTTAGGCCTCAGGCATACTTCTTTATATATAAAAGGAAATGATGAAATCGATGAGAACATATTTATTATTATCCCTGTGTGTCTTGGTGAGCGCGACCGCAACATCAGCGAATCAAACACACGTAAATACGGCGACTTATAATAGGACCAAAGCGTACACATTTACGTATCCGTCCGATGGAATTCTGCATCTAACCGGAACGTGGAACAACAAAAACGCAGACCTTCAGATCGTTTCTACCTGTAGATTCTCTAACTCGGCAGGCGGCGCACCAGAACACATTGCGAATATTGGCTACGACCATTGGGCAAGTGGTTCTGGCGATGAAAGAATTGTCAAGCTCACCTCGAGTTCCTTTGAAGGCACTTACTGTGATGTCTACGTCTGGACAACGGCAAAAAACACCGCCACTCCGTATCGACTTCATATGCAGTTCACAGATGATGGCGGGCTCTCTAACGCAGTGGCTACGCCGAAGGCCGAACTTATCGCCGTGGAGGAAAATCAATGAAACAGTTAATAGCGTTTCTCCTGATCTTGCCGTGGCTCGTCAATGCTGTCTCTGCAGATTCCAAGACGGGAACGATAACAAAACGATCATGGCTGGCATACACAGTAGATATGCCAGAAAATGGGCAGTCCACGATTGATTACACTCTAATGTGGAAGAACAAGAGCACTCTCGGAGCTTCTGCGGTTTTCTGTCACCCTAAAGACGTATCTTGGGATAGCAACTCGGCACGTGAAGACAGATATTTCACTGGTGGAAGCGGGTCTTACGCCTTTGGAGACGGCCAGACCAAGGTGCTTACCAATCAGGTGTCAACCTATGGCGAGCAAAAGGTATGCACCATCTTTATTACCGCGTGGTGGGGACCCTCCTCAGCCTTTCTGCTCAGCGCCGACATCAAGGCAGATGCCGGCCTTGGGGCTGCGACTAGTATTCCAAAAGCGGAACTTCTCCCTCGCTCACTGACCGATGAAGAGAGCCAGGCCCTGACAGACACACTACTTGGGAATTAGCCTCGCGTTTCAGAGTTTCTGATGTACTTCGTGACCCCGCCTCTCCGGAGGCGGGCTTTTTTATGTTCTACCGTAACGATCCTCAAGCCGCACCACATCATCAAGCTCTGGGGTGGACACCTCAATCATGTCGCTATCCTCGAGGGCCGTCATGCGGTGTACGGTCTTCGCCGCGATATGGATCCGTTCCCCCGGTCCCATCTCCCAGACGCGCGCATCCGCGCCTTCACCGATTTCAAATTGCACACGACCACTCCACAGAAGAATCGTCTCGTCTTTAATATTGTGATACTGCAGGCTTAACGCTTGCCCCGCGGTGACGTGCAGTACTTTCCCCACATACCGATCCGTCTTCGCCCAATGCAGTTCATAGCCCCAGGGTTTCTCGACTTTTACAATATCGTTTTCACTCACGCACACCCCTCCACGTTAATCGCCAAACACGTCCCGGTGTTTCACACGCAACAACACACCTTCCAATTCGGCTAACTGTTCCCGTAACCGTTCTGTGACCATCACCGACCGATGTCGTCCTCCAGTACACCCTACGGCGATCGTGACATACGTCTTGCCTTCGGTCATGTAGTGAGGAATCAAAAACCGCAGGAGATCAGTCGTCTTCTCAAGAAACGTTCCGGTCGCCTCAACACGATCCAGGAAAGCCTGAATCTCGGGATCCCGACCCGTTAGCCCCTTCAATTCTTTGACAAAATATGGGTTCGGCAGAAACCGCACATCAAACAACAGATCCGCCTCGACCGGCACGCCGTGTTTATACCCAAAACTGACGAGCGTCACGGCCAGCTCTTGCTCGTTTCCTCGTTGCGTCAGGTCTATGAAGGCCCGCCGCAGCTCATGGACTGTCAGATCTGACGTATCGAAGATCCGATCGGCAAGGGCCTTAATCGGCGCTAGCACTTTTCGCTCTTTCGAAATACCTTCCACCGCACTCTGGTCTGGTGTTAGCGGATGTGGTCGACGGGTCTCAGAGTACCGACGGATCAGCGTTTCATCATTAGCCTCAAGAAAAATAACCACGACCCCGAGGCTCTCATCGAATCTCAATTTCTCCAGGATGGCAGGAAACGTTCTCGCGAAATCAGCATCCCGAATATCCACAACGACTGCAGTCGGCCTCGTACCAGCCTCCGCATCTTTCGTTTGTTCGGCTATGGTTGGAATTAGCGCCGTGGGGAGATTGTCCACACAAAAGTATCCAAGATCCTCAAGAGCATGAATGGCTTGTGATTTTCCAGCCCCAGAAAGCCCAGTCAAGAGAACAAACCTTGCATTTGGTCCAATAAGTTCAGCGACAGGCATCACTATATCGATCCCCTCAATACAACACTTTCCGTCGACTCGCAGTCGGAATCTTCAGTTCTTCTCGATACTTCGCGATCGTTCGTCTCGCGAGCACCAAACCATCACGTTCAAGCACAGTCACGATCTTGGCATCGCTCAATGGCCTCCGAACATCTTCGGCCTCGACTATTTGCCGAATCCTATTTTTCACAGAAGTGGAGGACACACTCCTTCCTGATAAATGCGAAATGCCACTGTGAAAAAAGTACTTCATTTCATAAACCCCTTGCGGGGTGTGCATATATTTATTATTGACAACGCGACTCACGGTCGATTCATGCATGCCGATATCATCCGCCACATCTCGCAACACGAGCGGCTGCAGGTGTTCTACGCCTTCGTCCAGAAAGCTCTCTTGAAACTTAATCAGACTACCTGCGACTTTCTGTATGGTCCGCTGACGTTGATCAATCGATTTCAACAACCAGATCGCAGATTGAATCTTCTCCCGCACATACGCCCGTGTCTCAGCGGTTCCCCCCTTCGATCGATCGAGAAACTTTCGGTACAACGGATTCACGCGCAAACGAGGCAATCCTTCTTCGTTCAGCGTCGCGACGTAGTCACCATCAAGCTTTATTACATACACGTCTGGGATCACATAATGAGATCGCTCATCCGTAAATCGCCGCCCCGGTTTTGGCTCAAGTCGTTGGATAATCTCAACGTGCTGTTTGGCCTCATCAATGGACACCTCGAGGTGTCGAGCCAGGGCGGGTAGATGCTTGTTTTCAAGAAGGTGCATAGCCTCCTGCAGAATTCTTTCAGTTGGTCCACCCGTAAACCCCAGCGCCCGCAATTGAAGAAGCAAACACTCCTGCAGCGATCGCGCAGCCACACCGACTGGGTCGAGATCCTGGACGACCCCTAGAACTCCTTCAATCGTCTCAACGTTCCATCCCCCCATAGACGCGAGCTCGTCAAGTGACGCCACGAGATAACCGTCCTCGTTTAAATTACCAATAATCGCATTACCTATTTCTTGGCTTTGCGGTTCTTTTAGCCGGTCACCAACCTGCCATAGCAAGTGATCGGCGAGTGACGGCTCCTTTGTGAGGGTGTTCTCGAGTGGTGGCGCCTCCTTAAATTCTGCGTGTGCCCGTGGTCGATAGCCGTCATTAAGATATTCACCAAAAAAATACTCAAAATCCCCATCGTCCCACGTATCTTGTTGCTCGGTAGGCACACTCGGGTCCGGATCCGCCCCTTCGACTTTCGCCTGATTATCCGCGTTGCGGATGTCCTCTTGAGTTACCTCTTCAAGTAGAGGATTCTCCACCACCTCTTGATTGAGGAGATTCGTCAATTCCAGCGTTGTCATAGGTAAAAGTTTAATTGCCTGCTGGAGCGCAGGGGTCAGCACTAGTCGTTGAGAGAGTTTCGTTTCAAGCTTCTGTTGGAGAGCCATGACTAGTCGCTTATTTAACGCTTGCTTGATTTTAGTCTAAACGAAAATCTGCGCCCAGATAGATTCGCTTTACCTCTTCGTCTGAGGCCAACTCATCGGGTGTACCACTGCGAAAGATAGCGCCATCATGAACGATGTGCGCACGGTCTGTAATGCGCAGAGTTTCTCGCACATTATGATCGGTAATTAGCACGCCAATTCCTCGACTCTTAAGATGAAAAATAATTGCCTGAATATCCGTAACTGCAATCGGATCGATCCCTGCAAACGGTTCATCCAACAAAATAAACGATGGAGAAATTACAAGGGCTCTCGTAATTTCCACCCGCCGTCGTTCACCCCCTGACAGCGTATGCGCGGCCGATTTGGCCAAACCCTCCAATTTTAACTCCTGAAGCAGTTCATCGGCACGATCCCGTCGCTCGGCCCGACTGAGATCGAGCGTTTCCAGAATCGCCAGAATATTCTGCTCAACGGTCAAGCCTCGAAATATTGAAGGCTCTTGGGGTAAGTAAGCAATGCCCTTTCGAGCTCGCACGTACATTGGATCGCGTGTCACATCCACGCCATCTAGGGTTACCGTACCAGAGTCGGGAGAGGTCAATCCGACGACCATGTAAAACGTCGTTGTTTTTCCTGCGCCGTTCGGTCCCAGTAATCCAACGACTTCACCTGAACGAACTTCAATATCAACGTTCCGTACAACCGTGCGCCCGCTGTACGACTTGGTCAACTTTGTCGTTTCGAGTATCGCCATACCTATTCACCTGCTGGCTGGACACTCGCGACTAAGCGTCTCTGTCCGCGTCTCGCTTTGCCCGTCTACCGACACATCATCTTCCGTTAAATAAAATGTTATCCTGCGCCCACTGGTCATACGGCACTCATCTTCCGACTCGGAGGATTCCTCCAAAATGACAACCGGATCACCTGTCATCTCGTAGCGCCCATCTTCATCGAAGAACACGAGTGTCTCGCCCGTAACTAAACGCGTGTCCGTCACCAAAGTCACGCCTCCCTCTGCGACAAACCGGTCAAGTGTTCTATTGTCTTGGAGCAAGTGAACCCTAATCAGATCGGCGCTTAAATCACCTTTTGGCCCACGTAATTGAGCCGTATCAGCATACGTAATTTGATACAGCTCGTTCTCAAACACCATCTCGCCCGCCCGCGCATTCGTAGATGAGGCCTCAACCTCCCTCGTCTCCTCGTTAGTCTGTCGAATCTCCGTACGTGTCCGCACTTCGCCCTCCAGGCGAACATCACCAATAGTCTCATCCAAAATGAGTGTTTCAGCGTGAAACTCTGTCGTTCCTTGCCACAGGTGGATGCCACCAGAATAGGAGGCCAGCTTCTTTTTCGCCTCATAGAGCAGTGAAGCCGCCGTAATCAAAACCGGTTCTTCGGCATCGAGGAGACCAGGCCGTTGGTTTGCGTCTTCGCGACCCTCATCGTTCGCTCTCGCCAAAACACTCTCCACCTCTCCCTCCGCGCGAATAATCGGCCCATCGAATGTGACATCAATTCTCTCCGCCTCTATTGATCCCCTTTGATCAACGACGCGAGGAGGACTTTGATCCGCTAAGGCCCTGCGCAACGAAACATTACTGTCCGCCAGTAAATATCTGGCCTCTCCGCTTTGCCCGCTGAGACCTCCGTCCACAAAGCGCACATCACCTGAAAACATGGCTAAATCTAATGAAGTTAAACCCGCTGAGAGATCGGCATCAAGTCGCTCTGCGACCACAGTCCGAACTTCGGCATCGCTGTCGTTTTCTTCCCTATATTCAACTTCACCCGAAAATTCCGCACGATCTAAAATTCGTCCCGTCGAACTACTTACCCCTAACGCGTTCGCCGTAATCGTTTGAGAATCCCCTCCGCTTTGGGCTGGAACCCTCAATGTAACGGCATCCGTCGCCAACACATCCCCTAGCACTGACCCACCCTCTGAAAACGCGACCTCAATTGAATCAGCGACTAAATCAGTGCCGGCTATGCCTTCTCCGCCGAAGAAGATCACTGTCGCATCCTTTGTCAACGTGGCACCCTTAATGCCATCTCCGGCATCGGCATAGTGAACAAGTATCTCCTGAGCCGCCATCTCTTTAAGATCGCCCAGATCGTTGTCCAGTCCAAACATCTGCGCCGATCCACTAAGCTTCATCCGATCTACGCTGTCCCGATCATCCGCGTACTGAAGATGAATCTGCTGTCCTCGCATCTCTTTGAGTACACCCGTATCCCCGTCTTTTCCAAAAACCCGCGCCCCGCCTTGTAGCGCCAATGACTCAAGACTCGTAGTGTCATCACGGAGATAAAAATCCGCCATATTGGCACGCATCGCCTGACCGTCTGCCATTATCTCAACGCCGTTTCGAAAGGTCATATGTCCATCAGTTTCCGCGATGATTGCTCTTGGTGACCGAATCGTTGTCTCGGAACTCGCCTCAGTCAGGACGACCCGCGCGTTCTCCAACAACCGGAGAAGCTCTTCGTCGCGATTGTAGACAGAGTCATCGGCCGATGCCTCCAACCCTTCTCGAGTAAAGAAGGCACGTTCCGGCATCAAAATTACCCTGCTCTGTTCGTCATAAATTGCGACATCACTCGTCGCTTGAAGCCCTTTATCCGACTGAAAGCTAACCTGACCCGTCACATTGACATGTGTCTGTTCCGGATTCACTGAGGCAGCCTCTCCAGTCACCACAAAAGCTTCACGCCCGTCTCGCTCTCCCAGATTAACTTCAACCCCATCGAGCAGGCGAAGCGACCCATCCGGGTAGGTGAGCTGCGTAACTGCATCGACGCGAAGATTCTCACCCACCGCATCCGCCTGAATCACGCGACTCCCCCGGCTTTGCATCCGAGCGTCTGGATCGGCCCGCTCAACAACAATGGATTCAGAAGAACGTTCGCGTTCTCGTAGCCCGAACAAAATAATCGTGGATAGCCCAAGCACAAATATGGCTAAGACGATCTTCGCAGTACTACGCCATCTCATACCGTATATTCTCTCCCTGCCTCACTTTACATCATTCACTGACAACTCAATCGATCTATTACCTCTATATATGTTCTCGGACAAAGAGAAGGCAATGTCCACTGATTTTCTCTTCTCGACGAGCCGGTCGACATTTTTTGCAAACTTCCATGCCATCGCGCGAAATCGCTGCCGTCCCTGCTTCACGGTCATACTGACATGGTGCTTTTTAATCACCCTTGGTCCTTCCACAATCTCGACTCCCCGCGCACAAAAAAGTGGCCGCGGATTTCCATTTCCAAACGGCTCAAGTCGTGCCAACTCGCTAAACAAGTCTCCACTAATCTTGTCTAAATCTAAGTCTGCATCGAGTATCAAGATCCGCCCCGCTCGAATCGTCTCGACGCGCGTGGCCGCAAACTCATTCATTCTCTCTCGGAGTTCACTGATCCTCTCAACCTTCAAGACCAACCCAGCAGCATACTTGTGTCCGCCAAATCGTTCGAACAAATCCGAACAGGATTCAAGACATGCCAGCAAATCAAAATCGCCAACACTCCGTCCTGAACCATGCGCCAGGTGACCGTCGGAGGACAAAAGAATCACGGGTTTCCCAAACTCTTCAGTCAATCGTGCGGCTACAATTCCAATGACCCCCCGATGCCATCCCTCTCCTGATATGACCAGCACCATTTTCGACGACACAGTAGGATTGCTCGTGAGCTCCTCTTTTGCGCGCGCGACAAGGTCTGCTTCTTCTTCTCGTCTCCGGCTATTCTCGTCATCCAATTGTTGCGCGAGAGAGAGTGCTTCACTCCGCAATGTGGACCTGCTGGTTAAGAGCAGTCTCGCCGCAATATCTGGAGAGCTCATACGGCCCGCCGCATTTAATCGCGGAGCCAATCCAAACGCTACATCAGAGCCGAGCAGCCTCCGTCCTCTGAGACCGCTCACATCTAACAAAGCGTCTAGCCCGATTGTATTTGGCCCCTCCGAAGTCAGCGCTAGACCAAGATACGCGATTACCCTATTCTCACTCTTTAAGGGAACAACATCAGCAACGGTGCCGATCGCTGCGAGCTTTAAAAATCCTGGAATCCATTCCTCCCGCCCGGTCCTGATGCATAAAGCCTGTACAAGTTTCAATGTGACACCAACGCCAGCTAGTTCCTTATTTGGATAAAGACAATCTGGCCGCTTTGGATTAATCACAGTCAACGCCTTTGGGAGTGCCCCTTCTGGCTCATGATGGTCTGTGATAATCAAGTCAATGCCAAGCTCCGCAGCCCGGTCACCGGCCTCTGCGCTCCGGATTCCACAATCCACAGAAATAACGACTCGCACCCCCCGCGTATGCAACCGATCAATATTCTCGGCCTGTAACCCATAACCATCACGAATCCGTTCGGGGATAAAATGAATCACGTTGCCATTCAACAGCTCCAGAGCGCGCCGGAGAATAACCGTTGACGTAATGCCGTCAGCATCGTAATCCCCATGAATGGCGATCCGCTCCTGACTGTCTATTGCCGCGATTAAGCGATCAACCGCTGCGTGGATTCCAGTCAGTTCAAATGGATCATGTAAATGCTCAATAGTTGGGTTCAGAAACCTGAGAGCTTTTTCCGGGGTATCTATTCCTCGAATCAATAACAGCCTAGCCACGAGCGGACTAACCCCACAAGAGATGCTCAAATTTGTGACGGCTGACTGCTCGATGTCTGGGAGTTTCCAGATTCGTTCAGGTTGCATCAGGAAATCGTTGGTTCTATGTCAGACTCATCGGTTACGGGTGGTGTCTCCTGAATGCCCGCACGTCCCATGGCTCGAAACTTTTGGTAGCGTTTCTCCAACCGATCAGACGAAGAGATCCCGACCAACTCCTCAAGAGACTCTCGAAGAGCCTTTCCAATAAGCACAGCCGCCTCCTCTGGGTCCGCGTGCGCACCGCCGATAGGCTCGCCGATCACCAAATCCACAACACCAAGCTCCTGAAGATCTTTCGCCTGAATTTTTAACGCCTCAGTCGCTTCCCGCTTCATTTCCGAGTCCCGCCACAAGATTGCCGCACATCCCTCCGGCGGGATTACGCTGTACATACCGAATTCCTGCATCAAAATTATGTCACCAATTGCGATACCAAGAGCTCCCCCACTTCCACCTTCTCCAGTCACAATAACCACAACTGGAACAGACAACATCGCCATCTCTTTCAGGTTCGTCGCGATGGCTTCCGCCACGCCACGCTCCTCTGACTCGACACCGGGATACGCAGCAGGTGTGTCGATAAACACAACGATGGGCTGACCAAACTTTTCAGCAAGCTTCATTGCACGCAAAGCCTTGCGATACCCTTCGGGGCGAGCATACCCAAAATTTCGACGAATATTATCCTTTGTACCACGCCCCTTTTGATGGCCAACTACCAAAATAGGGTCACCATTAAACACGGCAAAACCCGCTACGATAGCGGCGTCATCACCAAACCGACGATCACCATGTATCTCAGTAAAATCAGAAAACAAGCGCTCGACGTACTCCAACGTTCTCGGTCGCTGTGGATGGCGAGCGACCTCAACCCGCTGCCACGGCGTCAAGGAACTAAAGACTTCTGCACGTTTCGTCGCCAGTTCCGCGCGCAGTGCCTTCAACTCTTCATTGACCTTTCGATTGCTTCGCTTGCCTTCTAGCGATTCAATAGACTTCAATAGTCCTTCAAAAGGTTTTTCAAGATCTAAAAGTTCAGAACCCATAGACTAATCCCAGCATACACTTCCTGTTCCAACTAGACGTTCAATCTCTTCTGCAAGAGCATCGTCCGCGTTAACGGTCGTTCGGAGGACCGACGTCTTCAATCGTACCGGATCATCGCCGGATCTCAATTCCATCTCAAGCCGCACTAAGTCCTCGCCCGCATGCTTGCTAAATAGTTCTTCCAACTGCTCTAAGGTGCCACGATCATGAGGAGGCACACAGATCTTAACACCCATAACCCTCTTCCGTTCATGGACGACGCTCGTCATCGGTCGCACTTCCATCACGATCAGCCGAGCTGATTCATCATCTAACTCCAGTCTCCCCTTTGCAATCACAAGGGAATCGACCTCTAGCATCGAGGAAAACTTTGAAAAAACATCTGGGAAAAGCACAGCTTCCATGCTTCCCCCACGATCCTCCAATGTCAAGACAGCCATTGGCTTACCTTTTCGAGTGGTCAGAGCACGTTTAGCCGAAATGATTCCAGGTATTTGTGCGGACGGAGCTCCCTCCGTAAAATCACCAATCCGATGCACGCCGATTTCTTTCAACGCATCTGAAAAACGATCAACCGGATGTCCGCTCAAATACAAGCCTAAAGATTCCTTCTCATACGTTAATTGCTCTGCTTCCGTCCATGGCCTCGCCTTGGATAAAACTGAAAGCACATTACTTTCAGCCGTCGCACCATCTTCGCCAAATAATTCATGTTGCCCGCGTTCTCGATCGCGCTGAATGCGACCACCATGATCCAGTGCGCGATCTAGAGAAGCCAAAAGTCTCGCTCTAGCCTCCGAAACACCAAGTCCATCAGCTCCTTCGCAATACAGAGAATCAAAAGAACCGGACTTCACTAAACTTTCAAGGACTCTCTTATTTGCGAGCCGTAAATCTACGTTTTCGCAAAGCTGATTCAACGACGTTACCGGCTCACCCGCTTTTCGCATCTTTATAATTGATTCAATGGCGCTTTCACCAACATTTTTGATGGCCGCCAAGCCAAATCGAATTCCACCGTCGACAACTGTGAAATATAAATCGCTTACATTAATGTCTGGCGGAAAGATTTCAACACCCATATCACGGCATTCACCAAGATAGGTGGACAGCTTATCCGTGTTTTGTCGCTCTATTGTTAGCAGTGCCGCCATAAAGTGCATTGGAAAATTGGCTTTTAGATAGGCTGTCTGAAACGCCAAATAGGCATAAGTCGTAGAATGACTTTTGTTGAATCCATATCCCGCAAAAAACTCCATCAAATCAAAAATCTTTGCGGCTTTTTTTTTCGGAGTCCCCCGTTCCGTCGCGCCCTCTACAAACCGTTCACGCTGGGCCTCCATAACGGCCGCATCCTTCTTGCCCATCGCCTTTCGCAGAACGTCGGCCTCTCCCATCGAAAAACCAGCCAGATCGCTCGCAATGCGCATGACCTGCTCCTGATAAGCAATGACCCCATAGGTATGCTCAAGAATAGGCTCAAGAGCTGGAACCTCATACGAAATAGCAACCTCTTCGTGCTTCCGTTTAATAAAGTCATCAATAACGCCGCCCCTCAAGGGGCCAGGTCGGTACAAGGCGTTTAATGCGATCAAGTCATCAAATCTCTTTGGCCGCGCCTTTCGGAGCGTGTCACGCATTCCAGAACTCTCAAACTGAAATACCCCCAGCGTTTGCCCCTCTGCGAACAAGCGGTAGGTCTTCTCATCGTCCAATGGCAACCTGTCGAGATTGACCTCTTCACCCGTTGTGTCCTTGATATGTGTCACGGCATCATCGAGCAAGGTCAGTGTGCTTAGCCCAAGAAAATCCATCTTCAGAAGACCGACGCGTTCAATTTCCTTCATCGGCCATTGCGTGGTGATCTCATTTTTCTGACTTTTATATAGAGGGGCGAATTCGGTAATCGGCTTTGGCGCAATTACCACACCTGCCGCATGAACCGAGGCGTGCCGTGTCACCCCCTCAAGGCGTTTCGCGACCGCCACCAACTCTCCAACTCGCTCATCTTTGTCAATCATCTCCTTCAACGAAGGCGTCTGATTTATTGCCTTATCAAGTGTCATATCCAACGTCGGCGGAATCTGTTTCGCGACTCGGTCGACATCGGCGTAGGACATCCCCAACGTTCGACCCACGTCTCGAATCGCAGCTCGCGCTTTCATCGTTCCAAACGTAATAATTTGAGCAACATTCTCCCGGCCGTATTTTCTTGTAACGTACTCGATCACTTCGCCTCGTCGTCGTTCACAAAAATCAATATCAATATCAGGAAGAGAGACGCGCTCGGGATTCAAAAATCGTTCAAAAATGAGATCGAATTCAAGAGGATCAACGTCAGTAATCTGCAGACAGTACGCAACCAGACTACCCGCCGCAGAACCTCTCCCAGGCCCAACAGGAATCTCATGATCTCTTGCATATCGAATAAAATCCCACACAATGAGAAAATATCCTGGATATCGCATTCGTCTGATCACATCAATTTCATAGGCCAATCGCGCCTCATACGCGTCAAGCGAATGTTTCAATGCTCCACGCGCTTCCAATTCCTTTAACCGACGCAGTCGAGATTTGAAGCCCTCTCGTACGATGTGTTCAAAATATCCATCCAACGAGAAACCATTCGGCACTTCAAAATTAGGTAGATGATTTTCGCCCTCGCCGAGATCAACATCGCATCGCTCCCCAATGCGTACCGTGTTCTCAAGTGCCTCCGGGAAATCACCAAACACTGCCCGCATCTCATCCGCCGTCTTCAGAAAGAATTGATCGCCGTGATACCTCAAGCGGTTCTCATCCTGAACGTTCTTTCCAGTTCCAATACATAACAGCACGTCATGGGGGCGGAAATCATCCTGCTTTAAATAATGGACGTCGTTCGTACACACCAATGGCATTCCCAGCTCTCTGGCAATCGGTGCAAGACCTTTATTGACGATTCGCTGTTCTTCAATTCCTTGAAACTGCATTTCAAGAAAAAAATTCTCGTTTCCGAGGATGTCCCGGAAAGTGGCCGCTGCGTTTAAGGCTTGCGTTGCTTCATCCCGTCTCAAATGAGTCGCTACTTCACCTTTAAGGCAACTACTAAGGCCTATGAGGCCAGTCGAATGTGCCGCCAAAAGATCTTTGTCAATCCTCGGTTTATAGTAGAAACCTTCCGTATAACCCGCTGAAACAAGCTTAATAAGATTGTGATAGCCAACCTTGTTCTCCGCCAAAAGCACTAGATGATTGGCCGTTTCTCCTGGGGTACCACTCTTCGTCAATCGACTTCCATTTGCGACATACACCTCGCATCCAAGAATCGGCTTGATGCCTCGTTTTCTTGCCTGATCATGAAACGCAACCGCCGAAAACAAATTGCCATGTTCAGTCACGGCAACAGCTGGCATCTTGAGCCGCACTGCAGCATCAAGCATTTCTCCTATGCGGCAGGCGCCATCTAAAAGCGAGAACTCAGTGTGTAAGTGAAGATGAACAAAATCAGAAGCCATATTCTAAACAGTTGTGTCTCTAAATTTTATTACTAGCCATACAAATTTCTTTTCGCCTACTAACCGGTCAGCGCGACCTCATCATGGATAATCTGTGGTCGAGGCACACAGTTATTTTCACCCAGGTCAATTCCGTATTGAAAACACTTTCTCACCTTATCTCTGCAAAGTTTTTTTGCGCCAATTGACAAAACAAATAAAAAAAGGTTTTCACTTTGCTCGCTCGAACACCGACAGGTGCAACAGATAGCCATTTAAAAAGCTTCATCTCAACTCGTTGGTCACTTTATAAACCAGTGTTGTCGCGGTCTTTCTATTCCATGAAAGGCGCAGAAACCGCTGTAGGTATATTTAAATCTCTTGATCTCATATTTAAAAGCTCGCTGAGTCTGCCACAAACTGCCAAGACTGTGAATATTAACCTTTTCCCTGTAGTTCGACTTAAAGCTGAAGCTTTTAACATTAGGAGAAAAACCATATCGAGCACTCAGGAAGTTCGCGAGATCACTTAGTCGATAATAATCAAAGACAATGATGTCTTCATGCTTACTGTAATACCGATAATACCTCTTCACCTTAAGACTCTTCACCCACTTGGAGAATTGCGGGATTTCTTCACCCAATGGATCAACATGCGTATTCTTCTGGTGAAAATAAAGTGATATCGCCTTATCGAAACTATTTCTCTCAATGGTCAGTTTTGTAAAGCCCTTGAATTCCTCCGGAAACAACTCAGCGCAGGTTTCTGGAAACATGTGGCCGCTCATGTTTTCAGGCCAATTCAACGAAGAGAGGGCATCGCCTTTCTTACCATCAGATGAGGGGGACGCTATGTCTTTCGGTCCAAGATGAGGACGGATCGCTGCTTCAATTGAGGAACTGCCGACCTTATGATTTTTAAAAAGGATGAATTTATGACGATATGAAATGATCACAATTACTTCCCGCTAAATGATCGCCTGGAGATCCCCACCGTTTTAGCTCTATTTAGAACTCATACTTAAAACGCTTAATATCCGCAGCGAACGCCTTCTCCACCAACTGCCTTGCGCTCTCGGTAAAGAAGTCTCGGTAAATTGTTCTCGGCGCTCTTATACCGAATTCTATTTGACCGAAACGTGAGTCAACTAAACCTTGATCGATTGCCCGATTCATATCTTCCTCAAAGCGCTCAAGTCTGATTAGCACAACTCGTTCATTGTCCACACCCTGGACCCAATTCAGTTGCGACCTCGTTTGAAAATTCATTCCGTCTGAATACTGCGGCGTATTATCCGACTGAAGAAAATATTCAAAGCTTCTTAAATACATACTGATGACAATGCCTATGTCGTCCCACAAGCTCGTTGTCTCTTTCGTCGTCAGCAACAGACACCTTCTAACGATTCTCTTCAGAGCTTCTTTGCGACGAAATCTGAATCTTGAAACGATTCTTGCAAATGGATTTCTCACAATGGCCAAAAACCTCGTTGACTCGTTAATTGAAAGTTTCCTTTCTTCTGCCAACATTTCAGCAACAGACGCATGAGTTGGACATGGCAGGGATTCTGCCCTCCCCATGATGTCTGAATGTTCTTTTATCGCCTTCTTAAAATACCGGCCACTATTCTTAGGAATGTGGACAAATACAATATTCAGTTCTCTTAGTCGCATAGCCATAGACTCGAATATAGATCCCTCATTTACCTATTATGAATGTGTGCCTGATCGCCTCGTCACGACTATCACATCGCTAAACACCGTTTCAGCCGTCCGAAATAAATCCGCCCTTGCACCGCGCTCACCAAAGTCATAGGATTTTCTCACAGATCATGTAGAGAGTCGCTATCACTTAAGCATCATCCTAAATTCATCATCAACTGCCATGCGAGCCCCAAAGAGTTTGGCCCCATCTAGTGTGTAATGCACGCCATCGTAAAACACCTTAGATCCATGCCCAGTCAAGCCATCACATACCTGATTTTCATGACTGCAGACTATTTGATCTTTCTTGTACAAAGGAACCTCATAAATAGCGGCAATCTTCATTAGCTCGGACCATACAGCAGTGGACGTCTCCCAAATAACGTTCTTGTACAATTCACCATCCACTCGAGCCTTCAGACTACCAATATCCAAATCGTTCAGCGCACCGCTCGTCCTTAACTCATCTACAACTCTGTCAGTCACCGTTATAGAGTCTTTCACTTTAAACCGAGGAGATTGCCCCATCAGAGCGACATGTTTTCCTTCTTCCTTGGACTTTTTTATCAAAAACTCCAAACCAACAAAGTCTGAAGAGATAGGCCAGTCATTTCTCCTGTCATCACAAGGACGCACAGAACTCCAACTTGTACTTACCAGAATAGTACTAGCATCTTTGAATTGTTCTGAATTGTAGAAATTATTTCGAATATCAGCGTACTCACTTACACCTTCATCAAAGCACGAAATTTGGAAATTCGCTGTTTTTTGAATTCTTAAGAAATCAAAGCCTTCGAACATGTCAACATTTTGAGAAAGAGCGTTATAAATATCCTTCGCGTGAGAATTTCCTGCTATCAGAATCCGCTTTTCAACGTTTTTGAAATTCGGACTCGAATCCAACCTAGCCCTCAGAAGACCCCAACTGTTTTGTTGAAGTCCATTATTATCTCGGTCAAATTCACTCAGCATTAAAGACCAGGACGGGAACCGCTTCGCGTAGCCTTCGCTGCCAATCGCAAAGACAACAAAAGATAAACAGACCATCAATGAAACAGCCATGCTGAGAGAAAACAGTTTTCGCGTTATCACTCTTCGATTCCTAAATGGGCGTTCGATTCCCAAGTACGACGCTGACGACAATACAAATGTCAATCCTATCCACATTAACTTGTCATAGTTATTGGGGTCACTAGGCCCCATACGAGAAAAAGCAAATATAGGAAAATGCCAAAGGTAAGCGGAGTAGCTAATCAAGCCAATCCAAACAAACACTTTTCCGCCAAAGAGCTTGCCGACCAACTCATCCTTAGAAGAGAAACCAATTATCAACGCCACACCCACCACTGGAATAAGGGTAAGAAAACCAGGATGAGAACTCTCGCCATCAAAAAACAAGACGGAATACAGCAACATGCACAAACCGACCATTGGCAGGGCTTGAGCTGCAACGCTCTGGTTAATGTGTTTAGACTTAAACTCTCTACAAGCAAGCACAGAGCCTACGGCCAGCTCCCAGAATCGGCTAAACGGAAGATAGAAATTTAATTCAGAATTTCTAGCTTCCATAAGCTCTGCAAACTGCAAACTCACCAATGAGAGCGCGACCAAAATGATTAGAAAATAGTTTCGGAAATACTTAAATACAACAATGGCAAGTATTGGGAACACTAAGTAGAACTGCTCCTCTATGCCCAAACTCCACGTGTGAAGCAACGGTTTCAATAGAGAACTATCTGCGCCGTACTCCGTAGTAGTGAAATAGAAAAAGAAATTAGAGCCAAAGAACAGAGAGGCCAGAATACTCTCTGCATATTCAACAAAATCAGAAGGCAAAAGCTTTTGCCAGGCAAAAGGAATCGATGCAAAGATTAAGATAAAGAGCATCGGCAGTATTCGCCTAGCCCTTCGTTCATAAAAGTTTAGAAGGCTGAACGATCCTTTCACGTAAAGGTCTGAGAGAATAAGTCGGGTTATGAGGTAGCCACTAATAACAAAAAAGATATCAACACCAATGTAGCCACCCTCGAACCAATCCCTCCCGAACACAAGAATCTGAGCGTGATAGAGAATGACACTGATGACTGCTAAGGCTCTCAGGCCATCAATCTCCGCTCTGTAAGATAGTTTCTCACTATTCACCTGGTTCACTTGGTTCACCGAGAGTCGTTAAGGTGTCTTGAACTAGTCCTACTCAATTCACAGATATCACTCAAAACCCAATCTTTAAAAGGGTTTCAGAGCCTTCCGTCATTCCCACTCAATCGTAGACGGCGGCTTTGAGCTGATATCGTAAACCACTCTATTAACACCCTTCACCTCATTCACAATCCTTGAAGACATACTCGCAAGTAAATCATGAGGGAGACGTGCCCAATCAGCTGTCATTCCATCTGCGCTCTCAACGGCTCGTATCGCAATGGTGTACTCATACGTCCGCTCGTCACCCATCACACCTACACTCCTAATCGGCAACAACACTGCGAACGACTGCCACACCTCTCGATATAACTCGGCCCTCTTTATCTCTTGAGATACGATGGCGTCGGCCTCACGCAACAGAGCCGTTCGCTCTCCATCAACTTCACCTAAGATACGAACAGACAAGCCTGGCCCTGGAAACGGCTGTCGCCACACGAATTCAGAGTCGAGCCCAAGAGCTTTCCCGACCTCTCGCACTTCATCCTTGAATAACTCTCGAAGAGGTTCTACGAGCTCAAACGAAAGAGAACTCGGCAAGCCACCTACATTGTGATGACTTTTAATAGCCGCCGAGGGGCCCACGACTGAGACACTTTCAATAACATCAGGATATAGTGTGCCTTGCGCCAAAAATTTATAAGGGCCATGCCGCGTTGCAGAAGACTCAAACACATCAATAAATGTTGCACCAATGATCTTTCTCTTCCGCTCAGGATCTGTAACCCCTGACAGTCTCTCCAGAAACAAGTCCGTCGCGTCTTCAACAACTAACTGGAGATCTAACTTCTTAAATCGGTTCTCAACTTGTTCGCGCTCATTCATTCTTAGCAGACCATTATCGACAAACACACACGTCAGCCGGTCGCCGATTGCACGATGAATTAATAGAGCAGTCACCGTTGAATCAACGCCTCCACTCAGCCCACACAACACACGGTCCGTCTCCCCAACCCTATCCTTAATGCGCTTAGTTGCTTCGTCGACAAATGATTTAATCGTCCAATCTCCGATACACCCACACACACCACTCGCAAAATTGTTCAGTAATTCAGTGCCCCGATCTGTATGACCGACCTCAGGATGAAACAGCAACCCAAACCTCTGTTTATCGACATGTTCCATCGCCACGACTGGAGCGTTCGGACTGGTTGCTGTCACCGAAAATCCTGCAGGTGGCAGCGACACGAGGTCTCCATGACTCGCCCACACCCGCAACTCTGATGGAACTCCTTTGAAAAGACGCCCCTCATTGCATGTTGTAATCGTGGCGTGTCCGTACTCTCGCTCAGGAGCCGTTTCTACGCTACCGCCCAGCAAGTGCGCCATCTCTTGCATTCCATAGCAGATACCCAGAATCGGAACATCCAAATCAAGCAGACCAGGATCACAATGTGGTGCATTTACATCCGAGACACTGGATGGCCCTCCTGACAGAATCAGACCAGATAGATTTCGTCCTTTAACGCTTTCAAGAGATGTGTCGAATGGAACTATTTCGGTATACACGGATAACTCACGCAAACGCCGAGCTATTAGCTGTGTATATTGGGATCCAAAATCAAGAATTAATATTGTCTGATGCACGCTAAAAAACCCTCTTTACAAAGAAGCAAACAGATTCTGTGTCCAAATCCCGATATTATAACGTTGTGCGACATTCCGAAACTATTGAGCATCAGAAACAAGGATTTACTGCGAACACGCTATTCTGCATTCTCCTTGCATTCATCATGCACTTGAGCGCACCTGCCCTTTTTGCCCAAGTAGACTCGGCATTCGTTGGCCCTATTCAAAACACTACACTTTTTCCCGTTGAAAAGGCCTGGACACACAAATTATTGGCAGCTCCCGCGACCTTTCCGGGACACGATGATGACCACGTGTATATCTCACTACAGAATGATTCTACACACGCAATCGACGTATCCAATGGCGAACTTGTCTGGAGCCTTCCCTACACTGCCGTTTATCAACCCGTTTCAAATGGCAGCTACGTTTTCTTGACTACCCCAAACGATCTACTTGCATTGTCCACGACTAGTGGAACCACCGCCTGGAAAATCGAATTCACTGCTAATATTTCTGCACCACCCCTGTATCGGAGTGGATGGATAATTGTCGGTACAGCGAACAGCGAACTCGTCGCCCTTCGCTCATCAGATGGCCGTGTTGTCTGGCGACAATCGATTGAAGCCCCAGTCGCCGCACAGCCCACCCTCGCTGGTAAATCGCTTTATGTTCCGACTTCTAACGCAGCACTCTTAGCTCTTGACATTTACACAGGCGAGAAACTCTGGCGCAGCCAGCTTGCCGGAAACCCTCAGAAACCACTGGCCCTCGATAGTGTTTTCGTGGGCGCTGACGATAATTATTTCTATCGACTTTCCCTTTTAAGTGGACGAGTGGAATGGCGATGGCGAGCAGGCGGAGATATTGTCGGTCAACCCGTCGTTGACGAAGACAATGTTTACTTCACTTCGCTAGATAACATGCTTTGGGCGCTTAACAGGCGATCCGGCGTGCAACAATGGCGGAGGCCCTTAAACCTTCGCCCGCGCGCGTCCCCATTAATGTTTGAAGAATATGTATTTGTGACTGGAATAACGACAGTTCTTCGCTCGTACCATAACGCAAGCGGCGCAGGCGCAAACCGCATGAGACTCGACGGTGAACTCGCCGCCCCTCCGATGCTTACCGCTTCACCAGAGGACCACTCAGTAAAAATGCTGATTCTTTTGACTGACGGCACGCTCGTAGCTTTCCGCGAGGCGGAGGGTCCTTTGATGTTTCCTTTTAACTTTCCGCCAGATCCATTATTGCCACGCCCTGAATTAATTTCAGTTGACGAATTGTATGGAGTCGCCCCTTTTGAGCGGATGGACCCAGTGCCACTACAATCGATAGAACTTTCCTTGAACCCAGTATGATTTCGTCGCTTAGATCGCTTTCTCGTATCGGTGGCATCATTCTCGGTGGAATTCTGATTATTCAAGGCGGTGGCTGGCTTCTCGAACGAAAATCCTTCGCTGGCTCAAATACTGAACTGATACATGAATACCGTTCAGAGTTAGGGAAACATTTTCAAAGTCAAATTCATTTGGTTCAAGCGATTGCCAGCGAACTCTCCCTAGACAACCTTACCCATCAGGGCCTCGCAGGCGACGAAGGTGCTCTCAGACTTCTTTTTGAGAGATGCAGAATCTCGGTTGATGCTCATCTCTCTCAGAATATTTCAATCACTGTCTACGATACGGAACACACGGCGGTCGCATGGGCTGGACGGCCCTCACGATTGACTACTGCCAACTTCTTCCAAGATGAGAAGATCTTCCTTGTCGGTGGCGCGCCCGGACTCACCCTAGTCAATCTCGAACCCGTATTTGCGACCAGCGTAAATCCCGACTCTCCGCCAAAACCGGTTGGAACAGTGGCGACCGAATGGACGCTTGTTCCCACCGGGATCACAAGACCCGTCCTTTCACCAGACGTCTATCAATTGACCGAGAGAAATATAGATGTCTACCTCACCACGACAGAGTATATCGAGACCTCGCAAGAAGAGTTTCATTCATTTCCTCTCACCAACTCCAATAACACTGTTCAACTGTGGGCGCACATCTCTGACGCTGAAATTGATCGAAAAAGACAAGAGCATCGCGATAACGTGCGATTTGCAACACTTGGACTCCTGTCGTTGTTCTTTTTGCTTGCCGCTCTATCTTTTGGGAGCAGGTTCCAATCACCCAGGGATGTTCGAGGCTCGGCTGTGTCCTTAGGGGTTGTCTTAGTCGGCATAATATTTGCAGCCGGACTGATTTGGATCGGCCAGCATCCTGACTTAAATTCTTGGAGGGTCTTCTCGAATGAGATTTACAGCTCCTCGTCTTTTCCTAGCGTCTTACGCAGCCCCGCAGACCTCTTATTATTTGCCGTATGTTTCGTATTCGTCATCGGTGCGATCTGCACCTTCGTTGAGCTTATTCGACGCCAGAACTCCTTTACGAAGTCAACATTAGGCCGTCTTGGTCGTGTCTTGGTCTCAATCTCTAGTGGAGTATTTCTTACAGTTATCATCGCCGGCCTTCATCTCATAGTTCAGGACACCATCGCATCGTCACCCGTCGATTTTTTACATACCTCTCTGACTCCATGGGATTCGGGTCGTCTAAGTCTTCTTCTTTCGCTATCCATAATCGTAATAGGCGCTGGCTCCACCGCAGTTTACGCTCTTGTGGTCACGACACGCGCCGTCATATCGATGCAACGAGTCAACTATTTTCATCTTACCCTCGTTACTGGATGGATAATTCCTATTCTGGTCTATCTTGCCCTGTCGGACGTTTCTCTCGGTCCTCATCTCCCGTTGCCATGCGGAATAATTGCAGCGGCTCTCCTGGCGAATCAGATCATTTCATCTTACCAATCAGGCTCACAAACCTCGCGCATCCTGATCGTCTTTACCGCTATGGTTGTGCCGACACTGCTTTTTTATCCATCCTTGTGGGCGCATTCGCACGATATAAAAAAAGAATTCGTTCAGACTGATTTTTCCGAGCAGGCATCGAATTATCCGACTTATCTCCAAAACGAACTTAGCATCGCGCTCTCCGACATTGACAGTCTCGCCTCTGGCTCACCAAGTTCTCTTGCCGCAACAGAGAGAACCGAAAGCACCGTGAATTCCGACCGTGCTTTCCACCTATGGAGACAGACACAACTTGCACGTGTCAGGCTCACGTCCGCGATTGAGTTGTATGACAGTCGGGGGCGACTGAACAGTAGATTTGCACTGAACTTTCCAGAGTACACCGACGACACTCGAGACTGGATTGCTTCGAGTTGCGACTGGGAAATATTCGGTGAAGTTGTACCCTTTGGATCAACTGAACGTCGAACCCTTCACGCAGAACGAAATCTGTGCCGACCTGGAGATCCTCTCGCCGAAAGTCTCGGATCTGTCGTTGTCCACCTCGCGCTCGACTACTCTGCCCTTCCGTTTATCTCACGGGAGAACCCCTATAACAACCTAATCAGCGTCGCGCCCTCTGCTTCGTCCAACGGACTTACCGGGCAGGACGTCGAACTTGCTATCTACGGATGGGGCTTGCGCCCTGTCTTCACATCTGGAAATAACGCGTGGTCTCTTGATGATTCGCTGATATCACAAGTCCGAAGGTCGAGAGACCCATTTTGGGCTCAACTTCAAAAGAGCGGTCGCACCTATGAATTATTCATCACCAACAATAGATCAGGAATCTATCTATTGGGTTTCCCGTCTTTTGACATCTTTGATCATCTTGTGCGCTGCGCCGAACTCGTCGCCTTGATAGGCGCCGTTTTTCTTCTCTTCCTAGCTGCCAGCATTCTATTCTCTCCGTGGCTACCAATTAGCAACCGGTTTGGAAACATCCTAATCAGAGAAATACGAACGAGCTTTTACAAGAGACTCTTCCTTGCTTTTGTCGCCGCCACAATCATTCCCCTCCTAGCTTTAGCAATCAGCATCAGAAGCTATTTCACTACGCAGCTGAGAGAGGAGGTCGAGCTCGAGGCAGCACGAACCGCTGCGATCGCGAAAGGCGTAATCGAAGAATCAGTTACATTTCAGCAGTCCCCTGACGGCTCTCCAAACGAGATCAACGATGATCTCCTTGTGTTTCTGAGTCAAGTACTCGATCAGGACGTCAATATCTTTGCCGGCGCTGAACTACTTGCAACGAGCGAACGAGATTTATTCGCCTCGGGGCTTCTCCCCACACGAACCCTTGCGCCTGTCTATGTCGAGGTAGCAATCAACAATAATTCAAATTACGTAATCGAAAATGATTTTGGAGGTGCAGACTATCTGATTGCGGCCACGCAAATAAATGCGTCTGGACGTGACGCAATCCTTACCGTGCCGCTTGCCTCAAGACAGGAACAGATTGAAACACAAATAGCTGATATCGATCGACGCATTCTTCTTGGGCTCACGTTTTTCATCTTATTGGGCGCCGCTTCCGGTTTTTACATGGCGGAGCGAATCGCAGATCCTCTCAAACGCTTAACAAGGGCGACCAAGCGAATCTCCAAAGGCAATTTCTCTCCGGCAGATATCGGACGAACGTCCGATGAGTTTCAACGACTTGTTGAGGATTTTAATCAGATGGCAAGTGACCTCAAGACCCAACAGGGAGCAATGGAGCGTACTCACCGTCTCGAAGCCTGGGCGGAAATGGCTCGTCAGGTCGCTCATGAGATAAAAAATCCCCTCACACCAGTCCAACTCTCCGCCGAACACCTTGTTCGAGTGAATCGCGACCGTGGGGAACCTCTGAGTCCAGAACTACAAAATTGCGTAGATTCAATACTTTCCCAAGTCACGATTCTTCGACAGATCTCTTCCGAATTTTCAAACTATGCCTCGACTCCTCGTGTAGACATCCAATCAATTGATGTATCCGTCCTCTTTGAAGAAGTCCTCTCACCATACCTGATCGGTTTGTCCGGACGAATTAATGTCACTAGAACACTCGACCAAGCCCTTCCTCGCCTTCTCGCTGACAGAACCTTGCTTTCACGGGCGCTCGTCAACGTAATCGACAACGCGTTGCACGCAATGCCGGAAAAAGGATGCCTAGACCTTTCGGCGAAATCTTTCGATGGACATCTAAAGATTGTTGTTCAAGATACCGGTGTCGGTATCGATGAGAACACTTTAAAAAAGATCTTTGAGCCCTACTTTTCTACAAAAGTCTCGGGAACTGGCTTAGGAATGGCGATCGCCAAGCGGAACACTGAATTAAGCGGAGGGAAAATCTTCCTGAAGAGCACTTTGGGAAAGGGAACTACTGTTACCTTTCAGTTACCTTGCGACCTTTGATAAATCATCAAGATCGGGCTTACCACGATTGCTCGATTCTTCGTGCGACCCTTTTGTGGCAGAGCTCCAACTACGCCCTCGAAACAAGACGTGGGCAACAACACCAAAGGAAACATATGTATACGCCATCATGAACAAAACAACCTGAGGCTGAATGGCTATTGCACCTATCACACCAGCAATAAACAACAATGACAGAGAGGGTTGTCTCGCCCCTGGTATCAGAGCTCCGAAGCTTCTAAAACGCAGTCGACTCACCATAAGTCCCGCGGGAACGAGCACCAAGGGCAATCCTGCCAAGGCATGCGTAACCTGATTTAACCCACTCGGGAACGCAAACACTGTCGCCGCAATTATTCCTGCCGCAGCAGGACTTGGAAGGCCAACAAAAAATCGTTTGTCATCACTCTTTCCATGGATATTAAATCGGGCCAACCGAATTGCCGCAGCTGTTATATACAAAAATCCTACCGCCCATCCCAATCGCCCGAGAGACTCTAAACCCCAACTAAACACAAGCACCGCAGGAGCAACACCAAACGAGACAATATCAGCCAACGAGTCAAACTCCTCGCCAAATTCGCTCGTCGCTCCTGTCATCCTAGCGATCCGACCATCCAACGTATCCAACACCATAGCGATAGCAACGAGAGGCGCGGCCGTGAAAAACTCTCCTCGCATCGAGTAAACGACGCACGCCCATCCGCAGAACATATTCGCCACGGTGAACATGCCCGGTAATAGGTACACACCCCGCTGAAATTTTCTATTTCTCTTAGGCTCCCTAAACATCCTCAAAACTTTTGGCATCAGACTTTATCTCCGGAGCTGTCATTCCTCGGCAGCAGTACTGCCAAGACACTTTGGCCCCCTTTTACAGTATCGTCCACAGCCACCATACTCTTCACTTTTCCTTCAACAAATACATCCATTCTCGAACCAAATTTCATAACACCAAAACGCTGCCCAGCATGAACCGTCTCTCCCGTTTCTAACCGACATACGATTCGTCGAGCCAGCACTCCGACTACTTGTCGAAAAATTATTTTTCGATCTCCTCTGTCCAGCCAAATATCGCATCTTTCATTAAGGACGCCAGATTCCTTCTTGTATGCGGGTAAAAATCTTCCAGGTCGATACTTTATGTTCGAAACAGTACCGGCAATCGGCACGCGGTTGACGTGCACATCCAAGGGAGACAAAAAGATGCTAATCTGAAACCAATCACCTCTTAGATCGTCTTCCGCCTGAGACGGCCCTACATACATTACCCTGCCATCTGCAGGAGACAAAACCGCGTCATCAAGGTCGGGAATCTTACGTTTAGGATCCCTAAAAAAGAAAAGAAAAAAGCCCGCCAAGAAATAGCACACAACACTAACAATCGCAAAATTCACTAGCGAGAGCAGAAAACCACACACTAGCGCAGTCACAACAAAAGGATAGCCAGCTCGATCAATCCTCATTTAGACCTAACTTAAAACTGATTTATTTTCACCACGAACAATTTTCACGGGAAACACTGTCTATGCAGGCGCCAAATCCTGCTCCTTGCGATGATCTCGAAGGAGTCTTTCCATCTGGTCTTTCAAAAGAAGTTTACGCTTTTTAAGTGTTACTTCTTCAACTGCATCCTCATCGGAAAGGTATGGGCGGCTTGAAAGTTCTGTCACGCGTGCATCTAGGTGATGATGCTCCTTGAGAAGCTGTTGAAATTCCTCATCGTCCTGAAGAATGTTTTCCTCTGATTCTTGAGACATCGGCATCTCACCTCCAGTTTTAAAGATATTTCTAGTTACTCATAGACTCTTTGGTTTTGACTCACAACTTGACCGTATCACAGCCATTGTCTGCTTTCAACACTTTGATCGATCTGCTAAGAACTAATGCGTCCTCTCGTGGATTCGAGTAATAGTTTTGCCTCCGACTAGCTATCCTAAAACCCAATCCTTCATAAAAACGGTGGGCGTCGACGTTCGAGTTTCTTACGTCAAGAAATGCATTTTTCGCACCTTTGACCGCTCCTCTTCGCAACGTGTCCAAAATCAGCGCTGATCCAACTCCTTGTCGCCTTCCCGCTTGACGCACGGCTATTCGATGAATTTCTAAATCTTCCATTACAATCAGAGCAGCACAGTACCCCTCGACCCTGTTTCTCTCTCTACCTTTTGCCACAAATAAGCACGTATGATCAGATTTACCGTGGCTGCGAACAAACATTTGATGGGTCCAACCTGACTTTCCAAAACATTTCTCGATCTCAAGAATCTCCTTAAGATCTTTTTCAAGGTCGCACTCTGAAATTATCCATCTGCCTCTCATTCTCCGCTCGACTGTTCCTTTAACCGCCTCTCACGTGCCAGCACTGCATCTGGTCGTCGAATATATACCGGACGAACATGATTCGGTTTAACTGGACGAGAGTCTCCAATCCTCCCCGCACCTATCCTTGCCGCAGTCAATGCCAGACTTCGCGTACCAATCATCCATGTTGCTTGTTTTCCAAATACCTTCTCCAAACCCAGATCGCATTGCCGAGATTCAGTCGCAAGAATTACTACTTGCCGATCATCTAAACTAAGTCGGCTTCCCCACTCCTTCAGCATGGCTGCTGGCTTGCCGACTCGCGGTGTTTCTACCTCCACAACATGAACCGCCAGATCGTCTCGTAATGATCCGCTACACTCATTAACTCTCTTATACACACCAGTGAAGACCTCACCACGAAACGCATTCATCCACGGAACTAAAAACGTCTTCTCATCCAGGGCCTTCGCTTCTTCAATACCTGCATACACGATCGCCTCGAGAGTGGGCACGGCAACCACGTCTTTTTTATTCGTCAAAGCTAAAGCCTGGATTGTTGCCAAGCCGACTCGGAGACCAGTAAATGAGCCTGGACCGGACACTACAGCGAAGCGGTCAATCTCACCAAGCGTAAGTTTATTTTCGTCAAGAAACTCGAGGATGTCCCCAGGCAATCGTTCTCCGTGAGTTATCATTGGATCCCCGATACAAACCGCTTCTAGTCCGTCGGCCTGATGAAGAGCCATGCCTCCCGTTTTTGTAGTGGTATCGAGACCAAGCACCACCATACGATTGATCCTCCCTTTAAAAAGCCCAACTGATATAATTCGCTACCAATAACGCCCCATTACTGAAAAGAAGATATATCCTTCCGTAAATGGCCTCATCTATAAAGACGAAAGCCGCCACAGAACTAACCCCCGCAATGCGTCAATATCAGGACGCTAAACAGTCTCACAGTGACGCCATTCTCTTTTTCAGAATGGGTGATTTTTACGAAATGTTCTACGAGGACGCTCTCACCGCATCCAGAGTTCTCGAGATCACTTTAACATCTCGGTCGAAAGATAGCGCCGGAAATCCAATTCCCATGTGTGGAATCCCTCACCACGCCTCAACTGCATACATTACTAAATTGGTTAAACGGGGCTATCGTGTCGCTATTTGCGAACAGATTTCTGATTCTCAGAAATCCAAGAAAAAGTCTACTAGCAAAGCTCCATTACCTCGCGAGGTCGTCCGAGTTGTCTCCCCAGGCACACTCACAGACGATGATTATCTCGACGAAAGAGAAAAGACGTTCATCGCCTCCTTGTCGGTTCAACCCGGAAAGCATCCACGCATTGATAAGAAGGACGGCGGCAAACACATGCTGTATGGGGTCTCCCTAGTCGATCTTTCAACAGGCGAATTCACCGCTTCGGAATTCACAGGAGATTCAGGACGTCAGACAGTTCTTGACGAACTTTCGATATTAGCGCCAAAAGAAATAATCCAATCTGATCGATTTGTCATACGTGATGACTTACCAGAGCTATCCTCCCTTCAAACCCAATTCACAAAAATTGACGCGCACCACTTTACTGACGATCAAGCTCACAGTCTCCTCTGTGAACATTTAGAGGTCCCTTCTCTGAACGGCTCTAGTCTGTATGGGCATCCGGCTGCTATCAGTGCATGTGGCGCTTTAGTGCACTACCTGACAAACACTCAAAAGGTTGAGCTTAACCATTTACGAAGCATTTCGTTCCAGATGCATGTTGACCACGTATTAATAGACTCAACGACTTTCCGACACCTCGAGATTCTCTCTTCTACAGATGGAGACAAAAAGCGATCTCTCCTAGCTGAGCTCGACAGCACCCGCACGCCAATGGGTGCTCGGTTGCTGCGATCTTGGCTTCAACGTCCACTAAACAAAAAAGAACTCATTCAGAATCGGCTGGACGCCGTGGAAGAGCTTGCATTCCTCACGATGGAACGTCTCAAGTTAAAAGATGTGCTTTCTTCGGTGCATGATCTTGAACGACTGACCGCACGAATCGTGCTCGGTTCAGCCAGCCCCCGCGATCTCGTGGCGCTCGCGAGATCAATTCGTATGATTCCTGAAATCAAACAACTATTACAAGAATGCAAATCTCCCCTGCTCATTAGTCTGTTGGCTGAACTTGACGAACTCAGAGACGTTCGTGAAAACATTGATCAGACACTCGTCGATGAGCCCCCCTTACTAATTCGAGATGGTGGCGCTATTCGAGGCGGCCTCAACACTGAGCTCGATGACTGCCGCGCTCTCTCGACAAACGCCAAAGACTCCATCTCTGTCATGGAGACAACAGAAAAAGAAAGGACTGGAATATCTTCCCTCAAGATTCGTTACAATCGAGTCTTTGGTTATTTTATTGAGATATCTAAATCAAATTTACATCTTATTCCTGATGACTATCATCGCAAACAGACGATCGCAAACGGAGAGCGATTTATTACCCCAGAATTGAAGGCGTACGAAAGTAAAGCTTTAACCGCGGAAGAGCGAAGCCTCGAGCTTGAAAGCATGATTTTTGAAACTCTTAAGTCCGACACCTCGCAAGAGTCCGCGCGAATACAACAATCAGCGAAGGCGATAGCCGCATTGGATGTTCTTCGCTCTCTCTCAGATGCTGCCACGACCCTTAATTACACCAAGCCCCATATTCACGAAGAATTCGCACTAGATATTACCGAAGGACGACATCCAGTCGTTGAAAGACATGCAGCCGATTCTTTTGTCCCGAACGACGTCTCATTTGACGAAGAGTCTCAACAACTCTTAATAATTACGGGACCAAACATGGGAGGAAAATCAACTTTTTTGCGGCAGACCGCTCTCATCACGCTTCTTGCGCACATCGGATCTTTTGTCCCAGCCAAGCAATCAAAGATTCCAATTATCGACAAATTATTTGCTCGCGTCGGTGCGTCAGATA
>Ga0310344_10000233_pt1 | contig 45673 bp, 47 predicted proteins | sample HC15DNA20200_MG_FD_203801 | JGI IMG/M metagenome (GOLD analysis project Ga0310344, IMG submission 203801) | Marine microbial communities from station ALOHA, North Pacific Subtropical Gyre - HC15-DNA-20-200_MG | ecosystem: Environmental > Aquatic > Marine > Oceanic | place: Pacific Ocean: North...
TGTATGCCATATATACCAATCATCACTACCATTTGTCTTCTTCACAAAAATCAGACCTGGAACACTACCTAAATTATGAGCGACTGTCCTATTACTACCGTTTCCTGTGTAGGTAACAATATCGAAGAACCCAGCGGTTTCCTTGTAGGTCCAGGAGACGTATTCTGCACCAGAACTATTAGTAGATCCTCCTGAACCAGTTTTATAACCATCTGAGTCAAAAGATGTAATATCATTAGGTTCACTTGCCTGTGCAGCACTGCTATTTGTAACTAATCTATAACTAATACCTCTTGCTGAATCAGTAAGAATATTATTTGTTTCACTACTTCTTGATTTAGTCCAAACAAGACCACCTCCAGTTAAATCAATATTATTATTGATTACACGATCACCGCCGCCATTACCTACATATACATACGTGCTGAATATATCGTCAATGTATTCTCCTGCTCCTCCTCCTCCTGCAGCTGCACCTGCTCCAAGCATCATTTGTTGTATAGGCATCTAACTAACCTCCATTATGATAATGCTGTTCCTTGCAGATATGCAACACTAGAAGAAACGAAGTACAGTGTTGCCATACCCCTAGCTCCTAATGTTTTAGATGTAACCGTTGTACCATCTGAAGTTAAGTATGTTGTTACTGCACTACAAGTAATTACCAATCCTCCAGCACTATTATTAAGAAGACTGACCGTATCACCTTCAGAGAATGTAGAGGCAGGGACAGTCCAACCAGTTGTATTAGTTGAAACAACTTTACCTGCATCTGTTACTACAAGTGTTGCTGCAGATCCAGTTACAGATCTTAGAGGTATGTCTCTTACATTACCTAAACTATCAGTACAGATGCCAGTGATTACCACTCCATCGTTAGTCGTCTCAAATTTTTGACTATTATCATATCTCAAACCTACAGCTCCATCCGCATCCGCAGTGATCATACCATGACCATTAGATTTATCTACAACCTTGAAAGTATCTGCTTGTATTGCTGAATATGTCCCATTATGCCACAGTTGGAGCTCACTACCATTCCCTAATGCTATATTATCAGAAGTGGCATTGCCATTAGGAACATGAATTCCACCACTAAAAGTACCAATACCAGTCGTTGTCGTTCCCGAACCAGTCGTCTCAAATTTTTTGGAATTATCATAGTATAAATCTGCGGCTCCGTCTGCAGTAAATGTACCACAAATTTCTCCAGTGTATTTTTGAATAGAGGTTTTACTAGCTCTAATCGTGAGTTGACCCGTTCCCGATTCATCAATATATGTGTTAGATCCGTCGTGATATATGGAAAGATCCGATGCATCTCCTACGTTTAATCTTACATTATCGTGTAGATGTACATCACCAGTTCCACTAAATGTGGCAACTCCAGCAATACCCATAGTAATGCCAGTACCTATGGTAAGTTGACCACCTGTTATATTAACACCACTCTTGGCAGTTATAAGACCAACCGAATCAACACTCGTTACATCTTCATAGGTTAAAGTTCCTGCAACAGAGAGACCAGCACCAATATAAACATTCCCTCCTATACCAGCACCACCAGAAACTACTAATGCACCTGTAGATGTTGATGTAGAATCTGTTGTACTACTTACCCTAGTAATACCACCAAAGGTTGAAGCAGCACTTACATTTAAATCTGCAGTTGTGGTAGCAACACTAACAATATATGCAGTATTAGCAAGTCCAGTTAATGCACTTCCATCCCCACTAAATGAATTAGCAACTAAAGTGCCAGCAACTGTAGCAGCACCAGATATATTAACATCAACAAAACTACCTATACCAATAGTACCAATACCACTTACATCAATTTGATTAGCAGTTATACCTTGAGAGAAAGATCCAAATCCACTTTGAACATAAAGATTCGTACCTACATTAAAATCAGCTCCACTACTATTAACTTCAGCTAAATTAAATCCTTTATATGCAACTACTTGTACTGTTGATCCAACCCCAACAGGAGTATCTAATATAATTGTTGATCCATCTGTTGCAGCATAATCAAGAACATTAACTAATTTTACACCATTCCTATAAACATCAATAAGACCTGGATCATACCCTGCAGTGAAAGTAAAAGTTTTCCCTGCCCCCGTAGGTTGAAAATATTGCTTGGCTAAAACTATTGACGAGTCACCAGGTGCTCTTCCAATATAACCACTCCTATTAAAACTCATTTTAGGTTACCCCCTTAAGGATACTTGCAGTTACATCTATTGCATTATCTGTATCCACATATACTCTTACTTCATCATAAGTCTCTAACATGGTTTTACCAGTATCCGTTATAACAAACGAACTTCCATTAGGTACTGGTATTTTTACTGCCAATCCAACCTCAGTAGAAGCACTGGCATCCCAAATATTAACAGTCAAATTAACCTGACTTGTTGTATTGTTAGCAAAAGTTCCACCAATTAAAACACTCTTCGTTTCAGTAGATTGATATGCAGTCGTTACTCCCAAATACTTAACCGTTTGATTTGAGGCAGCAGCAGTGTTTACTGAATCACTATCAATAGTTGTAGAATTAACTCCTATTGCAGTAACTTTAGACCCAGCTAAAAACCACTCATTATCCACAAGATCACTAACTGCAACACCTACTGTAGATATACCAGTAATCAAATTAGTTGTTATACCAATAGATCCACTTGTGCTAGTTGACACAATCCCACATCTTCTTTTTATTGCATTTGAAAACTGTTCTGCCATTGTTCCTTACTTGTTAATTTTATTTATCAACCGCCAAGTGCGATTGCTAGACCTAATGATGCACCTGGTTTTACTTGAATGGTAGCAATACCACTTGTTCCTGCAGGAGTAACCACAATAGCCTGTCCTGTAGAAGATGAGAAGTTAAGTACACTAGCACCTGCTCCCATATAATCTCCTTCAGAAGAAATAGCAACTTGAGCAGATCCAGTAAAACTAGTAGCAGTTATTAATCCAGATACAACTAAATCTGTAGCATTTAATTGAGTGATAGTAGCACTCGTGCCTACAAAATCAGTATTTGCTATTCTAGTAAGGGTACTAATAGTACCAACTAGATTAGTTGTATTCAATCTGGTAATAGTACCAACACCAGTAATGTTGATATTTCTACCATCAACTTCATCATATACAATGTCACCAGTAACTGTTAAATCGCCTGCAATGGTAAGACCACCACCAACCCACGCATTAGTAAAGGTTGATACTCCAGTAAATGTAGATGCTCCACTAACTACAATGTCTTTAGAAACATCAAGACGAGTAATAGTACCAATTGTACCAACTAGATTAGTTGTATTCAATCTAGTAATTGTACCAACACCAGTGATGTTGATATAAGAACCACCTACATTCTGGAATGAAATATCACCAGAAACAGAAAGATCCTGTGTTACTGTAAGACCACCACCAACCCAAACATCACTAAACGTAGAAAATCCACTAACTGTTGATGCTCCACCAACGATAATATCTTTATCAACATCAAATCGGCTAATAGTACCGACACCAGTGATATTCAGGTTTCTACCTGTTACCTCATCATATACGATATCATCTAAAACGTAAAGGTCTCCACCAACATAAAGATCCCCTCCAGTGGTTGTAATACCACCAGCAGAGGATAATGTTGTAACACCTGATATTCTTACATCACTCAGGAATGTTGAAACTCCTGTTACTTGTAAAGTAGTAGCACCAATTCCACCAAAAGCATGAAGAGTGTATTGTGGAACTGACGTACCAATACCTACCCTAGAATTGGTGGCATTAGCTAGAATGAGATCATTACTAACCTCAAGCCCATTTTTGACTACAAAGTTCTTATTTACAGCCATAATGCGGGATCACTCTCCCCCGTATACTTAGTCTTATTTATTTATAATACTTAAGATTAGAATGGTCCACCAACAACTGAAGGAGAAGAAATTGCGGTAATTGTTCCAGGAGTGACAGCTGATCCTGTAGTTGTTGATTGACCACAGCATAAAAGCTTCACATTATCACTTATCGCTCCTTGAGAAGAGTTTGTTAAAGGTGATATTGCAGGTATGGGTGAAGTAAAGTTACTTGTATAAAGTGCTTGGCCAATTGTAATTCTTACATTACTAATCTTACCATCATACTGTCTTCCTGAACCTGGATTGTGTTGCCTACCAATACTTAAAGTTCTTGTTTCACCACCACCATCACTATAATTATAAGCAGTTTCTGTAAAATTACCAATTGATGTGCCATTAAGATATAAGTTATTAGAAGTACCATTTCTTACCATTGCTACATGATACCAAGTACTATTCGATAGATTCCCACTAGTACTAATTGGGTTAGTACCATTACGACCCCAATAGAAACCATTATCATTTTGGTGCAAAGCCCACCATGCACCACTAGCACTACTATTTTGATAAGTATCCATAATAGTATCAATACCACCATTAACATTATCAGGCATTATATAACATTCTACGGTAAAATCATTTGTTAAGAAATTAGGGAAATCTGCAACTGTTAATGCATCACCATCACTTGCTCCATCAAACTGAACAGCATATCCTCCATTACTATAAAATGGGAATGGGTACTGGTCGCTGCTTGCTGTTGGGTCACCACTAGTGGTAATTGTTCCAGGAGATACGGCAGCCGTTGTTACTGAAGAATTATCTTGACAACATAAAAGTTTAGTATTGGTTACATTCGTGAGTGCTGATGAAGGAGGTGAGAAATGATTTGTTCCGTAAACATTTGTTCCTTTAACAAAACGTAAATTAGACATATATCCATTAAAAGTCGAACCACCACCGTCATTACCTATAAGAGTTTGAGCAGTAGGCCAGTTAGTAGAATTTGATACGTTTCCTTTTTGTGCTCCATTATACCATACATATAATGTTCCACTTTGTCTTGCAACTACTACCTGAGTCCATTCTCCTACAGTTGGAGCAGGATCAATTGTAATATGATTAGTAGTACCACCTGTACGAACGACCCAATCACCTTGATAAGCTCCTAACCAAAAACCACCAGTACCTTGGTTGTTAAAATATATGTTATCAAAACTGCCGCCCCATGAAGCATCAGGATATAACCAAACCTCAAAAGTAAAGTCCTGATCACTTGGAGATAGAACTGCATCACTAGCAAGTATTAATTGGTCATTACCATCAAAGTCAACTGAAAAAGGTCCACCAACACCTCTAAATGCAGCACTCATAGCACCTCCACCCATCCCAGTATATCCCTGTATAGGCATTTCCTTTTTATTAAAATACATAATTTCTAATTCTCCTTAAGTCGCATTACTAACATTAGCAATAACTTTAAATCCAGAATCACCTGTACCAGTACCAGTTTTTATAATAGTAAAGGAATATATATCCAATCCATCAGAACCACCAGCACTAGGAGCAGATCCACCTACCCATTCTTCTGTTACAGCATTACCATCAATTGTCCAGTTAGCACAATAACCACCAGCAGCAGCAGTTGCAATAACTGTGACTGATGCAACATCTCCAACTGCCATCTTACTACTTAATGAATAAGTATCATCCCACCTAATATTTGGTGTTCCAGTTGTTGTTTCTTGAGTAGTAAAATAGAAGACGTTTGCAGTTGCTATACCTATTTGCAAATTATCAGTTAACTTACCTGCTTTTATCCATGCTCCCTCAAAGAGACCACCAGTAACACCCATACCAGCAGTAGTAGACGTGAAACCCGTTACCTTAATTCCTTCGTTAGTCGTGGCTAATTTAGCAGAGTTGTCATAGTATGCTTCAACGGATCCTCCAGCCGTAGCAACAAGCATTGTTTCAGCTGTACCGTTCTTTCTTAAAGAGACAGCACTACTATTAGGTGCTTCTATAAATAAATTTCCTTGCGAATTTTGAATATAACTAGAAGCGTTTGAACTTGAATGATAAATTCTTAAATCAGTAGACGAACCCCAATTAGCCTCAACATTATCAGCAAACTCTAATGCATCATCTGACCTATCCCATACCATAGAAGCAGTTACACCAGAAAAATCAACATCGCCAGCAAAGGTAGTAAGACCAGCAGTACCAATCGTTAAAGCAGTACCAACTTTAAACTCTCCAGCACTACCAACAGTTAATCCTGCAAGTGTACCAACTGATGTGATGCTAGTTTGTGCAGCAGTATTGACTGTACCAGTTAAATCACCAGTTACATTACCAGTAAGTGGACCTTCAAATGTGGTTGCTTGAACTTTACCAGTAGAAGGAGTAATAGTAACTGCAACTCCAGCAGCACCGATAAAGGTTGCAACACCAACACCACTAACTGTTAATGCACTACCAACTTTTAATTCACCACCAGTTATATTAACACCACTTTGTGCGGTAATTAATCCAACTGAATCAACACTTGTTACATCTTCATAAGTAAGAGTTCCTGCGACAGAAACATTACCACCGACATGCAATTCTGTCCCAACCCGAAGACTTTTAGCAACACCCACACCACCAGAAACTACTAATGCACCTGTAGATGTTGATGTAGTCTCAGTAGTATCAGTAATACTAGCAGCTCCTGATGTTGTAGTACTACCATCAAATGTAGCACCACCAGATACTCTAATATCAGTAAAACTACCAATACCAATAGTACCAACACCAGTTACATTGAGTTGTGCGGGTAGAAAATCTCCTGCATATAATTCACCAGTTACGTGTAAATTACCATTAACAGCTTGTGATGATGCTGCACCAACAATAACTCCAGCAATATCAAAACTATCAAAAACAGAAAACTCTAATACATCATCAGCATCTACAGTATCAGAAATTAATGTAACCGTTGTCCCATCAGTTGCAGAAAAATCTCTTCCATCTACAAGACGAACACCATTTCTATATACTGCTATTTCATTTATTCTATAACCACCAGTAACTGTAAAATCTGTCTGCCCTTCAGTTGCTGCAATACTAATATTCTTTGACGTAATATTAGGGGTTAATTCTATGGGTCTTCCTATCGCCATCTGAATACTACTGTTTTTACTTATTTATATTGAAGAAGCTGCTGGAAATACTGGTTCGTTATCCGATGCTTCATCTGTTGACTCTATAACAATAAATGCAGTGTCATCATTACCACCAACTCGTGTACCACTCAATAAAGTAGTACTAGTAAGAAGAGTTATCTCTCCATTAGAGTAACCTGATCCTCCTCCACCTCCAGCATTACCACCTAATGATGGACCATCACCACCTCTGGCTCCTGCTCCACCTCCACCACTTTTACTATTAACACCATTTCCACCATTTTCCCTATACCCAAACCCTGCTTTATATCCTCTATCTATAGTTGCACTACCAATAATTATATCACCATCATAAGTGCGAGCCTGTACATTTCCCAAATCTTGGCAAGGAGCATAACCCTCATCTGCATAATAATCACCTTGAGTACACTTAGTTAAATATCCACCTTCATTATTATTATTATTAAAGTTAACAGCAGAAGTTTCTGATGTCCCACTAGTAGCATAAGAACCATTAGTACCCATTTGACCAGTGGAAATCTGTGCTCCTCCTCCACCACCATTAATACCTTGACCTCCTTCACCAGCTAGACCTACTCCACCACCATCTCCACCTCTTCCATATTGACCAGCACCACCACCTCCACCACAAACTGCAATAACATTTGCTTTACGATACAAAACAGCAGAACCTCCACCACCAGGATTTCCTCCCTGTGGTGCAAGATTAGCAGAATATGGAACTCCTAATTTAATTGTATATTCTGTGTCTTTAAGAAGAGTAATCTTGAATACTGATATTCCACCATGACCTCTACGTCTACCATACTGTTCATCACCTCTTGAACCACCCATCGTAATCTTAACTTCACTATTTGTTTCTGATGGATATATTGTAATTGATCTAGTAGAAGCAGATGTATCAGCACGGAAAGATAAATTACCATCTGCTAAGTCATGAGTTCCACTTGAATTTAATGAAGTAGAGTTCTCACTAAAACATTCATACTTAATAATATTTCTTGCAGTAGTAACATCATACTCAACCACATCAGTATAAACAGGAGATGGATTTGCTGTAGGATGAGATACTTTACATCTCATGGTAGTAACACCAAGAGTAGTAGAAGATATACTAAGTTGTGTTGTAGCAGATCCTGCAACTGTTGAACTATTACTTAATGCAATTCCGTCTTGTTGCCATTCATATGATAAATCAGTATTAGTTCCATCAGTAGCAGTTGCATATAAACTAAAAGTATGCGTAACACCAGTTGCTATAGTTGCTTCCTCTGGTTGAGTAACGATTGTTATTACAGGAAAAACTGTAAGTGTACCTATTCCAGAATTTAATGGTTCATTCGTTGCATTTCCTGTAAAATATCCACCTAAACTAACAGAAGTAACTCCACTAATAGACTCAGGAACATAATCAGCTTGTAAATAATATTCTCCTTGATTAACATCATTACTTAAACTACTTACCGTAAGAACAGTAGATCCTGCACCACTAATTGTATTTCCAGCAGAAGTTGTTCCGTCAGTTAAAGATCCAACTCCAACTCTCCACCATCGATAAGTAATAATTCCAAGATTATTTACTGAATTGGCAACGTCACCAACAGTAGAAAAAGTTGCAGTAGCAATACCAGTAAAGGTTGCTATTCCTGCAGTGCTAGTTGCTACTCCAACTGGGTTAGTAGTAAATGATAGGTCAGGACCATTAAGATCCAGACCTGTTGGGACTAATCGGAATAATGACATTTATTATGCTGTGAAGTTTTGTCCTGTAATTACACCAAAGATGCCTTGATTATCTAGATCTGCTCCATCAAAGATCTTAAAGGAGTAGATGTCTGTCTTATCCGCAGTTGTAGTAACATCTGGAACAACACCACCTGGCCAGTACACTGATATAGCATCGTCATCACCGTTATGTATTGTATCAATACCAACTCCATGTCCACCCGTACTATCCTGAACTAATTTTAAAGTAAAGGACTGTGCTGTATTGGTCTTATCAGCATTATATAATCTAATCCTTGAAATATCATCACTAACAGTACAAATAAATGTACTTGCCTCATTCAGATAAATCTTAAGTTGATTAGAAACAACAGTTACAATACCAACCTCTTCAGATACAGTCTTCAATCTAGCATGTCCTGTAACATCTAATGCTGCCCTTGGTGTTACTGTTCCAATACCTGCACCAGATGTAGTAGTTGCAAATATTGTAGCACTACCTCCTACTTTTATGTTAGTAGCAGTTAGAATACCAATCGTTAAATTACCACTCGTAACATCTAAAGCTGAAGCAGTTAAGATACCACTAACATGAGCATTTTTAGAAACTAATTCATTATTAAAGAACGCAGATCCATAAACAAAGAAGTTAGTTGATCCAATACCCGCTGATGCATCATTAGAATTAGAACCAACTGTCAATCCATGAATGGAAGGTGCAGAAGTTCCTATACCTATTTTTGCTCCATCATAAGTATTGTAAGTAACAGATGAACCACCTGAAACTGTATTTGTCCAACCTGATGCACTAATATTAAGACTGGTCAATTCACTACCATCACCCTTAAATGCAGTTGCAGTAACTGTACCTGATACATTAACATCTACAAAAGTAGAAACACCAGATACTTTAAGATTACTAGCAGCATCTAAAGCAAATAGAGTAGATCCAGAACCAACTTGCAATATATTTGTTCCTGGAGTTGTAGTTGCAATACCTACCTGATCGTAAGTGTATACATCACCTTCTTTATTCAAACTTACATTACCAAATCTCCTCCAATCATTCTCAGAAGTATAAACCCAACCAGCATATCCACCTTGATCTGGATTAGCAAAGTAACTAACATCTCCTGGGTTTCCTGCAAGAGTAGGAGTTCCTAATCCAACAGTGTATTTTCTAGCAACTGTTGTATCACCTTGAAGATATATATTTTGTGCCTCAACACCCTTAGCAGAATTAACAGTCAATTTGTTATTTAATATAACAGGACCATTAAACTCAGAAGAAACCTTATTGTCATCACCACCATCAACCTTAATTGAACGAGCAAATGATCCCTCAGTAACTTGAGTAACGTTAATAGAAGGAAGATTACCAATATCCTCACCAGTTACTGTCTGTACTGGAGTATCAACAGTCTCTTCTTTTCCTGTGATGGTACTTACTTTTTTATTACCAGAGTATGCAATACCCTTATCATTCATTCCTGTATAGAAGTTTACACCACCATCTTGCTTAGTTGATTGTGCTAATCTTTCTTCTTCAGGAGTAACAACTCTATCCTGTTTAGATGGGAATGCAGTTGAATAGTTACCTGGACCAAAACCAACATATTCAAATGTGTGTCCAGAAGCACGAATTAGTGAATGTCTTCTAAGTTCAACTGGTTCAATACTAACCTTTCTTACGACAGAGTTAATGGAATGACTATCTGCTTTAGACCCCATAACTCCACGGAAAACAGAAACAGAAGAATCTCCATCAGCAACTGTAGTCTTCACCCTCATCATTTCATTATCTACTATAATATAATCACCAATGTTAATATCATTATTACCCGAACTTTGATTCGTAAGAGAAACTGTTGAAGTAGTAGAATTACTAATTGTTGCAGAAAGTGTAGTTGTAAATCCAGCATATCTTGGAACCTGTCTACCTGTTAGATTTTCATCCTCTACAGTAATGACACCATCATTAGCAGCATATCCTTCACGATATGCATAAATGGTTCCTGTTGCAGTTGGGTTAGTTGTACCCGTTCCCATATTAACTGCAAACTCAGTTAAACTATTATTCTGAGTAACAACAAAATTTCCATTATATTGTGCTTGACCTGCACCAGTAAACTGTACACTCTCATCTACAGATAAACCATGATTACCACTACTGGTTATGGTTGCAATACCAGAATTAAAATCGTAACTTATAGCACTAACAGGAACTGATTCACCTGTCTGATACATATATGCATTAGCAGTTAGTGTTTTACCAACACCAACATTTAACTCACCTATACTAGAAATACCAACTGTTGCAAATCCTGAAACAGTAGATGCAGATTCTACACTAATACTTCTTGCTACACCAACATCAACACCAGTAATTCTATAAAGTTGATTATATCCAGCATAAGATTCAGATGATACACCAGATATTCTAACTACATCACCAACGTTATTATAAATTTTTTCAACTTCAACGTATGCCTGAACAAATCCAGAAGTAGTTGCAACACCAACAACATTTAAAGTATTACCAATACCATATGCACTACCACCATCCATAATCTTGATAGCAGTAATAGTACCACTACCATTAACAGTTAATTTTGCACTCGCACCTTTACCAGTTATAGAGGATCCAATAGAAACTAACTTAGCATTATAAAGATCTCCTGCTGCACCAGATCCATAACCAGCACCACCAGAAGAAATACCAATCTTAGTAATTCTATTAAAACCATGATCTAAAATACTAGTAATAGTATGGGCAGTACCTGTACCAGAAAATATGTTAGTAACACCAACACCAATTTCAGTATCATTAATAAACTTATTAAGAGTTTCTTTCGTTAAACTATGTTGAGGATTATCAACTACAACCTTACCAATTATATCAGGAACAGCAAATGATTTTGTCTCATTAGGATCAGAAACTGGTGTATCTCTATTAGTTTGAGGATATAGATCCTTTACTGGTTGAGAAAAACTTTCATTTAAAAATGGAGAAACAGTTGGTTTGTTAGATGAGTTTGCTACGGTTAAATAATAAACACCATCTTGCTTTCCAGCAATATATTCTTGAGCTTCCTTAGAAGTATAAATTGTATATGTATTATTATATCTCTTTCTCTTAAAATATGGTAGAGAAGTTGTTCTAGAAGACAAATCATTTGTAAATGTACCTGGATCTGTGGTTAATCCAACAGTAAAGCACTTCGTACTACTAATACCAACAACTTTATAGTGCCTATTAAATCCAGTAGCAGCAGTACCAGTAGTATTCAAAGAACTTGTTATATTAGCTAATTCAACTTCAGATCCTACAGAAAGATTATGAGGAAGTTCTGTAGTTACGTTAATAGAAGAACTACTGTCCCAAAAAGCATCCGCAATAATAGTAAAGTTTCTTTGTTGGTTTATATTAGAAAGTGATCCAGTTCCAAAATAACTTTGAACTTCTGCATCAGTTCCACCAATTCCAGTATTAGATTCCTGAATGATATATCCATCTGCTGGTGGACGTGCAACAGTAACTCCACTAGCAGCAGGAATTACATACCTCATTCTATAAAGAGTGTCATCAGCATTTCTATTATCAGATTTTCTCTTAATATAAGTTCTAGTTGTAGCACTTCCAAGTCCTGTTGATCCAAGTCCAACTATAGTAGTGTAAATACTATTCTCTGTAGCAGCAGTAGCAACATTAACATACCAGTTAGAATTTGTAGCATCCCATTGAATTGGATGTCCTCTTTCACCAGAAACTTTATCAGATACTCTACTAATAACTTTTAAAAGACCACCTTTATTATTAATCGAAAGAGCAGTATCACTAAGTGCTTCATTTAATGTCTTTCCAAGTTTAATATTAGTATTAGTAGAAATTCCTGATCCACTTGTAATTGCATAGTAAACAATATTAGATTCTAATCCGTCAGGAACTTGTCCGTCATCACTAATCACACGAACAGACTCACCATTAATAAAGGAATGAGGTGCAGTTAAAGTAATGACCTTATCATTACCACCCTGACTATTAGATCCAATACTATTAATTCCTGTTGCACTTTGTCGAACAGTAAATATTTTTTCCGAACTTAACTGAGTTAAATCTTCTCCACTAGTGGCTTTATAACCATCCATAGTAATACGAGAACTATACTCGGTTACAGATCCAGCATAAGAAACTAGAACATTTAACTGATCACTTTTCTTTGCACCAACTCTATATCCCTCAAGGACATTTTCAGGTTTAACTGCCTGATTAGTCTGGTTATAAAGGAAAAGATGTCCTGTTGATCCAACACCAACTGCCTTACCTGTTGTATTGACATCTATAGATTCAAATTCAATAGCACTTTCAGGAAGTGGAACTGTCTTTGGTGGAATAATATGTGTAATATATCCTACATCATCCTGTGAATATGCATCATTTCTAAATCCCTTAGATGCAAGTGCAATAGCACCAAAGTTAGAGTTAGAGTTAGTAAGTGAAATATCACCACCACTCTCAGTTAAGAAATGATTTGCGTAACCAATCGCAAAGACAGAAACTGCCTGAATAACTGCGTTGTTAATTACCTTAACATGGAAATTCTTATATGACGGCTTATAGATTGCCTTTGAGTTTGTACTTAAATTAGAAACAGTCAAACTCGTATCATAGTTACCAGATGGAATATCATCAGTATTAAACCTTACAAATGCATTATCATCTTTCTGTAAACCAATACCAGTAAACTGAGCAACCACCATACTCTTAAATCCAGTTGCTTTCTTACCATCAGCAACCATACCACACATACCATAAACTGAACGCAATGAACAGTTAAAGATATAAGGTGATGCAGAAGTTACCGTATCTGATGAAAGAGTTAATGTAGAACCTGTTGCAGAAGGATTAGGTGTTGAAGGTGAATTCTGAACCTGATATTTTACTTGAGTAGAACTAGGTCTATCAGATACAACAAATTTACCATCATATCCAGCAGCAGAAATACCATCAATTCGGAATGGTGTATCAACATCTAGTCCAGTAATTGCACTATCAAGAGTAACTGTTATGGTACTAGAAGTAGTTGTTCCATCTCCTGCAAAAATACTAGTAATTCCTACAGACTTACCTGTAGAACCAACAATTCTATATTCATCAATTTTAGCTTGAATATCAATAGAAGTACTTGGATAATCTGGTTCAATAGCACGACCAGAAGATTGTCCATATGCAAGACCAACCTTCTCATAATACATGGTAAGGTCAGTCCTGTTTGTTGTATAATCAGTTATAAATTCATCATTAATCTTTACTTCATTTACACCATCAGCATACTCAAAACAAGTTAATTTATGGTGAGAAAAATTGGGAACAAATTCATTAGCAGTATAATCTTTAAATACCTTTCCATTAGGATCTCCATCAAACATAGAGAACTGCCAAAGGTAACATCCACCAGTTACTCTGAATAAACAAGATCTTTCAATATTATCATTCTCTGGATCGGGAACATACTTAGGTCTTATTTTTGTCTTTCTTAAATCTAAACCAACAAGAGAAGTACCACGAGGAAGAATTACACCACCGTAAATACTGTTTAACTTATAAAGTTCATTATTAGGTGAATCTAAGTCAAAATTAGTTGTTAAATCAAATGGTGGTAAATTATCAGATGTCGTACCATTTCTTAATCTAAAATTATTTGTACCATCAGGAATCCAACCAGGTCTATTATCTAAAACATGCTCACCAGGATATAATAATACTGTAGTTTTACCAAATCTATCGTTATCTAATCCCTTCTGATATGAAAATCTTGATGCTTCAACTAAAGCACGTTGAATAGTTTTAAAAGGACGTGTTAATGAGTTTCCCTGATTCTCTATACTGTCTGTTGCATCCAAATCATTTGGATTAACATAGAGAATGTTTCCTCTCGTCGATTTTAAAAAATTATCTAATCTGGAAAGACCCATCTTACTCTACTATAGTTCTTGTTATGGATTATTTATCATCACAAAAACCCTTCAATCAATTGGCACTAGTTCAGGATTCTCCAACTCCAACTCAAATAGCATAGGATTACACTCTTCTTCCATTAAATAAGAGTATGCCCTATAAAGATCTTCTTCATTCCATCTCTTTTGCCCATTAGCAAGAGAAACTATTTCTACATCATCTTTAGCAACTTCAGGTAATTCATCAAAGGTGAAAGGGACATTCTGAATAAAATACATACAAACAATTTTTTCACCGTCAGTAGTATCATACCAACAATATTGGGTGTGTATGAGGTATTTCATTGTTCTATATTTTCCTCCACCTTATTTATCGTTTAATGTGGATTATAAAGTCCCAAATAGTAAACAAATAAACAAATGGTGACAATCATCGCAAGACCAATAAAATAAATCATAATCAAATAGGATCAACGTAGGATACAGTGTCAACAGGGGCATGTTCACGAACGTAATTTAATACGCTTATGAACTCTTCAGGAGTATCACACTCTACAGTTTTCTTATCCCCCTCGTTAGAATAGATGTGAACAGTCCTTCTAACGGTGTCCACAACACAACGAGACAAATATTCTTCTTCCATAGAGAAAATACCCAATTATATGTTATTATACCACAAAATAGTAAATTAGTCAACTGAAACAACTTTCCAAGTACTTCCGTTATAAAAATTAAGTTTATTTGTTGATGAATTATATACCATTGCACCTGCCGTAACAGTCATTGCATCTCTCTGAGTAGTAGTAACAACTGGAGGATAAAATGGAATGGTTGTAGTATTACATATTACACTTGATGCTGTCAGAATACCTAAAGTTGCATTACTTGCCGTCAAAATACCTAAAGTTGCATTACCATTTGATTCTATTGTTGCACCAGTTGAAACTTTTAATGTAGAAGCTGTCAGAATACCTAAAGTTGCATTACCATTTGATGCTATTGTTGCACCAGTTGAAACTTTTAATGTAGAAACAGTAGTTATGCCACAATTAATATCCTGACTAACCCCCATTCCAAAAATAGCAGATTCTTCATCAATCTCAGATCTCGTATTCTGACCTGCTGTACTGTTATCAAAATAACTATAATAATTTGCCATAATACCTCCTAATTAACCTTATTGTATCCTGCTATCTGATAATCATCATTATTGCCAGGATAATCTGCAGGAGTTGTACCTTCATATTCTGGAGTCAATCTATCAATATCAGACCTTGTACCAAATACATGAAAATAACAATTGATTGGCATTCCCCCTTGTGCTTGTAAATAAATTTTATCTTCGTCTATTCTCTTCACAATCACATTCTGATGTGCTCCTATTGGAGTTAAATTTACAGTAACTGTGGTAAAATCCACTAAATTTTTCCAAAATGTAGGAAATTGAATTATATTTTTATTTCTCACATTTCCTCTAAAATATACATCATTCGATGGACCTTCTGGACAAGTATGTCTTAACCTATATCCTTCTTTACTGGGATGAGGCATGTCAAAAGGTTTTGCTCCCGAAGATCTACCACTAGCAGTACTTACACTACCAACATAATTACTTGATTTAATAGTACTAGAAGCAGTAATTGTTCCTGTCTGGTTTGTGTTTCCTATCTGTTTTGTATTTCCTGTAATATGAAGAGCATTGGGAGTTCCATCATCACCTTCTAAAACTGTATTACCCTTAACATATACTGATCTACTTGCTGGAACACAATCCTTATCATCATTTTTTGTTCTACCTACCATCAGAGTGGCAAAATTATCTGGAAATTCAGTAGGACCACCAAAAACTGCTGGACCTTCACAGTGCATAGATCCATTTATTTTTTCATCACCTTCTTTAATAGCAGGAACAATCCCTGTACCTACCTGAAGTCTTCCTCCACAATTTATATCATCGAATCCCCAAGACATTTTTATTCCTCCTATACTTGATTGTTTTCCTTTTGGAATCTTTGTCCACCTGTCTTAGAATCTTTCTTAGAACAGGCATCAGTTACTCCTCTAATTATAGACCCATACATCTTCAAGCAACTATTAGCAGCTATACTCATAATACCAGTAGTAGTAATTTTGGTCAACGCTTTAGAGTCTAAGATTATCTTCTTGGTTTCATGAACTGTAAAGGTTTCAGTAGCAGTACATTTGATGTGACCCTTTGCACCACCTTCACCAATAGCAACTAATTCAATATCAGTTCCTTGTAGTCTAATCTTACCATTATGAGCAGTAATACAGATATTACCATTAACTGCATTCAATACTAAAGTATCATCTGCTTCTTCTCTATCAGATCCACATTCAACCTGAAAATTACCAGGACTAGTAGAACTTGTCCACCCCTTCCTTTCACCATCAATCTCCAAATTTAATTGATGACGACCATCAGGTGTATCAAGTTTAACCCCAGAAGTAACAGTTGCTTTTTTATCAATAACACCAAATTGAATAGATCCCTTATCCGTACCATATCTTACGGCACTATAATTTTGTTTGGCTTGACCTTCATCATCACCTCTATTCAGTTTTTGATTATTAGCTGTAGGCATTTTAATTAAGTAAGATTATCGGGAGTTCCAGGAATGTTGAGTCGAGGATTGTTACTATTAATGTCAGTACCTTGTCTCTGAATTGCAGATGGAGGTGTGGTGACTGTAGCATCAATACTCTCTTGCATTGTATCATAAATCTGAACTTTTTGTCCAGGTGTATCATAATATCCTGCAAATCGAAGACCATCTTCATAGAAGACAGCACCATAATAAGGTTTACCATCATAATATCCAGTTTGTTTCAATCCAGGAAGATCCGTAACCTGAATTAATCTATCAGGTTCAACCCCAATAGGATCTATAACAGGTCTTAATATAGGTATGGGTTTATATCCTATACCACTACTAGTTCTTACTCTTATTTCAGGATATGTCCTGTATCCGTTAGGTTTTCCTCCTGAACCACCAGAACCACCATCTCCACCATCATCTATAATAGGTTTGAATGGACCTATTCCTGTAGTTGGGGTTTTAGGAGGAGTAAAGCATATCTCCTCACCAGTTTCAGTGTTTATAACACATACCTGATCATCAGGTCCATAATTTATACCAGGTTCTCCAATAATTTCATCTAATTCCAAAATAACTGGTGGACCTGCAGGAGGATCACCACCATCAGGAGGTACAACAGGAGGATATCCATTTCCTGGATCAGTAATAATAACAGAAGTAACAATACCAACACCATTTATTTTCTTAGGGCATGGTGGTGGAATAAGAACTGCAGAAATACCAAGAGGATTAACTGTCCAAGGTTTACCCTGTGCTGTTCCTGTTCTAGGATCTACCTTTGCTACTTGCGTTTTTTTAGTAATCTTTACAGCAGCAACAGTAGGATTACTAGAAAATGGGGAATTTAGTTGTATATTAGTTAGAGTTAATTCTACAGTTCTTTTCCCTTCAGTCACATTAAATTGAGTCTTTGATATACCATTACCAACCTCAGCTTTTGCAACTTCAACACCATCAATTTTTACAAATAAAAGATCATCTGCTTCTGCCTGTATATCATAAGTTCCTGTCTCCTCAAAATTAACATTACTCCATGTCATTTTCCAAGTCTTACCATTAAAATTGGCAATATAATCTTCATCAGTATCCCATGTAGGAGTAATGAATGGTCCCAATTCTCCAGATGATGCATAAGTTGCTAATGGAGGTCCATCATAACTAACACCACCCTTTGATGATCCACTAGTAAGACCCTTACCATATACTATTTCAGTTCTACTTGTAGGAGGAACCCTAAACTTACAAGTTCTTCCCTGTATATTATAAAATTCACCTTCAGTAGCAGAACATATAAGATCATCAAAGAAACCAACACCCTTATCTCCTGCATCTTGAGCAGGTATATCTTCCATTGCTATAACATTCTTACCTTTAGTTTTTAATTCAATTTGCTGATTATTATTTGTAATTGAAGAAGAACTACCAATCTTAACTGTATGAGTCTCACTACCAGTCTGTCCAGATTGTGTCCAAGTTGTAGTTCCTATCTTAATACTCTGTACAGCAACTCCCTTACTGGAGCTATCATTCCAAGATAAAGTAAATGTGACACTTCCATTTCCTACTAAACTCTTACCATCATCAGAGAACTTAACATCTCCATTATCAATAGTAAAGGAAGCATTACAATCAGTTCCAGAATTATCTTTTAAACATAACCTCTTTCCATTATTAGTAACTTCAATAGGATTATTTTTAGCATTTAATCCAACAAATTGAATTCCAGATGGAGAAGAATTTGTAATAGTACTTGTAAACCTAACATCATATACTTTACCAACTTCAATATTATGGTTATGAGTTTCTTTTATTTGAGTTCCATCATATTCTTTAGAATCACTGAATAAAGGAGCATTGGTTAAACTACCATCAAATATTGTAACCGAAGATCCAAATAAAGTAGAACTAGATACTTTAAAAGTAACATCTACATTCTTTGGACCCTCAATAGTCTTTTCAGTTTGAGTTTGTTTAGATGCCCAATCTGCAGTGCTAAAAATTTTCTTATCTATTGTATTGTAAGTAAATTGTTTTTCATTTTCAACTTCAATGGTTATATCAACAGTCTTCTTTTCTAAAAATATTTTTTTAGCTTTAGGAGATTCTACCTTAAAATTCTCCAACTTCTTATCAGTATCAGGTCCAAGAACTTCAACACCATCAATAAAAAGTTTTCCAAAATTATCTACAGTTCCCTTTACTCCATAAAATCCTTTATAAGGAAGTTCTACTTTCCAACTATTTCTATAAACAGTTCCAGCACCATCAGTCCCTTTAAAACCTAAAGGAGGAAGAGGAGAAATACCATACCTATTGGTAAACTTACTCCAAGCATCTACTCTTACTGGATACCAAATTTTATCAACATCTTTATTTGATCGAGTAGTCCAAATAGGGTTATTAGGACATCTTCCTTCTTGTATCTGAGGAGGTTCCTTTGGTATTGGAGCCATGGGAGCATCAATAGTCATCGCAACTCCCATAGGATTCTCATTCCAAGATTTTGCAGAAACCACTTCTATCTCATTACTAATAAATGCAGCTTTTACATCAACAGCAAGTGCCATTGGATTTCCATTTGCTAATGCATTACCTGGAATTTGTTCTAAAACTGCTTTTAATGTATAAGTTCCTGACTTAAAATATTTTATCTCAATAGATTTTCCTTTACCTGTTTTTGCATCACCACGAATTCTAAATCCCTTTTTAACTAATACAACATCTTTAACATTAGCCTGTGGACTCTTACCACTAAATGTAAGAGTAACATTATCATCAACCATCGTTGTAATAGAATAATTTCCATCTTCAGGGAATATAATATTATTCCAAACAATTTCATGAAATCCTGCATAATCATCAGTAGATGCATTAGGATAATCTGGGTATCCAAGAACAGTTTCTTCAATCTGCTTCCTAGATGAAAGGGGAGTAATACTAGTAATTTTTATATTAGCATTTTGATCATATCCATTACCTATATTATCATCATATCCAATTGATGTTTTATCTACACCAATCCGTGATCCAGATCCTTTACTACCACCTAAAGTTTTTACCTCATATTTTTTACCAGCACTAAAAATACCAATTCCTCTGTCTGTGGCTCTTGTGACCCACTCCCTTTTCATAAGAATCTCACCATCATCTGCTTGTATTTTTACTTCTCTTAAAGCAAGTCCAGATCTTCTTGGATTGTCATTTACATTTAACTGCAGACCAACCTTAACTCTACCATTACCAGTAACTCTTAAATAATTTTTTCCATCATCACCAACCTCAAATTTCACACTAGGAGGAGCTCCCGTAGGAGCAACTTCAACAGTTTTTTTAACTTTCTTTTCAACCATAGAAACTACAGTTGGATCAAAAGGGAGAACACCAAACTGATTTAAAAAATTTGCATCTTTACCAGCACTTGGATTAATTTTCCACAACTTTCTATTTGCCTTTTGTATATAATCAACAGTATTGAATACATGTGCTCTTTCTCCTTTTTGAGTAGAATTTGCTTTCTTTACAGGGGGATCAACAACAAAATTACAACTACTACCACTTATACCATAAAATCTTCCATTATTAACAGAACATACAAGATCATCAAAAAAACCAACACCTGCATCTCCTGCATCTTGACCAGGAAGATCTTCCATTGCTATAACTTTTTCACCTTTAGTTTTTAATTTAATAGTAGATGAATTACCTGAACCAGCAGAAGAACTTGATAAAGTTACTGTATGAGTTTCAGAACCCACTTCACCAGATCTAGTCCATCGTGTACCCCCTACTGTTATAGAATCTAAAGCAAATCCATCATCAGCTTCGTTATCATCATATGAAAGAGTTAGTGTAACTTGAACCTTATCACCTTTAACATCTATACCTTTACCATCTGTAGAAAACTTTGCCGATCCTCCAACAACATTATCAATAGTAAAAGAAGCATTAGTATCCCAACCATTACTAATAGGATCTTCATCAAATTCAAGTCTAGTGCCACTTGCCCATCTATAACCATTTACAGGATCTTTTAATCCCGAAAAACTTATTGCTGTCGATGAAGATGTTTCCTGTTTAAAACCACTACTTCTTATTTTAACAGGATAAACCCTACCATATTCAACTTTTTTAGTAACAGTTTCACTTAAAGGATTAGTTCCTTCATCATATGGCTTTGAAACATCTATTCCCAATCCTTCAATGGTAATACCAGTTTCAAACATCGTTGAAATGTTAATATTAAAATTAACTTCATCAGAAGTTGGAACTACATCCTCCTGAATCTTCTTCATCTCCATAATCTGGTGATTAACAAGATCTAAAGTAATTTTAGCATTTCCTGCCTTCATATATTTTTTAATAGAAGCTGGTCCTGATAAGACATGTCCTGCAGCACCACCTTTTCCTATATGAAAATTATCACTAACTGGGTCGTTATTAACAAACAAATATGCATCATTGTCGCATTGAACATTAAAAATATAATCTCCTTCATATGGAAATTCCTCTTCCCATTCAAAAGTATAAGTTTTTCCTGCATTATCAGAACCAGGTACATTTGATGGAGGAACAGGAGATATTGCATATTGATTCATAAAGGAATTTTTAGTATCCTTAAACTTTGCTACAGCAACATCTTTATTTGCAATAGATAATACATTATAAACAGAATTATCTTTAAACTCAAAAATTATATTACCATTATCAATAGAAAATGTTCCTAACTTACATTGTACTTGCAAATCATCATCATCAGGAGCAGTCTTAGCAATATCAGAAAAAATAGCATCACTTGAACCACTGCGTTGAGCAATATCTCCACCTGTTCCAAAAGTTCCCTTTCTCAAAAGTCCTTGATCTCTAATTCCCTTTTTACTAGTTGTTACTACTTTATATTTTACATTTCTCTTAACTTTGATTTTAATCTCCTGTGCAAATGCATTATCCTTGTAATCATCAGCTTTTATTTGAAAACTATGATTTCCAACTAATGCTGTAAATATAAATTTTAAACCTCTACCTCTACCACCCGATGTATAAACACGGAAAGAAGACTCTATAAAATCAGTAGACTTAGAAGCATCCCCACCAGATGTTAGGGGGAGAGTGGGTGAAGAATTAGATTTTATTCCACCCCATGCAAAATGCTGAACATCAAACTTATCTCTCGAAACTTTATCTGGAGAAGTTACTCTTGAAGGTGGTTTTTGTCTTGTTGTCCACCACTGCAAAATTCTATTATTCTGAATACGAGTTCCATCTTTTAAAGTAGCAAGATACTTTTGATACCTTTCAATTTCATAACGAATAGGATCTGTTCTATTTTTAGTAGCTGACAAATAAACATTAGGATCCCATTTACCCAAATCTTTTCCGTCTGGAGAAAATCTCTGACCATATCCTATACTCTCTATATTTGGAGCACAAGTCTCTAAATCATACTCTTCATAATCTTCTTCTGCATCAAACTCTTCTATTAAAACTGTATCATCAGATGTTCTTGTCTTGATAAATGCTCTAGCAACAACACCAGATCCTTGTCCTGTATCATCACTTATATCAACTATAGGAGGATATTGATATCCAAACCCACCACGAGTAACTTGAACTGCTAATATAGAACCATCAATACCTATAATTGGAGCTGCTTGAACTCCTACTCCACCACCACCATAAAAATCAACTGCTGTCTTATCTCTTGCATCACTAGCACCTTCTTTAGTAGTTCCTCCAACAATAGGAGTTGTAAGATCAAATGCAGCATCAATACTTTTCTTCGTATCTCCCTCTAAGTTTAATCCAACAATACCACTACAACCACCAGTTGCAGAAATCTTATCTGGAAGCATGTCTGCTGGAACTAATTTATTAACTTCGTTTATATTAAGATAATCTACCTTATCTCTATTCGTAAAAATAAACTGAGTACCAGGATTTAACTTGGCTTCCTGATTTGCTTCATAGACACTAATTCCATCCACAAAACCCCTATCAGTTGAAATATATCCAACCGTAATATCACATTTAGTTGCTGGTCCGAAAAGATCGAATGACATATCTTAGTTCTCTATAACAGTTATTTATTATGCATTATCAAATGCTTCATCTAAAGACTCCCCAACCTCATTCAATCCCTTTATTATGGGATTATCTCTCAGATCAATATTAAGAGTAGCTTTTGTTGGTTGAGCAAACTGTTCAACAATTGAAGAAATAATAGGTTTTTTACCCTTAACAAACTGTTCAGTAACTGCTGCTTTACTAAATATTTGACTTGCCTTTGTCCCAGATCCACCACTACAGAATTGATAGTAATCAGAAACTGCTTTATTTGGTGGAAGTTCAAAGGGAAAAACATTCATTTTAATATTCTCAAAATTTAATGCTGATGTCATATTACCTTTAATATCTCCCAACTTAGAAAGCATACTGGTAATACCACCTGCAGCTCCCCCTGCAGTAGACATCTCAGTCATCATATCACCTATAAATGTATCCATACCATCAATTATATCATTATTCATTTCATCCATCTTACTTTTATTAGCATCTAAAACAGTAGCTATGGCATCCTCAGATACACAAACAGGAACTCTAGGTACTGCTTTTGGTTTTTCATCTCCTGTAGATGTATCATTAAAAGCAGCATTTAATGCTTGAGTCAATAATCCTGGTCCATCATCAGTATCATCTAAACCTATCATATTATTCAATACACCCTCCATCAATCCACTCAGTCCACCTGTCATATCATTAAAACTAGACAACATTTTTTGAGTCATATTATCTTTTAAATCAAGCATTTGCCACCTTTTACTTGCAGGTAATGCAGAAACTGCAGCAGTCATTTCTTTGTTTAGTTTCTTCTCACTATACTCCATCACCTTATCCATCATAACTTTCATATATTTTGATTGAGTTTTAGAAGAATCACTAATAACTTTCTTTAAATTTCTAATATTCTCAGTCATAGAAACAGCATCAGTATAACTTGATAGTGCATTCATAGCCTTATCAATACTCTGTGTCATATTATCCATGTCGGTCTGCACTGCTTTGTTAGCAGAATCAACAATATTATCTGGATTTAATAAAACTCTTTTCTTACAAAATACCTCATCCAGTTTAATAGTAGCAGCAGTTTGAATGTGGGGTGATTCAGATTCAATCGTTGCTCCTGGATTTACCTTTGATCTAAAAGAATTTGCCTCTTTTTTAAGTGATGCCACCCCTTTGGCAACCCTATTTCTAATTAAATTATCTTGTGCATCTTTAGAAAAACCAGGATTATCCTTTAAAATTACTTCTACTTCTGCTTTTGCACTATTAATAAATTTTTGTTGCTCTGGTGATATTGGAATATTATCAGGTAATCCAAATTTATTTAATCCAACACCAGGAACTTTATCAGATAGTTGCTTTGCCAGTTCCTTTGGTTTTGGTTTATCAACTACCTTATCACCATCTGGAACTTCAGGTTTACTAGTTCCTTTATAATCAACATTTCCTTCAGCAAAACCACTCGTTGCTAAAGTTCCTGGTTGAGTATTGCTAACTCTATTATCACCAATTTTAGTTGCTAATTCTGTCTGGGAATTATTTCCCATAACTCCCATAATAACAGGTTGCTCTTGTTCAGGACCATCTAAGAAAAAACCAAAAACAATATTACCCTGTCTGATCATGGGAGTTTGACCAGAGCTCTGCAGATATGCACCTGCAGTAACAGGATACATTACGTTTGCCCAAGGTAGATCCTTAGATTCAATTCCACCTTCACCTGCATCATGAAGACCAAAAATCCTTACTTTATATCTGTATCCCCAACCAGGAATACTTTGCTTGTCTTTAAATTTTGTAGGATTAATATTATCTCGCCAATAGGAATCATCAGAAACTTGACCAATCCACCAATTGAATCCTTGGCCAAGAAACTGTTGATTAAATAATCCTCCTCCTTCTACTGACATCCTTAATCGTCGTATACTCTACATTCTAATGAATCTGGATGATTATCACAATAAACTTCTAAATGCTTATCCTCATGCCTCGTATGCCAATCATTAATCTTTGCATCATTCGTATCAACTTCTGAATCATCATGGGCATGGAAAGCATCATTGTGCATCTCCAAATCTTCCTTACTATACTCTATCATACCATGATTGATATGCTCTTTACCATCTTTAGGTTCAAGATAGACCTCATGGTTTAAATCGTGTTTTGGAGTGTTGGTTGTCATGATTTCCTCTTAGTTAGTTTTACCCTTAGTTGGATTACCATCTCGACCAAAGGAGTCTCTAATCAAATTCAACTTAGTATAAGTCTCTTTGGCAGTAATGTAGTGACACAAATCTGCTATAATATATAGACCTCCATCCTCCTTATTTACTTCGTCGCCACAAGCTTTGTTTTGACTTTCACCTATTTGAGGAATGTCCATAAAGACTGCATCACCTGCATGTAAAGAGAACTCACCAGGTATTGTAATTGTAATTTGAGAAGCGAATAATTGATTATATCGCATGATAGACTGATTTACAACCTCATTCTTTTTAAAGTTTTCATTCTCTGAATTTTTAATTTGTTCTTCAGTCTCACCCATATGCTGTTGCCCTACAGTAGTAAGATAATATGTGGTTCTAGAAAAATTTGCATCTGCACCATCCTTAGTAAACACCTCATTCTGCGTTGGTAGTCCTTTTCCAGCTAATTTTAATTTTTCTTCATTTTCAAAAGCATCGATAATTTTAGTTTCATAATTTGTATTAAAGGGATTAATTGCAATACTACGAATATTGTATGCTCCCTGTGCAAGTTTTTTCTGAACATTTACACGATTATCTGTATCTAACGTAAGTGCTTTTGTATCATATTCGGGTGGAATACCCTTACCTGATGTATCAGGTGTTTCATTATAGATAATTGATATCTTTTTTTCTTGTGATAATAATGTATCAATAGATTTAAATTTATATCCTTCAGAAGTTTCAAAGAAAAAATAACCCGCACTAAAACCAAGTTCTTGACTTCCTGATGATACTGCTTTTTTAGATAAATCATTCAATACATAAAATGGTTTTCTATTCTTACCAATATATTGAATAGGGTTTTTAGTATCTTCAATATTTTCATCTTTTATTTTTTCAGACTTTAAAACATCCTTCAATATCTTTTTTACTTGCTCAGATATTTGATCAGCAGAACAATATCTTACTCTTTCTTTTTCATTATCAATAAACTCTTTAGACACTAGATCCAACTCATATGCTTTATCTGTGGTTTGCGAATCAGTAGGAATAGGTGTGATTGAATTAACATATAAACTATTATCTCCAGATGAACTAAACTTTATAGTATTACCCTTATTATCAGTAAACTTTAAACTTACTTGCTCTTCACCAACTATAGGTAAACCTTCAACAGCACTTATTTTCTTCTTATCCTTTCTTGATCTTGATTTATTACCCTGCCCTCTACCAGTCTTTACTGTTCTTGTCATCGTATTACCAGCATCACTAAAAACCACAGATGCTCTTACTGTATCTTGTAAAATACTTTCCCAATACAATACACGAACCGTTCCACTTATTAAACTTACAGTAGAACTTGAATTTTCATTAGAAACAACATCTATCGTTTGTAAAAGAGCAGGCGCAGATGGTCTTACCTGTTTCTTAAACAATTTCTTATCTGATTGAGTTAATCCTGCAAATGACATTAGTTATTTCCTCCCATATCTATTTAACCTCCTTTGTAGAGTGCATCACTAACTTCACTATCACCTCCTCCACCACCAACAACTACTGGTGTTAATGACTCTTTACTTTCTGTTTCAGGAACAACATCACCTCCAGTTTCAGATCCAGATTTAATAACGATTGTTTTTTCCTCATCATCATAATTTGAAATATTATTTGTTTTCTTAGCAATAGAATTTACATCTAATGGAAGAATGTTTTCAGCATTACCCTGAAGAGTAACCCGTCCATTATTAATCTCTACCTTTTGCAATCCATGTTTCATAATCAAATCAACATCTCCAGCATATTTTTTATTACCAACCCAATCATTCATAGCTTTTCCACTACCTTTACTAGCCTCAATTCGCAAATTATATAAAGCTTGTTCTATTTTACTTCTTTTTCCCGATTTTAACATAGAGTAATAACTTTCTTCATTTCTTTCTATTTTAGTAGTTGTTTTCTTTTCTGTCTTCTTATCATTCTTATCTTTTTTTCCATCTCCTTTAAAAAAGGAAGAAACCGCTTTGACGGGATCAAAAACGTTTTCTGTTATTGGATCCCTTGAAAAGAATGATTTAATTAATAACGGTGTGGTTTTCAAAGGATTCATTAACCAAGGAAGTATTGGTATTTTTTTACCCATTAAAAGAGAAAGTGGACCTATTAACAATTTCAATCCAACCCTAGCAGCCTTCCAAATTTTTTCCTTAGAACCAAATCCAAATCCAGGTATCCAACTAGGAGGATCTTTAGGAAAATCAGGTATCAAGACTTTAGGTATTCCTTTATAAAACCTAGAGAATCCTTTTCCTGTCCATTTAGCAACTGCTACACCTACATTTAAAACTTTCTTTATATCATTTGTCAATTTTTTAAGTACTGCTCCAGCACCTCCACCTCTGAATAAAGTATATAATAAATCTCCAATATAATAACCAATTGCTCCACCTAACAAAGTACCTATTACAGGAATTGGAATTGCCGTTCCAAGCATTTCACCTAATGCAGTTCCTAGACCAATAAACAATGCCTTATCCCATTTACCATCCGCAAGATAAGAAGTTAATGCAGCAATTATAGGACCAACAATAGGTATCCTCACACCCTTTGCCATTTTAGATAGTCCTTTCATACTTTGAACCATCCCAGTATTCATCTTCATCCCCAATCGGGTGACAATTTTACCAGCAGTTTTACTTATTTTACCAGCATTCTTACTAGCAAATTGACTGATCTTACCAGTAACCTTACCAGCATTCTTACTAGCAAATTGACTGATCTTACCAGTAACCTTACCAGTAACCTTACTAACCTTACCAAATGCTTTAGTGGTCTTACCTACAAATTGTTTAGCTTTAGCAAATTTCTTCAATCTTCCAAATTTCTTCACCCTAAGCAATCTATCTGCTTTAATTTTTTTAATATTTTTTAATCTTTTTAATTTTTCAGCACGTTTAGGATCAAAAAATCTTTTTGCTCTCTTAAATATTCTTTTTCCTTTATTAATGACCCCTCTTCTAACTCCTTTATCAGCTCCCATCCCAAACATTCCTGCTTTGGCTCCAACCATAGCAGCAATCAATGCAACATTTAAAAACTTAGTAAAAGTTTCAGAAAAGTTCTTAAATTTTTTCGCAGCACCATCACCAAAAACATCACCTATCCATTCCTCTGTTTTCTGAACTGCATTATATCCAATATCAATAAAAGTTACTAACCCATCAAGAAGTTTTCCACCAAAATTAATAAGAAAATCAGCAACAGCAGCTAGTGGTTTAAGAAGAGAAACAATTTGAGGTAAAAATTTAATTAATCTAAAGGTGAGCCATCCCATAAGGACATCACCAAGAAATTTCTTAATTCCATCTAAGAAACTAAGTTTAGGTATTAATGATTTTGGAGTTTCTTTCTCATCTTTTTTATCTGGTTTTTCTTTATCCTTTTCTGTTTTTGCTCTGGATTCATCTTCTTTTTGTTTTATCTCATCCTTTTGCCTTTTTTCTTTCTCAGCAAGAGTTCCCTTCAAAAGATCATCAACCAATATTATTTTTTTCTGAATGGTAAAAACAATATTACCACTTTCTTTAGGAGACTTTATTAAAGAAGTTTTAGGAGTGACTGCTAAATTTCCTCCTGTTTTTCCTTGTGGTAAAAATTTTTGAGCAGTTATTGCCATTATACACTAATCCCCAATACCTTTATCTTTTGAACAGATCTCATGGCAATAACATTAAAATTAGGAATCTCTGAAGAAGATTTTTCTGTATTTGGTTTATCTGCCATATTTTGTTTTTCTTGCTCATATGCAACAATAACCTTCGGTTTCTTTATTGGTTGTATTTTATTTGCTTCCATTCTTCTTTTTGCAGCACCTCTACCCATCTGCACTCTTCTTACTTGACCACCACCTTGGAAATATTGAACTAAACCACCATTTTTAAAATTCTGAACTAAACCACCATTTTTAAAATTCTGAACTAAACCACCATTTTTAAAATTCTGAACTAAACCACCACCATTCATTTTAGCACTAACAGATATATCAGCACCTAAATTATCCAGTTCAGACTGATTCTTAAGGTTTAATAAAGCTGTTGCTTGTGGGTTTGCTGCAAAAAACTTCTCCCTATCTTCTTCTGTTGTTTGACCTATTTCAGCAGAAAACGAAGTTTTACCATCGACTGTTTTTGATGTTGATGCGGTCTTTATACCCTTATCAAAATCAAAATTAGTGTCTGATGTTTCTTTTATTCTTGGACCTGGACCTATAGCTTGTGTAAGTTCCACACCTGGAGCATAAGTTAGATTAGTTAAAGGTTCCATACCCTGCAATACTCGTTCTTCATTAACAAACTTAAGCATATATGCTTCTTGTTGTTTTCTCTCTTCTGGGTCACTTACGACACCTGGTTGAGCAACTGCTTTACCACCTACATTATATCTACCCATTGTTGGTCTGTTAGTTCCACCTCCAGCAGCATTCATAGCAGCAAGAGTATTAGCACCATACTTTTGAACTGCTCCTTTAGACATAACAAACTCACCAGCAGTTAATCTTGCAGGAACTTGATCTATACCACCAGGACCAGATACAAAACCACCTTGTTTATATCCTATAGTAGGAAGCACATATCCACCTTCTTCATATTCCATAGTAGGAAGCACATATCCACCTTCTTCATATTCCATAGTAGGAAGCACATATCCACCTGTGTTAAATTCAGCCTCACCACCACCTTCTTCTTCTCCTCCACCTTCTTCTTTATTTTTTCCCATCAACTTGGAAATACCAAAAATAGCAGCTCCTGTTCCCATAGCTGCAAGAACCCAAGGATTCAACATCAATTTACCTATAGCTAATAACATAGGAGCCATCCATTTCCCCATCGTTATTAACATTCCTGTCACCATACTTGTCAAAGAATTGCCAAATAACAAATACCCAGCCAGCATCACAGGCCACCAATCCTGAAAGAATTTAATAATACTTTGCAATTTACCTTGATTTTCTTTATTACCCATCCACTCCAAAATCTTAAAAAGAACTCTACCAAGAATAACCTTTCCAATAAAACCCAAAAACTCACTCCATGCATTCTTCATGGGTGCAAGTAATTTAGTTGCTGTTTTCTTTATACCATCAAATATTTTAAATTCTAATTTATTTTCATCTCTTCTTCTCTTAAATCTTTCAGCCATTTTCCTCAAAAAAGAAAAATGCTTTTTGTCTTGTTTCTTTTCTAACTTTAAAGTTTTAACAATAGAATCAACACTAGTCCCAATCTTTACTATTGCACCACCCATCTCTCCTTCTGGAAGAGATTTCTTTTCCTTTTTATCAAAAAACTTAGAAGTGCTTATCTTTTTCTTAGTTGCTTTCATTCCTGCACTTGGTGCAGCTGCTTTTCTTTCCTTTCTTACCCTTATCAATTCCTCTTGTAAAATATCTGCTCTTGCACGTCCACTAGCACCAGCTTGTTGTAAACTAACTATAGATTCCATCAAAGCACTAAGATAGTCCTCATCGGATTCGATGTCTACCATCTCATATCCAAGATGGTGAAGTATTTCTATGGGACTAATCTTAACTGGCATTAGATTGTTGCTGTTGCTTTAAATTTTCTTCCTCAATATGTTGTTGAAGTAGAGCTACATAGATGTCTCGTTCCCAAGGCATCATATTTTCAATCTCCGTCAAGCTATATTTATGGTACTGCATCAAAGCAAAATTTAGTTTGAAGTAACTCTCCAAACTCATATGCAGTAGGGCTATGCGAAAAAAGACGCTAAACCCTCCAATACAACATCACTCTTTACTTTTGTCTTGGGGTTAGTAACCTTGACAGTATGAGATAATTTAGGCATAGTCTCAAAAAATGATTCAATCTCTTTAAATTGATTAGAATTCATTTGCTCTAAGAAATCTTTCATTTCTTTCTTAGTACAATCAGCAGATGCCCATACTTCATCTTCAGTATAGATCTTATCAATACAAGTTGCGATCAAATCAAATGATTGATCCATCACATTATCATTAAAATCAAAATTGTTCTTAATAAATTGATCAAGTGATGGATACTTCATTTCCATCATAATAGAGTCATCTACTTTAATTTTATTACTATGGTTATCATTTCTTTGAACTTCAATGTCATCAAGGTTAATAGTTACTGGAACCTGAGTCTCTTCATCATCAGGGCAAATAATATTAACTTCCAATTCTTCTCCAACAGATTTACCACGAATATTTAAAAACAAATATTCAATATCAAATGTGGGAAGATTTTCTACTTTTATTCCTTTAGAAAGAATGCAACTCTTCAGAACTGCTTTAATAGCATTTGTAATTTGCTTATTATCTTCACTCTCTAGAGCAATCACAAGAACCTTCTCTTCTTTTACAAGAAATGGTCTATATTTAACAGTTGCACCTGTAGAAGGTAACTCCAACTCATAGGTCGGAGTCGCAATTTTTGGTAAAGGCATAATTTACTTTAGCACTTCAGTATTGTTATTTAGTGGGTTTATATAGGTTCTCCACCAGCACCATTTCGTGCAACACCATCTGCACCCATAAACCAAGCTCTTCCTAACGCATCTCCAACAACAGCACCAGCAACGTCTCCAAGGAAATCATTTCCAGTCAATCTATCAACACCAGCATTAACTATACCCGCTGCTAGACCTGCTGCATTAAATCTTGCTTGTCCTGGAGGAGTAGTTTGTGAATATGCTGCTGTTTTATGCAAGTTCTTTAAAACATATCTTACATAACTCAGAGACACAGTGCATTTTAATAATGAAGAAGTGTCATAAGAAACGGGCATAGAGTTTATTGCCAAGGGGAATACTCTAGTAAACTCATACTGCAAAAGATTTTGATGATCCCTTTCAAACTTTGTAACTTTTAATCCTGAACCCACATAACTATCAGGGTATTTCATCCTATAATCATAATTATCTTGCAATAATTGGGTATCCTGATCCCCACCACTAATATTTCTTCCATTAGTGATATATGAAATCCACTGCTCAAAAAATTTGATTGGTTGATATAATCCAGAATCAACATAAAAAGTTAAATCTATTCTATCATCAAATATTCTTCTATGGACATGTTTCTCTGTTACACCTGTTCTATCATTATTAACCTCAAATGTTGCTAGATTAGATCCAGGTAAAACTGCTTCCGAACACATCAATTGAATCTTATCTTGCTTACCTACACCCCTCCATTGAGAAAGCGCATCAATAATAGGTATCTCAACTTCAAAATGAGAAGTAGTTGCTGGTCTTAATAAATTAGCCTTAATGTCTGAGACTCTTGCTACTCGTGGCATTTTATAAATACTTTTTGACCTTATATATTATGTATAAGAGATATGGCAGAAAGTATTAAGAGTATATTTAAACCAAAGAAACCTAAGAAATATAAAGGAGATATAACTAACATTATTTGTCGTAGTTCTTGGGAAAGGAGGTTTTGTAATTGGTGTGATATAAATGAAAATATTGTTGAATGGGGAAGTGAAGAATTTTGGATCCCTTACCTATCTCCAGTTGATAAAAGAGTGCATCGTTATTTTCCAGACTTTATTATAAAGGTAAAAGAAAGCACAGGTAAACTTAAAACATATGTTGTTGAAGTTAAACCTCTCAAACAAACAAAACCACCAATTCAGAAAAAAAGAGTAACTAAATCATATCTTTATGAATGTAAAACATATGCTGTAAATCAAGCAAAATGGAAATCAGCAGATGAATGGTGTAAAGATAGAAAAATTGAATTTAAGATTATTACCGAAAAAGAATTAGGAATCAAATGAATAGAATTGAAGCAGTCTACCAAGAATTAGAAAATTCCATCAATGATCCTGAAGATCTAATGTTAATCATTATGGAAGCACTAAATGATACTGTTACACCCATACCTGAAGTGGGTAAATTCTATACCTTTATATACAATGCAAAAACTCCAAATATTACTTATGACCAACACCCTCTTATTGCTTGTACAGATTTGCAATCATGGGGATTTAAGGGATTAAACTTTCATTGGAGACAATCTCGTAATTATACATGGGAAGAACTTGCTGGACAACTCTATATTGTTGATTATGATGAACTTGATGAGTTGCTTAGATTTCCCTATGGAAAATTCATACTAAATAAGTAAAAAGACTATATCTAATGGCAGATCCAGTCACAAGTGGAATCAAATCTATCTACACTGGTAGGGATGGTTTAAAGAAAACACAAGTCTATACGGCAACTAAAATAACGCCCACCACACTTCCTTCTGGAAATAAAACATATAAAGTAGAAATTGTTCAATATGATAATAGAAAAGGTGAAGGTGGTAGAGTCATAGGAACTAAAAATGGTAATAAGATAACTTGGAATGATAATGCAAGTAATGAAATAAAAGAAGATGAAAAAGTTATTAATAGAATTAATAAAGAATCTAGACACCAAGCATCCACTATAGAAAAAGATCTTGCAACAACTTCAGCAGATAAATCAGCATTTAATAAAGCTAACGGAAATGGTAATAAAGGAAACGAAGCTGATAATAATCAAGATCCACCAAAGATGAGTAATCTTAATAGTGCTGCATCTACTCTTAATGCAGGAGCAGGAAAAGCTGCTGCTGGTACAAGAGAAAATGGATTTACCCCAAAAGGAAAACCATTAGTTTTTCCTCAAAGTTTAAGACGAGGGACAGATGGACAAGACTTTCTTAAATTTGATATGCTTAAATATGAACCAAGAGATTTTGATGATAAATCATTCTCCTTCAAAAAAAGATCTAACACAAATACAAGAACGATAGGAACGGTTATTCTTCCTATTCCTGGTGGAATCCAAGATGGTCAAAATGTTGGATATGGTGATAGTCGCATGACTCCATTAGATATGGCAAAAGCTAATATAGCACTATCAGCAGTAGAAGAAGGATTAGGGGCTGGTGTAGCTGCTGCAGGAGATGCAGCACAAACTCTTGCTGCTGGAATGGGTGATAATAAAAAAGCACTTGCAGCCGTTATTGCAGGAATGGCAGCAGGAGCAGGTGATCTACTTACCAGAACTACAGGTGCGGTAGCTAATCCCAATATGGAACTATTGTTTAATGGTCCTTCATTAAGAACCTTTAGTTTCCAATTTCTTCTTGCTCCTAGAAGTCAAAAAGAAGCTAAAGATGTAATAAAAATTATTAGATTTTTTAAACAGGGAATGTCACCAATTAGAACAAAATCTAGATTATTCCTAAAATCACCCCATACTTTCCAATTATCATATAGAAATTCTAAGGGGGATGATCACAAATACTTAAATAAATTTAAGGAATGTGCTTTATCTACGTTTGGGGTCAATTATACTCCAAATGGAAATTACTCAACATATGAAGATGGAGTAATGACTGCATATCAAATGTCTATGACTTATAGAGAACTTAATCCAATATATAACGATGATTATGGTAATAGTGGTCCTCTTCCTGCAGAAATAGGTTTCTAAAATGTCAAATTATTTTAATTTAGTCCCAAATTTTGAATATGTTAGCAGACTTCCTGATGCTAAAATATCAGACTATATTACTGTAAAAAATCTTTTTAAAAGAGTATTTCTTAGAGAAGATATTTACCAAAATCTAACATTTTTCAAAAAATACTCAGTTGTTGGTGATGATAGACCAGATAATGTAGCTGCTCAAGTATATGAAGATCCTACACTAGATTGGTTAATTCTTTTAGCTAATAATATTATAAATGTTCAAAATGAGTGGCCATTGCCTCAAGAAGACTTTAATCGTCACCTTTTAGATACATATAATGATGATTATGATAAAATTTATAACGGAATTCATCATTATGAAACAATTGAAGTAAAGGATAGTAATAATATCATCATAGTGCCTGAAGGGTTAGAGGTAGGTGAAGATTTTTCAACCACTTACTATGATTACTTTATTGGTGGATTAACAACTGCTAACAATATTACCCGACCAGTAACAAATTACCAATATGAAGAAAAAATAGAAAATAAAAAAAGAGAGATTTTCATCCTAAAACCAGAATACATTAGTGTCATCATGGATGATATAGATGATATATCAACATATAAAAAAGGTTCCACCGAGTATGTCGATGAAACCCTAAAGAGAGCCGAAAATATTAGATTATATCAATAAAAACCTAATAGGGCAAAAAATACCAGAGTTTTTTTTCCGACTTTTTTGGAACAAAAAGTCGAATTTCCCTCAGCTATTCTTCCGCTAACTTTTGGAAGTATGATAATGCATCATCCTCCTCTGAACTAGCAGATGCTACAGCAGCAGTCACAGTTTCTTCTGCTTTACGTGTCTCAAAGTTAGGTTGGAAAGAACCACGAGAGTTGTCCTCTTCAAACACTTCCTCATCTACACGACGAGCAGGTTTTTGTCCTAAAACATACTTCAGACGTTTCTGAAGATCATCATAAGACTTAAACTGATCAGCAGCAGTGACAGCAGAAAGAGAATACTGCTTCTTCCATAATGCTTCTAGTGCATCATCATCTTCTAAGAGAGGAGATACTTTATCGAACTCTGACTTATCATAGTTCCAATAACCATCCTTCTTGACGATCTTCAACTTGAAGTTAGCACCTTGCCAGAAGTCAAAAGGATTAATTGGTGTTTCATCCTCAAACTCAGGCTGCATTGATTCCATAATCTTATCAAAGATCTTCTTACCAAACTTGTAGAGGAATACTCCACCCTCATTCTGAGGATTGGTAGGATCTTTTACAACGTAGATGTTTGCATAGTAAGAAAGCTTACGCTTCTGTCTACGAACTACATCTTTGTCTGCTTCATTACCACTGTTCCAGAGTTCACGATTGTACTCTGATACAGGATCCTTGCCACCAATTGTGGTCAAAGAGTTTTCAATATACCATCCACCTGGTCCTTGGAATGCATGTGAATACATTTTTGCCCAAGGTATTTCTTCTCCTTCAGGGGAAGGTAAGAAACGAATTACGGCATAACCATTGCCTGTTTTATCAACTTCAGGCTTCCAGAGACGCTCATCAGCACCTCCACTTGTGTTGTTCATCTTCTCCACTTCTTTGACTAATTTTTGAGTCAAAGATCCTAGAGAGGATTGTTTTTTTAGATCTTTAAAAGACATTTAGATTTGTTTTTAGATTTGGCTTTTGTGTACCTTTATATGTTACTAGGTAAGTTCATTCCTGTCAATCTGTTTTTTCAATACATCAACCATAGTAGCCATTTGACTAAATGCTTGATTCATATCAGAACTAGATGGGAAACCCATCATTTTAGCAGATTCAATGATCTGCTCTTTCATTTTCTTTGCTTCGGGATCATCCGATAAACTAAGACGAGTGTACATAATCTGTTGCTTCTCAATCAACCTTTCAAGAATATCAACATGATGATGTTGATCTTCCTTTGACATCGAAGGAAACTTAAAGACATTAGAATAAACTTCTTCTTGAAGTTCACTAATCTCTACCATCTCCGCACGGACTACATCTGATTGAAAAAAACTCATCTGTTTCTTAATTCCTCAAGAGTCACCGTCGCTGGAATCACTCCCCTCAGAGGATTCGATATCTGCGCCATCGCTTTCGCCCACGACGCCTTCGCTTTTGGTGGCATCTTGTGCCTCCACATCTTTGCTGTCTTCAATTTGTTGCAATACATCTATAGCACCCTCAATTTTAATGCGAGTGTTAGATAATTCATTAAGTTGATTGGTGATAGTTTTATATCTTTCCTTCAACTCTTCAAGTATTGAAGCATTTTCAAGTGCCATTAATAACAACCTCCTTTAGAATTTTTTTGTAACGGGGTACATTGATATTTAGGAAAGGTGTATATTTTTTAATTTTACGACTGACGGTTTCCCACACAGGGTCATTCAATCGTTTATCAAAATTCTTTCCATACCCTAATATTATATCACATATCACCATAGTTTCAATTGAAGTTCTATTTCCCAAATAGCTCCTTAGAATTGGTGGGTGTCCTTTAGAACAATTAAACATATCATCAAAGTTTTGTTTATAAAAAATATTTTTAACTTCTTGCTTAAAAAGATAAGAAAGTGATTGATTTCTTTTTTGCCAATCCTTATAAGTACTACGACCATTCTTAATAATATCTGCCATATATACATTTTTAGGATCGGTTCCTGAAATAAAATTAGAAATAAAAAATTCTTCTATTTCTTTATCAGGAAAATCTCTAGACATCTTCTCAAAGAAAAATCTATCCTTTCTACTATAAAAAGACTTTACTTTTAATCTAGGAAGTCTATTACCATATCTCTGATAATCATAAGAATCTTTGGTAAAATGAGACTTCAAAGCAATATAAGTTTTATAGCAATCAAAGGGCATCATTATATAATAAGACATAAAGGAGATTGAATAGAAATTATATATCTACAAAAATATTTCCAGAAACACTTATTCGATCCTCACTACAATTGTAGTAAGGATAAACAATATGTTTTAACCTAGAAGGAAAGAAAAGTAAAGTTCCTTCATACCGTTTTCCCATTTTATATGAATTAGTACAAACTTCTCCTAATATATTGGTATATGAAAAACAAAAGTTTGATTTTTCAGGTGCATTGGTAACTCCATAACTAGGATGGTTCTGCTCCGCATGTTCTGTAGGAATCTTTAACCAAAGTACAAAACTATATACCCCTGTATGACCATGTATAGGATTAAATTCATTTTCTTTTTGATAATTTACCCACCAACTACTCAATGTATAGTCCACATATGGACTAGATCTTACCACCATTTGACTCTCATCTTTTTCAGAAAGTTGACGGAACAGAGATTTAATAGGCAAGTTGACTGCCAAATTAGAGAAAGTATCATCATATAATGATATTAAGGGAGTTAAAGTATTATTAAAAAACCATTTATCTTTATCGTTTAAAGGAAAACTAGAATCTATATTACCTGCAAGAACATTATTACAATGGTCTATAGGTCTTTCATCAATACACTTCCATACATAATCAAGTTCTATTTTATTTAATTTATATTCTAACCATCCATGATTAGGTGGAACATGCCATTGTGTTCTTGATTTAATTTCTTGACTTATTTCTTCAGACATTTATCTACCCTCTCTTGATCTATTTCTAATAGTAATATGATTACCTTCAATAGCAATCTCTAAGTAATCTCTATGACTCCATCCTAACTGATCATATAACTTATTAAGTTTATCCATGTCTTCCCAAAGATCGGTGGGAGTAGGCTCCCCCCAGAAAGGATTGTCATCAGGATCATTCATAGTGGTAACTTAGCTCGTGAACTACGTTTTAAAAAGTTAAGTTCTGATGCTTCATACTTAATCTTTTCCTTTAAAGGTTTTGGAATAAGTTTAGGGACTGATTCCAAATCAATACTATTCTGATCACAAAAGTGAATGATAGCATCAATATAATTCATGTCTTTATTTACCTGCACTAAAGTTTCAATTTCTTGTGCAAATCCAGCAGAGGAGAAGAACTTACTCTTCAATACCTTCTCTAATTCATTCTCCATCCTGTCTCCTAGTACTGTTACTAACAAATTCTTTTATATACCGTACTAATAATTTAATATAGTCCCCTTTGTTCCTTTTGTCAAATACTTTTACTTCACCACCAGGAGTTACCATGATAGTAATTAATTTCTTAACAGGAATTTCAGTTAACTCATAGTAAGCAGCAGCATAAAAGGTTTCCTGTACAAAATAGTTTTCCAACCACTTCTCAGGTTTAATCTTTTCGGATGTCTTAAAATCTATGACTGCCAATTCACCTTCATACTCTGCTATACAATCAACTCTACCTGCAAGACCAAGGTACTCAGAGTAAAGGGTTCTTTCTATAGCATGTATGTTATTTATCTTGTCCAAGTATGGTTTAGCATGGTGGAACATAAACTTAGTAGCAGGTCTAAACTGCTCCCAATCTATTTCATTGTTCCTCATATACACTTCAACTGCTTCATGGAAATCAGTTCCACGAGTAGTTGCTTTCTTTGTGATACGATTAGCTTCTTCTATACCAACTCTCTTACGCCAGTTAATAAAGATCTGACGATTATAAAAAGAAGTGACTGAAGTAATAGAAGGAACCCAACTACCATCAGGAAGTTGATACAATCTACAACCAGGAGTTTCTTTCTTTTTTAATTCAATATCACCTAAGTAATTACAATGCTCAAAAATCATAGAGTTGTTTCCAATTTAGCTAAGAGATACTCCTTGACAAATCCAGAACGAACAATATCTTCGACTCCGAACTCAATAATATCAACTGATGGCATAATGCGAAGGATCTTCATAAAATCAATCACACCATTCTTTTCATTGGTCTTAACTAAATCAGATTGAGTAGCATCACCACAGAACATGATCTTAGAATCTTGACCAACTCTTGTTATTATACTATCTAACTCATGAAAATTCAAGTTCTGATACTCATCTACAATAACAATTGCTTTATCAAAAGTAGTTCCTCTTATAAATGAAGTACTCCAGAAATCAATTGTACCTTGAGACTTAAGATTACCATAAAGCATTTCAAAGTCTGCCTCTGTTGGCATCTCAAACATATATTTGACCATATGTTTGTAAGGGATCTGGTATAAAGATGACTTATCTTCATGATCTCCTGGTAGAAAACCAATCTCTCTGGTAGATACTAATGACCTTACAATATAGATCTTTTCATAAGGAGTCTTAGGATCTAATACATCTTTAAGTGCATTGTAAAGAGTTATAAATGTCTTACCAGTACCTGCACAACCATATGCCACGAGGTTTTGATTATTCTCATAGCATCTGAATAATTCTTCTTGGTTTGGAGTTAGAGGAGTGATTGTCCTCATCAAGTCCGTATTAATAGGTTTCTTTCTTTTCATTTGCTTATTACTCATTCCATATGGAACAACTGGCTTACGAGTTTTAGATTTGGATGGCATATTATTCTACATCAAAAGCAGATTGAGTTTGAGATTCGTAAGATCCTTTTCTGGCTAATCTTCCCGAAATACCACCAGATTTTTCAGATTTCTTTAAGATTTCACCCCATCCAGGATTTTTATTAACTAGTTTATCTCTCCACTCACCAATAGTTTCAAGTCCCAAACCAGGCATCGTAGAAGGATCAGAGTAATCTCTATCCCAATCAGGATTGTCAGTCTTCCACTGATCCCAAGCATGGACACTCATCTTAACTTCTTTCTGTTCACCAGTTTCTTTGTTTATAACGGGGTATGTTGCCATATCAATAAGATAATGTGTACGATTATTTAGTTGCTCATCTAAAAGGTGGACCACTAAACCAAACAACAAGTGATTTTCTTACTCCAGATGTAAGAGGTCTAACTCGATGCCAACTATTAGAAGGAAAAACAATTATAGATCCTTTAGGTAATTTGAATGTGTGATATCTTAAATCATCTCGTGGTCCTCCAACTTCTATATCTAATTCTCCACCTTCATATTCATCAGGATCATTTAACCAAATACTAATACTAATTTTTCTCACTATATTAGGATCATAATCTGGTGAATTTGGATGAACTACATCCCTATGCCATCCATAATATCCTCCCTTATTATAAATTCCATATTGTGGGAATTCTAAACTAGTAATATTCCACTTCCACTTAGATATATTATTATTCCAATCGATAATCATATCTAATAATTGTTGATTCAATTCCATATTATCTAAAAAAGCAATATCACTTATTCTTAATCTATCATCTACGTATGGAATTGCATCACCTATTTTAGCTACTTCCATATTCAAAGAAGGTTTACTAATTTCTTCCTGAATCAAATGCCATGTATGAGTATTAAATATACTATTTGTCCCATAAGATAAATTTTCCAATATTTAAAGTAGTTCTAAACGATTCCACTCAATAGTATTCCTAACATATGAATTATTTCCTTTTATATAATCATCAACTCCTTGTAAGTAAATATTTCCAGAAAGACTTATTCTAATTTCATTAGGATTATTTGATAAAAAAGGATGTACTGCATGTCGCAATCTAGAAGGAAAGAAAAGAAAATCTCCTACATCTGAAGGTGTGAGTACCATTGTATGATCAAATTCTCTTACTACACCATTATAATAAAAAATAAATTCAGATATTTTAGGAAGTTTTAACCAAATACTATATGATAAAACTCCATTATGAGTATGAATCGGTAAATAATCATTAGGTTTTTGAAGATTAAACCACGGCTTTCCAAAAACAAAAGGACTGTTACTAGACAAACACTCAATAGCATTAATATATGAAAAATTATCCATATATTTACCTATATAAGGAAAAATAAAATCCTTTAAATAACCAGTATTTTTATTTGATACAGTAAAATGAGAACAAGTTTCATTACCTTCGGGTCTTTTTAATCCTGTCTCTATCTCTTGATTGTTATTACATTCTAATGCTTCACCTAATAAAGAATCAAATAAATTTTTAGGTAAAGAACCACGAATATAACCATCATTAGGAAGTTGTTTTAATTCCATTCCAATGCTTCAGAAACTGCAGGGAAAGTCTCTACAAAAATATTCTTACACCCATTTGCTATGTCCATATGTTCTTTCTGTGTTCCATGTGCTGAACGTAGATTGATATAATGTATCCAAGAACGACATGAACCAGTCATATAGATTCTGGTAGGAGTAGCAAGAGGGAGTACAAATCTTGCACATTCTTTTGCCACACCTGCTTCTAACATCTGATTATATAAACCAAAGGCAGAACTAAACAGAGTATTCATCTGTCTATTAAATTTCTCAACCATCTCTGGATCTAGATCATCAATACTATTCTGTCTGTTCTTATCATCTTGTCTACGGAGTTCAGGCAATTCAATATCTCCTAGAAGATTACTATCAGCATATCTTTGAGAAAACTCTTGATAGGTAAAACTTCTATGCCTTAATATCTGTGCAGCAATACCTCTTGTAGTATTGATCTCTACCGTCATGAATGCTTGCTCAAAGACACTCCAGTGACCGTGCTGGATGCAATACTTAAGAAGACCAGCAAACTTCTCATTGTCTTGGTTCTTAGGGTTACTAACACGAGCAACATATGCCATGTGTTGTTCAGCATCAGGAGTGACACTGATTAAATTAATATCTTTATTCATTAGTCAGGGTATCCATCATCATCTTCAAAAACTTCTTCATAATCTCCTACAGGTACAGATTGGTATGCTTCTATATCTGAATAAATTTCAGACTCCAACTCTTCTACAACTTCTTTAAGAGCCATGATTAAAACTTTTAATTTTCCTCTGTTCATGATTTTGTTTCTCATTATTTAGAGTGGGTAGGAGGTTGGATTTATGTGTACCAACAAGTAAGGGGCATTGCTACATGAGTAGATTTTTACCTCACTGTCTGAGACCCGACTGGTAAGTCGATTCACCTTTTCAAGGTGCAGCACCACCTGTGTCTCATCACCTTAACTAGCCTTATGCCAGCAAGTTTATTCAGTCACTCCCGTGTTGGGTTCGTCAACTCAACAAATATATTATTGCATAAAAAAAGAGGGGTGTCAACACCCCTCTCTAAACCAAGTAAGGTTATGCTCAACTCTTAGATGCGAACTTGCGTTCTACCTTGACTCCACGATACATAAGATCATGGTTTCTGTGCTGAGCTGCTTCAGCGAGTACCTTATTGTTGTACTCTGTAGAGTCGTAAGAGACTCCTCTATAAGTGACTTGTGCCATTGGCTTTCTCCAAAGTAGTAGGGATTTTTGCCCCGTTCCTTCAGTCGGCATTTGCGTCCCCCTTGGGGATGAACGATCCGTTCCGTGTCGGCTTACTTGCGACCTCCTATGAGGTTGAACGTGTGTGTTAATACTAACACTTGCTTACTATATAGTCAAGTTTATTTGTATTTCCTGATACAGTTTTGTTATTCTCGTAACATTTCATCACGAATTCTTCTTGCCTGTTCATTATGTTCACACAATTTAGACATCCATATTCTCTCATCCAATCCAACTTCACCATCAGTTGAAATCATGCGGCAACAAATATCTATTATGTTGTTCCGATAGTTAGTGCTTAACATAGTCCAATACTGTAGTCGGTAGAGAATTTTTAACATGTTCTATTGCTGCTGGTAGTATACCATATTCCATTCTTTGAATTGCTTTTGTTAATGATTCTACAGTATCTTCTGGTAAAATGGGAACCTTTCCTTGAAGAATTATTTCACCACCATCTAATTCTTCATTCACATAATGAACAGTACATCCTGTTTCTTTATCACCTGCTTCCATTGCCCTCTCAACTACATTCAATCCTTTATACTTAGGAAGTAATGATGGATGTACATTAATTATAGGAGCAGGGAAAGAAGCAGGATTTTTAATCACTCTCATATATCCAGCAAGGATAATAAGATCTACATTCCATACCTTAAACATCTCTATCATTCTCTCTTCATCTTTATGAGGTATCCTGACATGAGGTATACCCCATTTTGCTGCTCTCTTAACAGCACCACATTGTTTAGTGTTGTGTATCATCAACACAACTTCATGCTTATTGCATATGGGATTTGTAATTATGTTCTCGAAGTTGGTTCCGTTTCCAGAACACATAACACCTAGTCTCATAGCCTGAATTTTAATGGGGATACTAACTCAACCTGTATTGGTTTGCTAAGTATGTCAGCAAGTTTATGATATGCAATAGCAGTCATTACTTGCGGTGCTATAAAAGCAACCATTGCTACAACCCAAAAGAAATAATAATAATTTTCTTTGTTTTGTGTTCTCATTCTTGTAATTCGTCTAGTCGATATGGTTCGGTTTTAGTAGGAACCCATTGATTGTTTTCCCACTTATAACCTTCTCTACCAAGATACTCTACCTCTTGTTCCCACTCATGTAAAGCTTCTATGATGATTTCCTTAAACCATTTCCTAATCATTTCCATTCCTCATAAGGTGGTTCTGGTTCATTAATACGATGCTTGAAAGCATTGCTATCAAAATATGATTGACCTGTCTTACCTTCCCTTTCATCCAATACTTCATTGATAAGTATCTTCAACTCCTTAACTTCCTCTGGAGTATGTATCCTACGAGGATAGATCATCATAGGTTTATGTGTTTGTATTCCTACTTTTCCTTTATAGTTAGGATCAACAGGACCACTCATACCTTGAGTATCAATCTTACTCATAGTGGCTTTCCATCCTTATCAACAAGACCCATCTTCTTTACTTGTCCCAAGTTAGACTTCTCTGCTTTCTTTATCCTCTTATACTCTTCAACAATTTTATCCACCTCACTCTTAGGGATGTTAACCTTTAGTTCTTCACCCTTAAATCCTTTATTACCATTCTTCTCAATATAATCATTAATCTTGAGTTGGATGTCCGCCTCTATGATTTGATTGATTTGGTCTCTTAGTTCATCACTCATTTTCTTTTCTTCCCCTTCTTAGGTGGAGTAGCTTTAACACCCCAGAGATTAGGTCTTATTGTACCACATCCATATTCAATTTTCTGAATTACACCTTTCCCATACCTATCATAATATAAATCAAAAACATTTGCCATCTTCTCAGAACGAGTTACATCTAAATGTTCTGTACCCTCTACCATATATGTGACGTTAAAAGCATCAGTAGGGAGACTCCTATCCCTTGCTTTCTCCCACGTAGTTTTCTCTAAAATAACATCACACCAGTAATCAGCGGGATTAATTTTTACTTCTTCTTTCTTTTCTTCTGCCAATTCCTGCTCACTCCTCTTTATTTGCTTACCACCAACATTAACGGTCATGATCTACCACCCCATTGTATATCAGGATATGCTTCAGCAACCTGATCATATGTCACAGCATAATCTTCATGCAATCTACCATCCTTTGCAAGTACTACAACCCTTGCTTCATTTGGATGAAGTCCCTCAAGCATCTGAATAAACATAGATTCTCTACGTAAATTATTCAAAGCATCATTACCACCCTTCACAAAATGA
>Ga0310344_10000234_pt1 | contig 45638 bp, 41 predicted proteins | sample HC15DNA20200_MG_FD_203801 | JGI IMG/M metagenome (GOLD analysis project Ga0310344, IMG submission 203801) | Marine microbial communities from station ALOHA, North Pacific Subtropical Gyre - HC15-DNA-20-200_MG | ecosystem: Environmental > Aquatic > Marine > Oceanic | place: Pacific Ocean: North...
TTAAAACAAGTCTATAGTCTTAGAAATATTGAGACTATCTTATTAGTTGTAGCTTCTACTTCTTTATCTAGTTTTTTAGCGAGCATATAAGATTATGAACGCTGGAGTCATACTTGCTGCCGGTAGAGGAACTAGGATGGGCTTCCCAAAACAGTTAGCTCTCTATAAAGGGAATACTCTTATTGACCAGGTCAACAAGTTTGTTAACAGTTATTTTCAAAAAACAATTGTTGTTTTAGGCTACGAGTCTGAATTGATTATTGACTCTACAGACTTCTTAAATTCTGAAATATTATTGAATGAAAATTGGGAAGAGGGGATAGTCTCTTCTCTTAGAACAGCGATAATGTATTTAGAAAATCTAAAAGACATAGAAAATCTATTTCTTTTTTTAACGGATCAGCCGACCATAAAGCCAAAGGTGGTAGAAAAGTTGATCTCACTTTCAGAAGGAAGTAGGCAAGTGATAGTTCCTCAATATAGATATAGAGTTGGGTATCCAATTTGCATTCCAAAAAACTATTGGGATAGGGTAAGCCTACTTGATTTCACCATAAAAAATAATGAGAGTAATAATTTTGAGCTTGACCCCCTATCATTTATAGATGTTTCTGATATAGAGGTAAAAAAAGTTTGGTTTAAATATCTACAACCTTTAGACATCAACGAAGAAAAAGATAGATAAAGAGTGCGAAAACCAAATGAAAAATTTTCACTGTTTATTAATTTTTTTTTGTAGAATAAAATAATATGTCTTCAATCAATTCTATAAATGGTATGAGCCACGTAGAGGCAACGAGGCTCCGTAGAGCAAGAGTTAAGACAATAGTGACTTTTTTACAGATAGCTGCTACGAGGTCTGGTAGGGCATTGTTGTCAAAAGAGACAGGAATATCTTCTCCGAAGCTTCTTCATTGGGCAAAGAGAGCAGAGTTAATGAGAGTAAAAAACTTAGGAAGAGATTACGCAGACTTGTTAGAATCTGTTGGGGTTGAGAGTGTAACTGAATTGAAAAGAAGAAATGCAACTTCTTTATATGAAGCAATGATAAAAATGAATACTAAAACTAACATTGTTGACCGTATCCCTTCTGAAAAGCGTGTTAATGGATGGATTCAAGAAGCTAAAGAGATAAAGACAACCGTTACATCCTAGTTTTTTTAGTCTTCTATCATTAGATTGTGTCTAATAAAAGAACATTAAGACTGTCTGGAGTTCAAGCATCTTTCCCGGTTGGCGCATTGGATGGTAATAAGGAAAAAATTGCCGAGACACTAACTAAAATAGAAGAAGTCGAATCAGACATAGCTATCTTTCCTGAACTAGCTCTTACAGGCTATCCTCCGGAGGACTTAATGTTAAGGGAAAGTTTTGTAGGAAAAAATTATGCGAAACTTGAAGAAATATCTGCCTTATCAGGTGAGACAGCAGCAATTATTGGCTTTGTTGACAGGTCTATCAAAGATACAAACAATGATGCTCAAAAAAGGGGGATAGCTAATGCTGCTGCCATAGTACAGAATGGAGATGTAAAAGGAATCTACCATAAATGTTTCCTTCCAAATTATTCAGTTTTTGATGAAGCAAGATATTTCGATTATGGAAAGAATCAAGAGAAAATATTCTGGTTTGATGACATAGGTGTGGGAATCAATATATGTGAAGATGTTTGGATTGGGCAAGGACCTGCAGAGGCACAAGTAGAGGCAGGAGCTTCTATAATTATTAATATCAACGCCTCTCCTTTCGATATATTTAAATCTGACTCTAGGAGAGATATTGTTACAAAGAAGTCTAAAGAACTGGGAGTACCCTTCTTTTATTTAAACATTGTAGGAGGTCAAGATGAACTTGTATTTGACGGTGGATCATTTGTTACCAATAGTGATGGAAATATAATTTATGAAGCTGAACAATTTAAGGAAGAACTATTCCATTTGGACATTGAGGTTGAAATAAAAGAAACTCCTGAGATTTCAGACATTACCCTAAGGAATAGTCCAAAAAAATTAACAATTCCTAAGAGCAAGCGTAGGAACACCAAGTACGAGAGTATATATAATGCACTAGTATTGGGGCTGCGTGACTATGTAGCAAAAAATAATTTTGAAAAAGTTCTTGTTGGGATATCTGGAGGAATAGACTCTGCATTAACTGTAGCTATAGCCTGTGATTCTCTCGGTCCTGATAATGTAATTGGAATTGCTATGCCATCCAAATACAGTAAGGACAGTTCTTTACGAGATGCAAAAGAACTTGCTTCTTGTCTTAAATTTGATCTTAAAGTTATTCCTATTGAAGATGCAGCTAATGTTTATAGATCATTAATTTCAGGAACTGTTGAAGAAGATCTGAGTTCCATTACTGATCAGAATATTCAATCGCGTGTAAGAGGCGGTGTTTTGATGGGGGTATCTAATCAAATTAATGCAATGGTTGTTGCAACAGGTAATAAATCCGAGATGGCTGTAGGATATGCAACTTTATATGGAGACTTAGTTGGTGGATTTGCCTTACTAAAAGATCTATATAAGACAGAGGTGTTCGAGCTTGCAAAATATAGGAATAAGGTAAGTAGGGTTATACCCACATCAATAATCCAAAAAAAACCTTCTGCTGAATTAAAAGACAATCAATTCGATACTGACTCACTTCCTGAATATGAAGTTTTAGATAAAATATTGAATATGTACATTGAAGACAACGCATCATCTGAAGATATAGTTAATTCAGGCATTGATAAGTCAATAGTGTTCGATGTTTTAAATAAAGTTGATAGAAGTGAATATAAAAGAAGACAGGTTGCACCAGGAGTAAAGCTGACCTCCAGGGCTTTTGGAAAAGATAGGAGAGTTCCTATCTCAGTTGTGTATGAAAGAAGTCTATAAGTTTCTATGTATTCTATAAATGGCAATTTTGTTAAAGCAGAAGACTTTCATATACCAATTGACGATAATCTTGTCTGGCGAGGGGATGGCATATTTGAAGCAATTAGAGTTTATGATGGCTTTCCTTTTGGTTTGGATTTTCATCTTGAAAGGTTAAGCGAATCAGCAGGGAAATTAAACTTAGGAATAGAGGTTGTTCAAATAAGATCTTGGATTCTAGAAGTAGCAAAAGAAATACAAGAAGGATACGTGAGAACAATAGTCTCGAGAGATAGAAAGGGGACTGGATGCGATGTATACATATTTGAACAACCTTTAGTAAAGTATCCAGAAGAGTTTACTTTACAAGTTCAAAAAGCCCCATGGCATCCAGCTGGAGATTTTGATGTGGGAGATTTTTCGGCTATTGGAGTAAAGTCAACCTCTTATGCATTAAACATGCAACATACAAGAACAGCACAAAATTCTGGGTTTACAGATGCTCTACTTATTTCAAGGAAAGATATAATTTTAGAAGGTCCAACTTTTTCAGTTTGCTGGATAAAAGGTGACACTATTTTTACCCCAAGTTTAAACCTGGGCATACTTGACTCTGTTACTAGAAAATATTTATATGCAATATGTGATGATCTAAATAGTAATGAAGAAGACTACAATATAAAAATAAAGGAAGTTGAAGAAACGATTGAAGAGATTTTTTCATCAGATGCAGTTTTCTTACTTTCTACTGCTAAACATGCGATCCAAGTAGCAAAAGTGAACGAAACTTTATTTGATTTGGGACAAAATACAATCTTAAATACCATTCAACGAGGATATGCAGCAATAATTGAGAATGAGAAAACAAAATTTTTTGATAAGTAGCTTTATAAGAAACTTTGTTAATAAACTGAGAAAAGAAATAAAATTTATTGAAGAATGATAAAAAAAATATTTAAAATATTACTTAAATTTTTTGCTTTTGGTGCATTTCTTAATGAACTTGTAGGAACGAAGAAAGGCAAATCAGAAGGAAATGTACAGATTCATCCACTAAAACTTTCAGGAAGGACTCTTTTCATTAGAGAGCAGGAAATATTCATAAGAGAAAATTATATTGAAGGAAAACCAGTAATCGTCCTTATTCACAGTTGGGGATCTGACTCATTAGGAAGTTGGTTTAAGTTAATTCCTTTTATACAAGATAATTTTTCTATTGTTGCTGTGGATTTGAAAAACCATGGGAGAACTGATGGAAGTTGGAAGAGGTGGGACATTACAGAGAATGCAGATATGATTGCATCAGTCCTACGAGAGTTAGATATAAAGAGAAGTATATTAATCGGATGGTCTATAGGTAGTGCAGTATCATTAAGTGTTTCACAGAGGTACCCAGATCTGGTTGATAAGCAAGTTTTGATTACGCCGTTTGCATGGACTGTAAACTCTGAATACAAAGAAAAGCCCTGGTTTAGTTTCATCATTGCTTTAGTTAGAATCAGAGAAAGGCTGCTTCCTAGGTATAATTCGAACTCAAAATTTAATTTCCTTAGAAAATCAAATTCTCTTAAAGATGAGCACTCTGATTGGGCTTGGTCAAATTTGAATAGATCTAAGGATACCTTTATATATCAAGATGGCAGTAGGTACGTAGTTCCTTTTGATGCAAGATCTTGGGCACATGAAATTAATGTTGAAACTCTTGCAATAATTGGTTCAGAGGATAAATTAGTCCCTGAGAATATATCTAGAGAGTTGACAGACCTCCTTCCAAAAATCAAGGTGTCAAAGATTAAGGGGGCAACTCATGCTATTCCTTGGTCTCATGAGACTGAACTCGCAGCTCTTGTAAATGAATTTTTAGAGGTTTAGCTTTTGAGCCAAAGTAAGCCTAAAGTTTTATTTTTTTCCCCAACAACCTATAACACCCCCTTAGATGAGTCTATTAAGAAGAAATTCGAAATTTTAAGTTCGATAGCGAATCTCAAAGTCTTTGCTTATAAAAATAACAAAAGAAATAATAAAGAATCTTCTCAGTTCTATTTATTTAGAAAGCCTAAGAACAGATTGTACAGGTTTATCAAGAGTGTGTTTATATCACTTTTTTTAATGAGGAAGCATTTTTCTAAGGCAGATATAGTTGTATTTCAAGAACCTATCCTCTCTACTTTTTCTTTACTTTCCATCAGTACTTTAAAGAATCCTCCAAAAGTTGTAGTTGAGTCCCATGGAGACTTTATCAATACAATTGTTTTAGAAAAGAACCTAATTTTCCCATCAGCTTATAAGTATATATTTAAGAAAATGGCTTCATATACTTTGACCAAAGCAGATTGTATAAGGGTTATTTCATCTTCTACTAGGAGCCAAGTAGGCCTTTTTGTAGAGAGTAAACCAATTGTCGAATTTCCAGCATGGATAGATCTAAATTTATTTCTTGAGAAAACTTACAATCCAAGTCCAGATAACATTCTGTTTCTAGGTAGCGTTACTGAACGCAAGAATCCATTACTGATTCTAAGGTCCCTAAACTACTTAAGAGAAAAAATTGATTTTAAGGTTGATATTGTTGGTCCTCAAACAAATAAAGAATATCTTAGGTTAATTAATAATTATATCGATCACAATAAGTTATCAAGTAAAGTAAGAATCAAGGGGCAAGTCCCAATTAATGAAGTGGCTAGATACCTTTCGGAGGCAACGCTTCTCATCCTTCCTTCAGTTTCAGAAGGACTGGGAAGAGTTATTTTAGAGGCACAGGCTGTGGGTTGCCCAGTCCTAGTTTCAGATGCAGGGGGGATGAAGGATTTAATAGACGATGGGGAGACAGGATTTATCTTTAACAACAATAACCTTGAAGATTTCTCTGAGAAGATATCTTACATTTTGTCAAACAATGATCTTCGGAAGAAAGTGAGCAGTAATGGTAGAAGAAAAGTACTAAACTATCATGAGTCTCAAAGTTTTATCAATGGATACAAAGACATTTTTCAAAAGGTAGCTAAATAGACACTTTTTGTCATACAACTTGATTAGAATATCAAGCAATGGATATCTCAGGAATCGGTATTTTTTTTGCTGCAATATTTGGTGGCGCAATAGGAGCTTTTCTAATTTCTTTTATTAACAAAAAAAAGCTAGAAGAGCATAAACAAGATGAAAATAAAGAAATTGCAAATACAATGGTTCACACTGTATTAAATGATCCTGATTCACCAATTAGAGTCTTAATTAATGAACAAGAATCAAAATTCCAAGAATTCCTTGTTAAGTCAGGAGAAATAAATAACTCTTTACAAGGGCTTACAACGAGAACAGATCGGTTGAATTCAATTCTATTTAATCCAAGTGAGAGAGGGAAGTGGGGAGAGCTATTGGCTGAAAGATTACTAGAAATTGTTGACTATAAGAAAGGTGTTGATTTTGATACGAAGCAAATAATGTCTGACAAGACTATCCCAGATTTTACTTTCTACTTACCTGAAGGGAAGACTATAAATATGGATTCAAAGTTTCCTCTCTCTGGTTATACAACACTTAGTGAAATTGTCTCAGAGCTTAACAGGGAATCTGATATTGAAAAAAGGAAAGTTCTTGAGGAAAGGATAGAGGATCAGAAGAAAAAATTTATGGAAAGTATTAAGGATATGATATCTAAAGAAATAGCTGGAAGAGGGTATATATCACCAGAGGAAGGAACAGTAGATTATGCTTTAATGTATGTTCCTATTGAAAGCGTCTATAGCTTCTTAATTGAACAAAAAATATCAAGAAAAGATACCGTAACAAATAAAGTTGTAGAAGAATCCATTGTTGACTTTGCCAGTAGAAATAAAATCATTATTGTAAGCCCGGCAACTCTTATGGCGTATTTAGAAACTATTAGGACGGCAGTTAGAACTTTTAGCATACAAAGTAACGTTAAGGACTTGATTAATATTCACGGTGAATTTAAAAAGCAGTGGGTAAATTATTTAAATCAGTTTACTAAGGTGAAATCAAAACTAGAAGATGCTCAAGATGAGCTTAACACATTGATCACAACACGTGAGAAGGCGCTTGACACACAAGTAGAGAAGATGGAAAGACTTGGTTTAGATGAAGAAAAACAGGGAAATTAATATAGAATTTGCAGGTTTAATATAGGTTCAATAACGTTTTCAAATATGTAGTATTATTTCTTTATGCTCAAGAAAAACCTCTTGCTGATTGGATGTGGAAACCATGGAGAAAGGCTATTAAGACTTCTTGAGAAGAAAAGAATTAATATCCTTGTTTTAGAAAAAGATAACAAAAAAATATTGAATCTTAAAAGAAAATACCCTCAAATAAATTTATTTCAAGATAAAAGTCAATTGCTTAGAGAATATAAAGGTAAGATAGATTTCTCAGTAGTTTCAAATTGGGCAATAGATCACTATTCTTATATACTTTTTTCATCTGAACTTGGTTGCAAGAAAGTTTTTGTAGAGAAACCATTGGTTGCAAGTATCAACGAAATCAATAAGTTAAAAAAATTATTTAGTAAGAATTTCATTATTGTTCCAAGCCAATATACCCATTTCTTAGATACGAAGAAAAAACTGAAGAATATGGAGAAGAAGTATAAATTAAAAAATTTAAACTATATTTCATGCACAGGTGGGGCTAAAGGATTTGTAAACAATGGAATACATAATCTAGATATAGCTATACAAGCATTTGGAACAATTCCAACTCGAGGAACAGGACATATAAAGCCAGATAGAATTAACCCTAGAAATAATTCTCTAGATTATTTTGAGGGTTCTATTGTGTATGAGTTTCCAAAAGATAAAATTTTTCACTTAAGTTTCAAAAATACTTCAATGCTCGACTCTTCGTATCAGTTTCAATGGGACTACGGAAGGTTAATTGTTAGATCAGACAATTCTTTTTTTATTGAACATATTAAGGATGTAACTAAAAGAGCTTTGCCTAAAACTAGAACTACTGTTGGAAACTTTATAGAAGGAGAAAATTTTTTTGGTGAATATTTGGAAGCCTTGAGCCTAAATTTAGATTATTTTTTATCAGATGCAATCAGTTATCAAGACTACAAGGAATTCTTTTTTAGCAAGTTGGATACTCTTAGTATCCTTTATTACTCAATGTCTGAGGCTTCAAAATACAAAAAGAATACAAGGTGGAAAGTATCTTGAATAACAAATTAGGAATTATAGGTTCTTCATTAATTGCTGAGGAGCATATCCTAGCTTTTCAAGAAAATGATTTTGATGTTACGTGTATAGCATCTTCAAACAATTCTAAGACGGCACATACACTTGCAAAAAAATATAAGTCAGTAAAATATTTCCCCTCTGTTCCTGAAATGTTGCAAGAAGGAGAGTATTCTTCACTCGCAATACTTTCAAGTGTTGAAAGCTTATATAGCAATTTAATCAAAGCACTTGATTATGCAGATTATATATTTATAGAAAAGCCAGTAAGTTTAAATACATCTGAGATAAATAAAATAAAAAGTCTAAGGAATGTACAAGTTGGTTTTAACAGGAGGTACTACTCCTCTGTGGATAAGCTCAGAAGCTTTATAGAGAAAGCAGAATTTATTACTGGTAACATTAACTTTCCTGAAGAAATAAGCACCACATCAAAGAGTACCGACAAAAAGAAGCTTCACCATGAGGCTATAAGAAAAAATTCTATTCATATCTTTGATCTACTTAGCTATTTGTTTGGAGAGTTGAAGGTTGAATATAAAAAGACTATTGGGAATAAGGAGTATATTGGTGTTGAAGCAATTTTATCTAATGAAATATGCAACTTATATCTTAGCTCAAGTTTGAACGATCCCTCAAATACAAGTATTAGTATCTTTAATGGTCAAAAAAGGGCTGTTTTACGTCCACTAGAACATTACACAGAATATGAAGGATTTATAGTTAAAGATCCAGAGAAAGGAAGCAAGATTAGAAGATATTCACCGAATGCTGTATCAAACAATGTAGTAGAAGCAAAAAAATTTAAGCCAGGCTTCTATGAACAGTCTCTAGATTTTAAGAAGCTATTAACTGGAGAGGATTCTCTAAAACGCCCTACTTTAGAAGACTCTTATATTGCATCTAGTCTAATAGACAATCTCCTATCTTAGTTTTCTCCCCAAATACTAATTAATCCGTCCGAGTTATATTTAAATCTTATTCCAAAAAACTCAATTATTTTTAGTGAAAAGTAAACAATCTTCCAATTTATATATATGAATTTATTTTCAACACCAGAGATTATGTTAAACAATTCAGACAACGAATACATTTTTTCTTTGTGTATAGGATGAATATTTGTTTTTTCTATTTTTTTACTAGTAAAAAAATCAAACAATTCGGTTGTAGTTGTTATTGCAAATCTTCTTCTATCGGGGGTTAGTATTAATCTGCGATTGAAGATCTTAGACAATATAAATAATCTATTATAAAAGCCCATGGGACCTTCAGTTGAGTTGCTTAGAAGAGAGCCAACTCTCAATGATGAATAATTATTTTCTATAGAGATCTTTTCACAAGCAGCTTTGGCTCTGTTATAAACTGACTTTGATTTATAAGATGCGTAATAAGTTGAAATAAAAATTAGGTTTTTATCTAATTCTTTGCATATCTTTAAGATTTTTTTGTATTCACTCAGATGAAACTCAATATAGTCTTTCTTTTGGTATCTAAAATCCCATGATGCGAAAATGATTATGTCAGATTCTTTAATTTTATTTAGAAGATTAGGTTCTATGGGTTCTCCAAGTTTATATCTAGTTTTGGTACTTGTTCCTAAGAGATCCAATCTATAATTGTCTTCGACAGACTGATGAAGCAGACTTCCAAACAATCCAGTACCTCCTAGCACAAGTATTTTAGATTTCATTATTCATACATCCGTTACTTCATCAACTATTCTGAGTCCATTTGCAACTGTTGTTAGAGTAATTGGACCAGAAGGGACGAAAGGAAGTATAGAAGAGTCAATAAAATGAATATTAGAATCTTTTTTAATTCTTCCAGTCATATCTGACTTATTTCCATCAAAATCATTAATGTCTTGAGTCATTGGAATCGTTGCTCCTGAATGGAAGCTTCCAAATATTTTGAATTTTTTTCTTATTGGTAAAACTAGACATTTAACTGATAAAAAATGTAATAAATTATTTCTTAAAAATTTTAGTTTTTTATTGTGTATTTTATATAAAACTGCTGAATTATTTTTTATAATAAATTCAGCGTAACTGGAATTTTCTGAGTCATTATAAACAAACATGAAGAAAAGTCTTTTTTTTATTATTCTTAGAAAATAAACTATAATTTCCCCAAAAATTGGATAGTTATACTTAATATTATTGGCTACATCTTGATTGAATGCATACAGTTGAGCTCTTTGAAATACTTTATTCTTTTCTCTAATTTCAAAAAATATTTGAGACAGGGCAACTGGGCTATTGCTATACTTACTTGCTTTCCCTAGCCAAATAATTGGATAGATTGCTAATGAGCTATCAAAAAATTTATATCTTTCCCTTTTTGTCATGTTACTAGCAAGGAGGGTTGAAGAGAACGCTCCAGTTGCAATAAATATTTTCTTAGAATTAACCTTACAAGTTCCTGTACTTAAAACTAAGCTAAAAGAATCCCCACTCTCTTCAATGTTTTTTACATCTAAACTGTTTACATATTGTATCTGACCAGGGTAGTCCCTAATTAATTCGTCTAACAGATTTTTTGAAGACCATACTAGATTTTTTGAGTGTTCTTTTTCAATTAAATTTAAATTTTTCCACCCCGACGTATTTATTGCAAGTATTGATTTTTGAAAAAATATCTTTTTTTTGTTTAAATTTTTTTTATTTAACTCTAAATGGTTGTAAATGTTTATAAATTGCGGGTCTATTTCCAAGGTCTCATTACAGCTTGAACATTCTACTCCTTGAAATTCTTCATGTGCATTATGAGGAATGTCACTAAGAGCCAATGAGTAATACTTCTTTATTTTATTTTCATCTAGCCCTAATTTAAGAAGTTCGTCAGAAGCAAGCGTCATTAGGGTTGCCCCCCAGACTTCAGAAAACCCTCCTTTTGCTTTTGAGGAGATTGGAAGCATTGGTTTGCTCGATTTGTCTAATGCGGACTTTGAATAATCATATACATATGCTTTATTCTTAATGTCTTTTAAATGAATTCTTTCAGTAATTTTCTTTGATCTCTTAGTTGAATTATCCAAGATAGTTACTGAATGTCCTTTGTTTAATATTAACTTAGCAGCCAATACTCCAACTGGTCCAGTGCCTAAGACGGTATAGTCAGAATTAATTATCATCTAAAAAATATAATTTAGAATTGTATATTAAGCTTATTAAAAACTCATTTATTCCATAGACGGTTGAAACTATTCCTAAACTTAAATATTTAATTATTGGAAAAGTGTTTAATTCGCTAAAGCTACTTGAATACCAATAAATAAAAATGTAAATAAAAATTAGAAAACCAAAGAGGATTAGTAATAAACTCTGCAAAAGCCCACTTTTTTGAACTTCTCTGAATTCCCGAGCATACTTTGGGAATATGCTCTGTGTCAGGGTGAGTTGTGATTTCATTATTATGGAGACTAGAAATATAATTGAAGATATAAGCAGTGAGTTAACTGAAAGTTGAACTTGTCCAATTGTTATTGGTGCAAAAAATAAAAGTAAAAGGTAAGCAATTCCGCTGAGCCCACTCAAAGTGTTTATGAAGTTCTTGGAAGTTTTCAAAGCACCATAAGAGAATATTAAGTGTAAGTGTCTTAAGCCATCTCTTAAAGGTTTCAAATGAGGGGTTCTTTCAACAGGAGACTTTCTTAAGGTTGTAGGGATTTCTATTATTTTAAGTTTTAGTAGAGATGCTTTTGCTATCATTTCAGTTGCAAACTCCATACCTACAGATTTCAAATTCAATTTTCTATAGGCACTAGATTTAATAGCTCTTAGTCCACAATGGTAATCATTTACTACACTTCCAAAAAAAAGTTTTGCAAAGGATGACAAAAGTGGATTCCCAATATATCTATTTAAAAAGGGCATTGCTCCTTTTTCTATACCTCCTAAAAATCTGTTACCTATAACTAAATCATATCCGCTATCTAATTCTTTAATGAACTTAGGTATGTCCAGAAAGTTGTATGTCATATCTGCATCAGCCATTACTATAAATTCTCCTGATGCATTGTTCAATCCATTAATCAAAGCAGCCCCATAACCTTTGATGTCTGTTGAGAAAACTTTTGCTCCACTTTTTTTTGCTATTGATACTGAATTGTCTGTAGAACCGTTATCAGAAACAATTACTTCTCCATGTATTCCTGATATTTTTATTCCTTCAAAGGCTTCTTCTATCGAATCTTTAAGAGTATCTTCCTCATTTAAACATGGGATAATGACAGATAATTCAATCTTGCTTTTGTTCATTTTCAATCTCAGTTTTTATAATAACCATTGATATCAATGTTAGAACAATAAGTGTAAAACCGAATTATATAAAATATAGTTTGTTAAAAGTCGCTAGTCTAATATATGATATGCAATCAGAGACTAGAACAAAACTTCTTAGCTTTTGTTTATATTTTTTTTCATATTGCATATTTTTTATAATTGCAAGCTTTCTCTTAATATCTACTGAAATACCCCCTACACAAAGAACTTATCCAGTAAGTAGTGAAGTTGGAGATCAAATTCTTTTAAAAAACCCTAAAACTTATTGGTCAGTAAAAGGATGTGACAAAGTAACTGTATTAACAGATAAGGAAGACCAGAACTACATAAACAATAATCAATTTGTAAACAAAAAACCAGACAACTGCGACTTTAACCATAGCTGCAGACCCGATGTTCCTTTTAACTTTTCTTTTTTAAGTCCAATAACTAAGTATTTCAACTTACGTTACTCAACTTTATGTAATGATCAGATATGGAGATTAGGTTTCGACAATATAAATTATCTATTAAATAATGGCGAGGAGACGTACCGTTGGGTTTCCAGGCCCCTACATATTTTAGTTGGCTATGTTATTGAAAACATTATTGGAAATAGTTCAGAAAAAATTATAGGAAATGCTACAGCAAATGACCAGATTTTGTTGAATAATTTCTTGTTAGGAACAAAGCTTTCTTCTTGGTTCTCGGGTATTGTTATTAACTTTGCTCTTTTGACATTAGCCCATTTAATCTTTATTAAATATCTTATAAAAACTAATACAAAAATAACTCCTTTATTATTTTTATCATCAGCTATTTTAATTTTTTTTAACCCTCTCACAAAGAATTATCTTTTTGGATCAGGGACAATGCTCTACGTTATTCCAACAGCAAGTTTATGTCTATACGTGCTAAAGACTTTTGATTTTCAAAATAGGACACAACTCTATAAATTTTGTTCGATCTTGGGGATTTTGATGCTTAGTTATGGATCATTTCTAATAGTATTTCTTTTAGTATGGGTCAAACACTTTCTATTCAATAAAGATTCTTTTTTTCAAAAGATTAAATTTTACTTTATGAGCTTGAGTATATTTGCTTTTCCAAATATTTTGTGGATCTCTTATCTTAACAGTTATTCTAAAAATGGTTATTACAATCATAATGCAGATTCTTTTGGTCAATTTATTTGGATTGTTGACAAGCTAAGAGGTAAAACTAAATCTTACAATCCCGAGCCAGGTTTGGATTTTATTATGCACGATTTTCTTTTTTCTCCAATGTATTATTTTAAAAATCTTTACGACTCGTCCTATTTATTTATTCCTTATTTATTTTGTTTTGTGATGATTTTTGCCATTACTAAGTCATTATTTGCTTTGCATGATTTTGATATGTATATCTTACTTTTTATTTCAGTATGTTTCTGGGCTTATTCAGGATACTATGCACCAAGATTCATATTCAATTCTTTAGTAATCCCCTCCCTTGTTTATTTGCTTTTGAATATGAATAAAATACTATATAAATCTTGGAGCCTAACACTTACAACTTTAGGCTTATATTTATTAATCTTATATCAAGATACTTATTGGTTTTATTAAGAGCTAGTATAAATTTTGAAGTGTTAAATAGTTTTCTTACTTTTATACCTGCTAGGGGGGGCTCTAAGTCAATTCCTAAAAAAAATATTGCTATCCTGGGCTCCAAGCCTCTAATTGCTTACACGCTAGATGTATGCAACAGAATTGACGACATGCCAAATACTTTGATCTCTACTGATGATGAGGAGATAGCATCTTATTGTAGTTCAGAGGGATATGAAACTGACTATAGAAGACCTAAAAACCTATCTGCTGACGATTCAGTTATGGTAGATGCTGTTTTACATGGAGTAGAGTGGTATGAACAAAACCATAACTGTAGAATTACAGATATTCTTATCCTTCAACCAACATCTCCACTTCGCAAGCTTGAAGATGTAAAAAGTTCAGTAGAACATTATATATCCAACAATATCCAAAGCTTAGTATCAGTTACATACATGAAGGAGCATCCATCTATATGTGTTGAGCAAAACATTGAGGGTAAAAATTGGGTATATTTAAGAGAGCCTACAAAAACCAATAGCCAAAGACAGGACTTCGAGGGAGTTTTCGGTTTTATAGATGGATCCATTTATATAGTTTCTCAGGACTTTTTAAGAGAACATAATTCAATAATTGTTCCAGGAGAGACAGAATTATATTTTACCAATCAGCGCTATGCAATTGATATTGATGAACCAGAAGACCTAGCTCTAGCCCAACTAATAGTAAAAAGTATAGAATGATAAATGTGATCGGTATTTTATGATTATAAATGCAAATATTACTCATGGGGAGAGTTCATTTAGTGAACTTCCTAGCCTTCTTAAAGAGTATGGATACAGTAACCCAGCATTTATTGTGGACAAGAACCTTTACGATAACTCATCCTATGTTGTTTCTGTTCTTGAAGAGGTTGTTAATAAAGATAATTTGATTTATTATGACTACCCTTTTGAACCAAGCTATCAAATGCTTGATGGCTTGGTTCAAGACATAAATAGCTCTAAAGCATTAGAGAAGACGGATGTTTTAGTTGGTATAGGTGGAGGTTCTGCAATGGATACAACAAAAGGATTAGCAGTTCTCTTAAAGAACTCTGGATCTGCGATACAATATAGAGGATTTCCTAAAGACTTAAAGCAACCACTTCCAGTCATAGCAGTTCCGTCGACAACTGGAACTGGTTCAGAAGTTGTCTTCAATGCTAGTTTTATTGATGAAGAGTCAAAAGTTAAAATGGGAATTAATTATGAGCTAAATTACCCTATATTAACTATTCTTGACCCCTTGATTCCTTCTACTGCACCTCCTCATGTTTTAGCATCAAGTGGTTGTGATGCACTTGTTCATACATTAGAAAGTTTTATGTCAACAGAATCAAACGAACATGTTCATTTTTTTTCAAATAAGGCTTACAGGTTAATAGTGTCAAACATTATTCCTTTATTAAAAGGAGAGGGAGATTTGAATAACTGGATGAATATGCAATGGGCTTCAGTATATGCAATGTTTGCTTTATCAAATTCTACATCTGGACCAACAGGTGCTTTGTCTTACTATCTTGGAACTAATTTCAAGGTTAATCACGGTGTTGCAGGAGGAGTATTTATTGGGGAAGTTGTCAAATATAATCATGAAAATGGTTACTACGGACTTAGCAAGCTTTACAGTCAAAATGATAAACATTTGCTAACTGATCAGGAAAAGAGCGCTAATATTATAAAGCAAATTTATGAAATACTAAATCTTGCCAATATACCTGAGGGACTAGGGTCGTTTGGGGTTACCTCTGACGACCTTAAGGGCTTTAGTGAATTTGCTAAGCAGGCTGGAGAGGCTTTTGGTTTTAATCCTGTTAAAATTGATCCAAACAATATTCCAGGAACACTTATAAATATATAAGAGAAGGAAATTATACCTATGCCCGGTTTTGAACTTATTAGCAGTGAGGAGCAAGAAGCTGTTAACAAAATATTCAAAGACGGAGGAATCCTATTCGCTCATGGCTTTGATAGTGTAAGGAAAAATTTCACTGTTAGAGAGTTTGAGGGAGACTTACAAGAATATCTTGGATCTAAACATGCTCTTGCCGTGTCGTCTGGTACAGCTGCAATTAAGATTGCACTAAAAGCCTTAGGAGTAAAACCTGGAGACGAGGTGATTACCCAAGCATTTAACTTTATTGCAACAATAGAAGCGATATTAGATATTGGAGCAATCCCAGTTATTACTAATGTAAACAAAACACTAAACATGGATCCTATAGATTGCGAGAATAGAATTACAGATAAAACAAAAGTTATACTTCCTGTACATATGCTCGGAGTTCCTGCTGAAATGAGAGAAATAATGAATATCGCCACTAAACACAATCTAAAAGTATTAGAAGATAACTGTGAAAGTCTAGGAGCAAAATATGAAAAAAAATTCTTAGGGACTATTGGTGATGCTGGAGCCTTTAGTTTTGATTTCGGAAAAGTGATAACTACAGGTGAGGGAGGGATGGTTTCTTCAAATGATCATCGTATTGATAAATATTCAAGAGAATATCATGATCATGGCCATGAAAACAATCCAGATTTACCAAGAGGTAGAGATACTAAAACTATTTATGGTTTTAACTATAGAATGACTGAGATGCAGGCAGCTGTTGGAAAGGTTCAACTTGGCAAACTTAACTATATAATTAATGAGAATAAAAAAAGATATGTATCGTTTGAAAGGAACCTCTCTTCTTCAGTAAGCCGAAGAAAGATACCAGAAGGTAGTGAACCAATCTATGATACATTTATCCTCTTTATTGAGGATAAATCTAAGAGAGAAAATGTAGTGAACATTTTACATAAGGAAGGTTTTGGTACAAAAAATTTACCGGATGCAATTGAGTGGCATTGCTCTTCTTTTTGGAATCATGCTTTATCTTCTAAAGAAATTGACCATTCTAATAGTACAAAATTACTACTAGAAACAGCAGTTGCGGTTCCTATCTGGCTTAAGAGGTCTGAAGAGGATTATTCGAATCTAGCAAAAAAGTTAAATTTATAATTATCAAATATAGCTTTCTTTGTTAAATGTTTAAATAAATAGATTATTGTTTGTGATCTAGGAAATCATAAGTAGTGAAGTCTAATACTGAAGATTTAGAGTTTTTAAGTCTAAAAGATAGATCTGACCAGTAAATGTTGACAACAGGATGTTTCCATCTTTATCATTTTTTATGACTACAGGAGCACTTTTTATTATGCTTGAACTAGACCTGAAAACATTATCTGCTTTATGGTTTATGATGAATATCTCAAATGAACATTGATCAATAAAGAAAAAATATCCGTTCCAACCAGGGGAGTCTTGAGACCTGTGAACTGCTCCTCCAATATTTGCACAACGACCATCCTCTGAGGAATGTTGGTAGGCAGGGGTTATTTCATAGTCCCAAAATTTCCCAACCCTATCTTGAGCATAGTAAAATGTTCCTTCTCTGTGAGGCCACCCAAAGAACATAGGTTGGTTTAAATTTAAATTTAAGATATTCAATTCTTCAACTTTGTTTAAACCAACATCTGGAACAAATAAGTAATTTTCATATATTGAAAACCCCCAAGGGTTTCTAAACCCTAAAGCTAAAATATGTTTAATTTCAGAATTACTTTTTTTTGCTGGTTCTGCCAATATAGCCTTAGGTCTTAGATCGCCCCCTATTGGAGAAAATATATCAGGATCGTAAGTTGGAGTATTTGCATTATATATATTGAATTCATCATCTACAGAAAACATTATTAACTTACCTGAAAGTATGTCTGTCCTAAGCGGGTTCTCGTAAAGTCCGTACATAGTATCTTGGTCACCAACTCCAAAAATCCAAGTTTCCTCATTGACCCTTTCTATATTTCCACCATAATGAAAGTCAAATGCACCACTCTGAGGAGAGATGAAAAGATCTTTTTCTTTTTTTATCTTGCTATCTTCTTTACCAATTTCGAATATAGAAAGAGCAAGGTTAAGTTCTTTGTCCGTATAGCTGACTAGGAAATAGTGATAACCTTCTTTGTCATACATGTGATCTAATGACAAGAGACCAGTTTCCCAATTTCCAGTTGTTCCTACATATTTTGAAAAATCCAACCATAGATTAGTTTCCTGTGTGCTTATATCGTACTTATATATAACTGATTTTGAGTGACCTACCATCAAATAAGATTGGATGCCTTCTAGATAATCTATATCTGTAGCGTAATCTTGAAAGCTACTCAAGTCCATAAGGATACTTCCCTCAACCAAGCCCAAATCTATTGTCCTATCGTATTCATTGGGCAGGCTCTCACCTCTACTTTGATCATTGAGGTCTTCTTTTCCAACTATTAGATCAATATTATTTATATCAGTATCTACAACCTTTCCTTGATCTAGATTGGATCCCCAAACTTTGCCAACACAATCAGCAGGACCTGTTTGATACAAAATATTTATTTGAAAATCTAAATTAGAATCAAGTTTTAATTTGTTCAAATCATCAAGGGCATCTTCTTCAGTAAATAAACACTCTCCGTTATATGTGGGAAGGATGAAAGAAGTCTGTTTTTCTGGTGTTGTTTCTGCTTCCGAACTAGCACAACTATTAAGTAAACAAAATATAATTAAATACAAATATCGTATCTTCAATAAATTTCTTTCTTCGTATTTATTGTAATTGGATATAAATTATTGAATTAAAAAATAAATCATTTAACCTAGGTCGTCTTCTCTTAGGTTAAACAGATTCGATAAGATATTATTTTTTTATCTAAATTATTTAATTAAGTCGAAACCCAATCCTCTGGATTGTCATCTACAAAGAAATCAGAGTAGAGAGTAGTACCAGGCTTGACTGCGTATTGGTCAAAGTCAGTTACCCCTTCTTCTTCTAAGACATCCTGATCTAAGAAGAAGTTTCCAGTGCACTTCTTAGAGTCTCTTTTTAAAATGGCATAAGCGGCATCAGCATAAATAGTAGGTTTTCTAGAGGCTTCAACTACTTCTATACCAACTACGTTTCTGATAGCAGATGTGTCTATAGTTGTTCTAGGCCAGAGAGTGTTAGATGCTATTCCTATCTCTTTTAGTTCTTCAGACAACCCATGAGCAATTAGTGTCATCCCATATTTTGAGGTTGTGTATGCTAGTGTCATTCCAAACCATTTTTTATCAATATTTAGTGGTGGAGACAAGGTCAATATGTGAGGGTTATTAGACTCCTTTAAATATGGTATGGAGGTTTTACTAAGTAGAAATGTACCCCTTACATTGATATTGTGCATTAAGTCATAACGTTTCATGGGAGTGCTGACGGTATCAGTTAAGTGTATTGCACTTGCATTGTTTATACAGATATCAATCCCCCCAAACTCTTTGACTACTTTTTCTATGGATTCTTCAACCTGTTCTTCGAACCTAATATCGCAAACTAATGGAAGTGCGGTCCCTCCAATACTTTCAATTTCTTCAGCAGCTGTATAAATTGTTCCTGGTAGTTTTGGGTGAGGTTCAGTAGTTTTAGCTAGTATTGCTACCTTTGCTCCATCTTTTCCAAGCACCTTTGCTATTTCAAGACCTATTCCTCTTGATGCTCCACTTATTATTACTGATTTATCTTTAAAATTACTCATCCTTACATTAAGTATAAATTAAGTTTTATATTCTGCACTTTTGGATAAAATCTCTGAAACTTTTTCATAATATTCTGATCCAACTTCTCGTTGATGTTTATTAGAAGTAAAGCCATATTTTTCTAATGATTTTTGTTTCTCTTGAAGTTCTGCAAAAGCGCTTATTTGACTTTCTTTGTAATTGTGTGCTAATTCAAACATAGCTGTATTTAGAGAATGAAAACCAGCAATTGATATAAATTGAAACTTATAGCCAAACTCTCCCAGCTCTTTTTGAAAGGATGCTATTTCATCTTTACTAAGCTCACTATTCCAGTCAAAAGAGGGAGAGCAGTTGTAAGCTAGTATTTTCTTTGGATATTCTTTATGTACAGAATTAGCAAATCTTTTAGCAAATTCTAAATCAGGAGTTGGAGTCTCGCACCAAAGAACATCACAGTATGGTGCAAAAGACAATGCTCTAGATATAGCAATATCCTCACCATTACTTATTTTGTAAAACCCTTCCTCTGTTCTTTCACCTGTGATAAAGTTCTTATCAATTTTGTCAGTATCGTTAGTTAAATAAAGTGCACTAAAAGCATCAGTCCTACCTATAAGAACTATTGGAACATTTAGTACGTCGCTAGCCAGTCTTGCCGAAATTAAGTTTTTTATATGTTGTTTAGTTGGAATGATAACTTTCCCTCCCATGTGTCCACATTTTTTATCTGCTGAATTCTGATCTTCATAATTGATTCCAGCGACGCCTGACTCAATGTAGTGTTTGGTAAGTTCAAATATATTTAGTGCTCCTCCAAATCCAGATTCCCCATCAGCAACTAATGGAATTAAATAATCTGTATTTTCATTTCCTTCGACTCTTTCAATTTGTTCTGCTCTTAGTAACGCGTTGTTTATTTTTTTAGCTAAGATTGGTCCACTGTTACTAGGGTAAAGAGATAGGTCTGGATAGGTTGTGTTTTGTGAGTTAGCATCTGCGGCTACTTGCCATCCACTTAAATATATCGATTTAAGTCCGGCCTTTACCATTTGCACACCCTGGTTTCCAGTTGTAGCACCAAGTGCTGAAATAAAAGATTTATCATTATTTAACATTCTCCATAGCTTCTCTGAACCTCTTTTTGATAATGTATATTGAATTTCTACAGAGTTTCTGAGAGAGACAACATCGTCTGCTGTATAGGGCCTTTTGATGCCATTCCATCTTGAACTAGAAGCCCAATGTTCATCCAATTTAATGCTATTTAAGTAACTATTTTCCATATGCTCATTTCGTGGATGTAAATTAGTCTAATATTATCTATGGTGTTTAATCTATACTATTTTTTTACAAATATAAACTGATTTATTATGAAAAAGATTATTACTAAAGAAGATTATATAGATAGCTTAAGAGGAAGAGGGCTAAAGGTACATTTATTTGGAGAATTGATTAATGAACCAGTAGATCACCCTATTATTAGACCCTCAGTTGAGGCTATGGCAGAAACATACGAATTGGGCATAAGGGACCCTGAGCTTGGAACAGTTACTTCGGAATTGACAGGAGAGCCTGTTAATCGCTTTCTTCATATTGCCTCAAGCGAGCAAGATCTATATATGCAGAATGCAATGCAAAGGAAACTCGGACAGTTAACAGGAACATGTTTCCAGAGGTGCGTTGGGATGGATGCATTCAATGCCCTTTATTCGGTAACCTATGAGATTGACGAAAAATATGATACCAATTATTTTGATAGACTAAAGAAATTTCTTACCCAAATGCATAAATATAACTTTGTAGTTGGAGGGGCAATGACAGATGTTAAAGGTGACAGATCCAAGGCTCCACATGAACAAGATGATCCCGATCTATATGTTAGGGTAGTCAAGAGAGATGATGAAGGAGTATATATTAGTGGGGCAAAGGCTCATCAAACTGGTTGCATAAATTCTCACTGGATGTTGGTGATGCCAACTTTACGAATGAGTGAGGAAGACAAAGATTACGCAATAGTTGGGGCTATACCAGTTGAAGCAGAAGGGATAACATATATTTATGGTCGTCAGTCATGTGATATGAGAAGCATGGAAGGAGGGTCTTTAGATGTAGGAAACCAATACTATTCGGGTCAAGAAGCTATGGTAATTTTTGAAAATGTATTTATACCTAATGAATTAATTTTCATGAATGGAGAGTATGATTTTGCATCAATGCTAGTAGAAAGATTTACTTGTTACCATAGAAGGTCCTATGTATGCAAGTCAGGTGTTGGAGATGTTGTAATTGGAGCTGCCGCCGCTATTGCAGAATACAATGGTGTAGAAAATAAGGCACATGTAAAAGATAAATTAGTTGAGATGAATCAAATGAACGAAACTATATATGCAACAGGTATAGCCTCATCTTTGGAAGGAGAAGTAACCAAAAGCGGAGCTTATATCAATGATGACCTATTGGCAAATGTATGTAAACAACACGTTACAAAATCTACTTATGAGATTGGAAGAATAGCCCAGGACTTGGCTGGAGGACTTGTTGCATCTATGCCTTCTGAAAAAGATCTTAATAATCCTGAGACTGGACCATTAATAAAAAAATACCTCAAAGGAGTTAACGAAATAGACACAGAAGATAGAATGAGGATTCTTCGACTTATTGAAAATATGACTTTAGGAAGAAATGCTGTTGCATATCTTACAGAATCTTTACACGGAGCTGGTTCACCTCAGGCTCAAAGAGTCCAAATATCACGTAAGGTTGATATTGAAGAAAAAAAATCTTTTGCTAAAAGATTGGCTGGAATCAATAAAGAAGATATGAATTGAAGAGTTGGATAGATGGATTATTTCAAAAATATCCTAAACTAAAATATTTACTTTGGTTCTCAGTAGTTAGAGCCATATATGGTTTTATTGTTTTAGGATTAGGATATTTAGTTACGGAAACATTAGGAATAGACTTTGATATTAAAGTCATACTTTTACCAATCGCCCTTTTTCTTTTGACAAAGAGAGTATTAAGATATAAAAAAAGTTAGCTTATGAGAATTAATGTTGAACATAAGCTATAGAACTGACAATAACTATTAATGTCAAGATTCCTATTATTGCAACCCAAATCTCAGTTTTTGTTACTTTTATATTTGGAGCTGAACTGATCAGTCCTGAAAAAAATAAAATTGCTGCAGATATAACTATTCCTAAAAGTGGTGCATGGCTATGAAAATTAATAAATATTCTTGATATTAAAAAAGCAAATATCCCTCCCCCCATAATCGCACCTAATGGCAACAGTATTGATCCATTAATTCTATTTCTTAGCAATACTACTTCTGATCTCTGGTCATCTTGGAGACCTTTTGGTATTCCAAAAACTTGTCCTAATGAGGTAATGATTATCTGGATGATTATTGAGAATATAGCAACTCTATATATTGCTTTAAATACAGGAATAAAAGTTAAAGTTGGGTCTTCATCCATAACTCCTTCAACAACAGTTCCTATACTGCTTGTAATAATTAATGCACAAATAGCACCAAATGCTAAACCTGTACCAATTCCTAAGAATATAGACTCCCTATCACTTGTTTCTATCCCGAATCCTTCATAAGAGCTATCAAGCATTTTCTTACTAATAACCAAATTAAGCATTGAGCAGACTGCTGTAGAAATTGAGATTGTTAAGATGAATTTGGTAACGCTGTACTGTGATATTACTGAAAAACTTTCTTGATCTAAATAAACTCCTTCAAATAAGGTATTTCCTAAAAGAAACGCTTGAAAGAGACCAGTAACTATACCAAAAATAGCACCAATTTTTAAACTTTTATAAAGCTTTATTGACAAACCAACTGGAGGTGGGAGTTCTTCTACAATTAGATCTACAAACTCTTCTTCATAGGCGACACTTTCTTCTTGAGCTGATATTGTGGTATCTTCTATGGCTTCATCTGTGATTTCTTCTTCAACAATTTCATCTTCATTAACTACTGGTTCTTTGGCTTCTTCTACTTCTGGGGTTTCAGTTTCTATTATTTCTACGGAACTCCCTCCAAGCCAAGCGTTCAAAACATCATTTACATCAGAATTATTTGCCTGAGCCCTTGCTTCAGCTGATCTTGATACTAAGGTCTCAGGGACACCCATATGTTGGCTAACTGCTTTTACTAAAGATTCATCCATAACTCAAACCAGTTTATCACGATTTCATACTTTCTCTCTTTATGTGCTTTTCATAATCTGAAGCTTTTTTTTCAGTTTTATACCAATGCATCCAGATAGTTAGAATAGTGATCCATAAAAAAATTCCTCCACCTAGTTTTAAGATGAGCCCTGCTAAGCTTTGATCATCTAAAGCTGATATATTATATATCTGGTCTATGTTTTCGTATGCTTTATAAATAGGTACATTACTAAAGACTAAAAAACTTGCAGGAATTGTTGGTAGTAAAGATTGTCCAAAAAGATAGCCAATTCTTGCAGGAAAAGATAGTTGATTTATTCTAGAGTCTAGTCCTATCACGGGAATCCACATATTGAGGCTAACTAAAAGCATAAGGCTGTGAAGCGCAAAATGAACTAAGGAGCTTGTTATCATTAGATTAATTATTGTTGACCAATGCATTCCAACAATGATTAAGTTAAACATGGAAAAAGCTACTAGAGGTTTTGAAAGAGTGGAAATTACAGGCACAGTCTTTTCTGTTAATATTATTTTTTTTTGTTCTTTATGAAGGCCCATTAACAACAAGGGTGGAGCTACAAGAGCAAGAACCAGGTGTTCTACTGAATGTACAGAGAATAGATACTGTTCTCCTATGTCATGTAGAGGCCAATCAGTCCAAACCCAAAGTAAAAGTACTCCTGAATACCAGTATTTCCTTTTTAAGTTAAGATCTTTTAGTCCTTTCCCAGGAATTTCAAAGAATAGTATCAAGCTTAATATTAGAGCCCATACGTCTGGATGGGGGTGCCAACTTACTCCAAACATAATTAAAAAAAGTTTCCCGAAGCTCTTTCTATCATAACGATAGCAAATAAAACTAATGCCAATATCATTCCACCTGCAAAGAACCTGTTTACTAACTTGTTCTCAAATCTTAGATGCATAAACCAGCCAACAACAACAATAAATTTACTAATAGCCAAAATTATTAACAAAGGATCAGTAAACACACCCACAACCTCTTCTGTGTAATACAGGGCGACTTCTATTGCTGTTAGAATTCCTAAGATAATCGCAATCTGTACATACTGCTTGGGTGTTGGGTGGTGATTTTCTCTTTCTTTCATGATTATATTAAATAGACTACTGTAAATAATACTATCCAGACTATATCAACGAAGTGCCAGTAAAGTGCAATGAATTCTAAGTTCATCCCTTCGTTTAATGATAATCCTTTCTGTCGTACCCCTACCCCCCAAAGGATAATTAATAATACAACTCCAATAAATACATGCGCACCGTGAAATCCTGTAAGAACATAGAATGTTGATCCATAAATATTTGTAGTTAATGTGAATCCTTTGTGATAGAACTCAGTAAATTCATAAATCTGTCCTGCCAAAAAAACCGCTCCCAAAGCAGCTGTGGCAAGGAGCCAAATATTAGTTCTCTCTTTATCAGAATTTTCAATTGCATTATGGGCTAGAACCATTGTTAATGAGCTCATTAAAAGAATAAATGAACTAACAGACGTAAAAGGGATATCGTATACATCTTCAAGACGAAGACCATCAAAGTTCCTCCCTTTAAATATTAGGTATGTAGTAATTAAAGTACCAAAAAAAAGTATTTCAGTAGAGAGGAATACCCACATGCCGAGTTTCCTTGTCTCCACACCAGTTGGTTCATGTGGATATCCATGGTCACTCATCTTTTTTATCCTCAAGTAACTCTTCTTCAATAGGTTCCAATGCCCAACCAAACCCTCCAATGAGAAGGAGTACTAAACCTAGTCCTGCCAAGCCTATTGATTTATAAATAATAGCGTATCCAAGAAATGGAAGTCCTGATGCTAATATAAATGGGAAGTAAGATGGATTTGGTAATTCAATATGTTCTTTCGGATTCAAACCATCTTCTTCTAGTTGAACTATTAGTTGGTCAGCAGTATCTTTTCTTATGGCTCGTCCATCACTTCCTTCGTCATATTTTCTATGCCAAAAATCATCCAAGCTTTCAATTTCAGGTGGTGTAGAGAAGTTCCATACAGGTGTTGGTGAAGGCATCGTCCATTCAATTGTTCTTGCATCCCAAGGGTCCATAGGGGCAGTAGGGCCTTTTCGTTTAGAAAATATCCAATTTGCCATAAAAATTAGTATTGATACGGCAATAATAAACGCTCCAATAGTAACAATTAAGTTCCAGAACCCTAAATTTGTTTCTTCAGCATACACCCAAGTTCTTCTAATTTGACCTTGTAAACCTAACCAATGCATTGGGCCAAAGGTTAGATTAAACCCAATAAGCATTAACCAAAAGTGCAGTTGCCCCAGTGTCTCGTTATACATTCTTCCCCAAACTTTTGGGAACCAATAATAGAGACCTGCAAATATGCCAAACATAGCACCCCCAAATAAGACATAGTGAAAATGAGCAACGATGTAATAGGTGTCAGTTTGTTGGGTATCTGCAGGTACTACAGAATGAGTTACTCCACTAAGGCCTCCAATTACAAACATTGCTATAAATCCTAAAGAAAACAGCATAGGTGTTTTTAAACTAAGCTTTCCTCCCCATATAGTCCCTAGCCAATTAAATATTTTTACTCCGGTTGGAACAGCAATGACCATTGTAGATAATCCAAAACCAGCTTGTGCAACAGGACTAATTGCTGAAGCAAACATATGGTGTGCCCAGACTCCAAAACCTATAAAAGCAATACCGAATCCTGCAAAGACAATTGCAGCGTACCCAAATAGTGGCTTTCTAGAGAAGGTTGGTAGAATTTCAGAAACTATTCCAAAAGCAGGGAGAATTAGGATATATACTTCAGGATGACCAAAGAGCCAAAAAAGATGTTGCCAAAGCACAGGGTCACCACCACCTTCAGTTAGGAAGAAAGTTGTTCCAAATTGTCTGTCAAAGGTTACAAAAAATAATGCTATTGCAATTATAGGTAAAGAGAAAGCAAGAAGAAATGCCACAGCAAAAGTCATCCAAGTAAAAACAGGCATTCTCATAAATCTCATTCCTTTTGCTCTCATATTCAATATTGTTGTAATAAAATTAAATGCTGAAACCAGAGAGGAAATTCCAAGTATTTGTAAACCCAAAGCCCAATAGTCCATAGCAGTTCCTGGAGAATATTTAAATGCGGCGTTTGGTTGATACCCGAACCAACCACCATTAGGAGCATTACCCAACCATCCTATTTCTTCTGCAAGGTACCCACCTTGGGGCGCACCAGCTGTTCCAAAAATAAATGTTGAGTAGAGAAAAATTCCTCCAAATATCCAGAGCCAATAACTTAGTGCATTTAACCTGGGGAAAGCGACATCCCTAGCTCCAATTTGAAGAGGTAAAAGATAATTAAAGAAGGCAGCGCTTAAGGGCATGATTACAAGGAATACCATCGTTGTTCCATGCATAGTGAACATTGCATTATATTCAGCAGCACTAAGGAAGTTATTGTCGGGTTGTGAAAGTTGGATCCTCAGTATTAGTGCTTCTAATCCACCTATTAATAGGAAGAAGAAAGCAGCATAACCGTACATAATTCCGATCTTCTTATGATCAACAGTTGTAATCCAACTCCATATTCCTGTTGTTGAGGAGGGTCTCTTAAATATAGTTAGTAGCTCTTTTTGAGATTTAGTTTCATTCATTTTAAACTTCCTAGGTATTCAATTAATGCAAGAATTTCCTCTTCTGTCAATTCTAGATTAGGCATAAATGTACCAGGCTTAACTGCTGCAGGATTTGCAAGCCATTGAGCTAAATCATCTGGATTATTATTAAATGAGGCTCCTCCCAAGACATGTCTACTGCCAACATGTGTTAGGTTTGGTGCTACTCTGTCTCCTTGAACATCCCATACTCCATTAATAATATGGCATTGAGTACATCCTGCATTTAAGTAAACTTGCTCTCCTTTTGCAGCCAAAGTTCCTTCTTCTGGTTTTTCTGCACTTCTTTTCTCATTTTCTACCCACTCATTAAATTCATCTTTACTTAATGAGATCACCCTAGCTCTCATTTTAGAGTGACTTAATCCACAGTATTCTCCACATTGCGCCCAAAATTCATCTGGATTGTCTGCCAATAGGTTAAGATAAGTTAATTGTCCTGGAACCAGATATCGTTTTCCATTAAGTTTTGGTACCCAAAAGTTATGCATTACATCGTTTGACCACATCTCTAATCTGATAGGTGTCTTTTCTGGAATTACTAGGATATTGGCTGTAGTGATCCCATGATCTGGATATTTATACTCAAACCACCATTGGTGCCCTACTACTTCAATTTTCATTGCATCTTCAGGTTCTTTTGCTAATTCAAAAATTGTTCTTACTGTAGGAACTGCAATTGATGCCAGAATTAGAACTGGAATTATTGTCCAGAGCAGCTCCAACTTTACGTTTCCGTGAATCTGCTTTGGTTCTGGAGTATCAGGCTTCTCTCTATAAATGATTACCGCAAGCAATAAAGCACCTTGTACAATGACAAATATAACTACTGCTATCCAGAATGTTCTCCAAAATAGAGCATCTATAGTTCTTGCATACGGACCCTCTGGGCTTAACGAGTCTAGAGGAGCATTTTCTATACATGAAGTAAAAAAAGCAGCAAAAAGTGCTATATTTATTTTTTTATTACTTAGAAACAAATTAATCATCTTTTTTATTCTATATTTCATATAAAGTTAGCTAAATATAGAATAGCTTTTCAAATATTTATAATTAGTACAACTACTATAAATTTATGCTAATAAAAGTACCTGAATTCATTTCATATTACATAAAGCTGTCAAAATTAAGAATAGTTGAGCTTCTTCTAGTTACTACAGTTCCTTCAATGATTATTGGCGTATATGGTATGCCTCCAATTATTTTGATTATCAATACGCTTCTTGGAGGATCTCTTCTAGCAATAAGCGCTAATGTCTTAAATCAAGTAATTGAAGTTGATAAGGATATGCTTATGGATAGAACAGCTGACAGGCCACTTGTTACTGGAAAAATATCTATAAACAGTGCAGTACTATACGCTCTAGTACTTGGGATTTCTGGTTTTTTTGTTCTTTATAGTTATGTGAACACCCTTGCAGCAGCTATTGCTTTAATAGCAAATCTTTTTTATGTAATTATTTATACAATGTATTTAAAACCGAGAACAAATCAAAACATAGTTATTGGAGGTGCTGCTGGAGCTGCCCCTACGCTCATAGGGTGGGCAGCAGTAAATGGTTCATTAGAACTAGGGGCATGGATATTATTTGGAATAGTATTTATGTGGACTCCGGCACATTTCTGGGCATTATCTATGGTCCATAAAAATGATTATAAAAGTGCAAGTTTTCCAATGCTTCCTAATGACTATTCAGATCAGGAGACTATAAGATATATAGCTATTTATTCGTGCTCTACACTCTTGTTAAGTTTTCTTGCAGCTCCTATACTTCAGCTTGGTTTGGTTTACCTTTTCAACTCTATATTAATTGGAAGTTATTTAATGTTTAAAGTATTCAATCTCTACCAAAGTAAAACGACTCCAGGGTTATTTTTCTCTCTCTCAAATACTTATTTAGCTCTTTTGTTTTTAGGAATTGTATTAGATGTTGCATGGACTTTAAGATTAAGTGGGATATAAATGGAAGAAATTTTTAATTCTATAACTTATCCACCTATACCAATCCAAAGGGTGGGCTCTTTTGCTCTTTCTTTGCATGGCGTTTTTGCTGCCTTAGGTTTCTATTTTGGTGCCACTTATGCATTAAAGATCGCAAAAAATAAAGGTTTAGATTACGATCTTTTTTCTGATGGATTAAATTGGGCATTGTTTGGAGCCATCATTGGGGCACGTCTTTTTACTATACCCGCTCATATAGGTGACTACGGATATGGTCTAGATGATGTATTTTCTGTAGTAGGTTCATACTCAATCATGGGGGGAATGTCAGGAGGAATAATCGCAGCATTTATAAGAATAAAAATAGTTGGAAAAGGTAATTTTTTTCCATATGCAGACTGTGCTGCTCCTGCATTAATACTTGGTACGGTTATAGGGAGAATAGGAGACTTAGCGATTGTTGAACATTTAGGAAGATCAACAACTTTTTTTCTTGGTTATGAGATTTTACCTGGTTATGACTTAGCTCCTCAACATAATATTCTAGAATGTTTGGAGCCTCTTCTAACTTGCGGGGTTTACCATCATGTTGCCATGTACGATCTTTTATTTTCGTTGGTGATGTTTTTCATTTTTACTTATTTACAAAAAAATTATAATTTTGGAGAAGGTTCATGGCTCGGTATCTGGGCCATTTGGTATGGGGTGTTAAGGATGTTATTAGACACGCTTCGTTTTGGGATGGGTGACGCAACAATTGGAAGCTTCACTTGGAATCAAATTGGTGGTGCTGTCCTTGCCTTTTGTGGACTAATCTTATTCCTTAAAAGAAAAGACTTAGAACAAACTGATAATAAATAAAAGGTAAAGAGTTAAAATAACTATCCCAAGAAATTTATTCTTAGTAATTACCTGTCTTGAAATAACTATTACAAAAAGTGTGGCAATTAAAAGGACAAGTAATTGAATATTTATATTGAAATCAAGTTCTCCTGGGCTAATCAAGATTGAGGTTCCACCAACTAATCCAATATTAAATAAGTTCGAACCAAATATGTTTCCAAACACTATTCCTGGTTTTCCCATTCTTGCAGCAGCAAGGGAGCTTACTACTTCTGGGAGGCTTGTCCCTAATGCAACAACTGCTATTCCTACAACTAGTGATGATATATTGAATATATCAGCTAACTCTATTGCGTTATCTACAACAAGACTACTTCCATAAATAGTTGCGGTAATTGAAAGTAGGGCTCTTCCTGTTAGTTTATCTGTTTTAGTCTTTTCTATTTCATAATCAATTTCAGATTCTTGTTTAGCTAAAGATCTAATTATTACAATCATAGAGCAAAGAAGAACCACACCAAGAATTCGAGTGAAACTATTCATGAAGAAATAGAAGGACAAGAATAGAAGGGTAATTGCTAGCATCCATTTGGATGCAGTTAGGTTTAGATCTAACTTAGCTTTAAATTTTTTGTCAAGGGTTATGAAAAGAACAGCAATGACTAGAAGAGAGTTAGCAATATTTGAACCAACAATATTTCCTATTGCTAGAGACAAGTCTCCTTCTAAAGCAGCAATAGTGCTTGCCACAAGTTCGGGAGCTGATGTCCCAAAGCCTATATATAGGGCTCCAACTATAGATTGTGGAATTTTATATCTTATTGCAATCTGCACTGCAGATTTTATCATTTCATCAGCCCCCTTTACCAATAGCACGAGGCCAATTAAAAGTCCCAATAAGGTAGCAAACAGTTCCATCAAGAATCTAAAGAATCCCTCCAGGAGATCCATTCTTTAATGGCACCAAAATCATAGTCTGGACCATTTATGCTTAGGGTAATTTCTGTTGCTCCAGCAGCAACTAGTTCGTCTGCTTTATCTATTCTTTCTTTATCAACACCTATGGATCGAGAAATATCTTTAGGGTTTCGACCAATTTCATCACACCACTTGTCTAGGACCTTATTTTTGTGTGCAACTGTCTCAACTCCAGACCTATCTTTTGTACGACTTGCAAAACCATGCCAAATGTCAGCGTACTTTGCTGTTATTCTTAAGGTATATTTTTCTCCACCACCTCCAATAAGAATAGGCATTTTTCTTATTGGTTGAGGATCAAGTTTTTCTACCCTTAATACAATGCGTTCCATTGCCTTTTCCAATTCTTCTAATCTCCAAACAGCAGTTCCAAATTCATATCCATATTCTTCATAATCTTGTTCAAACCAACCTGACCCGATTCCAAGGATTGCTCTTCCATTTGATATGTGATCGATTGTTCCACACATGTAAGCAAGTAATTCAGGGTTTCTATAAGAGTTGCAAGCAACAAGAGGACCTATCTCAACTTTGCTAGTTACTTCTGCCCAACTAGCTAAAACTGTCCAGCATTCAAAATGTTTTCCTTCTCTCCTTTCTCCCGTGTTCCATTGAGACCCATCCTCTTTATATAGCGGGTAGAAATGGTCCCAATTATATATTGTATCTGCACCTATCTCCTCAGCTCTAATTGCGGCATCTCTTATTTGGCTATAGTTTGCATGTTGTGGGTGTATATGTATAGCAATTTTTGGTTTCATAAGTTCTCCTTTTTTAAAGACTTGTACTTTCTAGATTACTAGCAATTTTATTTGAAAAAGATATATTTGCTTTTAGTCTCTCAATCTTTTGAGCCTGTGCTTTTTCTGCAGAGGGTAATGGATTATTTTCTAAGAACTCAATTATTCTGTTGCCAAATTCTTCTTTGTATATAACTGGAAGAGCATCAAGAACTCTTGATGAGGTCCACTCTGGCATCTTTTTTATTATTTGTTCAAACTTTTCACTAAACAGTTCCCAAACTAATTCTCCGTTATGTTTATTTGCAATCATTGAAGATAATATGTACGGACTGTCTGCGCCCCTTATTGTTTCATCTAATATTGCATCTATCAAGACTTTACCCATACCAGAGTTTTTTACTTGCCCAAGGACACCTCTATACCTGCTCTCTATTTGTGGTGTAGGTGAATTTTTAAATCTATCTAAAAAGTCAGTTGCCGTAATTTCTTCATCTTGAGCTGATAAAGAGAGAATAAGGTTGTAATAGTTTCCATCTTCTATTTTGTCTATGTTTCCATTTCTATAAAGTTCACTAGCTTTTTTTATTAACTCAGTATCTCCAGAATATAGAGCTTTGATGCTTACAATAACTGATCTCAATTGTCTTATTTCTTGTGTTTCATCTTCTTTTGGATTGAACCCTAGTTTTTTGTAATTATATTCTATTAATTCTTGAACCCATTCTTCATATACCTTCTTGTTTTTTGTATCAAGAATTTTTTCAATTGTAGAAATATATCCTGAAATTAGCATCCATAAATCTACGTCTTCTTCTTTATTATATTTCGAGACAATATCCATAAATAATCCTAAATCTACATTCCCTACTCTTAATGATGCCCAGGTATCCTCAACTAATCTGTATTTTTCATTTATAGATAGATTATTTAATTCTTTTGCAATTCTACTTAGATGTTCTTTGGTGTATGAAGAATAGTAGAAACCCCAACCTCCTGAATTAATTAAAGGTAGTTGGAGACTTTTTTTATCTATTTCTACTTCTCTTTTGTTTAATTCAATCAGCATTTCATCATTCGACTCAAGGTCTCGTATTTTTAAAGGTACCATCCATAATTGTTCAGTATTATTTCCATTTATTAGATATCTGGTTTGACTTATTTTCCACTTATCCCCCCTTTCTTCAATCTGAATTATTGGAAAACCCTCCTGATGAATCCAAGATGGTAACATTTTGTCAATAGGTCTTCTGCTAACTTCTGTTAAACAACTCCATAGATCTGGAGAATTGGTATTTTGAAATTTAAATTTATTCAAATATGAACGGACTCCTTTCTTAAACTCTTCTTCACCTATAAATGTTTCAAACATTCTCAAAACGGTTGAGCCTTTCTCATAAGTTAATGCGTCGAACATTTCTTCAGCCTGTTCTGGTGATTCCACTTTAAATTCAACAGGCCTAGAGCTAATAAGGGAATCAACAGAGAAGCCTGCAGTTCTAGAAAGATTCATATCCCCCCAAAGCTTGAATTCGGGATAAGTTGCATCTGACGAGATAACTTCCATTAAGCTTGCAAAAGCTTCATTAAGCCAGATTCCATCCCACCACTCCATTGTTACCAAATCTCCAAACCACATGTGTGCAAGTTCGTGAGCTATAACGGTAACCGATCTTGATAGTTCACTTCTAGTTGCTGACTCTTCATCTAATATCAATAAACTTTCTCTGAAAGTAACTGCACCTATATTTTCCATTGCACCCATTGCAAAATCAGGAATAGCAATTAGGTCGAGTTTGCTTCCTGGATAATTTATTTCATAATAGTCTTCAAAGAATTCGAGAATTTTTAGTGCTGCTTGTCCAGCAAATTTAGTATCTTTCCCAAATCCAGGTCTATGTACGATACGAACCAAAGTGTCCTTAACTTTACCAATTTCTGTAACCTCAAGAGGTCCTATCACAAAAGCAACTAAATAAGAAGACATTACCATTGAGTCAACAAATTTAGTCTCAACCTTGCCATGATCTAGTATGTTTTCTTCCAAAACTTTTTCATTACTTATACGGAGATACTTCTTATCTGAAATAATGCTTATTGAAAAGATTGCTTTGAAATTAGGTTCATCCCAACAGGGGAAAGCATATCTTGCAGCAGTTGGTTCAAATTGTGTTGTTCCCAACCAGTTCTCATTGTTGTCCTTGTCTAAAAATTTACTTTTGTAGAATCCTCTTAAATCGTTGCGAATTTCTCCACTAAAGTTAATTACTAAAGTCCATTTTCCTTTATTAATTTTTTTTGGAAACTTAAAAGTTACACATTCTATTTCTTTCTCATATATAATCTCCGCTTTTTCTGTTTGTCCGTTATTTCCTTCAATCCAGCATTTATTAATTAAGAGTTCCGAGGAATTTAGTTGTAGTTCAGAGGTACTTTCCTTCACATTGATTAATATATTCTCAATCCCTGTGTATTTAAAGTTATCCAAATCAACATCAAGATTTATCTCATACCTTTCAGGTAAAGCATAATTAGGTAATCTATGTTTATTCATGTTGATAACTGAGGAAAAACATAATTACCAATCAATGTGAACAGGTCCTTCTTCTGGAGAATTGAGTAACTCAACGGTATGGCTACCAAAATAGTCTCTTTGCGCTTGGATAAGATTTGTTGGGAGTGAATGAGCAAATGTAGACAAAATCCAATTCAGACTAGCTGACATACAGGGGGTAGGAATAGAGTTTCTGTTTGCTTTTTGTATGAAATCGGAAGTAAGGGGGGTAACATCTAGGAGACTATTGAATTCTTTACTAGGCTCATTGTTGAGTACTCCTATTAATAATGGTAAATCATTTAAAAGTTTTGTTTTTACAATACAACCTGATTTCCAATTTTCTAAAACATCATTTAAGTCAATATTCCATTTATTTTCAACCCCTCCTTTATTAATTAAATTTAGTCCCTGCATAAATATCGAAACTCTTACTTGGTATATTGCTTTATATAAATCTTCAAATCTTATATCACCTTTCTCTATAGTTAATTCTTGATTTGAAGACAAGGTGTTCTGACTTATTATTCTTGATTCAAAAGCAGATGATACAGATGGAACAGCAACTCCAAGTTCTAAAGCGGACTCAATTGTCCACTTCCCGGTCCCTTTGTGTCTTGCTATAGGAGAAATTTTATCTAGTATCGAATCTCCCTCAATTTTTTTATTAATGATCTTATGCGTTATCTCAAACAAATAAGACCCTTGGCTTGAATCTGATAACTTACTAAATACCTCTGAAATATAGTCGTTATTTTTTCCATTTTTTCTAAGAATGTCGTAGATCTCAGATATAAGTTGCATTTCAGCATATTCAATACCATTGTGAACCATCTTTACAAAATGTCCTGCTCCGTAACCTTTGTATATTTTAAAACAGTTATTTTTTTCAGAATCTACTGCTGAAATTTTATCTAAGAATTCATTAGTAATTTCAGAAACTTTATTACTTATTGACCCAAGCATTAGTGCTGGTCCATACCTTGCCCCTTCTTCTCCACCTGATATTCCAAGCCCAGCAAAGTTGATACCTTTCTTGTGTAATAAATTTCCGTTTTTTTCACTATCTTTATAATGAGAGTTTCCTCCATCAATAATCCAGTCACCATCAGAGAGTTTATCTGATAACTCATCTACAACCTTTGTAGTTGCTTCTCCTGCGGGAACCATTATCAATATTCTCCTTGGGACATCAAGAGAAGCCACCATCTCATCTATATTTGTATAACCATTAAATAGACCTTTTGGAATGTTGTTTTGTATACGTTTAAGCTTTTCCCTAGATGAGTTGAATGCTTGAACAGAGATTTCATTATCAGCAAAATTCTTAGCTATATTTTCTCCCATAACTCCAAGACCAATAAGACCTATTTTTTTACTCATAAATAAATGACTTCCTTTAATAGTATATTTGAAGAATCTAAAATAGGGATTAACGAATCACGCAATTTAATTTCTACCTCAAGCTTCGAGTCTTTGTTTAGTATTGATATTATTTCACCACTTTTTGCTAAGGTATCTATATTGACAGGATCTATCAATAACTTAACTTTTATCAAGTCACCAAATATATAATTTGATATTCTTTTTTTCAATTCCTCTATTCCGGTATTTTTTGTAGCTGATATAAAAAAAGCTTGAGGGTATTTTTGTTTAATGCTGTTTAGAGTGAATTTATCTACTTTATCAATTTTATTGAAAACAATTATTTCCTTCGAATTCGCATTTATTTGTTCCAATATTTCATGAACAGTCCTCATGTGTTTATCTGGATGTGCCGCTGCAGCATCTACAACATGTAACAATAGGTCTGCATCTTTGGAAACATCTAGCGTTGATTTAAAAGACTCAATAAGTGTTGTTGGAAGATTTTGTATAAAACCTACTGTGTCAGAAATTACTACCTTTTCATTTCCTTCATCGATAATTAATTCTCTGTGTAAAGAGTCTACTGTAGCAAAAAGTTCATCAGCAGAATAAGTTTTAGTTCCTGTAAGGCTTTCTAATAAAGTTGACTTTCCAGCATTTGTATAACCAACAATAGAAATAGTTGGAGTTTTGTTTTTTTTCCTTGAATTAGATTGAAGCTTTCTTTGTTTCTCTATTTTCTTAATTGCTTTTTTTAATTTATTTATTCGCTTATCTATTAGCCTTATATCAGATTCCAATTTTGCTTCTCCAGGTCCTCTTGTACCTATTCCACCACCTTGTTGGTTCAGTGACCTCCCCAATCCTGCTAACCTTGGTTTTAAGTAAATAGACATTGCTAATTCAACTTGAATACTTGCCTCTTTTGAGTTGGCATGAAGAGCGAAGATATCAAGAATTAACCCAGTTCTATCTACAACATCACATTCGAATAGATTACGTAAGTTTCTTTGTTGTCCAGGAGACAGTTCACAGTCGAATATAACTACATCTATATCGTTTGCTTTTGATAGATCAACTAGTTCAATACAAGACCCCTTACCAATGAAGGTTTTAGGATCGATACTATCTACTCTTCTTAATTGATGTATAAAAGGGTCTGAACCCGCAGTACTAACTAGGCTTTTAATTTCTTTTAAGGAGTCTTCTCTATCTGCTCTAGTTTGCTTCCCAGTTATCGTTCCAATTAATAAGGCTTTTTGCGTTTGAACAAAAATATCCCTATCTGATACGGTTAATAGCCTTTTCTCAGACTGTTTTATAATATCTTTTCTATCGATCAACTAACTCTAATTATATATAATGTAATTTTTTTTAGTTACTTAGCTTAAGGTTATAATCTTTTGATAGGAAGATTATATTGCATAATGGTAAACGAATTTTCAAATAAATTTAAAGAATTAAGATTAAATAGAAACTTATCTATAAAAGAAGTTTCTTTATTGACGGGTGTTCCCCTTAAAGAAGTTAAGCAGTGGGAGCGGGGTCAGAAAGTTCCTAATACTTCTAGAGTTATGCATGCCCTTGAGGGCTTGCTAGGGGAAGAAATAAATAAAGAACTCCCACTAATAGAAGATCCTTTGAAAACGAAGCAGGTCGAAGAGCAGACTGATTTTATTTTTGACGAAATAAGATATAAAGAAAGAAAAAACAGAATTAATAGGATAAAAGATAAGGTAGTCAAGCCGAGGCAAACTAATTCAGTTACTTCTCCTACAAACTTCATTAAGATCAAACCTAGTGAAGAAAGCACTCCAGAGGATACGTCCACAATTGAAACGAATGATTTTGATTTATCTTTCGATGAAGATTATATTGAAAGACCTTATATTTATGACCCTAACCAAATAGCATTTTATTGGACTAGGAATGGAAAGACTATAATAATTTTGTTGTTGCTATTAATTATTGCAGCAAGATCTTTTTCTTTATTTTGGAGTAATTTAACCTTATTTATAAATAATATAACATGAGTGTAGACAAGGTTCAAAAACTTACACTCATAGGACTAATTGTTTCAATTATTACAATTTTGGCTGGTGCTGTCGTAAGAGCCACTGGTTCAGGAAATGGTTGTGGTGCTTCATGGCCAAAATGCAACGGTAGTTTTATACCTGAGGTAACAGCTGCTCCTACTTTGATTGAATTTTCTCATAGAGCAATAAGTGGGATTTTATTGATCATTACACTTACACTATTTTTTATTTCTCGAAGGTATCTATCTACAGAGTTGTATAAAAAAAATATTACTTTACTCACTTTTTTTGTTGTTTTGGAAGCAGTAATTGGGATGGTGATTGTACTTTTTGAGTTAGTTGCAAATGATGCATCTTTCCCAAGGGTCATAGCAGTTCCCATTCATTTGGTAAATACTTTCTCTTTGCTAGCTTTCTATTTAATAAGTTATTGTGTCCTTAAATTTCAACCAGACGGATTTAGTTTCTATCTCGGAAAGAGGTTTATTCTTACCTGTGTTTTATTTTTCTTAGTAGGGATGACGGGATCAATAACTGCTTTAGCTGACGCCTTGTATCCAAGTGAAAATTTTCTTCAAGGGTTCTATATGGATTTAGACTCAAGTAGTTCCGTGTTGACTCGAATAAGAATACTTCATCCTATGACAGCTGTAATCTTACTTTTTTGGATCTTATTTCAAACAAGAGATTTTAAAACTCTAAAAATTAAGGAATTCAATTACTTAAAGGGCATTGCTATATCGATTTCTTTAATTGGAATTCTTAATGTTTTCTTAAATATAAATATAGTTTTAAGTATTCTGCATTTATTTTTAGCCGATATCTTATGGCTTATATATATATATGCAAATATTAAGTCTGAGATTAATATAGGGTCTAAAGAAAGATAGAAAAATAATTTTTGTTAATTGTGTTTTCGCTCTATTCTTAACACTTCGGTAACTGATAAGGACTGACATTAGTCAAATTAATGAAAATGGTAACAAAAACAATACCTTCCAAACCAAAACCTAGCAAGGCTGCTAAAGAGAAAGAAGCAGAACTTGCTGCGAAAGAAGATAAGCTTACCCCTGAAGAAGAAGCTGCTGTTCAGGAGAAGGCTAAAGCTTTAACAAAAAAACTTGCCGACGACAAGGGAAAGTTAACAACTGATTTAGTTAGTCAGTACTTGACAGCAATTGGTAACTATGAGTTATTATCTGCTGAGCAAGAAGTTGAATTAGCACAAAAAATTGAATCTGGGGAAAAAGCTTCAAAAAAACTAGAAAAAAAACAATACAAAGATAAAAAAGGAGAAATAAGGCTCACTAGAGAAAGAAGAAAAGGTGCAGAGGCAAAGGATGCATTTTTAACAGCAAACTTAAGGCTAGTTGTTGCAAATGCAAGGAGATATGCAAATACCTCTGGCATTGACTTCCTAGATTTAATTCAAGAGGGTAATTTAGGTTTGATTAGAGCTGTAGAAAAATTTGATTGGAGAAAAGGTTTTAAATTTTCTACCTATGCTACTTGGTGGATTAGGCAAGCTATAACAAGAGCTATTGCAGATAAATCCAGAACAGTAAGGATCCCAGTCCATCTTCACGATACTATGGCAGCAGTTCGAGCTGCACAAGCTCAGTTGAAAGCAGAATTAGGAAAAGATCCAAAACCTGAAGAAATAGCTAAGGAAGCAGGTGTTAGTGTTGACAAGGTAGAATTGGCTCTTGGCGTTGCAGACACAGTTTCTTTGGAGCAGCCTGTCGGAGAAGATGGAGCACAGCTTGGGGACTTTATTCAAGATGAAGATGCAAGCGACCCTTCTCTCATTGTTCAAGATCTTGATGTAGCAGAGAGTTTGCGTGAATCAATTAGTAGACTTCCAGAAAGGGAAGGTAGAATTCTAGCATTAAGATATGGTTTTTTCGATGGTGTTCCAAGGACACTCGAAGAGATTGGAGAAGAGTTTGATCTTACTAGAGAGAGAATAAGGCAGCTAGAAAAACTTGCATTATGTCGGTTGAGGCATCCATCCTTTGGGATAAGAGAACAGGATCTAGTTTAATTAACTATTTTCTTAATTAGATCATTCTCGTCTGAAAAATAATTAATAAGATTTAAGGGAAGTTTAAGCTTTTCGGACATTCCTTCAAGTATGGGTCTCCAAAATGAATCATGTAAGTAAATATTATACGAAGATTCAATATCGTTACATTCCTTAATAAATTCTTGATTCCAAACTACAAATAGTTCAGTCAATGTTCCTATTGTTCCTGGGAGGACGATAATAATATTAGAATATTTGATCAAACTACCGATTCGTTCCGATAAGTTATTATCGACTATTTTATTACTCAAGTATTGATTGCCATCACTTCTACCTTGAAAAAGATTGGGGACAATACAACCTGTAACTTCTACATCGTATTCACTTGCGCCTTTTGATACAGCCTCCATAGTTCCTTGGTAGCCTCCAGTTGCAACACTAAACCCTGCTTCACCCAATAATTGACCTATTTTATATGCAGCCTCGTACTCTATGTCTCCAGGGATACATTTTGCCGAACCAAATACACTAACTTTCTTCATAAAAATAGATTAACCTATTTGAATGTAGCTTTATGTGTAAAATTGAATTATGTATGAGTCCTCCACACTTCCATATTTTGAAGGAGAAAAACCGTTAATTATCCCCCATAGAGGGGGAATGGACCTAGTACCAGAAAATACATACGAAGCAGTTAAGTTTTGTTATGATAATAACTTTTCACATTTTGAAACAGACTTGAGGATATCTAGCGATGGAGTTGTATTCTTACATCACGACCCGACGCTTGAAAGAACCACAAATGCTAAAGGAAGAGTAAGAGACTATATCTGGAGGGATTTACTACAAATAAATGCTGGAGAAAAGTTTTATGAGAAGAGAAATATTTATGGACAAAGAACAGTATTTATTTCTCTAGAAGAAGCTTTAGATAAGTTTTACCCTATGCATTTTAATCTAGACCTTAAACAAGGGGGTATGGCAAAAAAGGTACTAGACATAATCCTAGACTGTAAAGCAAGTAGTAGGGTTCTAGTTTCTTCCTTTAGTCCTAAGAGGTTAGAAGAATTTCGAGAATTAAATAAACATAACATTGCCACCTCTGCTTCTGTTAAAGAGAATATATATGCAATTTTTAATTCCAGATTATTTAACCTTTTTAGATTGAATGACCATGCTTTACAGATCCCAATTAAATGGAAAGGTATTAGGGTTCTCACAAGGAAACTGGTTGACTATGTACACAGCCAAGGTATGCAAGTTCATGTATGGACTATAAATGATATTCCTACACTAAGAGATTGCTTGTTGCTTGGTTGTGACGGAATTATTACAGATCGCCCTATAGAATTTAGAGAAATAGCTCAACAACTTTATGAATAAAACACACCTAGAAAGAAGTATGGTCTTATTAATAGTTGGTTCTGCTTTAGCTTACCCGACTTATCATTACTTGCCTGTGAATGGTTTACCTCTCGATTCGTTTATTGAGTTATTTATTTTTTGTTTTTTTTTGTTCATAGTTTTTACTTACTATTCAGACAGTAAGAGCTTAATTCTTTTATCCTTGGTATTTTTTCTGATTTCGAAAATATTGTTACTAACAACACCTCCAAGCTATTGGAAGGCCTGCTTTAGAGATGATTTGGCTCCAGTCACTGAGAAGTTTCAATATGAGCAAATAGATTATTTTTGTGAAAAGAAATATTCTGTAACTAGAACAAAATTGTCTGGTTATTATCGGTATATAAATTTTTTCTCACCAGACTCAAGTCAGTCATGGAGGGGTGCAAATGCTTCAACATTTCCTCTCTCGTTTTTTAACTCCAAGAAATTTAACCTAGACAGAACAAATGAACCTAGAAGAGAGTGGCTACCTTTTAATGCAATTTTATATTCCGATTTAGATAGAGATATAAAATTTATTAAGTTGGAATATATAGGAGAGCTATCTGTCAAGTTTGACACAGGAGATACTGGATTTGGAATTCCAAACGAGTACTTAGAAAAGAAATATTTTGTATTAAATAGACCTGACGATTCGAGTTCAATTACTGTTAATTACAGATTTTACAAATTCCCTTTAGTTTTGTCTCACCCTACAAGACAGAAAGATTACCCACAAGAGCCATACGCTCACTTAATGATATACGGCTCACCCGATGGAGAGGAATGGTCTTTACTAGAAAATAAAAAAACAAATCAGTACAAAGCTGGTTATTATTTATTTTTGGCAAGTTCTTTAATTTTAGTCTTTATACCTATTTTTAAAAATATTATGAATATTGACAAGAGTCATATTTTAAATGTTTTTTTTCTGTTTGTTCTATTTATTTCTTTATTAAATATTGAATATTTAAGAATGCTTCCCGTTGTCGGGTTTCTTGACACACTGACAGTATTGTTACTGATCCTTTCAGTTTTTTATCTTTATTTATTCAGAAAAAATATGAGGAATTATTGTCTATTAATTTTCTGTTATTTAATGAATTTACTTTTAGTCGATTATCCTTGGGATAAGTTAGATTTCTATTTACGTCCGGGAGGTTCTGACTCTTTAACCTACGAATCACAGGCAAGGCTTATTATGTTAGGGGATGGCCTTAGAGGTGGTTCTGATGTATTTTTCTATTCCCCTGGCTATAGATATGTACTAAATCTATTACATTACATATTTGGAGATGGTTGGTTTACAGCTTGGTATTCAATCCTATCTATTTGTTTATTCTATTTCCTTAGATATTCTTTGAATCTTTTGAGTTCAGGTAAATTTATAATATTTGTCTTTCCTATTCTCGGATTTACATACTTGACTTCAAATGCAATACAGAGAATTTTTCGCTTTGGTATGTCTGAAGCTATATCGACACTAGTTTTGTGTTATATTTTTTACTATTTATTCTCTGAATTAGAGAATACGAAATTAATTCAATTGATAAATGGATTACTAATAGGGATTGGGATAGTTGTCCGACCAGATTGGATTATTGGGTTTCTTGTAATACTGATGTTTCCGAAGCTAAGGAGTAAGTTATGTTACTTAGGGGCAGGTTTCATTTCGCTATTACCTCTTTTACACAACCTATATTTCGGGGGAAAATTTATAATTTTTTCTACCGCTGCCAATTATGGAAGAAATCTTTTAGTTGAGACATCCTCCATTTCTAGTTTTATTGAATCTTTCCAGGAGGTTTTGGTTCGTAATATTCCTTATCTTATAATGAGTCCTTTTAATCAAGATGTTGTTGGCAGAGTGGGTCTCATTTTACCTGTACTTTTTCTTTTCGTTTGGATTAGCTGCCTATTGTTGGTTCCACTTAGGTTGAATAAAAAAGATAATGTTAGCTTACTTTTGTTAGCAACTTCCGTAGTTGGATTCATTAGTCCATTTCTTATTTATGATCCTGTATTATTTTACCCAAGACATCTTCTTGGAGCATATGTATCAACTTTGTTCTTACTTATTTACCTTGCATCTCCTAGTACCTCCCCAGGTATTAATGGTTTTAGTTATAGAGTTGTTATAAAAGAATCAATTTAATTTAACTCATCTAATCTTTCAGTTACACTAATAATTAATCCAGTAATAGGTGAAAAAATGACTGATAATTTGGCTTTACTCTTAAAAGGTTTTCTCCCTAGCGAAATATGTAGAAAGTCCGATTCTAGCTTTGATGATGTTGAAGATTTACTTTCCAATCTTCCTAAGTTGCTAGCAACTAGTAACTTAGGAAGTCAGTTAAAGCATTTGAAAATCTACGATATTTCTGATGATCTTACAAATCCAGAGTTAGAAAGGTTAATGCTTTTGTATTCTTATCTAGGCCATGCTTATATGTGGGGTGGTCCTGAAACCCCGCTTTCTATTCCTGAGAATATTTCTATTCCTTGGGTTTCGATTGCTAAAAAATTGAATAGACCTCCCATTTTATCTTATGCTTCTTATGCTCTAAACAATTGGGAGACAACGTCAGACGATTCTTCTAATCTAGCAGTCGAAGATATCTCTATTTTACAAAATTTTCTTGGTGGAATTGACGAGGATTGGTTTATCATGATTCACATTGCAATAGAATATGAAGCTAAGTTTCTCCTTGGCTCATTGTATGAGTTTTTTGTTAATGACTGTGAAGATGAAAATTATTTGGGCAATGCTATGGACAGCATAAGAAATATAAATCTAATTATGAATAGAATGCCAGAACATTGTGATCCCTATATTTATTACAATCGAGTTCGTCCATATATCTTTGGCTGGAAAAACAATCCAGCTACTCCAAATGGAGTTATATATGAAGGAGTTCAGGAATACTCGAACAAGCCTCAATTTTTTAGAGGTGAAACTGGTGCACAGAGCTCAATTATCCCAGCAGTAGATGCACTTCTGGGAATAGAACATTCTAGCGACCCGCTAAGAGTTTATTTGGATGAAATGAGAGAGTACATGCCAGTTGATCACAGAGATTTATTAAAAGATCTAGATGTATGGAAAGATCAGTATAGTAAGAGCAAAAGAAAAGAATTGGCATCCAATCATAAAGAGATTATAAATGAGATTGTTATAGAAACACGAAACTTTAGACATAAACACCTTGATTTTGCTAGAGACTACATACATAACCAAAGTCAGAATGCAGATGTAAATTCTAATGCGGTTGGGACAGGAGGGACACCCTTTATGAAGTATCTAGAAAAACATTTGACTGAAACAGAATATAATGACTAATACGATCGGCATTCCCAAAGAAATTAAACCTAATGAAGGAAGGGTTAGCTTAACTCCAAAATCTGTAAATAAACTAACTTCTATTTCTGATGTAATTGTAGAAACTGATGCTGGGAAGATTTCAGGATTTAATGATTCAGACTATATTTTGTCCGGGGCCAAGATAGTTAAATCTAGCAAAGAGCTATATAATAAGGCAAATATAATATGTAAAGTTAAAGAACCTCTCAATGGAGACTTATTGAACTTAGGGCGAAACCATCTTTTATTTGGCTACTTACATCTAGCCTCAAGTCATGAGCTTACCGTAAACCTTATGGACGTAGGCTTAACGGCAATCGCTATGGAGATGATAAGAGATAAGGACAATTACCCTCTGTTAACTCCGATGTCTGAATTTGCTGGACAGTTAGCATATTCAAAAGGAATGGAGTTCCTAGGGAACAAAGTAGAAAATCCAAACATTGTAGTTATAGGCTGCGGTGTAGTTGGAGAGGAATCAATTAAGTCTGCGGTAGAGTCTGATTCTTTTATTTACGCTATAGATGTAGACGATGAAAAGCTAAAGAGTTTAAAAAGCAGATATAAAGAAAGGATAATTACAGTAAATTCAGATAAAGAAAATACAAATGACATAATCAAGACTGCTAATTTATTAATTGGCGCTGTTCTAGTTCCTGGAAAGAAACCACCTACTGTCATTAATAATGCTCATATTAAATCCATGGCAGAAGGATCAGTTATTGTAGATGTTGCCATAGATCAAGGGGGGTGTGTAGAGGGAGTCAAAGCTAATACGCATTCTAAACCCTATTCTGTTAGGGATGGAGTGAAGGTCTCAGCTATTGCTAATTTACCAGGGTCTGTCCCAAGCCAAGCCTCTATTGCTATTTCTAATCAAATTGAGACTTATTTACCTTTTTTTCTGAAAGAAAATTGGATAGATCAAATAGAAAATAATAAAGTTTATAGTCAATCCCTTCAGGTTCATAACGGAAGTCTTTTATCTAAAGAAGTTTCTGATAGTT
>Ga0310344_10000235_pt1 | contig 45402 bp, 41 predicted proteins | sample HC15DNA20200_MG_FD_203801 | JGI IMG/M metagenome (GOLD analysis project Ga0310344, IMG submission 203801) | Marine microbial communities from station ALOHA, North Pacific Subtropical Gyre - HC15-DNA-20-200_MG | ecosystem: Environmental > Aquatic > Marine > Oceanic | place: Pacific Ocean: North...
TTTTTGTTCCATTAATAACCCATTGGTCTTCTTCTTTTTTCCCTTGAGTTCTCAGAGCAGCTGAATCAGAACCTGAACCCGGCTCACTTAAAGCCATACCTGAATGCCACTCCCCAGTTGACATTTTTGGCAAATAATTTTTTTTCTGTTCATCAGTTCCATAATGTAATATCATCCAAGAAGTCATCATATGCGTCCCTAAAATTCCCGCAACACTCATCCAACCAACAGAAAGTTCCTCCATGGCAATTGCGTAACAGACTTCGTCCATTCCACCCCCACCATATTCTTCAGGAATTGTCAGACCAAAAAAACCTAACTCCTGCATTTTTTCAACGATACCACTAGGATAACGATCCTCAAGTTCATATTCCATTGCTACAGGTTTGATTTCACGTTCAACAAAATCTTTAATCATTTTTTGAACGCTTGTTTGTAATTCATTAAATTCAAAATCCATTTCATACTCTCCAATAATGATGAAACTATGAAAAATTCAACAAAATCAAATTATTCCTTTTTCTTTATATTTTTGAATATCTTTTTTCGAAATTCCTAAATTCTCTAAAATCGAATCTGTATGTTCTCCTAAAATCGGAGGCTGCTCTAATCTAGGTTCAATGTTATTAAAAGAGACAGGGAATCTACACATCTTTACATTCCCATATTTTCCATTTACTTCTTTAAAAATTTCTCTTGAGATAGATTGAGGGTGATTACAAACTTCCTCAAGACCATTTACACTGCCACACGGAACACCAAATTCAAGAAAAATTTTCCTCCACTCCTCACGTTCTTTTGTTTTCAATACAGGAAGAAAAACTTCTAATAGTGCATCCATATTATTATATCTATTAGAATTTGATGAAAAACGAGAATCCTCAATCCATTCCTCATGTTCTAAAGCCTTGGCAAAACTTTGCCAAGTTGCTTCACTTGCACAAGCTATCGCGATCAATTTACCGTTTTTTGCAGGATATGCACCATAAGGAGCTAATAAATGATGACCCGTTCCTATACGTTCTGGCGTATAGTTATTTTCAAAAAAATGAAAAGGGAAATATCCAAGCATACTCACCATACAATCAAACATTGAAACATCTATTTCTTGACCTAAACCATCTTGATCCCGTTGTTTAAGAGCCATCATACAACTTAGTGCAACGAATAAACCAGTAACACCGTCACAAATAGAAAGTGCCATTTTTGCAGGCTCTTCTTTCGAACCAGTCATCTCAATAATTCCAGTTTCTGCTTGGATCAGACCATCAAAAGCTTTCATTTTTTTATAAGGTCCATTCTGTCCATATCCCGAAGTGTGAATATAAATAATATCTTTCTTTAATTCTTTAACATTTCTATAATTATATCCAAGCTTATCTATTGAGCCCGGACTAAAGTTTTCCAAAAAAATATCCGCATCTTGAATCAATTTATCGAGAATTTCTTTTCCATCCGGATCTTTTAGATTAAGTGTAAGACTCTTCTTATTTGGATTAACCCAAAAATGAACAGAACCTTCTCCATTAACAACATCATCCCAATGTCGTACCATATCTCCTTGGTTTGGAATTTCAATTTTAATAACCTCTGCGCCAAAATCTGCGAGATGTCGAAGTCCTACAGGACCACTTATAGAAACACCAAGTGAAACTATTTTAATTCCTTCAAGAGGAAGAGACATATAAATTCTTTCCTTTTTAAATTTTTTTCGGTTTCAAATCTTTTTTAAATACTCTTGAAAATCATAAGTAAGAAAAAACAAAAATCTTAAAGTGAAATCCAATGTAATAAATTCTAAGTCTTCTTTATCGTCAGAAATCTCATTTCTCAGTTCCTCTAAAACTTCAAAAATCTCTTTCACTTCAATACTTATAGAAGACTGATTAATTTTATTTTCAGGTTGAATATCATTTTCAACGAAATTAGCAAATGAATTAATCTCGTAGGAAACAAAACAAAAAGCATGATAAACCGCTTTCTCTATTTCATCTTCTCCTTTGCAATCCTTCCTTAAGTCGTTTAATTTTGCAAGTATCGATTCTACTTTCACTTAATATCCTCTTTTATTGACTTTAAAAATTTCCCGAAAAACATTATCCTAATAATACTGATTATAATCATGCAGTTTAAACTTTGCGAGGCTTCAACCTTGAAAGAGTTAAAAATTATTCCCATTTAGGATAGTATAATGAAAAATATAGACCTAATTTCCTATGAAGAAAATTTAAACAAGTTTTTAAGACTCAACTCTTTTCCTGTCGCTATTAAATTCCTAAAAAACTTAGAAGAGATACCCGAACGAACTAAAAGACCATTAAAAGATTTAAAAAATCAATTTACGACTTGCCAAGCAATTGGAATGGCTAGGAAATACGGTTGGGTAATCGCACTTGGAAAAGAAGATAGCAGTTGTATTCTTGGTGCAATGGCACTTGGATTAGAAAAGAAATTAGATCATTACAATGAAGGTAATTTATGTATAAATTTATATACAGAGAATCTAGATGCAGGTCGAATAAGCGAGGAAAGTGTTCCTAGACTTAATGAAAACGAATATGCTGGAATAGTTGTAAGTCCACTAAATCGAGCCTCATTTATTCCCGACTGTATAATAATATATGGAAATAGCGCACAAATCATGAGATTAGGGCAAGCCTGGCTTTGGAAAAGGGGTGGAACTATGAGCAGTGAGTTTAGAGGAAGAATTGATTGTGCAGATATAGCAATAGCTCCATTTACTTCAGGGGAACCACAAATGATTGTTCCTTGTACTGGAGATAGAATCTTTGGACAAGTGCAAGATCACGAAATTGCTTTTAGTTTCCCGTTCGAACTAAGCAAAGAAATAATGGAAGGTTTAGAAGGAACTCATAAGGCAGGTGGAGCAAGATACCCCGTTACAAACTGGATGAATTACACTGGTCATTTCCCAAATTCATACGAAAATTACAAAGAATTGATACAAAAAGAAGAAAACGAAGAAAAAAACTAAACCTTTATTCCGGTATTCCGTAATTCAGACAAGATTTGCGAAATACCTTTTTTTGCGATTATTCTAATTCCACGAGCAGAAACTTTTAAGGTCACCCATCTATTTTCCTCGGCTACCCAAAATCTCTTCTTGTGAATATTAGAATTAAACCTTCTTCTAGTTTTTTTATTAGAATGACTCACATTATTTCCAAACATCACACCCTTGCCTGTAACGACACATCGTTTATGAGAGAGACTCTTAATCTTAGACATTTTATTTTACCTCACGAAAAAGAACATGTTTCCTACAAAAACTACAGAATTTTTTAAATTCTAGTCTATCAGGTGTAGTCCTCTTATTCTTTGTAGATGCATATCTTATTTTTTCACAATCTACACACTCTAGCAAAATTTTATCTCTCATAATCCACTAACCTTCTTTAAGAAACACGTATGCTTGAAAAACGTGAAAGATACATCAAATTTGAGTTAAAACGCAAGTAGTATTAACTTGGTTTTTTCAAAAAACCATCTACAGGCAATTTTATACCCATTTTTTTTTCTGTAGCAAGCTTAAATATCTCAGAACCAAGCGCAACATCTTCTGAAGCCACTCCTTGGCTTAAGAACAGATTTACTTCATCTTCTGAAGTTCTTCCAGACATAGTTCCATTTGCTAAAATTCCTATTTCTACTACTTGCCCCCAATTAATTATATTTGAGTTTACAGCACCTACTAAATCTCCACTTTCAAATTTTGCGCCTTCTAAATTATCTGTAACAATACGTCCTTGGGAAGCTTTTCTAAATGTCTCATCATCAATTTCTCGATTTGCAATCCTATTAGATCCTGCCGCAATAATTGTCGTTCCAGGTTCTATATCTTTTCCGTCAAATACAGGATTGCTAGAGTTGGTCATTGTACAAACTATTTTTGAACCTTTAACGGCTTTAGATGGGTCATCAACAATTATCAATTCTGAATTAACTCTCTTTTCCATTTTTTTAACAAATTTTTCTCTATTATCCTTGTTCCGACTAAAAATTTTAACTTTTTTAATATTTCTTGCTAAACATATAGCTTCAAGCTGTGTACCAGCTTGTCTCCCTGTACCAATTAATCCAGCTTCTTCTATTGATTCATTCGCCATATACTTTGCAGCAATACCACTCGCTGCTCCCGTTCTTAGTTGTCCAAGTAAGTTCGCTTCCATCAAAGAAAGAAGTTCCGAACTGTTGGCATCCCATAGTAAAAAAATAAATCGAACACCAATTCCAGGAAAAGCAGTATAAGTTTTCAGACCTAAATACCCTTCATTTTCTCGCATTAAACTTGCAAACATTACATGCATCATACCATCAGGAACATAAACCCTTCTTCTAGGTTGATTTGTTGCCTTCCCTTGTCCCTGTAATCTGAAACAATCTTCAACTACCCTCATCACATCCGGCATTTTAACAAGGGATTCTATCTCTGTTTCATTTAAATAGAGCATATAAAACTCCTTTACTCAGATATATACAAGTTGAATTTATACTCGAAATTTTTCAATCTTATTCATATCAATTGAAACACCGAGTCCCGGCAAATTTGGAACAGCAACCTTGCCACTCTCAATTTCAATAGGAAGATCAACTATATCATCGATCATTTTATATGGACCAACAGACTCAATAGCGCCAAGAACAGACTTAGAAGTAGAAGCAAGATGGATTTCAGCAATAGTCTGTGGAGAAAGACCAAATCCATGTCCAATTACAACTTCCAATCCTGCTTCTTCCAGCATACTGACCATTTCCCTCACTTTAAAAACAGATCCTTGCTTCATAATTTTAAGTTTGACTATATCCGCGGCTTCTCGCTTAATAACTTCTAATAAACTACAATAATCAGTAACACATTCATCTGCCATGATTGGAATGTCTACAGAACGCCTAAGTTCGGCAAGATCATCCAGTTTTTCTCTATCGAAAGGTTGTTCAAAAAGACGAATATTAGCATTTGAAACTTCTTTAATAAAATCTTGGGCATTTTGTATATTTTTATATGATTCATTCGCATCTACTCTGATTTCGAAATCTTTTCCAGCCCCTTGTCTCACTGCTAAAACTCTTTCTATATCGCTATCTACTTCACCATTCAATTTTACTTTACAAGCTTTCCAACCATTTTCTTTGAATTTTTTTGCTTCAATAGATGCATCCTCATTTGATAGGACACCAATCCAAGCGTTAAAAAAAACTTCTTCAACTACAGCACCTCCTAGCAACTCGCCAATAGAAACCCCAAAAGATTTTGCATGTATATCTGAAAGAGCGAGCGTAATCGCAGATTTCCCCTCCCATAATCCATTTAGAGTGGAATCCAAAATATAAGAAATTTTTCTAAAATTTCGTGGATCTTCTCCAATGAGGACTGGACACAATTTTTTTTGAACGGCTTCTGCAATATCATTTCGATTTAATCTTGTATATCCTTCTGATGGTTCCATATCACCAATCCCATCTAAGCCATTGTCTGTCTTTACATGAATAACGATTCCTTCTTGTACATTGTGATTATGTCTTGCATTACGAAAAAACCCTCTCATGGGCATATCAATTTTATAAACATCAATAGTCGATATTTTCATTTCTAAACTCTCATACAATAAAAAAAAAAATCAAAATCAGATATCTGAAACTGATTCCCCGAATAATTCGCTAGTCTCAATTACTCTATCCGTCAAACCTTGTTCGTGTGCATACAACGTAAGTTTTTCCAACGTCTTACGATTTTTATTTACTCCATACGGCCAGTAATTTTCTCCAAAAACAGAACGAGTTTCTTCCATAAACGCAGGTAAAAAAGGAATCATCGCAGAAAGCGCTCCCGTATCGCTTAAACTTTCTATTGTTTTTTTTCTACTCTGTTCAAGAGCAGTATATAGATTCTTCAATAACCAAGGAAATTTTTCACTTATCTGTTTTCTTAATACAACACAATGCATAATAGGATGGACTTCGGTCCTTTTATAATAATTTATCTCATCGTTTTTATAGTCAGGAAATAATCGGACAACTTTATCTGGACTCCTTAAGAAGGATAGAGGAACCTGATGTATAAGAGCAGCATCTATTTCACCTTTTTCAAGCATATCTGATAGATTTGTATCTTCAGGGATTAGGCTTATTTGACAACCATCGGGCATTTCAATAGGAACCCTAGGCTCTTTAGCAGAAACCCAATCTACGGTTTTAATATCTAAACCATACTCTTCCTTTAATATTCCTATTATCCATACAACTGCAGTCATACCCCATTCTCTAATGCCAATTTTCTTTCCATTTAAATCAGAAGGAGTTTTAATACCTGAGTTAGAGTTAGCATAAACCATAGAATGTCTAAAAACACGACTAGGAAAGGCTGGGATCCCTACAAAAGGAGAATTTCCCTTCCCAAGCAGAAATAAGTGTGCACCCATAGACATCTCAGACAAATCAAATTCTTGATATCTACACATACGATAGAAAATATCACTAGGTGAAAACTTCAATATTCTTAAATTTACACCTGAAGGTGAAATTCCATTAGAATCTAAAAAATGAGTTCGATCATAATCTCCAAATGCACCTGTTAGTTCCAAATCTGACATTATTTTTTCCCTCACTTAAGTTGTATGACTTTAAAAAAATGAGATACAGAATGTCTCACAAAGTAAAGCGAAGAACAATAGATATTTATTTTATAAAGCTAGATATTGACAAATATGACTACCAAAAAAAAAAAAATTCAAGATAGGTTTTTTAATTGAAACTGATACAATATAAAAAAATTTGAATCAGAAAGAAAATTAAGCTGTTTTAAAGAAATTTTTTCTAAAAATTATTTGAGTGCAAAAAGATGAATAATGCAGATTTAATAGTTAAAACTTTAAAAAGAGCAGGTGTTAAATACGGTTTCGGGATACCAAGTGGTAATGTTCTTCCTCTAATGGAATCTATGAGAAAGGGGGGAATAGAGTTCATTTTAACAGCTCATGAAGGTTCGGCAAGTTTTGCTGCCGACGTGATGGGTCGTCTGACTGGAACCCCCGGTTTTTGTATCTCAACTCTCGGTCCTGGAGCAACAAACCTTACTACTGGGATAGGAAGCGCATTTTTAGATAGATCTCCAGTTATAGGAATTACTTGCAATTTAAAAACTGACCAAATTGGACGTCGAATACAAATGTATATAGATCATCATAAACTTTTTGAACCTATTACAAAGTCTAGTTTTTCTTTTAGAAAAAACAAAGTCGCAACTACTCTACAAAAAAGTTTGAAAATAGTTAAATCTGAACCTCTTGGACCCGTACATCTGGATCTTCCAGAAGATATAGCTCTCCTCAAAACAACTGAAAAAATTCCATTAATACCTAAAATGAAGTATATAAAAAATCCTTCAAATAGTTCTATTCAAAAAGCAATCAAGGTACTTACCGATTCACATCAACCAATTGCAATACTCGGTTCTTCAGTTACAAGAATGAAAAATCCTGATCTTATTTTAAGATTTTTAGAAAAATTTCAGATGCCCTTTGCTTCTACAACAATGGCAAAAGGTATAGTTTCGGAAGAACATCCTCTTTCAATAGGTTGTATAGAGAGAGGGAAAAGACAAATTCAAAGAGAATTTTTAAGTACTTCTGATCTAATTGTTGGATTAGGATATGATGTCATAGAAGTTGAGTATGAAGCTTGGATTGGAGATACCCCTTTGCTCAACATAGATATAGAAAATGCAGATACTGACAATTCCGTTAAAATTGTACATGAGCTAGTAGGTGACCTTGATTTTTCAATACAGAACCTTTCAAAAGAAATAACAAAAAAGAAAGTTTTTCATTGGGATAAAAATATTATCTCTAAACATAAAGTTAATTTCCAAAAAGCTTTAAGACCTAAAACAAAAGGTTTCGCAGCACATGAAGCAATTGACATTGTTAGACACGTCTTGCCAAAAAATGGAATCATTTCTTTTGATGTTGGGGCGCATACCCACCAAATTGCAAGTCAATGGACTGCATACGAACCGAAAACTTTTTTAATTACAAATGGGTGGTCTTCTATGGGATTTGGATTGCCTGGAGCAATTTCTGCAAAATTAGCTTCTCCAGATCGTCCAGTTGTAGCATTGATTGGGGATGGCTGTTTTCAAATGACATGTGGAGAAATTGCTGTAGCTAAAAGATTAAATATTACCCTTCCTGTAGTTGTATTAGATGATAGTTGGCTTTCTCTAATTCAGGTAAAACAGGATAGAAGATCCTACGAATTATATGGAACGAAACTCAATGAAGTATCTCCGGAATCTCCACCATCACACTATTTTGGGGTCCCTGCTTTTGGGGCTAATACCCCAGATGTCCTGGAAAAATTATTAAAAAAATCCTTTAAATTGAAAGGACCTTCAGTAATAGAAGCAAAAGTTAATCCAGAACATTATATGGAAACAGTTTTTGATTAATGAAAAAAAAATGAGGCACTATCATGGAATTTAAAAAAGTTGGAATAATTGGTGTGGGTACCATGGGCTCCAATATTGCTATTTTATGTGCCAGAGCTGGAATAGAAACTCTTATTGCAGACGAAAATGAAAACAATTTAAATTATGGCTTTGAAAATATTCAAAAATTTTTGTCGGTGGGAGTATCAAAAGAAAAACTTACTGAAACTCAAAAAAAAACAATTGAAGATTCAATTCATAAAGTAACATCAATGCAAGCACTAAATGATTGCGAAATAATAATTGAAGCAATAGTTGAAGATATAAATGCCAAAAAAAATCTTTTCAAAAAATTAAACTCCTATGTTAATGAAGAAGCTGTTTTTGCATCAAATACAAGTACTTTATCTATAACTAACCTAGGATCACATTCCGGTCGTCCAGATAAAACTATAGGCACCCATTTTTGTCTTCCTGCTGCCTTAAACAAAACAGTTGAGATTTCATCAGGACTACAAACTAGCGAAGAAACATATGAAAAAACCTTTAAATTTTTAGAAAAAATAGGGCAAACTCCTTCAAAAACAAAAGACACTCCTGGTTTCATTTTAAATTATTTTTTATCTCCTTTTTTAAATGATTGTATACATTTAATCGAAACCGGATATACGACTCCTTTTGATCTGGACACTGCAGTTAAACTTGGGCTTGGTTATAAAATTGGTCCGATGGAATTACTCGATATTGAAGGTCTAGATATTCATAGAACCGTTTCTCTTTCTCTTTATGAACAACTGAAAGACCCTAGATACATTCCTCCAGATTTAGTTAATAAGATGATTGATTCCGGTTCTCTCGGAACAAAAACTGGAAAAGGTTTTTATACTTATAAAAAGCCCGGATTCTTCGGAACAGCCGAGAGAGAAGATAAGTCTAAACAAATCAAAGAAACTATAAATTTTCCAGAAAACATAAAAAAAATAGGCATTATAGGATTAGGTACTATGGGAAGTGGAATTGCACAAGTTTGCCTAACCTCCGGTTTTGAAGTTTTTGGAGTAGAAGGAAATGAAGAAATTTTAAAAAAAGGACTTGAAAAAATAGAGGGAAACTTAGAAGTTGCTGTCCAAAGAGGCAAACTAGAATCCTCTTCAAAATCTGAAATTTTAACTCGACTACAAGGTTCAACCGAAATAAGTTCTTTAACTGAATGTGACTTAGTAATTGAAGTAATAATTGAGAATCTTGATGCAAAGATCAAAATGTTTAAAGAACTAGACAAAGTAGTTAAGAAAGATTCCATCTTAGCAACCAATACTTCCTGTTTATCTGTCTCATCTATTGCTTCTTCGACTAATCGTTCTGATAAAGTTTTGGGTCTGCATTTCTTTAATCCTCCTTACGCGATGAAACTTGTAGAAGTTATTCAAGCAATTCAAACTTCTGAAGAAACTTTTTCATTTGGCAAAGAATTTTGTAAAAAAATAGGAAAAATTCCAATTCCCGTTCAAGATAGACCCGGATTTTTAGTTAATCGCCTTTTAATTCCATATCTAAATCATGCTGCCCAAGCATTTGATGAAAAATTAGCTTCCAGAGAAGATATGGATAGAGTCATCAGTACTGGATTAGGTTATCCAATGGGTCCTCTTACACTTTTGGATTTAGTAGGTATTGACGTACAGACTTTTGTGGCAGAGGCAATGTTTAAAGAACTCGGAGAATCACGCTTTATGCCTCCACCTATCTTAAGGCGCATGACTTCTGCTAGATGGTTGGGCAGGAAATCAGGGATAGGGTTCTATGAATACAAACAAAAAAAAGATTAAATTTCATTAATTCAAACTATAGAGTAAAAGATGTATCGTAAATTTACTAAACCAACAGTAGTTATAAGTAAATGTTTAGAATTTGAAGCATGTAGATATAACGGTTTGAAAATAAGTTTTGACCCACTTACTTTAATGATGCCTCATATTGATTTTGTGCCTATTTGTCCTGAAGTCGAAATAGGTCTTGGTACTCCCAGAGACCCGATAAGAATAGTTCAAAAGAAAAATTTAACTTTAATTCAACCTTCTACAAATAAAAAACTTACGCACACGATGAATGAATTTGCTAATTCATTCCTACATAATCTGAAAACAGTAGACGGATTCATTTTAAAGGCAAAATCACCATCTTGCGCAATTAAAGATGCGAAATACTACTTTAAAAAAGACAAAGAACAAAGCACAGGCAAAGGACCGGGTTTATTTACAAAAAAAATTTTAAAATCTCTCCCAGGACTTGCTATGGAAGATGAGGGAAGACTAAGAAATTTTCATATTAGAGAACATTTTCTTACTAAGCTTTTTGCCTTATCCTCATTTAGAAACACAAAAAATACAAAAAAAATATCTGCGTTAATTAAATTTCATGCGGATAATAAATTTCTAATGATGGCCTATAATGAAAAATCTATGAGAAAACTAGGAAAGATTGTTGCTTCATATGACAAGTCAAACATTACGAAGATTTTCAAATCATATGAAGAAAATCTACAACTAGTATTTGAAAAACCTTACAAAAGAAAAACTAATATTAATGTATTGATGCACGCAATGGGATTTTTCTCTAAATTTTTAACTAAGAAAGAAAAAAACTTCATCTTAGACCTATTTAAACAATATACAGACAGAAGAATTCCGTTATCTGCTCTTATACAAGTTATCCGTTCTTGGATCACAAGATACCAGAATGTTTATCTTGAAAATCAGACCTATTTTGAGCCTTATCCCTTTGAACTCATGGATATTTCAAATTCCGGAAAAGGGAATTTGTAAATTTTTAATACAGGAGAAAATAATGAAGTGTGTACGTTTTCATGAATATGGAGAACCTGAAGTTTTAAAAGTAGAAGATATTGAAGAACCTACCCCCAGTCCAGGTAAAGTTTTAATTAAAGTAAAAGCAGTTGGACTGAATCATTTAGACCTCTGGGTAAGAAAAGGTTTGCCTGGAATAAAATCTGTAATGCCACATATAGGCGGTTCAGATTTCACTGGTGAAATTGTGGCTTTAGGAGATGGAGTCAATGATCTAGAAATTGGCCAATCAGTAATAGATTTTCCTCTAGAAAGCTATGGAGGCGTCCCTTTTTATCTGTGTGATAACCCTCCCAAAGGCACATTCGAAATTATTGGAGAACAATCAAATGGTGCCTGTTGTGAGTTCATTAATGTTAATAGACCTAACATATTACCTTTACCTGAAACTCTTACTTTTGAAGAGGGAGCTGCGATACCTATTGTATTTATAACAGCTTGGAGAATGCTTACTGAAAGAGCTAAACTCGAAATGGGAGAAACTTTACTTGTTCAGGGTGCTGGAAGCGGTGTAGGTTCAGCTGCAATACAAATTGGAAAGCTGATTGGTGCTAAAGTAATTGCTTGTACAAGTACAGACAAAAAAGCTAAACAAGCACTAGATTTGGGTGCAGACGAAATAATCAACTACAAAAACGAATCTATTAGCGAAAGAGTTAAGGAAATCACCAAAAAGAACGGAGTAGATGTAGTTTTAGAACATGTAGGGGATGCAACTTGGAAAGAAAGTATAAAGAGTGCAGCGTACCACGGTCGAATTGTAACTTGTGGAGCCACGACCGGTTTTAAAGGAGAAACCAATCTTGCCTTACTTTTTGCAAAACAACTTTCCGTATTAGGAAGTACTATGGGAACATTGCCTTCATTTAAAAGACTCTTATCCTTCTTTGAGCAAGGAAAATTAAGACCAGTCATAGATCGCATTATGAAACTTGAAGAATGTAAAGAAGCACATGAAATTCTAGAGGAAGGCAAACAATTTGGGAAAATAGTATTACAAGTTAATAATTAAAAATTAAGAGAAAAAATGTTAAATATTCCAGGGACACTCAATAAATTCTTTTACCCCGATATTCCAATTTCAGAATATGAAAGAAGACATATTTTGATCGAAGAAAGAATGGACTCTGAGGGAGTTGATTGTTTAGTTTTCTTTGGAGGAAGAGATAATTATTCCCCAAATCCAGAATCGAGATGGATTACAGGTTTAAATGATCGACATTTTTTTATGATTGTTTTTCTTAGAAAAGGAATTTCTACTATCTTTACAAAGTCGCAAAGAGCGTTAGAAAATATTAAAAAAAGGACAATATTTAAAGATATAAGACTCACGGAAAATAGTTATGAAAAAACACTTATAGATCACCTTAGAGAAATTAATTTAGAACAAGGGAAAATAGGCTTTTTAAAGAAACGAAGTGAATTTCAATACCCGAAACTGGATTTCAAAGAAATTGAGACAGGACTTCCAAAAATAAATATTAAATTAGACTTAAATAATTTTTCTGATTTAATGTCTCAAAAAAGTTCTACTGAACTTGTTTTCTACCGTTATGGCGCTAAATGCACCGATATTGCGGCAGAGAATTATATACAACAAGTTAAACCCAATATGACAGAAAATGAACTTTATGGAGAACTATATAAATCGGGTTATAATTCTGGAGGTATTACAGAATTATGTGCTGTTTCCATTAATTCGACCCTAGAAAATTATACAGAACCTTTGATCAATCCTTCTTTAAAAAAATTATCTAAGAAAAGTTTTATTTTAAACCAACTGAGTGTGTCTTACGGAAATTGTCCTGGGTATATCCTTTTTCCATATTTATTAGGTACTACTGATCCTTTTATTAAAGAACTGCTAACTCTTTATACAGATATAAATGCTGAAATTATCCCATTAATAAAACCTGGAAGAACTATAAATGATATTTTGAAAGAGGCTAGAAAATTATCTACTTCTAAATTAGAAATCACTGAATTTATTGCTGAGGGACGAAATCACTTTAATAGCCAAATGGAATTTTCAGGTGAACTTATGGAAAACCAACTTATTATAGTTCAGCCTAGAGGTTCAATAGATACAAAAGAGATGCCTCCTTTGATTGGATCACTTTATGTAGTTACTGAAGAAGGCGGCAAAGAATTTCAAAAATTAAAACCAACCGTACAATAAAATTTTAAAATTAAAATCTGTCCTTTTCTCATCATAAAAAGAAGTGTACTTTTGTAGTGGGAGCACATCGGTGCTGGTGTGCCGCCTGGACTTCAAATCCAGTGGGCGGATCTAAACAATTCGTCGGTGGGTTCGACTCCCACGTGCTTCCGCCATTATTTTAATGACGAATATTTATTGATTAGCTATCAGATAATTTGGAAAACCAGTCTTCAGTTTCTTTTTTAATAGTATCAGATGTCCATAGAGGAGCATTTTCCCAATCCTTGAGATTATCTAACATAATTTTCACACCTGAAGAGAATGAAAATTTTGCCTCCCAACCTAAAATTTCTTTAATCTTAGAGACATCTGCATGCGTACAATCCGGCTCACCAGGTCTCTTAGGAATATATTCAATATCTTCACATTCTAGAAGCTCAACAAGTCTATTAACACTTTGTGGAGAACCTGATCCAACATTAAAAATCTCTTGTCTAACTGTGGAGTCCGCCGCATTTAAAAATGCATTCACAACATCAGAAACAAACGTGAAATCACGCAATTGAGTCCCATCTCCAACAACCGTAAGTGGTTTATTATTAATCTTTTGAGCAAGAAAAACACCAAAAACAGCGCCATAAGTTCCAGTAGTTCTAGATCTGGGACCATAAACATTAAATAATCTGAGCGAGATAACTGGCAAATCATAAACTTTTCCCCAATGCAAAACACATTCTTCTCCTAAATATTTAGTTAAAGCATATGGGTACTCAACTTGAATATCTGAAGATTCTGGAGTTGGATAAAGTTTAGGAATTCCATAACAGGAAGAAGAAGCAGCATAAATAAAACGTTTCACTCCATTATTCCTAGAAAGTTCTAAAACATTCATCGTTCCTAATGAATTCACTCGGAAATAATTCTCAGGATTACTAATAGAAGGTACAATATCTGCTAAACCTGCTAAATGAAAAACCCAATCAATATTAGAAAAGTATTCTGAAATTTTTTCTTTTTCTGTAATACTTTCATCAACAATTTGAAGATTTTTATTTGATTTTACCTCAGAAAGATTCTCTAACCTTCCAGTAGACAAATCATCTATAACAATAACTTTGTGGTTCTGAAGTAAAAGTGCATCTACTAGATGACTACCTATAAAACCAGCACCACCTGTTACCAATGTATTCATTTTTTAAACTCATTTAAATTTTATGACTCTAATTTTTCTTGCCAAAAAAAGAAAAAACAGAACCTATTGTATAGTCTAGTTCCTCTTCCGTAAGATGTTGATGAGCAGGAAGAGTAATTATTTCCATACAGTCTTTTTCTGCAAAAGGGAAATCGCCTTTCTTATAACCTAGATGCTGAGATGCCTTCTGTAAGTGAACAGGAATCGGATAATGAATTTTAGCTTCAATACCAAGTTCTTGAAGAAATCTAAGAAGTTCGTCTCTTCTTTGTGTCCTAACTATATATAAATGAAAGACATGTTTTACGCCTTTCCTTCTTTCCGGTACTTGGATATCTCCTTTCAATAAACTAAGAGCTTGATCGTATTTTTCTGCATTTTGTATTCTTTGTTCAGTAATAAACTTAGTTTGTTCTATTAAGCGATTCCCAATAACAGCTTGCAAAGTATCCATTCTACAATTTACACCAAAAAAACTAATTTCATCCCTGTTAATCATTCCATGATTTCTATAAAGCCGGAGCTTTTCGGCTAGTTCATCATTTTCGGTCAAAATAATTCCAGCATCTCCCCATACATTAAGATTTTTAAGTGGATGAAGGCTAAATGATACCGCATCTCCCCAAGAACCAACCATTTTGTCATTTATAGAAGCACAAATTGATTGACATGCATCTTCAACAACAAACAAATTATGTTTTTTGGCAATAGAAATTATTTCAGGCATGTCTGCCACATTTCCAGTGTAATGCACAGGTACAATTGCTTTAGTTTTAGGTGTAATAGCTTCTTCAATTTTACTAGGATCTATAACAAATCCGTCTTCACTATCAACAAAAACAGGAGTAGCTCCCGTCATAACAATCGCGCCTACAGTTGCGATAAAAGTCATAGTAGTTGTTATTACCTCATCGCCAGGACCGACACCCAACATTTTGAGAGGAAGTCCTATTGCATCTGTCCCAGTACCAACACCTATTCCATGCTTTGCTCCCATAAGTGATGCAAAACTTTTTTCAAATTTTTCCAGAGAGTCCCCAAGTGTGAAATCTCCGGATTCAACTAGTAATTTTATATCCTTTAAATAGTCGTCTATATCAGAAAATTGTCTATCAAGATAAGAAAATGGGACCCTCATTTTGGTATTACTCCGTTAATTAAGAATTAAAAAAGTTTCGAATACTTTCAATAACATATGAAAGTTGCTCTTCAGTGAGACCCTGATAAATAGGCAAGCTTAGGATTGTGTTTGCCTGTCTTTCAGTAACAGGAAAACTTCCCTGTTCATAACCTAACTCAAGACCAATAGATTGCAGGTGTATAGGTATAGGATAATGTATGGCCGTCTGAATTCCTTTCGTAGTAAGAAAATCCTTTAGTTCGTCACGCTTTTCTGTTTGGATAATATATGTGTGGAAAACAGATTTTTCTTTTTTATTCGGAATAGGGAGAATAAAATCTCCAAAATCAGAAAGCCCGCTGTGATAAAAAGAAGCATTCGAAATCCTTTCCTCAGTCCATCCTTCTATGTACTTCATTTTTACAAGCAGGACAGCCGCTTGTACATTATCTAACCTACTGTTCCCACTCCAAAACTCACAGTTATCTCTTGTTTTGAGACCTAAATTTCTCAAAACTTTTATTTTATGAAACAAGTCCTCATCATTTGTTGTGATTATGCCTCCATCACCAATGGCACTCAGTGTTTTCAAAGGGTGTAAACTAAAACATCCAGTGATACCAAATGAACCCACTTTCTGATTATTATGTTCTGCAAGAACAGCTTGGGCACAATCTTCTACTATATGTAATCCATACTTATTACTAATCTCAATTAAAAGAGACATGTTTGAAGGTCTTCCAGTCAAGTGAACCGGTAAGATAGCTTTTGTCTTCTCAGAAATTTTTTCTTCAATTTTCATGGGATCAATATTGAAATCATCGCCAACGTCAACTAAAACCGGTTTTGCACCTAGAAGTGCAATTGCACTCGCAGTTGCTACAAAGGAATTAGGAACAGTGATTACTTCATCACCCTCACCAATACCTAATGAGCGCATAGATAGTATTAACGCATCAGTTCCTGAATTAACACCAATGGCATATCTAGTTCCGCATAATTCTGCAAATTTATTTTCAAATTTCTCGACTTCATCGCCAAGAATAAAATTGCCACTTTTAATAATATTGGAAATCTTTTGTATAACTTCATCATGAACCATAGAATTCAGCGAGGCTACATCTACATACGGTACTTCAATTTTTCCAGAACTCATCAAGAGAACCTTATTTTATATGAAAATTTGCAGTCTTAGGAAAAATAATTTTCCGTCAAACGAAATTAATATGTTCGGGCTCGGGCAAACTAGAGGATGGGTCTAAAGTAAATTCACCTTTTTTATATCCATCTAAATACTCATTTACCTTATGTTGCAAGCAAAGAGTTCCACACATCTTTTGAGCATTAAAATTAGGAGAAGCTAAATAATTTACAACTTCCCAATACCTATCGCTTTGTATAATATCTTTAAATCTTTGATCAACTATGTTCCCCATATGAAATTTCTTATATCTATCATTAAAAAGCATACCGCATGGTGCGACGAGACCTGAGCCTGATAATTGCAACATAAAAGGAGGACCGTAACATCTTTGATAACTTCTAACTCCACTCGCTTCAATTTTCGACCACTTCACAACAACCTTATAATCCTCATCGGAAAGATTCTCTGCTTTTTGAAGTTTATCGTAGAGAGCTTCATAAGCATCATAATCAACTCCAAGATCCCCGTCTTCGTTATCACTACAATGTTTAATTACAAGATAATCTGGCCTTAAATCTTTCCCTAATTTAGCTAAAGGAAGAATCTGGTCGCCATATTCAGGCATAAGGACCATTTGAAGACCAATTGTAACCGGCAAGTTATTTTCTTTCTTTATTTCGACCATATCTTTAATATTTTTACAAACTTGATGAAACCATTCCTCTTTTGCACCCATGATTTCTGCATATCTTTTAGGTTCTCCAGCAGAAATATTTACTCTGAAATAAGTAAGATGAGGAAGTATTTCTTCAGCTTTTCTTCGATTTATGACTAATCCATTTGTACCTACCGCCATAGAAATACCTAGTTCACTTCCTCTCTTAACCGTGTCCATAAAAACAGGAGAAATTGTACTCTCTCCATCAGAAACTAGACTGATGCCTTTGACACCTACTTCAGCAGCATCTTCAAGAAAAGAATAAATAACATCTCTATCTATTTTTTTACGTAAATTTTCTTGTAGCATCGCATAACAAAAATGACAGGCATAATTACAAGACCGAGTTAAAGCCATGTCAATAGTTATTGGAGCAATACGCTCGCCATTTTCCCAAGCTTTAATTCGTTCAGCATGCCATTCTATTTTCGTTCCGTCTAAAATTAGATCAGTAGTGATATTGTATCTCCCAAAAAATAAAAGATTATGAAATCCTTCTTAAAGAGTTCAAATCTTTAACTTCTTCAAATTCTACGTATAAGTTCTCTTCCAATTCTTTTTTTAAAATCTTTTCAAAATCCATTAACAACTTTGAAACATCAGCTTTATCAGAACGATTGACGGCACGTATTATTAGTTTCACATCTTTTTCTATTTCAAAAACTTCTAATTGATCCTCAATTTGCAATTCTGATAAAAATTTCTTTAATAAATCTCTAGCTCTCTTTATTCTATTAGACCCACTTAAACTTAACCAACCTTCCGACAATTGTCTATCGAAAAAATTAATAGGAGGAGTATAGGTATATTCTTCACAATATGACTTGAAAACTTTTCGAATTAACTTTAAAGGATATTCAAAAATAGGATCTGCATTTTCAGGTGTAATAATTCCTGGGACAGGTCTATAAAGAGAGTGATCCCTTAATTTATATTCTAAATTAATACAAGTATGCTCAGCTGCTTCTTGAAGGGGCAAATCTATAATCTCTTTGCAAAATAGTTCCATTAAAATTTTTAGATGAATAGAATTTCCGTCTCGATAAAGAGCCTTTTTAATAATATGAGACATTGGATCAATTAAAACAGAAAGAGTTAACTCATCCCATGATGATGACAAAAGAACCAAATCATTTTCTTTCTCTAAAAAACCCTCCATAATTAACGGTATATTTAAATCACTAAGCGTTTTTTCATATGCAGGATGGATATTCATCACAAAGTTCCTAATATTTTAATTTCTTTTCCATTATCAGAATTCACAATTTCAAAATTTACAAATGAAGAAAGTATTTTTTCGAGGGTTTTTGTTTCTATTTCTTTAAGAATATTCTCAGTTAAAAAAATAGAAAATTTATTAACTCCTGAAATTTGCACTGATTCTATAAGGTTTAAAATACTTTTTTCATGGTCTTCATCTGGAACCCAAAGATCCAACATATCAAATGACTGTCTAAATCCTCTAAGTTTATTTTCTATACTATTCTCATAATCTGTTAATAGAACTTCGTAATCAAATTTAATTTCTTTATCCATAAAAATTTATCAATCCCTAATTTTTGTTTTTTTATTAAATCGAATTTCAAGAAAAAGAGAAAAAATCGTTCTTATTACAGCAAACAAATTATCTCTGGTAAAAGATTTTGAATTGCCATGTTCTCTCTTTCCATTAAGAATTCCTATTTCTGTATAACTATAACCTTGATATCTTAGACGAATGAGTATAGATGCCATATACGCATGACCTGTCGTTTCTATGGGAACCGAACGAAGTAATTCAGTACTAATAATAGTATGACCATTGTAATATTTTAAGTTACATCCAAAAAGTAAATTCAGGAAAAATATAAATACTCTAGAAATAATTCTTCTTGATAATGGTCTCACCCATGGATTTGTAAAATAAGAAATCACCATATCTTTTTCGCCTGTATGATTAAGAAGTCTTGCCAAAGACTCCTTAGGAAGTTCATTGTCACCAGGAACCATTACACAAAAATCACAATTAGATAACTGAACTCCTCGTTTAAAGCTGTGTCCCATTCCAGAACGAACTTTATTGTCAAATGATCTAACAAAATCATATTTCAGGCTTAATTCTTGAGCTAAATTACCAGTTCCATCTTCACTAGCATCATTAAAAATTAATATCTCAAAATGTTTTATCTTCTTGTCTAACATAGAACTTTCTATAGTCTGAACGGTTGCATTCAAACTCCTTGCTTCATTATAACAGGGTACGATAACTGAAATTGAGTAATCCACTTAAGTAATCTTAAAAAGGACCTTGAAACATAGGTTTTTCTTCTTTGGAAAAGGTTATGCTATTTTTTTTCGATCTAGAAGAAATTTTTCCTGAATTTTTGTCAAAATTAAATAATTCTTTGATAGAAGAAACTATTTCATCTTGTCCAAAATAAAAAATCTTTTCTAACGCAGGGCTACATGGGGTAGGGATATCTGGAAGAGCGAGTCTTTTAATAGGTGCATCTAACTCATTCCATAGTGATTCAGAGACTTTGGCAAGAATCTCAGCATTAACTCCAAAACTTAAAGAACCCTGATCTAAAACTAGAAGTCTTCTAGTTTTTGCAACTGACTCTAATACCATTTCTTGATCCCAAGGCTGTATTGTTTGTAGGTCTATAACTTCAACATTTATCTTTTCTTTATTAACAATTTCAGCAGCTTTCAAAGCTTCTGTAGCCATTAGAGAAAAAGCTACTATAGTGAGATCAGTTCCTTTCTTTAACTTTGATGCCTTTCCCAACTGAGTATAAAAAGGATTCGCAGGGACATTACCTTTATGCCCATACAACCATCTATGTTCCAAAAAGATAACAGGACTATCATCAAAAATACTTGACAAAAGTAGTCCTTTAACATTTTCTGGATTACTAGGCATTACAACTTTAAGACCTGGAACTTGAGCAAACATAGAATGAAAAGATTGTGAATGTTGAGCTGCTTGTCCCCATCCTCTCCCTATAATTGCTCTGATTGTCATAGGGCAAGAAGTTCTACCTCCGGACATATAACGCCATTTCGCAGCATTATTAACAATTTGATCCATTGTGAGCATTAAAAAATCGTTTCTTGCATGAACAAGAACAGGCCGTGTTCCGGAAAGAGAAGAACCAACGGCAACACCCGTTATAGTATTTTCTGAAAGTGGAATATCAAAAACACGATTTCCACCAAATTGTTCATACGCACTTAAAGTAGTTCCAAAAAGTCCTTTAGCATCATCAACACCTGCTCCCATAATGAAAACATTCGAATCTATTTCCATAGATTGAACAAGTGCCTCACTTATTGCTTCAGAAAAAAGAATTTCCTTAACCTCATTTTTCATTTAATAAATACCTTCAAATAATTCTTCCTCAGAAGGGAATGGACTATTCTTAGCAAAGTCAAAAGCATCAGAAATATTTTGTTCTACTATACTTTGAACATTTCTTAATTTATTTTCTTCTAATACTCGATTTTTAATTAAATAATTTTCAAAGCTTTTTACAGGACAGTTTCCAATCCAAGAATCTAATTCTTCTCTTGTACGATACCCGATATCAATATCTTCGTTAGGCCCGACATGATCTAACCATCTATATGTTCGACACTCTATGAGTGTGGGGCCTTCTCCATTTCTAGCTCTTGCAATGGCATTTTTTGAAATTTCAAGAATATCTAAAATTTTATTTCCATCAATCCTAAAACCAGGAATATTAGAAAATTTTGCACGCTCAAAAATATTGTCTAAAGGTTGTCTATTCTGAATAGAAGAATACGTTGCATATAAATTATTTTCGCAAACAAAAATTACGGGCAAATTTCGCAAAGACGCAAATTGAAGACTTTCATAAAAAACTCCTTGCTCTGAAGCCCCATCACCAAAGAAAGCAACAGCGACATTTTGCTTTCCTTGCAATTGATAAGTTAAAGCTGAACCTAATGCTAAAGGAATTGATCCCCCAACAATAGCAGATGCACCCATCATACCAACTTCAATATCTATCAGATGCATTGAACCACCTTTTCCTGAAGCACATCCATCTTTTTTGCCATAAAGTTCTGCAATCATTGCAGGGAGATTTCCTCCTTTTGCAAGATAGTGACCATGACATCTATGTGTACTATAGACATGATCTTCATTATTCAAAAATTCACTAACTCCGACAGCGCATGCTTCTTGTCCAATGGAAAAATGAACGGGACAACGCATTTCCTGATCTGGATAAGACTCCGCAATTCTCTCTTCGACTCTTCTTATTTCATAAAGTTTTTTATAAATCTTAAGAGCAATCTCTTCATCGAGGATTTGCGATTTTTTTTCTGCTTCATTCATTAAAAAACTCCGAAATCACGCCTTCAAAAGGCGTTCCATATGTTCTGAAACCATTTTCACATTAAAGTATTTACGATTATTTAATGTATCTACAAGTAATCCAGAACGAATTGCATCAGACAGTTCGATTATTGCATTATCTATTTTTCTTTGAGTCGTGAAACCAAGTATATTCTTAATTTTATCAGAACAGATATGATAAGAACGATTGTCATCTGTTGGTGTCTGAACTATTTCAACGTTATCTCGACCTGCATTTTTTTGAACTAATTCTGCCAATTCCGAAACCTTATGGTTTTCTGCCCCAACATTAAATGCATGTCCAGAAATTAATGAAGAATCAACTTCAATCAGCATACTATATAAATCTGTTAAATCCTCTATATGAATATTAGGCCTCTTTTGCTCACCTCCAAAAACACTAATACTTCCTGTATTCACAGCTAAATTAGTAAGAATATTGACAACTAAATCTAATCGCTGCCTTGGAGAATATCCACATACTGTAGCAGAACGGACTGCGACAGTAGTAAAATCTTTGGACTGATTTTTAAACAAAAATTCCTCTCCCAGAGCCTTATATTTTGAATAATCTGTTAATGGTTCTAGACTAACATCTTCCGTTACATTTTCTTCTTCTTTAATACCGTAAACACTGGAACTAGAAGCATAGACAAATCGCTTTACACCTGAATCTTTTGCAATTGTAACTAAATCACATAGAGCATCATAATTAATAGATTTGCCAAGTTCTGGATTTAATTCGTAACTTGGATCGTTCGCAATACAAGCCAAATGGATTACAATATCTACATCTTTTAGTGCTTTTGTCATTAATTTTTGATCTCTTATATCTCCTTGAATTTCTTGTAGGGAGTCTCCCGATTTACAATGTGAAAATAAATTTTCTTCAAAAAGATATAAATCAACTACTTTCACATTATAATTCTTACTTAATAGCTTAGGAATTAAAATACTACCCACATAACCTGCACCTCCTGTAACTAGAACCGTCAACTTTTCACTCATTTTTTTCCTTATAAATTATAAATAATATTTCTAAAATTTACTTTAGACTTACGGCATATCTCCTGCTTGGAAAAAACCATAGTCTAAAATAGCGTGACAAATTGAAGTATGAACTAATTCAACAAAACCATAAAATTTCGATGGCACATAAAAATTAACGTCACCCATACTTCTAAGTTTATTTTCTGACGAAAATCCTGACAAAGTAACGACTTTACAACCTAGATCTAAAGAAGTTTGAACTCCCTTATGAATATTAATAGAGTTTCCAGAACTACTTATCGCAAATATAATATCATTTGTATTACATGTTCCAAGAATAGATTTTTCGAAAATATACTCAAAACCAAAATCATTTGAAATACATGTAATCATAGACGCATCACTAAAACATCCAGCTTTTATTCCACCATTTTTCCAAAAATCTACAGCCATATGACTTGCAATTGAAGCACTACCACCATTTCCAATAAAATAAACTTTACTTCCATTTTTATTTGAAGAATTAATCATCTTAACTGTAGTAGAGAAACTATCTTCGAGATTCAAAGCATTTCCATTTTTATCAGAAACTTCAATAGCAGCGAAAAGATTAGATAAATCTTCAAAATATTTTCCAAATTTTCTTTGTAAGTTTTCATTCATTTTAAAAGCGCCGTTAAAAATTTAAATAAATCAACTGGTTTCACAACCGACCTATTACCAACAATTGAAACTGCCATTGCACCTACCGCATTACCAATAAAACCTACCATCTCCATAGGAAATCCTGCCTTTACACATGGAGCAGTAACAGAGATGTATGCATCACCTGCACCAATTGTATCAACTACTTTTGATGAAAAAACCGGAGTATGAAATACCTGCTCTGAAAGAGCATAAGAAATAGACCCCAAATGTCCTCTTGTTATTGAGGATTTCTTAATATTTAACTTTTGAACTGTTTTAATCAGCAAATCTTCAATCTCACCAAATCTATCAGTTGTTGCCAATCTAAATTCGGGCTCATCTACACAAAGATAATCGATGCGTGGATATTTTGTAATCAAATTATAACCGATGTTATCACTATTCGTCTGAGTATTCACTGCAAGAAATTTAGATTTTTCGCATATTATGTTAACGACATCTTCGCCTATCAGACCATGTCCATAATCAAGTACAAGCGTCATATCATAATTTTGTAAAACATCTCCAAGATATTCAACCATTTGATCCTGAAAAACCTTAGAAGAACGCTCCTCTTTCAGAAATCCTATCTCGAACATCTTTCTTAAAAAAGCATTTTCAACATATCTTTTTTTTACAATTGTTCTTGATTCATCCTCAAAAATAAACTTTGGCGTAATATTTGAACTTAGACTCTGTCTTATAAAATCTTCTCTGCTATCTATAGAACCAAGACCAGTTAATAAGTCAACTCGATCGCAAAAACCTGCAATATGGTTAGCTCCCGCTAAAACACCACCAGCAAATACTTCTTCATCTATGAAACGGGTAGTTATAATAGGCTCTTTAGATGATTTACCCATCGGCTTACAATAACAATATTCATCTATAATAGTCTCACCTATTACCAAAACCTTTAAATCTTTTAAGTTTTTAAGATTCTGAATGATCTCTTCAGAAGAATATGATTTTTGGAAATCAGTTATAAATTTCTTGACCTCATCAGAATACATTCCAAAATGATTGTTAATTAACTCAGAAGAACTATAAGTAATTTCGCGCGTGATATGAAGACGCCCTCCAACACCTTCAACTGCATCTAATTCATCTCTTATTTTACCTGTAAGATCTTTATCAAAATTAGCATAATCCTCTCCTTTAACGTATACATCAGGTCTGATATTTTTAATTGCCTCAACCGCCGTTGGATTATGGTTTATAACAACATAATCAATTACTTCTATAGAAGCCAAAGCCTCAGAACGTATATTCTCGTCAAAAACGGGTCGATCTGGTCCCTTGTTTACAAAAGCATCTGACGTCAAAGAAACAACCAGAATATCTCCCTGTTTTTTAGCAGCCTGGAAATGAAAAATATGACCAGGATGAATTAGATCAAAAACACCATGACATTGCACTATAACTTTATTATCATTTTTAAGTTTTGATATTAGAGCATGGAGTTCCTCATAAGAGAGTATTTTTTTCTTTTGAATATCTGAATTTTGAAGTGACAATTTAAAAAATTCCTGAAAAAAAACTGAGCAAATGAAATAAATCTAAAATCGGACGCTAAGACTTTCTTACACCAAAAAATTTACTATATAAAAAAATTAATAAAATACCTACTAAAGTTACAGGAAAAGAACGATGTCCGAATATAAAAATCCAATCTTCGATTCTAAAAACTGAAGAAAACAAGAATCCATTAAAATTCCATAAACATAATTCTGAAACATGACCGTTAGCCTGAAGTGGGGTATTCATAAAGCAATATTTAAGATGTCTATCATTTATGGAAACTCCAATAAAATACGTAATAAAAGATATAAAACCTAAAAAAATGTGGAAATATCGACTCATAAGAGAATTTTTCGAAAAATATTTTACGGAGATAACGAAAAAAACAGAAGAAAAAACTGATATCGGGAGTAAATATCTTGGCCCCCAACTCCAACCTCCGAACCACTCAATCGACTTAGAATATCCAATCATTAAGAGTAACGAAAATAAGAGAGCGCTAACTATAAAACAAATTCCTTGTTCACTAATTTTAGATTTCTTAAAAATGAGAAAAAACCCAATAAAAAAACTAGGGGCAAAAAATATTATTCCTCGTGCTGGAGAAAATAAATGACCTGACATTCCTTTCAAGAAGTTCCCAGGAAATAAACCTTCTAATTCCCCACTTTTCAATCCAACCATTGCAGTATAACCAAACTGTAAGAAATTGCCTCTTCGAAGAAAATTTTCAGCAAACGAAATCGACAAACCAAAAAGTATAGCGAGACCTCCCAAAATCAAAAGTCTATTTAGAAAAAATCCTATCAAGAAACTTTCTGACTCGTATTTATTTTTATAAAAAAAGTTCCATAAAATTATACTTATAAAAAGGAAGGTAAAGACAAAAGAAAGAAGAGGATTAAGCCAGACAGCAAATGAAGTAGAAATGAAAAAAAACAAAAAACTATTTTTTGATTGCCCTTTTTTGGCACAAAGCAGAAAACTCAGATAGTATACACTTAAAAAACTCATAAACGTCCACGTTATTTCTCCATAATAATCCTTAGCATGAGGAATTATCATACTTCCAAATATCAGAAAAAATGTTGAGTACGTAGATTCTAATTCAGTAAACGAAAAAATCTTCCTAAGAGATAGAAAAAAAAATATACAAAGGAAAAAGACTAAAACTTTGTTATACCTTCTTACAATTTTCTCAATTCTTTCTAAACGTTTTCTTCTGAATTCAGAAGTTCCTGATTCTAGATCAGTTACAATTCGAAACCAAAAATCACCTACCACATATAAAGGAATAGAAAGAATAGGTTGACCTAAACTATAAGGATCCTTTGTTAATCTCCCATCTTCCATGATCGTTCTAAGAGCATCCCACCTTTTCCCTCCATCTCCACTGATAACACCTTTGTCTGAAAAAATTAGAACTATAAAGATAATAGAGAAAAAAATAGCTAATCTTTTTTTTGATGAATTTATACTTGAGGGGGAAACTTGAGACAAAACAATTTCTCCATAATATTTTTTTAAACTTCTTTATTCTATATCAAATTATATTAATCTTTCTATTCTGCAGAAATATTATACAAGTAGTTTATATAGATATATCTGATTATGCTCTTGACTTTTATAAAATACATATCTACTTATGATTACTTTGAGAATCAAACAAATTTAAAATGGGAAATTAAGAATCTTATGAATATATGTGTCGTAGGGTGTGGTTATGTAGGGCTGGTTACTGCTGCTGCCTTTGCTGATTTTGGAAACGATGTAGTTGCACTAGATGTTGACAAAAAGAAAATTAAATCATTATCGTCAGGGGGATGTCCTATTTACGAACCTGGCTTAAAAGAATTACTTGAAAGAAATAGAAAAGCAAAACGTATACGTTTTACTACCTCAATATCGAGTGCAGTTCACAAAAGTGAAATAATTTTTATATGCGTTGCAACACCATCGAAAAGAGATGGAAGTACAGATCTTTCCCAGATTAAAGTTGCAGCATCACAAATTGCTAAAAATATAAACAACCCAAAAATAATAGTTAATAAGAGTACAGTTCCCATAGGAACGGGTGAACTTGTAGAGAAAGTAATAAATAAGAATTTAAACAAACCTGCTCTATTTGATGTAGTCAGCAACCCTGAATTTCTTCGAGAAGGACAGGCTATAAGAGATTTTTTTGAGCCTGACAGAATTGTTATAGGCTCAAATTCAGAAATCGCGGCTGCGAAAGTTAAAGAATTATACAAAACTTTAAAATGTCCGGTAATTTCAACAGATTTATATAGCGCTGAATTAATAAAATACGCATCTAATGCATTTCTAGCGACAAAAATAAGTTTCATAAATAGTATTGCAAATATCTGTGAAACAACAAATGCAAACATTGACGATATCGCCTTGGGGTTAGGATCCGACAAACGCATAGGTCATGACTTTCTTCAAGCTGGTCTCGGCTTTGGAGGATCATGTTTTCCAAAAGATTTGCAATCGTTACTTAGTACGTCTATAGAACTTAAAGATCCTTTGAAAATAATAAAAGAGGTTATTGAACAAAACAGAATAAGAGTACCAAGAATCTTAAATAGAATTATAAAAAGAATTGGGCTGTCAAAAAAACCTAGGCTTTATGGAAAAACAATAAGTGTTTTAGGACTTGCCTTCAAGCCAAACACCGACGACTTACGAGAAGCCAAAAGTATAGAACTATGCAATGCTATTCTTAAAGAAGGTGCAAACATCAATACCTACGATCCAATTGCAATGAAAAAAGCAAAATCTATTTTAAAAAGCAAAAAAGTAAATTTTTGTAAGGACCCATATAGTGCTTCCAAAAACACAGATTTAGCTATCTTTATCACTGAATGGCCAGAATTTAAACAATTAGACTTAAAACGTCTAACAAAAAATATGACGAATGCAATAATTTTTGATGGCAGAAATATTTATGATGTTAAAGAGATGGAAAAATTAAAAATAGAATATCATAGTATAGGTCGTCCTAGTTATTATCCTTGATTTGTTTTACTTACCTTTCAGAGAATCTACAAAAAGAGAAATCCCATTTTCAAGATTTACTTTAGGTTTCCAGCCTGTTTTTTTATTAAAACTCAATGATGACAAACTTATGCTATCCAATTCTCCCTGTCTTAAAGGTAATTTTTCAACTGCTGATGGTTCTTTCCCAAGGCAATTCACTAAACAATCCATAACTTCTTCTACCTTCGTAGCTACACCCGTTCCTAAATTAAAAATTTCTCCTTCAAAATCTAGTTTCGAAGCAATTTTAAAAGCATCAACTACATCAGACACGTAAATATAGTCTCTACATGCTTTCCCATAGCCAAACAATTTCAGAGATTCTTCTTTAATAATTTTTTCAGTAAAAATAGAGATTACACCAGATTCTAAATCTGATCTTTGTCTGGGTCCGTATACATTTCCTAAACGAAAATTAACAGTGGAAAAATTATATAATCTTGAATAGAGAGAAATATAGTATTCTGCAGCTAATTTACTGGCTCCATACTGCGAGATTGGTTGAACATCATGATTTTCGTCTACAGGAATTTTATTAGGACTCCCATAAGCAGCACCTCCAGTAGAAGAATAGATAAATTTGGGTCTTTGTTCTAAATTCTTAAGAGATTCTAGTAATAGCAAAGAACCAATTACATTCACATTAGAATCTAAACTAGGGTCATTTACACTTCTAGTAACACTAGATTGAGCTGCTAGGTGAATTACTAAGTTTGGCTTAAAATCAGAAACAACTTTTTGCAATAAACCTTTTTCGGTGATATCTCCATGAATAAAATTGCAAGAAGATGGAATATTAGCACTCTCTCCAGTCGAAAGATTGTCAATCACCAGAACATCATAAGAAGACTCTATAAAAGATTCACAAACATGGCTACCTATAAAACCAGCACCGCCTGTCACCATGCACCTAACCATAACAATCATTCCCTTTAAATTTTGCACAAATAAAAAAAATATAATAGATTAACAACTAGTAATACCCTTTAGAACCGAAGATTTCAAACAATAGAACAATAAGGTATAAAATATTCTTTTTTAATCATTAAACAAAATCTCTCAAAGTAGGAATTTTATGAAAATTAAGTTATTTAAAAAAAGTTTGATTTCCATTTTGCTTATATTTTTTGCTATCTCTTGTGAAAACTATAGTAAAAATACAATTCTTTATAAGAATCAAGTTCCAAGACACGGACATACACAAATTCGTAAAAATAATAAAATATTTATCATTGCGGGACTTACAAAAAAATTACCTTTAAATTCTATTGAAATTTTTAATATAGAGAAAAATATTTTTGAAAACATAGTATCTACTCAATTTTTAAAAAGAGGTTGGCATAGAACCTCAAGGTTACAAAATAAATTATTAATTTCTGGAGGTTGGAGTAATGGGAATCTGGCATTAAGTGAATCTGTAATTATTCAACTCCCTTCATTAGAAATTAAATCAAGATCTGATCTAAACATAGGGAGGTATGATCATACCTCCACACCAATATCAGAATCAGAAATTTTAATTACAGGAGGAAACGACGGCAAAAGAGCACTTCGTTCAATAGAAATTTTTAACATGAAAAAATCAAAATTTATTGTTGCAAAACAGCCCATGTACTTAAATAGACAACAGCACACTGCAACAGTCCTGAAAAATAAAAATATTCTCATATTAGGTGGCACTTTAGAAAATAAAACTTCTTATGCAGAAATATACCAGCCAGAAAATCATATAACTAAATTAGTAAAAACACCCTTAAATAATCCTAGAAGTAGACATACTTCTACTCTATTAAACAACGGAAAAGTCCTAATAACTGGTGGCCTAGGTAAAAAAGGTACACTTAACACCGCAGAAATTTTTAATCCTAAAGATGAAAAGATAACTTTATTAGAAAAAAAGATGACAGAATCAAGACAACAACATACCGCAACTTCTTTACCAGATGGTAGAGTAGTTATTATTGGTGGATGGGGAGGGCAAGGAAAAACTTTAGATTCTATTGAAATCTTTGATCCAACTTTGGATTGCTTTAAAAAATTTGGGTTTCTCTCATACCCAAGAAGATTTCATCGTTCAACATTTATTGGGAAAAATAAAATTTTGATTGTCGGAGGAGCTTCAGATGACGATGTTCATTCTAATTCGGAAACTATTTATATAGGAAAAAGAGAAGAAAAAAATTCTTGTAATTGATTATTAAAGAACACTTCTCTGCTTTATAGGAAAGCGTTGATCCTCTGTTAATATCTTTTTTTTTCATATATTCTAGTCTTATTAACTTTTAATTCTTTAATTTATCTTAGTTCTGTTTGAATTCTTAGTTCTAAAAGCGAGGATTATAATGAAACTTCCTTTTGATGAAAATAAATTAGAAACCCTAATGGATGAAATAGGTGCAGACTTAATCTTAGTATCTTCCAAAGAAAACATACATTATTTTTTGGGAGGGTATCGATTTTTCTTTTTTTCACACAAAGATGCACTTGGTGTGAGTAGATATTTGCCTTTAATAGGCTATCCAAAATCAAGAAAAGAAGATACTTTTTATATAGGTAACGCAATGGAAGTTTGGCAACAAGAAGTAGAACCCTTTTGGATTAAAAATATTTTAAACAATCAATGGTTAAGTGATCAGGCAGGTACAGACGCTGCAAATTTTATTCGTAAAATTGGACTTGAAAATGGAACTATTGCATTAGAAAAAGCTTTTTTGCCAGCAGATACTTTTGATTCGTTACAAAAAGAATTGCCTGATGCAAAATTTGTCGATGCTGTTTGGGCATTAGAAGAATTAAGAGTTATAAAAACACCTGAAGAACTCAATATGCTCAAAACTGCTTCAGAAAAAATCATAGAATGTATGACCGACGTAATGCAAACAACTTTACCAGGAACTACAACCTATGAAATAGCAGAAACTATGAGACGTAAAGAAACTTCGATGGGACTAGATTTTGAATACTGTCTAACATCTACGGGACCAAGTTATAATCGTGCTCCATCAAATGCAAAATGGGAAGATGGAAAAATTATTTCTTTAGATTCTGGAGGAAATTGGAAAGGATATCTTGGAGATTTATGTCGAATGGGTATTATGGGAGAACCTACTCCCTTAATGCTTGAACTGTTAGATGAAGTCAAATCTATACAATCTGCGGCACGTTCTACTGTAAAACCCGGTGTAACAGGAAAAGAGATTTTTCAATCTGCGCTAGAAGAACAATCAAAATGTGCGCATGCCGATGAAATAATTTTTCTTGCTCACGGAATGGGAATGATTCAACACGAAGCACCTCACTTAACTTCTGAAGGAGTAGTCCCATATCCTGGAACATATGCAGAACGTCCACTATCTGCCGGAATGGTTCTTTCGATAGAAACTGACATGAAAAATCCTGATGTAGGATTTGTCAAATTGGAGGATACAATTGTCGTAACCGAAAATGGACATGACGCATATGGAGATAAAAGTCGTGACTGGGTTATTAACCAAAATTAGATTACTGGATAATTGAAAAGGCTTGCAAAAGATGGATTTTGGGATAACCCCTGAAAATGAAGATATCGTAGAGAAAGCTAGAATCTACGCAAAAGAAATACTTCATAAACGTGCCGAAAAATATGACCGAGAGGGTCTTTTTCCGAGAGAGAATTTCGAAGACTTATCTAAAGTTGGTTTCACAAGTCTTACACTACCGAAAAAGTATGGTGGAAGAGATCTCTATTCTGATCCTGCAACATATGCAATCGTTCTCTATGAATTATCTAAAGCATGTACAAATACAGCTATGCTATTTCATATGCACAGTTCTATAACTCACGTTATTACATTCCTAGGAACTGAAGACCAATCAGAATTCTATTCTAAAGAAGTAAAAAAAGGAAAGATTTTTGCGAGTTGGGCTAGTGAAAATACTTCAAGTCTTCACGGTCAAATGGTAATGGATACTAAGGCAAAACTTAACGAAGATCATTACCTTGTAAATGGCAGAAAATACTTCTGTTCTATGGCAGGAGAAGCTGATTATTACGTTTTGTGGTGTCAACTTGAAGATGAAGAAGACTTATCAAAAAGTATTGTTTTACTAATTGCCCCTTCTAGCACACCGGGTTTTATTATTGAAGATAATTGGAATACATCTGCGATGCGCGGAACAATGAGTCATTCTATGGAATACAATAATATTAAAATACCTCTTGAAAATTTAATAGGAAATCCTGGAGACGCAATAAGGCCTGATGTTTTACCAAAATTTGGTTTTGGCTATTCTGCAGTATATCTTGGAACTGGCGGAGGAGCTTTCGATTGGGTAATAGATTATGCAAAAAAAAGAAAATTAAAACCTGACAATATTCCTATTTCAAATTTTCCAAATATACAAATCCGCATTGGAGAAATGAAAGTTCAACTAGAAAGCGCACTTCTTATGGTTCAAAGAGCAGGCTGGTTAATCGGAACAAATGGTGCAGAAAACGCTTACGGGGCAATAAATGAGGCAAAACATATAGCTGCTAAAACTGCAGCCATGATCACCGAAAACGCAATGCAAATAGCAGGCGCTCCTAGCTTACTTAGAAATTACCCCCTAGAACGTTATCATCGTGAAGCTAGAGCTGGACTTGTAATGCCTCCAAACATAGAAAAATCACTTGAACTTAGTGCAAAAGCTTTCGTAGAAGGTTCTGCGGGTTCTTTAATGACTTAATATTTTATTCTAATCGGATAATAAAATAATGGATTTAAAACTAAAAAATAAAAATAAAGATTTAGTAGATAAGGCTAAAGAAATTTCTACTAATATTCTTGCGCCTAATGCTGATAAATATGACTCCAATGCAGAATTCCCAAGAAATAATTTTGACAAATTAGCGGAAATTGGATTTACAAAATTAACTCTCCCAATTGAAGATGGTGGAAGAGACCTTTATAGCGACCCTACTACATATGTTACGGTATTTTATGAACTTGCAAAAGGATGTGGTAGTACAGCTATGACGCTTCATATGCACAATTCAGTATTATTTTCTTTAATGAATCTAGGAACTAAAGAACAAATTCATAGATATAAAAAATTTGCAAAGGAAGGAAAAATATTTGCGAGTCATGCAGCTGAAATCACAACAAATGCACAATGGAAACGGGATGTTTCTACGATTATTTCCGAAAAAAATAAGGAATTTTTTTTAAATGGGGAAAAATATTTCTGTACTATGGCTGGGGAAGCTGATTTTTATGTTATTTGGGCTCTTTTAGAAAATTCGAAGAATACATCCGAAGGATTACGATTTGCAGTCGTAGACTCGAAAAATAAAGGCTTCTCGATAGTTCGACGTTGGGATGCATATGCTATGAGAGCTACCTCTAGCCATTCCATGAAATATGAAAATGTAAAACTAAATGAAGAAGATATCGTAGGAAAAGCTGGAGATGTCGACAGACTTGATCTTGTACCCAAATTTGCACTTGGTTATTCTGCTATTTATCTAGGGATAGGAGCTGCTGCTCTGGACTGGACAATTTCGTATGCAAAAAAAAGAAAATTAAAACCGGATAATATTCCTATTGCAAGTTATCCGCAAATACAACGTTTACTTGGCAAAATGAATATTTCACATGAAGCAGCTAAATTAATGGTACTAAAAGCGGCATGGAAACTTGAAAAATTTAATACTGAAGAAGCTTTTTTAGCAATTAATGAAGCTAAATATGCTGCTTCTAAAGCATCTGCTTCAATCACTGATAATGCTATACAAGTTCTGGGAGGACCTAGTCTTTTCAAAAAGTACCCAATTCAGAGATTTCATCGGGACGCAAGAGCTGGTCTAGTAATGCCACCAAATTCAGATAGAGCTCTGATTTCTATAGCAGAGTTCCATTTAAAAGGAATAAAATAAATATCTAAATTTTCAGACATTGTAAGAAAGTAAAAGGAGAGAGAAATGTTTAAGCAAAATGGGTCTGGTCTTTTTTTAGAAACACTTTTAGATGAAGGGGTAAAATGTATTTTTGGCAATCCTGGGACTACTGAACTTCCTCTTATGGACGCTTTAGTAAATGAGAACAGACTTGATTATATACTTTGTTTACATGAATCTGTGGCCATTGGAGCAGCTGAAGGATACGCATTTGCAACTGGCGGTGTCGGAGTTGTTAATATTCACGTTGCCCCCGGATTAGGGAATGCTATGGGAATGCTTTACAATTCGAAAAGAGCTGGAACCCCTTTACTAGTGACCGCTGGAAACCAAGGACAGGAAGGGCAATTATCAGAACCTATCCTATGGGATGATCTTCCAAGATTAGCGGCTCCCCTTACAAAATGGGCACACGAAGTCAGAAGAGTTGAAGATCTTGAGCAATGTGTTCGCAGAGCAATTAAAGTTGCATTGTCTCCTCCTACTGGTCCTGTTTTTCTCTCTCTTCCCGGGGATGTAATGCTATCTGAAGCAGGAGATCCGACGGGTAGCCCTACACGATTGTCAAACAGATTTTGCGCTGGAGAAGATGTTATAGAAAATGCAGTGAAGATGTTGTTAAAAGCAAAAAAACCTTCAATCGTTGCGGGTTCTCGTGTTTTCAGATCTTCAGCATGCGACGAACTCGTCGAAGTTTCAGAACGTCTAGGAACGTTAGTTTATGGTGACAACAAACCAAACACAGCATTTTTCCCAGCGTCCCATAAACTCTATTGTGGAGAATTGCCAAATACTATCGAACCACTACTTGATGAGTTAGAAGGATCCGACGTTATATTCTTTATTGGAACAGAAACTTATACTTTATCGTTTCCACCTAAAGTGCCGCTCAAACCAAGAGGATCTCAAGTGATTTTTCTTGATAGTGACCCATGGGAAATTGGGAAAAATTTTCCTGTAGAAGTCGCTATGTTAGGAGATCCAAAAACTACCCTATCTAGAATGATTGAAGTCATCAAAAATTTGGAAAAAGATAGTGACAAAGAAATTATAGAAAAACGTCGTTTAACTGCAGAAAAAATTGCATTAGAGAAAAAACAAAAAATTACTCCCAAAATAGAATTAAGCAAAGAACGAGGTATGTCACGTTCCTCATTCATTGCAACAATTGGAGATATAATCCCTGAAGGAACTGCCGTTATTGATGAGTCAATTACAACTGGTTGGGCTGGAATGCGTCAAGCAATAGCTAATAAAGCTGGTCACTACTTTGGAATGAAAGGAGGAGGAATTGGCTTAGGACTTCCTACAACTTTAGGAGTCAAAAAAGCTATGCCAGATACACCCGTTGTTTGTATTTCGGGAGATGGATCATCAATGTACACTTTTCAAACTTTTTGGACAGCTGCTCATTATGGTTTAAATGCAGTTTGGATTATCGCAAATAACGGTAGTTATCGAATTTTAAAAGAAAGAGCAGTAAACTTAGGCGGAAAAACAAACGAGTTTCGAAAATTTGTTGCTATGGATTTACAAAATCCATCTATAGATTTTCAAAATCTCTCAAAAAGTTTAGGAGTATCTTCTACAAGAGTTGAAACACCTGATGAACTTAAAGAAGCTATTCATTTGGCCCTAACATCTAAGAAACCTCATTTGATTGATGCTCTGATCATTAATGATGAATTATAAATAATACCAAATCATGATTTATATTATCTTTTAATGATTTTTATCACGTTGATACAAATAAACATCTTGACCTAATAGCAAAATAAATGAGAAAACGGGGTATAAACCTTTTTTAAATAGTTGAAATTAATAGATTCATTCGTCTAATCAGGAAAAATGGAATGTTTAGTGCTGAAAAAATGATTATTCTCACTTATAGTAGTTTTGCATATGCTGCATTACTATTTCTTCTCGCAAGTGGGCTATCACTTATTTTTGGTGTTATGCGAATTGTGAACTTAGCCCATGCTGCTTTTTTCCTCCTATCGGGCTATATAGCACTAGAATTCTATAACATTATTTACGGAACAGTTAGCTTAATTCCAAGACTCGTACAAATAGTGTCATGGGCGGTTGTATATTTTCTATGGAAGTTTATGTCCCAAACGATCAGTAAAGGTAAATCTGCTCTGATTTTAATTTTGATATATATTGCAGCTGAAATAATTTCACTAACCTTATGGGGTTTCCCTATTTACGAGAAACTCTTTTTTGTAAAAATCCCTGTCAAAGCTGTAGACAAATTAAATATATGGATGTTAATCGGTGCCCTTATTTTTACAATCACTGTTATCTCACTTGCTGGTTTTTTTGTAGAAAGAGTTTTTCTTAGAACCCTTGGACAGGATACAATAGCTCAAGTTCTCGTCACAATAGGTTTTGCCTTTATTTTACAAGATGGTTCTTTATACATGTGGGGTGGAGATAATTATTTCTTTAATCTCCCAACTATGCTTAGTGGAAGTTTCACTATACAAGGACTAACTTTTGAAACATTCCGTTTATTTCTATTCATCGTTGCTTTAGTTGTAGCCCTTGCGCTCTATTTCTGTATTGAACGGACTAGGCTGGGTGCTATTATGCGTGCCACGGTAGATGACCCTGAAATGGCAAGAGGAATTGGAATTAACACAAACATAGTTTCAATGAGTATTTTTGCTATTGGAACTTCACTAGCTGCTATTGGGGGAGTCGTTGGAGCTTCTTTTTTAGGCGTTTATCCAGGACTTGATTTTGAAATTCTCCCTTATGCTTTTGCAGTTGTTATTATAGGTGGAATGGGTAGTCTTGGGGGGGCTCTCGTTGGGAGTATTCTTGTCGGATTAATCGAAAATTTTGCTACTGCTTTTTTCCCAGAGTTGAATTATTTTGCTCTTTTTGCCCCTATGGCAATTATATTGGCAGTAAAACCAACTGGTTTATTTGGTAAGGGGTAAACTTTGGAAAATAATATCCTTAAAAAATTTCTTATGCTATTTTTTGGTTTCCTAATTATTGGCGGAATTACTCCCATATTGGATAAATACGTACCTCTCTCTCAACTTATCATGAACGAAATCCTTGTTTTTGCGGTTTTAGCAATGAGTCTAGATATTCTTATGGGATATACTGGCTTAGCTTCACTGGGACACGCTGCATACTTCGGAGTATCCTCTTATGCATGCGCTATAGTGATGACAAAAACAAGTTGGGTAACATCTTTTGCAGCCTATACCTGGGCACAAAACAACGGTCTTGGAATCATCTTCCTTCTGGTAATAGCAATCGTTGTGGCCCTTTTTTTCGCAGCCTTTTTTGGTCTTCTTGCAATAAGGGCAACAGACGTCTATTTCTTGATGATCACTCTATCTTTGGCTATGGTAGTTTGGGGACTTGCATACCGCTGGAGTGCAGTAACAGAGGGAGATAATGGAATCAATGTTCCTGGAAGACCTTCGCTATTTGGGATAAATTTAGATGACGATTATAACTTTTACTTTTTTACACTAGCTGTTTTTCTTATATGTTTCAGTATTATGTATCTTTTCGTGAACAGTCCATTTGGCAAATCGTTAGTCGGCATCAGAGAAAGTGAAGAGAGAATGAAAATGCTTGGTTATAACACCTGGCTTCATAAATATATAGCTTTCATAGTGGCAGGTATCTTTAGCGGCATAGCAGGATTTTTATGGACACTCTTTAATTTATTCGTGAGTCCTCCTGATTTAGAATTGATTACCTCTGCGGAAGCTCTTTTTATGGTTGCACTGGGAGGTCCAGCCACCTTGCTAGGGCCGTTCATTGGAGCTAGTATCATTAAAATACTTCAACAGTTTGTAAGTATCTATGTAGAACGATGGCCTTTGATACTTGGCGCTATCTACATTTTGACAATCATGATCAGCAGATTATACAAGGTAGAAGGGATACTCGGTATTTTTAGCAAAATACGTAACTCATCAAAAGAAATGGAAAAGTAGTTATTATTTTTTTTTCACATAACGGAGGGTTCCAAATGTTGAAAAAACTAGTTCTATTAGTAGCAGTATTTGCGCTTAGTTTTACTTTTTCGGTAAAAGATGCGACTTCGGCGGAAAAAGAATTTCGGATTGGTTGGCTTGCTGCAAAAACTGGTTGGGCAGCACAAATTGGTAAAGACATGACAAATGGTTTTAAAATGTACTTAGAGCAGCAAAACTATAAATTTGGTCCATTGAAAGTGAAATTTATATATGAAGATAATTTAGCAAAACCACCGGTAAACGTTAGAAAAGCAATGAAACTAATCAAACGTGATAAAGTTCATCTTTTCTCGGGTGGTCTACTTGCTAGCACAGGGTATGCACTTGCTCCTCTAGCTGAAAGAACTAAGGTACTATATATTTCACCAATTCCAGCTGCAGATGACCTAACTCAAAGAAAAAGATATAAAAACTTTGTTCGGTTAGGTTTCACTAGTAGTCAAAATAGTCATCCACAAGGTCAATGGGCTTGTGAACAAGGATTTAAAAAAGTTGTGACTATTGCTGCTGATTACGCTTTTGGTTATGAAACCGTAGGTGGTTTTCAAAAGACTTTTGAAGCGTGTGGCGGTAAAATCATTAAAAAATTATGGCCAAAAATAGGAACAAAAGATTTCGCTCCTTATCTTGCTAAATTCCCAAAAGATTTGGATGCAGTTTTCACGTTAATGGTAGGCGGTATGTCACTATCCTTTCCAAAGCAATTTAGGGGAGCTGGATTTAAAGCTCCTATGCTAGGTGGAATCACTAGCGCTGATGAGTTCATCTTGCCAAATATGGGAGATGAAGCAATTGGATATGTAACAGCTGGTCAATACAGTGCTGCATTGGACACAAAAAAGAACCTAGCATTCGTTAAAGAATATCAAAAACGATACGGAAAAATGGCTTCCTACTATTCCGAAAGTTGTTACACAGCTGCGTTGTTCATACACAAAGCTTTAGAAAAAATTAATTATAAATACGATAGAGATAAATTTAAAGCTGCTATAAGGTCCCTAAGAGTAGATGCAATTAGAGGACCTGTTTACTTAGACAAATATGACAATCCAGTGCATAACGTCTATATTAGAAAAGTTGTTAGAATTCCTGGAGACTATAAAGGATTAGGTGTTAAACCAAATTCTCTTTGGAATAAAGTTATCAAGACTTACCCAGCAATAGGGCAATTCTATCCAGATTCTGCAGAGAAATTCCTAAAACAACCCGTTTACAGCAAGAATTATCCTGCATGTAAACATTGCAGATAAATTGTAACTATGTTTGCCGCTTGATTTTTCAAGCGGCAAACAATTTTTTAAATAGGATAGAAATTGAATAATCAGGAAGTGGCTTTACAACTTGAAAATGTGACTAAAGAATTCGGCGGTCTAACTGCAGTTAATGACGTTTCGTTTTCACTTAGTCCCGGAGATAGAAGAGGTATACTGGGTCCAAATGGAGCCGGAAAAACTACTCTCTTTCATCTTATAACTGGAGTTATACCCCTCACTAGGGGCAAAGTAACTCTTTACGATCAAGATGTTACTAACTGGCCTACACATAAAAGAGTCGAACTAGGTCTTGCAAGAACATTCCAGATAACTAGTCTTTTTTCTGGTCTAAGTGTTTATGAGAATGTTCTTCTAGCTGTTCAGGGACTTTCTAAAACGAAAATGGTCATGTTAAGACCGATATCAAAATTCAGAAATCTTCATGATAAAGTAGAGGAATTACTGACAGCATCTCAATTCTGGGAAAAAAGAAATACACGAATTAAAAATCTTTCACATGGAGAACAAAGACAACTAGAAATAGTGCTTGCATTAGCAAGTGAACCAAAAGTTCTGATGCTTGATGAGCCAACTGCAGGATTAGCTACAGGAGAATCTGCCGAAATGGCAAATTTCCTAAATTCGTTAAATAAAGATATTGCAATTTTAATTATCGAGCATGATCTAGATGTTATATTTGATGTCGCTAAACATATTTTAGTTTTACATTATGGACAACTCTTGACAGATGGCAGTGTAGACGAAGTTAGAAATAATCAACAAGTGCAAGAAATTTACTTAGGACAGGGATAATGGATACATTACTAAGTGTTCAAGAAATTCATACATATTATGGCGATTCCTATGTACTACAAGGTATGAGTGTTGAGTTAAATGCAGGAGAAGCACTCGGAATTCTTGGAAGAAATGGAATGGGTAAAACTACTCTTGTTAATTCTATTATGGGTTTTGTACCCCCAAGAGGCGGAAAGATTATTTTTAAAGATAAGGAAATTACTAAAACTTCGAGTTATGAGATTTCGGATATCGGAATAGGACTATGTCCACAGGGTAGACGTATTTTCCCAACTCTTTCCGTAAGAGAAAATCTAATAGTTGCAGAACAGAAAAAAGGCGCTGCACGTTGGAATACAGATGCGATTTATCAACTTTTTCCTAGATTAGGGGAAAGAAAATCACAACAAGCGGGTTCTTTGTCTGGTGGAGAACAACAAATGCTAGCTGTCGGTAGAGCACTTATGACAAATCCTGATTGTTTAATTTTAGACGAACCCTCTGAAGGACTAGCACCTCTTATAATACAAGATCTTGGAAATGCTATACGTTCTTTAAAAGAAGAAGGATTGTCTATCCTTTTGGTTGAGCAAAATGCTCCATTTGCAATTAAAACAGTAGATAGAGTAAATGTCATAGAAAAAGGAAAAGTGGTTCTCGATACATCCCCAGAAGAATTATGGAACAACGAACAGGTCAAAAAACAGTATTTAGGTATTGGATAGAGATAACTACTACTCTATTTCTCTAAATTTTCAACAATACGATCAGGTGATAAAGGCAGTATTGTAAATCGTTTCCCAGTTGCGTCAAAAAGAGCATTTGCAACTGCGGCAGCCGTAGGGACATTAACTTGTTCGCCAACACCTTTAGCGCCGTAAGGACCATTTGAGTAGTGATCTTCTACTATATATCCCTTAATACAATCAGGAATATCTAATCCCGTCGGAGCCAAATATCCATGCATATCAGGATTAGACATTACACCATCTTTTTGAACAATTTCTTCCATAAGACAAAACCCAAGACCCATGTAAACACCACCTTCTATCTGCTGTAAAACGCCCATAGGGTTAATAGCTTTTCCCACATCATGAGCAGCCCATACACCAACTATCTCAACTTCTCCTGTTTCAGAATCTAATAGAATTTCTGCAACTTGAGAACCAAAACCATATACTTCATATGGTTCTCCTAAACCGGTTTCCTTATCAACTTTTGCTGGTGGTGCAATACTATCTGATGCTGCTAAAAGCTTTAACTCATCAGAAACAAAACCCTTTGCAATATCCTGCAAATTAATTTCTTTGCCTATCAATGATTTAGATCGTACTACACCATCAAATAACTCAAGATCTTCCGGATTTGCCTCTAATAAAAAACCAGCCAAACGAAGTAATTCATCTTTCGCTTTTATAGATGCATTAAAAACTGCTTTACCACCTTGCATCGTAATACGAGAGCTTGAACTAGTCCCACCAAAAGGGTCTAAGGAAGTATCTACATTCTCCATCATAATTTGTTCAAAAGGGATATCTAGTGTTTCAGATGCAATTTGATTTAATACTGTTTTACTCCCCTGTCCAAAATCAACTACACCAGCAGCAACCTGAATTTTTCCTTTGGATGTCAGAAAAACGTGAGCCTCTGCAGGAGAATAAGCATTCCCAGTCCCATATAAACAGCTGGCAACTCCAATTCCTCTTAATCTTCCGTCAGTTTCAAGTTGATTTCGATTTTTCTTTAACTTCCAGTCTGAAACGTTTTCAACCTTCTTAAGAGATTCCACTAAACCAACACTTTCATTTAAAACTTGATTCCATGCTGTTTTAGTCTTCTTCTGAAGACCATTTTTTATTCGAAAATGGATGGGATCAATTTTAAGCAAACTAGACAATTCATCTATTTGTTGTTCGCAAGCGAAGTGTACTTGTGGACAACCTGGACCTCTCATCTGTCCACCATAGGGATTATTTGAATGAACACAATAAACATCTACTCTTACATTCGGAATCTGGTAAGGACCTGGAGAATGATATAAAGCTCTTTTAAAAGCTGGTGGAGTATCTCCTCCATTAGCAACATAAGCTCCTTTATCCAACCAAATTTCAATTTCACAAGCCATCAAAATTCCATCTTTCGTAGAACCAAGACGACTACGAACAACTGAAGGATGCCTTTTTGTTGAACCAATCATACTTTCTTCTCTTGAATATACCAGTTTTACAGGTCGTCGAGATGCACGAGCCAAAAGAGAAGCTCTTAAACAAACATCCAAGCTAGCCTCACTCTTACCCCCAAATGCCCCACCAGGAGTTGTTTGCTTAAATCGAACTGCGCCTTCTCCAACAAGTCCTAAAATACGAGCAACATTTTGACGTACAAGAAATGGTTGTTGGGTAGAACCCCAAATCTGGAACTCTCTATCAGTAAGAGGCATAGCGATAGCAGACTCTACCTCCAGATAGAAATGATCAATCGCGGGGGTTTTATATTCTTTTTCTACAACTACATCAGAAAGCTCAAATCCTTTATTTAAATCTCCCTTACGAATTTTTCCATGATTCAATAAATTCCCACCAGGAAAAAGTATAGGAGCATTTTTCTTTAACCCCTCTACAGGATCATCAGTTACCTTCAAAACTTTATATTCGACAACTATTTTCTTTAACGCTTCATCAGCAGCTTCATTTGTCTCTGCTGCAATCAATGCAACAACATCACCCATATAACGGACACGATCTTTTGCTATCAGAGGCGTACTTCTAACATGCTCTGTCATCCTGAGTTCATCTTCAAAATCATTTCCTGTAAGAATACAAACAATTCCAGGTATTTTTTTTGCTTGCTCTATATCTACAGAAACAATTATTGCATGCGCATGTGTAGTTCGAAGAGCTCGCCCTATAAGTACCTTCTCAGGAACAATATCATCCAGATAAAATGTTTCGCCTGTTGCTTTTTCTTTTGTATCAATGAATGGTTGTACTGTTCCAACTACGGCACCACCCATATCTTTTGCTTCGGCCATATAGAACCTCAATCAAAACAGAAATCGTATATTTAATTTTTTATAAACACAGGTATTATAGTTGGAAAATTTAATAAACACTAATCTCTCAAAAAGGAAAAAAATTGTTGTTTCACGAAAAATCTTCCTCAAGAGTTTTCATGATTTGTATCATTTGTTTTTTTATTCATTTAACTAGTTGTTCTAATCTCCAACAACAAAATGAAGATAATGTTTCTTGGTCTAATTGGGGGGAGATGATTACACTAAATCCAAAAATCCAAAATTGCATAACAATCACAGCCCCTCATGGAACAAACGATGTGCGAACTGATCTTATGGTAGAAAGAATCTCTAAAAAAGGAGGTTTTCCCGCAGTAATTGCGACTGGTTTTGTCGAAAAAGATGGACTTATACGAAATAGGATTAATGTAAACCGGCCTTCTGAGAAGTATAATTCCGGATCCACAAAAATGCATTTTTTCTCAAAAAGATCTGAGTTAGTTTATAAAGAATTTTTAAAAAAAGTTCTTGAAATCCATAGAAATCGTGACAAAAATCTTTATGTAGAAATTCATGGTCAATCGAAATTTCCTCAAGAAATAGAAATTGCTACTAAAGGTATCACATTAGATGATGCAAGATATTTTTTCCGACTATGGGAAAAAAATAAAAATATTACAAAAAAAACAAAAAGAATTTTTAATAATTTCGAGGTACGAATTGAGCCTCTTCACTCTATATATTATAGAGCAACAGACAACAAAGATTTTGGAGTAATATCAAAGATGAAAAAAGCTCTCCATATAGAATTACCTTATGTTTTGAGAACAGTTCCAGAGTATAGAAAATTAACTGAAAAATTAATCACAAAAGTACTAATAGAGTTCAAAAAAAAGATTTGTAATGTGAAGAGGTAAAAATGAAAAAACTTATCCTATTTATTCTTTTTGTAAATTTCATTCCCTTTCATACAGCTTTCTCTTTTGAAATAGTTCATCAAAAAATAATAGATATTCAAAAAAGACGTGCTCTATGGGGTAAAAAAGTGAAATGGAAAAATTGTCCTGAAATTATTAATCCAAAAAAAAATGTGAATGTAACACCTTATTACGGAAACAAAGAAATGTGGAAAAAAACAGTAAAACCTTACTATCAATATGCCGAAAAAGTATCATTCCTCACGGATTTATATATCATTAGTAAACCAGAAAACATCAAAATTGCACAATGTGCTCTAAGTTGGCTACATTTATGGGCAGAAAATTTAGCTATGACTGGACAACCAATAGTAGGTAATCAAAGTATCTACGTTCGAAAATGGCTGAGCGGTTCAATTGCAATGTCATATTTTAAATTACAAAATTTAAAATTCCTAAATGAAAACAAGAAAAGACGAATTGAGAAATGGATATCTATCTTGGCCGAATTAATTGCAGATTCTTCTACAGGACCTTCAAGTGCAAAAAATAATCACGCGTACTGGAATAGCTTTAGTAATATGATTAATGGAATTGTCTTAAAGAGAAAAGATCTTATCGAAACCTCACTTTCTCAATACGAAATTGCAATAGATGAAATGCTCTCAGAAGGAATTTTGCCTTTAGAGTTAAAAAGAGGAGAAAATTCACTCCATTATCACAATTTCTCTTTAGAACCTCTGATTTTCACAGCAGAACTTGGTTCAAGAATCGGAATAAATACTTACGGAATAAAATCAAATCTATTATTTAGTAATAAAACTTTGGATATCCACACACTCGCAAATCTAATAATTTTGTCTATACAAAATCCTGACTATTTTAAACGTTTTACAGAAGAAAAACTTAGGATTAAGAAAAAAGGAACTATTTCAAAATTTTTCAATGACCCAGATTTATCTTGGATGGAAATATATTATACAAGATTCAAGGATAAAAGATTAATTCCTTACATAAAACGTCTACGAAAATTAAACAATTTCAAAAAATCTAAAAATAAGGGCTTACGAAACTGGAGAATTGGAGGTAATGCGACTGTTCTTTGGGGAACAAAAAAACTACTTTCTCAATAAAAAGAAATTCTCCCCTTTTCGATATTCTTCGAATTTATATTGGCTAGTAGAAGCAAAAAACTCTCTAGAACAACCAGGGACAATTCTATCATGCAATTCGACAATGA
>Ga0310344_10000236_pt1 | contig 45384 bp, 40 predicted proteins | sample HC15DNA20200_MG_FD_203801 | JGI IMG/M metagenome (GOLD analysis project Ga0310344, IMG submission 203801) | Marine microbial communities from station ALOHA, North Pacific Subtropical Gyre - HC15-DNA-20-200_MG | ecosystem: Environmental > Aquatic > Marine > Oceanic | place: Pacific Ocean: North...
AAAATGTCAACTGGGGAGTGGCATTCAGGTATGGCTTTAAGTGAGCCGGGTTCAGGTTCTGATTCAGCTGCTCTGAGAACTCAAGGGAAAAAAGAAGAAGACCAATGGGTTATTAATGGAACAAAAATGTGGACTTCAAATGCTGAACACGCCAATATGTTTTGTGTCTTGGTTCGTACAGATTCTGAGTTGCCAAAAACAAAAGGAATTTCAGGAATTCTTGTACATAAAGGAGGTCCTGGATTTAAAGTCAGTCGTCACCTAAAAAAAATGGGATATCGTGGACTTAGAACTAGCGAATTAATCTTTGAAGACGCGAGAGTCCCTCTTGAAAATCTTCTCGGAAAAGAGAATGAAGGTTTTCCTATGATTATGAGTGCACTAGAAGGTGGCAGAATTAATGTTGCTGCAAGAAGTGTTGGTTTAGCAAGAGCTGCTTTTGAAGACTCAGTAAAATATGCACAACAAAGGGAAACTTTTGGGAAACCCATCGCTCATCATCAATTAATTCAGTCAAAATTGTCCGAAATGGCAACTCGTATTCATGCATCAAAATTAATGACCTATCAAGCTGCTAATTTAAAGAGTGAGAATAAACGATGCGATCTGGAAGCGGGAATGGCAAAACTTTTTGCTTCTGAAACAGCCGAATATTGTGCAAGTGAAGCTATTCAGATACATGGTGGCATGGGATTTATTCAAGAGTTGCCAGTTGAGCGCTATTTCCGTGATTGCAAGCTTTTAACTGTAGGAGAAGGATCTAACGAAATACAAAGAATAATTATTGCCCGCCGTCTACTTGAACGTTATCCAATTTAGATACAGGGTACAAAATGGAAAAGAATCAAAAAGGAAGATGGTTTGAAGATTTTGTAGTTGGAGAAATAATCAAACATCGTCCTGGCAGAACTATTTTAGAAAGTGATAATACGTGGTTTACACTTCTTACAAATAATAATCATCCTATACATTTTGATTATCACTATGCTTCAAAAACTCAGTTTGGTAAGCCGCTTGTAAATTCTGCACTAACTTTAGCGATTGTTACAGGTATGTCAGTAGAAGATGTGTCTTATAGGTCGATTGCAAATTTAGAATGGTCTTTTATTAAACTTCCGAATCCAGTTTTTATTGGGGATACAATCTATGCTGAATCAGAAATTATTGAAAAAAGAGAGTCAAAATCAAAACTAGATCGTGGAATTATTACGATTTTGACAAGAGCTTATAATCAAAAAAATACGCTAGTCATGGAATTCAACAGAAAATCCCTTGCTGCTAAAAAAGATCAGGGTGCTATTCCAGATTACGAGGATATCCTATTAGATGAAAGCTAAATTTCTTTGTCTTTAGCTATGCGCTACTGGTGCCAAGGCGTTAATTTCACTTACTACATCCAAAACCACAGGGCGATTAGCAGAAAAAGCTTGGTCGAAAGCGCTTTTTAGTTCACCTGGTTTTTCAACTCGAATTCCCAATGCGCCCATATCTTCTGCAATTTTCGCGAAATTAACTTTACTTAGACCCCAAAGTTCGAATGCTTTTTCTGTTTGTTCTCCACCGTAGATTCTATCGAATCCTCTTTTGGATTGATTGCCAGAATGATTATTATTAACAAGAATTACTGCATTAATATTCCATCGAACAGCGGTTTCAATATCTCCAATGTGATACCATAATCCTGAATCTCCAGTGAAACAAATAACAGGTCTGTCTGGAACACCGCATTTTGCACCTAGAGCTGCAGGGAACGCCCAACCTAAATGACCAGCACTTCTCATATAGTTTTGTGTAGGTTCTCTTAAATCATACATTCCGCCCATCCACATTCCAGAATGTCCTGTATCTACAACAACCATAGCGTCTGAAGGAAGATGATCTGTCATTTCTTTACAAATTCTTTCTGGTCGCATTGGGATATCTTCAGAATTCATGAGTTCAGAAAAAGTATCGTAATATTCTTTTACTATTACTCCTACTTTTTCTACCCATTTCTGTCTTTTGCTTGCTGTGGAAGAATCACAAATTTCAATTAGTTTTTGAAGGGTAGCTTTTACATCTCCATTCAGGCCAACTTCGAGTGGATAGTTTCTGCCGAGGGCTTCTGGATCGATATCTAGTTGAATCGCAGATTTTCCGATTGGAGGAACTGCCCAAAAGTGTGTAGTCATTCCTCCAGTTTGGGTTCCTACAAAAAATACTAAATCCGATTCAAGTACGGTTTTATTTGCACTTTCTCTTGAATATGTTCCAACTACTCCAGCCGATAGATGATGGGTTGATGGAAAAACATCTTTCCCATTAAGTGAAGTAACTACCGGAATATTTAACTTCTCTGCAAGAGTTAAAACTTCTTTTGATGCTTCTGAAGACCTGGCTCCGCCTCCAACTACTATAACGGGTTTCGTAGAATTTGAGAGAATCTTTGCAGCTTCCGAGATACTATTTAAATCAGCCACTGGTCTATTTGGAGGCATCTTTATACAGTTTTTATCAACCTGTAATGTCATTTCTGCTTCTTGCTGGTCAAGTTGTCCTTCATTTCCAGCAAATTGCAAATGGACTGGACCAGGAGATCCAGAAGTTGCACTTCGAAAAGCTTGATCTAACATATCGGGAATTCTAGATACATCGTCTATTGTAGCATTGAATTTTGTAACAGGATCAAAAGTTGGGACATCATCTATTTCTTGATAAACTTTTCTGAATTTTGTTTCTGGAACTCTTCCTCCGGTAAAAGCTATCACTGGAGATCTTGCTAGAAAAGCATCACGTAATCCTGCAGCAAGATTCATTGCTCCAATTACCTGTGCTGCACATATACCGGGTTTTCCAGTTGCTCTTGCATACCCATCTGCCATGTATGCCGCGGACTTCTCTCCATGGCTTCGAACTCGGTTAATGAGAGTTCTTTCTTCTAGTTCAACCATAGTTTTTCTGAGAATTGCTGGGACATGAAATAAATGTGTCACTTCATACGCTTTAAGAGCTTCTGCAAGATATTGGGCACCAGTCATTTTTGGCATAGAGTTCTTCCTTATTACAAGATTAAATGATAGAAATTTTATATGAATCACTAAACATCAATTCGACGCCTTATTGCATGGTGTCGAATTAGAATACTACAAAGAAAATAATCCTAATTTTTGTCTCTGCATAATATAAAGTCAATCTGATTTCAAAATTTACATATTTTTTGTTCTAATTTAATCGTTACAATATTTTAAATTATTTTATTCTTTATGATACTATCGATACTTATTATTTTTTAAACTTTTACTTTTTTTGGGTCGTTGTTGCCTTTTATTGGGGAGTAATTATGTTGGTTGAAGAATTAAATCCAGATTTGCGTCTACTTCTTGGTCCAGGACCGAGTCCCGTTCATCCTAGTGTTTTAAAAGCTATGAGTACGCATGTCATAGGGCATTTAGATCCTTATTTTTTGAAAGTAATGGATGATTGTCAGAAGATGTTGCGCGAACTTTTTAATACAAAAAATGAAGTTACTTTTCCAGTTTCAGGTACCGGAAGTGCTGCAATGGAGGCTTCTATTTGTAATGTTATTGAAGAGGGAGACAAAGCAGTTATATGTATTAATGGAGTTTTTGGTGAAAGAATGGCGGATGTTGCAGGTCGATTTGGTGCAGAAGTTATCCGTGTAGAGGCTCCTTGGGGACAACCTATAAATCCAAGTGATCTTGAAGAAGCATTAAAATCAAATCCAGGAGTAACTCTGGTAGGAATAGTACACGCAGAAACTAGCACTGGAGTACTACAACCAATGGAAGACATAGGAGCAATTTGTAGAGAACATGATGCACTATTATTACTTGATTGTGTTACATCTCTTGCAGGAGTCCCAGTAGAAATTGATAACTGGGGAGTCCAGATTGCGTATAGTGGAACTCAAAAATGTTTATCATGTCCACCTGGTGTGGCTCCAATAACTTTTGGAGAGCGTGCTCTAGGTAAGGTTCGTGAGAGAAAAAATAAAGTTACGAGTTGGTACTTTGATGTAAGCATGGTCGAAAAGTATTGGGGAAATGATCGCGTATATCATCATACTGGTCCGATTACGATGAACTATGCAATAAGAGAAGCTTTAAGGATTATTTTTGATGAAGGTTTAGAGAATCGTTTTGTAAGACATAAGCTAGCAAGTTTAGCTCTACAAAGGGGTGTCGAAGCTTTGGGGCTTTCTATGTTTGCAAAGGAGGGTGCAAGAACCCCTACTCTAAATACAATTTCTCTCTATGATGGTTTAGATGATGGTGCAATAAGGAAAACCCTTTTAAATGATTTCAATATTGAAATTGGAGGTGGTCTTGGACCGTTGGCTGGAAAAATATGGCGGGTAGGCATGATGGGCCATGGTGCATCTCAGGCTAATGTAGTTTATTTCCTTTCTGCACTTGAAGTAATTTTCAAGAAAATGGGGTATAATGACAAAGTTGGAGCAGGTGTTTCTGCTTGTGCTAATGTTTTTTCTGAGTCATAAACTTATAAAGACTTTAGGAGGTTTTCAAAAAGATGCCTTTTAATATGGGATTTACAGAACTGCTAGTTATTTTGGCTATATGTGTTCTCGTTTTCGGTGCAAAACGACTTCCAGATATAGGCTCTGGTCTTGCAAAAGGGATTCGAAGTTTCAAGAAGGGGATTAACGAAGATTCTGATTCTATAAAGGAGGAATCTCCTTCAGATGAAGAATCTTTAAATAAAAAATGATATATGCATTTTCCATAGATTTTTCCTGAATCAATCTTTTGGTTTTCTTAAGTAGCGATTTTAAAATATTTTGAGTATTTACTTTTGTTAGGGAATTTTCTTTTTTTCGTTAAGCGAAGGATTTGAATTGGAATTTTTTGAAGTTGTCTCCTCTGAAAAAGTGTTACAGACCATATCAGAATTTTCACCTCTTCAACCTGAAATTCTTGATGCAGATTCAGCTATATCTCGTATATTAGCAGAAGATATATATAGTCCTGTAGATTTGCCAGATTTTGCAAGATCGACAATGGATGGATATGCCTTAAAGGCAAAAGATACATTTGGTGCGAATGATTCTATTCCAACTTATTTAGAACTAGTTGGTCATATTTTAATGGGTGAAGAACCAAAATTTAAATTGGAAAGAGGTCAGGCAGCAAGAATCAGTACTGGTGGAATGCTACCAGAGGGTTCGGATTGCGTTATAATGCAGGAGTATACGAATTTAATGGATGATAAAACTCTAGAGGTCCTAAAAGCTACGTCTGTTGGTGAAAATATTCTAAATGTAGGAGATGACCTAAAAAAAGGAGAAAAATTTTTAGGATCTGGGATATCGTTAAAGAGTCATGATATTGGAGCGTTATTTGGGGTGGGTATAACGAAGGTTCGAGTAAGCGCACGTCCGAAAATTGCTATATTACCTACAGGGGATGAATTGGTTGGTCCAGGACAAAAAACAAAGCCAGGACAAATTCGTGACATCAATAGATTTTCACTTGCGGCGGCAGTTTCTGAAATGGATTGTATACCTATAATAGAAGACATCCTTCCGGATGATCTAGAACTTATACAATGTAGATTGGAAAAAGTTATTCAAGATGTAGATATTGTTCTTGTCTCTGGAGGAAGTTCTATGGGAATGAGAGATTTTACGGTATCTGCTATCAATTCATTAGGAGAACCCGGTGTTTTAATTCATGGGATTTCTATTAAGCCAGGAAAGCCAACTATTGTCGGACGTCTTGATATCGAAGGTGGAAATAAAGTTTTAATAGGAATTCCAGGACATCCTGTTTCTGCGATGATGATTTTCCACAAATTTGTAGTTCCTGTAATAAGAAGGTTAAGAGGGGAAAAAGATATTCTTGTTTCGCAAAAAGGCAAAGTATTAGCTTGTTTATCTAGAAATTTGCCTTCTGCTCCAGGAAGGGAAGATATGATTCGCGTAAGTTTAGAATTAGAAGGAGAAAAATTAATTGCTTCTCCATTGATGGGAAATTCTGCAATGATTTCAACCATGACGAAGGCCGATGGATACTTGATTATTCCCACTGATTTTGATGGATTAGTTGCAGAAACAGAAGTAGAAATTATACTTTACTGAATAAGTATTTTTTGATTTGGAGGACAAAGTTGACAGATTCTCTCTTACCTCTTAACGGCAGGAAGTACTATCTTGAAAATATTCCAAGGGAAAAAGCTTTAGAGAGACTTCTTCAAGAGATAGGTGAAGTCCAAGAATTTTCTTCGGAAAATATTCCCGTTCAAGATGCATTGGATAGAATTACTCATATCCCAGTAAATGCTCTTATATCTAGTCCACATTTTCATGCTGCGGCAATGGATGGGTATGGTATTGAGGCTAAAAAAACTTTTGGTGCTAGCCCAATAAATCCGAAGTCATTCAAGATTGATACCGATATTTTTCCCTTAGATACTGGAGATCCTTTACCACTAGATACAGACGCAGTTGTTATGATTGAGAATGTTAATCAGATAGCAGAAAATGAAATTCAACTCGAATTTTCAATTTCTCCTTGGCAAAATGTTCGTGTTGCAGGAGAAGATATTGTAGAAGGACAATTGATTTTTCCAGCCGGGCATCTATTGTCTGCAGTGGATCTAGGTGCCTTGCTAGCATCAGGAATTTTAAATATAGAAGTTCGAAATCGTCTTAAAGTAGCAATTATTCCAACAGGAGATGAACTTGTTCCTCCAGGAAAAGAACTACAGGATGGAGATTTACTCGAATTCAACTCAGTTGTTATGTCTAATATGCTGAAAGATTGGGGCGCAGTTTCAAAAGTTTTTCCTATAGTAAAAGATAATTTTGAAGAGATTGAAAAAGTTGTTAGTGAAGCAGTTGAAAAATTTGATGTCGTCTTAGTAAACGCAGGCTCTTCTGCTGGAAGAGAGGATTATACTTCTTCAATTATAGAGAAACTTGGGAAATTATTAGTCCATGGAGTTGCAATTTTCCCGGGGAAACCAACGATTATGGGATTATGTAAAAATAGTAAAGATATTGAGAAAACTGTTTTTGGAATACCGGGGTACCCAGTTTCTGCTGTGTTAGCTATGTCAGAATTTGTAAAGCCGACTCTTGCACATTTAATTGGAATAAATGCTCCAAGTAACCAAAAAGTAAAAGCTATGTTAGGTCGTAAAACTGCTTCAAGACTTGGAATGGAAGAATTTTTAAGAGTGAAAATGGGAATTGTAAAAGACAAAATGCTTGCAATACCTGCAAAGCGAGGCGCAAGCGTTATTAGTAGTCTTGTTGAAGCAGACGGTATAGTAAGAGTTCCACGAAATTCAGAAGGTTTAGAGGCGAATCAAGAATTAGAGGTCGAACTTCTTAGACCATTAGATAAAATTGAAAAAAATATTCTTATGGTAGGAAGTCACGATAATGCTTTAGATTTGTTAATTGTTGCTTTGCAACGTAAGTTCGGATATCAATTATCAATTTCATCCGTAGGTTCTATGGCTGGTCTGATTGCATTAAAAAATGAAGAAGCACATTTTGCGGGGACCCATCTTTTAGACCCTGTTAGTGGAGAATATAATTGGTCTTATATTAAAAGGTATATACCGAATACTGAAATGGTTCTTGTAAATTTTGTAGAAAGAGAGCAAGGTATTTTCGTGAGACCTGGGAATCCTAAAAATATAAAAAACTTTTCAGATCTTGCATTAAAAGATCTATCTATAGTGAATCGACAGTCAGGTGCAGGGACAAGAGTCTTATTCGATCATTTTATGGAAAAAGAAGGGTTACATCATTCGGATTTTCTAGGTTATGATCAAATTGAGACTACTCATATTGGTGTAGCAATGGCGATATCTTCTGGACGAGCTGACGCTGGATTGGGTGTTCGTTCGGCCTCAAATCTTTTAGGTCTTGATTTTATTCCATTGCATAAAGAAAGATTTGATTTTGTTTTTCCTGTCGAATTTGCAAACTCAAATTTAGGTATGAATTTGATATCTATTTTGAAAGATAGTGACTTTCTTGAAAATGTTTCATCGTTAGGTGGATATAAAACAGAATTCTCTGGTACGGTCATTGAAGAATTTTAAAAAAAAGGAATTTAATTCAATGTCACAGATTCAACTTTTTGATAAATATGGACGAGGCCATAACGATCTGAGAATTTCAGTGACAGACAGGTGTAATTTTCGATGCTTCTATTGTATGCCAGAGGAAGGCATGGAATGGTTACCTCATGATGAGGTCTTGTCCTATGAAGAAATCTTGCGAGTTGTAAGAATAACTACAGATCTTGGTTTTGATAGTTTTCATATTACGGGAGGTGAGCCCCTACTGAGAAAAGATCTTTCTTTGCTTATCTCAGGAATGTTAAATATTCAACCTAGAATGGATCTTGCATTGACAACTAATGGGATACTTCTTCCTGCTGTAGCGAAAGATTTGTATCAAGCTGGATTGAGAAGAATCAATATCAGTCTTGATACACTTGATGAAGACAAATTTCTGTTTATGACAAGAAGAAACCAGTTGAAACAAGTTTTGGAAGGTATTAAATATGCATCCGATGTGGGTTTTAGTCCTATTAAGATTAATGCAGTGGCAATTAAAGGTTTAACGGAAGAAGAGATTCCTCGTTTTGCGGATTGGGCAAGAGAAACAGGGCATGTAGTTCGTTTTATTGAGTATATGCCTCTAGATGCTGATAAGACTTGGGATAAAGATAAAGTACTTTCTGCTGAAGAAATTCTTGATGGTCTTTCGAAAAATTGTGCACTTGAACTAGTTTCTGGAAATATCTCTGATCCAGCGACAAGATATCGTTACGAAGACGGTAAGGGGGAGATAGGCGTTATCCCATCAGTGACAAAACCTTTTTGTGAAGATTGTAATAGGATGAGACTAACAGCAGAAGGAATGATACGTACTTGCTTATTTTCAAATGATGAGCATGATTTAAAGAAACTACTTCGAGGAAATGAGGGTGATGAGGTTATTAAAAAATGGCTAGCAAAGGTTTTGCTTACTAAAACACCCGGTCATTTAATAGGGCAAAAAGAATTTGTACAACCTGATAGAACAATGAGTGCAATTGGCGGATAGATATTTATATATTGTTTGTTTTAAGATTATATTTTTTTCTAAGATATATTTTCCACATTAGGTCGGACGATTTTTATGAAAAAAAAAGAAATAAATAATTTCTTTCGTGACAAAAAAAGAAATACGGACGAAATGAGAAAAGTTAGCTTAGAAGTTGATTATGTGAAAACTTGTGCTGGTAGCGCACTTTTTCAGATTGGAAATACAAGAGTTCTGTGTACGGCTTCTGTAGAAGAAAGAGTTCCTAGGCATAAAAGAAATTCAGGAGAAGGATGGCTAACATCAGAGTACGCTATGTTGCCTGGAAGTGGTTCGGATCGTATTTCTCGTGATAGAGCTCGAGGAGGTCGTTCTGTAGAAATCCAAAGATTAATTGGACGTTCTTTAAGAGCTGTTGTTGATTTAAAGCCACTAGATGGATTTACCGTATATGTAGATTGTGATGTGATCCAAGCAGATGGTGGAACAAGGTGTGCCTCCATTACGGGAGGATATATTGCTCTTTGTAGAGCAGTTGATAAACTTTTAAAAGAAAAGAAGATTGCCGATAATCCTTTGAAGGGGTTAGTTGCTGCTATTAGTGTTGGTATTGTAGATGGAAAATGTATTCTTGATCTAGATTATAGTGAGGATGTGAGGGCAGATGTTGACATGAATATAGTGATGACTGAAAAAAGTCATTTTGTTGAACTTCAGGGGACTGCCGAAGGAGATCCTTTTCGGAAAAGTGATATGTCCCGTTTGATATCTCTTGCTCAAAAAGGGATAGGTGAACTTATCGACATGCAATCTGTATATTTTCCCAAAAAATGAAAATTCTTTTTTTTAGTAACAATCCACATAAAATCGTTGAAGTAAAAAAACTTTTATCTTCTATGAAAATTGATATTTTAACGTTGGATGAGATAGGAAGACAGATTGTAGTTGAAGAGACAGGTGCTAATTATTTAGAAAACGCTTTGCTAAAAGCAAAAAATGCAAGTCAGTTGACTGGAATGCCAGTTCTTGCAGATGATTCAGGCATAGAAGTGGATGCAATTCCTGATGAACTAGGAGTCTTTTCCGCAAGATTTGGTGGTCTAGGACTTTCTGATGAAGAGAAAAATACACTGCTTTTAAAAAAATTAGAAGGTATCCCAATTGAAAAGCGTACTGCTAGATTTGTAAGTTTAGTTGTTTTTTATAATTTGGACGGGAAATATTACTCCTTTAAAGGTTATCTTGAAGGGATTATCGCAGAAAATTCTAAAGGGCAACACGGATTCGGCTATGATCCAATTTTCTATCTTCCAAACTTAAAATGTACTGTTGCACATTTATCACAGAATGATAAAAATGACATTAGTCATAGATCAATAGCATTTAGAAAATTTAAAGATTGGTATTTAAATGTTTTTACGAAAGAATCATAAAATTATAAGATGTCTTATTCTTAGGTCTATAAGGAGGATTATTTAAATGTCTAAAATTAAAATGGTTGAATTGGATGATGCTAAAGGAGCTACTAAGGATTTATATGATGCAAGTACGGCAATGATTGGAAGGGTTCCTCATTCTGTTAGGGTTTTAGGTAATATCCCTATGGTTTCAAAATTTTTTCTTCTATTTAGTGCAGTTATGCAAAGAGAAGGTGCGGGGAGTTATCTTTCATCAAAAATCAAGGAAATAGTAATCATTAAAACCAGTCAGGTTAATGGATGTGATTATTGACTTGCGCATAATACGGCGCTTGGACAAGCGGCAGGGATTACAGAAGAACAGGTATCATCTATTGTAAGCGACGAATATATGGATTCTTCAATTTTGTCAGATAGAGAAAAGGCTGCAGTGTTATGGGCAGAACATGTAACAAAAAATACTGCCCGTTCTAGAGATGATGTTTTTGAAGTCGTTAAAAAGAGTTTTTCAGATAATGAAATTGTTGAACTAACACTTATGTGTGGAACATTTAATCTATGGAATCGATTTATGGATTCTCTTGGCATACAAGTAGAAGATCAGACTGAAGTGGATAAAATAAAAAAATCCGTTTATCTAAGTCCAGATAAAGTGAAAGCTTTTTTGGAAACGATGTTAGAAAATTGGCCTGCAGAATTTCCTGTTCCTGATTCTTCAGCTCCAAGAGAATAAAGTATAGATTTTTAAATAGGAGTCATAATTTGGAAATTTTGGAAGTCACGGAAGAACAGGCAGATGGAAGGATTCGGGAAATTTTTTCCGATGTACAAAGTGTTATCCGTTCAACACAAGTTGGTTCTTTATATAGGTCACTTGCAGTGCACGAAAATATTTTCGTGCAGTTTTGGGAAAAAGTTCGTAATAATTTAACTTCTCAATATTTTGAAAGATGTGCTCAAAATGTTCGTATGAGGATGATTCCTCCTATGCCTGAAGATGTTCCAGATTTTGAAGAAGAATTGTTAGATGAAGAATATGATGACGAAAAAATTCTCTCTATTTCGCGTATTTTGGATATGTATAATTATTTAGGCCCAAAAGATTTAATTTTTGCTATAGCCTTAAAGGCTTCATTAAACGGCATAGGTATAGGGGGAACTTCTCCTGGTTCAGAATATGACTTAGAAGTTATTCCTCTGGGGCCTCCTGTTGAGATGCCGCTTCCGGTTTTAATAGATCCTAAAAATCTTTCAGACGATTTTTTGAATGGGGTATTAGCTGAAAAAAATGAGAAAGTAATTCCAGACGTATGGAGAGCACTTTCAAATTTTCCAGAATTTTTGAAACTTATTTCTTCTTTTGTTTTGGAGCAAAAATCTCAAAAAGGATTTGAAATAACAGTTGATCTTTCAAAAGGCGCAGCTGCGGCTGCAGCCCAAGAATTTCCTTATGAATTTGTTCTTGAAACGCAGAAACTGAGTAAAGATGAAATTTTAGTACTTGATCAAAAATTGGATTGCTTTATACAAGTAATCCCTCAAACTAATGTGATGATACATCTGCTTCGTGCTAGCCTTCTGGGTGAGTCTAGAGTTAGAAGAGACCCATTCGATTAGATTGAGAATTTTTAAATTATAATTTTTTTATTAGTAAAAGGATGTATCCGGTTTTTATCTCTTATTATATGATCGCCGTTTTTTCACCACTTTTCTTTATAGCTGGGATTATTAAAGGTTCCATTGGTTTTGCTTTGCCTGTTGCTACTATTCCTTTTCTTTCGTTATTTATTAATCCAATACATGCGATTGCACTTATGTCCATTTCACTTTTTTCAACAAATATCATGAATGTTACAGTAGGATTGAAGGAATGGAGAAATCTTAAAGATATTATTCCGTTTCTAGTTATTGGATTTTGCAGTGTTCCAATTGGTGTTTGGATTTTGAAATGGATGGATCCAAACATTGTAAGATTGATTTTAGCTATTGCGATTACAATCTTTGTTTTTATAAGGGGTCTTTTTCCTTCCCCTAAGATTGAATCAGGGTTGATGAAAAAATGGGTTTTGGGTTCTATTTTTGGATTTTTAGGCGGTTTGTTAGGAGGAATGATAGGTATACCCGGACCTACAACACTAATTTATTTTTCCATGTTTAATTGGAAAAAAGATACATTTATTTTTCTTATTAATTCTTTTAATGCTTTAACATCAGGCTTGCTAGTTGCTAGTTTTTTTTCCCAAGGGATTTATACTGAAACTATTTTTTCCTATGCAATTTTAGTTCTTGTCCCTGTTTTTCTGGGATATTGGATTGGATTAAGATTACGTAAATATATTAATCAGAACCGATTCGAGTTTATTGTGAAGATAGTTTTAATTGGTATTGCTGCAGTCCTTTTCGTGAGAAGTGTTTCTGGATTAACATCTTAATTCTTTAAAAAAAATTGACAAGAACAGTATGTTATAATATAACATCTCTTTTCTTTTTCTATTTATAGGAGATTTTTGATTTGATTTTGAGATTTTTTACTTTTATTGCTTTATTTTTTTGTATTGTTTCTTTCAATTTATCCGATGTTTCGGCCAAAGAAAATCGGAAAAAAGTAGTAGTATCTTTTTCTATTTTAGAAGATATTGTTTCTGTGATTGGTGGAAAAAGAGTACATGTGACATCGCTTGTGAGAAGGAATATGGATTTGCATATGTTTCAACCAACTCCGCGTCAAGCGAAGATAGTTTCCTCAGCGGATCTTGTAATAATGAATGGCTTAGGTCTTGAAGGTTGGATGGAAAGATTAGTGAAGGCTTCGGGATATAAAGGGAAAACAATTGTTGCAACAGATAATATTCCAAAATTGAAATTTGAAGATGATCATGATGATCATAAGAAAGACGATCATGGACATAAGAAGGATCATGATGATCATAAGAAAGATGATCATGGACACAAGAAGGATCATGATGACCATAAGAAAGATGATCATGGACATAAGAAGGATCATGATGATCATAAGAAAGATGATCATGGACACAAGAAGGATCATGATGATCATAAGAAAGATGATCATGGACACAAGAAGGATCATGATGACCATAAGAAAGACGATCATGGACATAAGAAGGATCATGATGACCATAAGAAAGACGATCATGGACACAAGAAAGACCACGATGACCATCATGGACATGGGCATGGCGAATGGGATCCGCATGTTTGGTTAAGTGTGCCTAATATGAAGATTTATGTCACAAATGTTGCAGAAGCAATGTCTAGAATGGATCCTTCATCGAAAACGTATTATATGAAAAATTTAAAAAAATATATGTCAGATTTGGACAATTTGGATAAATTCATACGTCGTAGTGTAAATTCTATTCCTAAAAAAGATAGAGTAGTCATTACTAGTCATGAAGCTTTTGGCCATCTATCTAATGAGTATGGAATAGAAATGTTAGCTCCACAGGGGTTATCTACCGAAACTAGAGCAAGTGCATCAAAGATTGCCTCAATTGTACGGTTTATAAAAAAGCATTCAGTGAAAGCTGTATTCCCTGAAAACATTACCGATAATAGATTAATTGAACAAATTGCAAAGCAAACAAAGATAAAAATAGGTGCTAGTCTTTACTCTGATGCACTTTCAGAAAAAAATGGACCAGCAGGAACCTATTTAAATTATATGCGCTATAATGTAGGGACTATTGTAAAGGCTCTTAAGTAGAAATTTAAAATTAAAGGGAAAAGATGAGTAGATCACATGATTTTACACTTAGTAAAAATCAACAATTAGTTTTTAATTTGTTGAAAGAAGAAGGTGTTAAAATGTCTGCTTATCAAATTTTAGATAAACTAAGGGGGAGTAGTATTTCTGCTCCCCCAACAGTTTATCGCGCCTTAGATTTTCTGATATCTAAAGGCTTAGTTCATAAAATAGAAAGTCTTAATGCATTTATAGCCTGCGATCATACCCATGAGGGCGAGGATTCAGTTTTTTTTGAAATTTGTGATGATTGCGGTCAAACTAAAGAATATTCTGATAAAAAAATCTATTCTCAGATCCATAAACACACAGAAAGAAAAAATTTTAAGATTACAAAGACTACTGTAGAAATTCATGGTCGATGTGAAGATTGTATGGATAGTTAATTAGGAGTTTTTGTATGAAAAGACAAAAGATAAAAGCTAAATATACTTCTTACAGTTTTTTGTGTTCTGGGGCTTTCCTGAGAATTTTTGTCTCTGTCGTTCTTAGCTTGATTTTATGGGTCGGTGTTTTTTGGTCAATTCAATAGTTGAGGAAGCGTATGCCAAAGATAGTTTCATGTAAAAATTTAACATTGGGATATGATCGCCATCCTGCCGTTCACCATTTAAGTTTTGATTTCCAGTTTGGGTCATTAACTGCGATAGCTGGACCTAACGGTGGGGGTAAGTCTACTCTTTTAAAGGGAATAACAGGATCATTGCAACCCTTAGAAGGAAGTCTGGAATTTTCAAATTCTCAGTCAGTTGAAGTAGCATATTTACCGCAACTAAGTGATGTTGATCCGAGTTTTCCTGTAACTGTTATTGATTTCATATCTATGGGTCTTTGGAATGATATTGGTTCTTTTTCCGGTATTTCTAGTTCCATGGAAGATAGAATCTATGAGTCAATTTCTTCTCTTGGTCTTATTGGATATGAGGACAGACCTATTGGAACTTTATCTGGTGGTGAGATGCAGCGTGTTCTATTTGCACGTTTATTATTACAGGATGCCGATTTAGTTCTTCTGGATGAACCTTTTAATTCTATAGATAGGCAAACTACAGATTTCTTGTTACATCTAATTCTTGAATGGCATCGTGAGGGAAGAACAATAATTATTGCATTGCATGATCTTGAAGATATAAGGTCAAATTTTCCTGAGACTCTTATTCTAGGGAGAGAAATGATCGCTCATGGACGTACTGAAGAAGTACTGACGAAAGAAAATTTATCTCATGCCCATGAACTTTGCAAAGCATTCAATCAACATGCTGATATTTGTTCAAGAATTACGCCTAGTTTTTTCTAATGATATACGATCTCATTATAGAGCCATTTATTGAATTTTCTTTCATGAGACGTTCCCTTATGGGATGTTTCTCTATCGCGTTAGGTGCGTCTCCAGTTGGTGTTTTTTTAATGTTGCGAAGAATGAGTCTTACCGGGGATGCAATCGCTCATGCCATTTTACCTGGTGCTGCTATTGGATATCTTATTTCTGGTCTTTCTCTAACTGCAATGACTTTCGGAGGTCTTATTGCAGGAATGGTAGTTGTTCTTCTAACGGGATTAGTAACACGAAATACGATTCTTAGAGAAGATACAAGTCTTGCATCTTTTTATCTCATTTCACTTGCTTTGGGAGTCCTAATCGTCACCTTACGAGGGACGAATGTTAATCTAATGCACATTTTGTTTGGTACGATTCTTGCTCTAGATGACTCGACTCTTTTTCTGTTATCTTCGATTTCGACCATTACTTTGATTGTGTTAGCCTTGTTCTATAGACCTTTGATTTTGGAGTGTCTTGATTCTGCATTTCTGAAATCCGTAAGTCCTATGAGTGGAGTTGCGCATTATCTTTTTCTTAGTTTGACAGTTTTAAATTTAGTAGGTGGATTTCATGCTATGGGTACACTTTTGTCAGTAGGAATGATGATAATTCCTGCGGCGGCGGCTAGATTTTGGTCTCGTAATGTACAAGGACTTATTTTAACTTCCATTCTATTTTCTTTTTTGGGTGGTATTATGGGATTAATCTTATCCTACCATTTTGCTTTTCCTACCGGTCCCTCTATTATTCTGGTAATTGGTCTTATTTATATCAGTTCGATTTTGTTTGGTCGCTATGAATCTTTATTTGTTCAACTTTTTCCTAGAACACATCTTGAAGGATAATTTTTTAATTAATTGTTTTTTTAAATTGATATAGTTTTCCAAATGCAGTACGTTCCTTTCCCTGTAATGAAATAATTTGTAAAATATATTTATATTTATGTGCGCCCGTAGCTCAGTTGGATAGAGCGACGGACTTCTAATCCGTAGGTCGCAGGTTCGAATCCTGCCGGGCGTACCATGTTCTCTTAAGAATAATTGTTGTGTTTTTGTGTTTGTTAGAATTTCTACTTTTTAGTTTTTGATGTTAGCATTGCTTGTATCTATTTAAACTCTTCGTGGTGGGTGTAGCTCAGTTGGTTAGAGCGCCGGGTTGTGGTCCCGGAGGTCGGGGGTTCAAATCCCCTCACTCACCCCATTTATAAAACACTGATATGATTAATTTGTATGTGCGCCCGTAGCTCAATTGGATAGAGCGTCGGACTTCGGATCCGAAGGTTGTAGGTTCGACTCCTACCGGGCGTACCAGTAAAAACAAGGGTTCCAGGGGTTTTGGAATCCTTGTTCAAATAACTACCTTAAGATAGAGATATCCAATAAGTGCCAAAACAATAATACGTTCATAATACAGTTTTTTTTTAGATGTTTCAGATTCTTCTTCTAACTTCTGCACTCTTTCTTCTAAATCCATAGTTCCTCCAGAAAGTTTATAGATAGAATTACGATACCATATTTCTTTATTCATAATTGATTTTCAATTCATTTGTATAATAGTCAATTAAATCTTAGGATTGTTGAGTATCAATAGGAAAGAGGGTGAAAACCTCAGACTTCGGATCCGAAGGTTGTAGGTTCGACTCCTGCTGGGCGTGCTAGTAAACTTAAAATATGGTTTAATATTATCAATCTAATTCAATAATTTTGTTTTTTTTGATTCCTAATGAATTCTTTAGAATTGTATGGAGGATAGTCAATGAATTTTTTTAGATTTTCTTGTTTTCTTGTTTTAGCTTTTTTGATTTTTCTTATTAGTCCAATAAAATCCGATTCTGCGAATAAATTTCCATCGAAACCTATAAAAGTTATTGTTGCACTTGGGGCAGGAGGTTCTTCAGATTTAAATGCCAGAGCTATAGCTAGTGTGGCCTATACTTACTTAGGTCAACCAATGATAGTTCAGTTGATGCCTGGTGGAGGCGGAAAGATTGGAATGAACGCATTACTCAGATCTAAAAAAGATGGACATACGCTTATGCTTGCTTCTGTAAATCACTTAACAGTTGCACCTCATGTACGTAAGATGGGATATGATCCCTTGAAAGATTTTGAATTTATATTTCTGTTCACAAAAGCTGATTATATGATGGCAGCATTATCTTCACAGCCCTGGAAAGGGTTTGGTCAATTTGTTTCTTATGCAAAAAAGAATCCAGAAAAAATTTCCTATGGTTCATCTGGAATTTATGGAATGGGACATTTAATGATCCTGAAAATAATGGCCGATAAGGGAATTAAACTAAAACATGTTCCATTCAAAGGTGGTGGTCCTGCATATAGAGCTGGATTAGGAGGTCATATAGATACATTTGGAGCTCTTCCTGCTACAGGTGGAACTGTTGGGCGTTATAAAAGAGGACAAATTCAAATACTTGGAGTAGCCGCTAAAAAAAGAAATAAATTGTTTCCTAAAGTCCCAACTTTTCGAGAAAATAATGTAGATTTTGTAATAGCATCCAAGCGTATGATGATTGCTCCAAAAGGAGTTCCTAAAGAAAATATTAATTTTTTAGTTACTGCATTTAAAAAGTTAGTGAAAGACAAAACATATATAAAATTATTGAAAAAAATGGGAGAAAAACCTACACCTCTTTGGGGAGATTCTCTTGTGAAGAGTGTGGGAGAAGATTATTCTGCATACGGCAAAATCTTTGAGACCATTGGCGCAAAAAAATAACAATATTTCCTAAGCACTAATTTTGGATTTTCAAGAGAAAACCCTCCTTAAAAAAGGAGGGTTTTCTTTTTATATTTTGGGAGGAGGTGTACCCGCAAAGGTTTTTTTCTGAAGGATAGCTTCTTTTCCTCCAAGTCGAGCAATAAGTGCAGCTTGGTCAAATTTCGCTTTTTTATCAGTTTCTACAGGGTTTAGTATATCATTAAGAAGTGTATCGAATTTTTTTACTAATTCGCTATATTTCTTTTCGTTAGCTAAATTTTCTTCTTCTTCAGGGTCTAGTTCTAAATTAAATAACTCAGGAGAATATCCAAGATAAGAGATATATTTATATTTACCCATTCTAAGCATATAAACAGCACTTGGAGAGCCTGCTCCATGATATTCACTAAAAACTTTTCGTTCATTATCATCTGGTTCATTAGCAATCATTTGCAAAGAACGTCCGGGAAGTTTTTTCTCTTTTTCTAATAGTGGTTCTCCAACACATTCAAGAATTGTCGGATAGATATCGATCAAAGAAACTGGAGTTGAACAAGTTTTTCCTACTGGAATTTCAGGACCAGAAATTATCATCGGAATAGCGGCCGCTTCTTCATACATTGTCATTTTACCCCAAAGCCCGCGTTTCCCAAGGTTTTCGCCGTGATCGCTCATATAGATAATTTGGGTGTCCTGGGTTAATTGAGACTTATTTAGAGAGTTTAGTATTTTCCCGACATTTGCATCCATGAAAGAGCACATTCCGAAATAAGCAGCAATTCCCATTCTCCGCTTTTCCTCATTCATATAATCATCATAAGGCCAACCTTTTCGAATTTCGCGTATCCAAGGATGATGTTTAGGGTCATCCGCACTCATTGGTTTTGGTAGAGGTACGTCATGTAGTGGATACATTTCGTAGTACTCTGTTGGAGCTATAAGTGGATAATGAGGAGAAATGAAAGATATAAAGAGTACCCATGGAGTACTATTTGAAGACGAATCTACAGACTCAATCCATTCACATGCTTTTTCAGAAATTTCTGTATCATAACGAAGATAATCTGAATTACCAGGACCTAATTCTTTTGCTAGTCGCTCACAAGAGGTATTCGGAATGTTTTCAGAACGGAGTGCTCCATGTATTGATCCGACACCGTCAGTGACATGCATTGGAATAATTTGTTCATCAAAACCTGTTGGATCAGTTGTATTCCGGTAATGTAGTTTGCCAATAGAAACTACATTATGCCCGGTTTCTTGAAGGCGATGTCCCCAACTCGGAATTTTTCCATCATAAGGGTGTGCTCCATCCCAATATCCAATTTCGTGAACGTATTGACCTGTAGCTAGCGTGGCACGTGCAGGAACGCAGAGAGGACAATTAGTATAAGCATTCGTAAATCTTGTTCCGTTCGCTGAAAGTCGATCTAGATTAGGTGTTTTCACCATCGGATGTCCATAACAACCAAGAACATTTACGTTATGTTCATCGGCCATAATGAATACAAGATTTTTAGGTTTCATATAAAAATACTCCTATATATTTTTTTCAAATTATATATGGGTAGATTTCTAATTTGTATCTTTACAAAATGATTTAAGAGCATCCTTCGTAAAGGTAACGCCATGTCCCAGATTTCCAGGAACTTCTATATGTCCGTCATGCACTACAAAATCATGGGTCAGAGAATCAGCTGGCAGTAAATCTGCATATTCAACCATGCAACCTGCAGGTGTAGCACCTATCAAACAAACAGAAACTTCTTCCAAAAGATGACTACATAAATCTAAATTAAATGCCTCAGCAAGATGCGCAATTTTGCGAAATTCGGTGACCCCACCGCACCGCCCAACATCAGGTTGTAAGTATGCAGCCGCTTTCCGCTCACAAATTTCTCTAAATCCCCAGCGCATATATGAATTTTCTCCAGCTGCAACCGGTACGGCACTTTTTTTAGAAAATTCAGCTAAATCGTCAATGGAATCAGCAAGAACAGGTTCTTCAAACCATTTTACATCATAATTGGCAAGCATCGATGAAACTTCAATAGCATCTTTTATATTGTATTTTTGATTCGAATCTACTAGAAGGGTAATTTCGTTTCCTATTTCTTTCCGTAACAGCGCAATTCTTTCTTCGTCTCTCGGTGTTCCAATTTTAATTTTATATGCGGTTATACCTTTTTTCATAAAGTTCTGACATTCTTCTACTAGATCATTATCACTGAAGGTAAACCAACCACCACTTCCGTATACAGGGACTTTTTTTCTATATCCTCCTAAAATTGTATGTAGTGGCATAGAAACTGATTTTGAAAATGCATCCCAGCACGCTGTATCTAATGCAGAAATAGACATCACTCCTAACCCGCCTCTCATTCTAGCTTTATTTGGGCTCCACAGAGTGTTCCAAATTCTTTCTGGACTTGAAACATCCTCGCCTATTACTAGAGGTGCTAATTCATTTTGGATGTATGGCGCCATCGCTTTGCTTCCATTGCCACCCAAACCCATGGTATATCCAAAGCCAGAAATACCTTCTTCAGTTTTTAGTTCAACTATGAGGTAATCTAGAGATGATTTATTACCTCCGGCACTTCCAATTTCTCTTTTTAAAGGTACTTTCGCAGATTTAGCTGAAATAGAATGAATTTTTAATGTCATAAGAATACCTTTAATAGATATCAAAAAATGAAAAGTTGACGAAAAAGTATGATGTAAATAGAATGTAATTAATCAAATTATAACAATCATTAAAAATTCGGTCTACATAGTAGAGAGTGTTCGAGTTTAACTTTCATAAAGGAAATCATATGAGGAAAGATGTAACTTATTATAGTGATGAACTTAAAATCGCCGCACATCTATATACCCCTCCAGATTGGAAAGAAGGTTCTACTCCTCTTCCTGCTGTTATATGTCTCTCAGGTTATAGTGGCAGAAAAAACATTGCGACAATCGATATGCCACAAAGATTATGCCGTGAAGGATTTATAACACTTGCTCCTGATTATAGAGGTTATGGAGATAGTGAGGGAGTTAGAGGAAGACATCGACCTTTAGAGCAAGCACAGGATACACATGATGCGGTGACTTTTTTAGAAACTCTAGAGGAAGTGGATTCTGAACGAATTGGTGTTTACGGATCGAGTTTTGGAGGAGCAAATGCTGTTTGGGCTGCTGCTTTTGACCAAAGGATAAAGGTGGTTGTTTCGGCAGTTGGTGTCCATGATGGAGAAAGATGGCTGAAATCATTACGAAGCCCATATGACTGGTTTAAATTTCAAGATTATGTTCGAGAACAATCACGAAAACGTGTTGTTTCCGGTGAAAAGATAATGATTAATAGAGATGATATTTATCCGCAAGATCCTGAACTTGGTAAACCAAAAATGAATAAAGAAGAACATGGATCAGAAGAAGTAAAAGAACTGGATCTTCAAAGTGTGGAAGCCTGTTTTAGATATAAAGCCGATTGGGTAGTCGATAGGATTTCTCCAAGACCTGCACTTTTTATTTGTGCGGAACTAGACACGATGTCTCCTCCGGAAGAGACAATAGCAACTTATGAAAAATGTTTAGATCCTAAGAAGTTAGTTTTTTTGCCAAAGGCAAGACATAATCATATATATGAATTTTCTAATTCTGAACATTTTCAAACTGCTGCTGAAGAGACAACTGAATGGTTTCGAAAATATTTATAAGTTAGTTTTTAGTTAACCAACCATAGGGTTAGAAGACCGATTACTATAATTGAAATTATAGTGTAAGGAGCTACTTTTCGGAAAACTTCACCCTCGTTACCTCCAAGCCCAGCTGTAGAACATCCTACTAAAACTTTTGCTGGAGCGATCATGCTTCCCAATGAACCACCAGCACTCTGTGATGCCCCAATAATAACTTCACTTTTTGCAATTAATGTTGCAGCTTTAACTTGGAATGAACCAAAGAGTATATTTGAATTGGTATTACTACCAGTTATAAAACATCCTAAAAGTCCTACCATTGGTGCAAAGAAAGGATAAAAATTGCCAGACACAGCCGTTGCTCCTTCAGCTAGAACCTGTAACATTCCTCCTGTCATCATTACAGAAGCCATTGCAACCATGGTTATAATGCCAATCGTTGTTGGATATGCAGATTTATACGTACGTTTAAAGACATTTGAATTTTCTGGCCATCTACCAGAAAATTTATAAATAGACCAACCGACAACTGTTGTAAGGATAAGCATTCCACCTGCATGAGTTAGAATTTTTAGTTTCCAGGGTTTAGCTTCAGTGACAATTCCATATGCGGTGGTCATCTTCGGAAATTCAATCTGAAATGCAACCTTACCTAAAAAATCATGAATAAAAGGAACAAATTCAACTGAAGCGACTACAAGAATCAGAATATAGTAAGGAGAAAAAGCCAAATGAAATCCCATTTCCTTTTTTTCTTCTAGTTGGGAGCTTTGAATTTTTGTCTTTGAAGAGGAGGTATCGTTTTTTCTGTAAAATTTTGTTATCCAAAAACCCATTCCAAGACAAAACATTCCTGCACCGAATGTTGCGACGACAGTTAAGTCGATCCAAGCCAAAAGAAAATGAACTAAGGAAGTTGAGATTCCAAGACCAAGTACGATTCCAGGATACTTTTTTATTGAGTACCAGCCGTCGTGCATATGAGCGACTGAAAGAGCAGCGATTATTCCTGCAATAGATAGAAGAAATCCTATATAAACGGATAGTTCGTGAGGTGGCAGGTCTGTTACCGAGAGGAGAGCTTGATAACTACTTGCAATATCTCCAAGACTGACAGACCAAGCATGGCCAACTAAAGCTGCCGCAACAGCTTGAACTGGAGAAAATCCTATTCCGACTAAAAGGGGAGCAACAACTGCAACAGGCACACCAAATCCTGCTACTCCTTGCAAAAATGTTGAAAATCCAAAACCCAAGATCATAAGTTGTAGTACTTTATTTGAGGTCATTTTTGAAACACTATTACCGATATTTTTAATACCTCCTGCTTCATCAGCAACGTGATAGAGTAAAAGTGCGGGTATAATAATGTATAGAACTTTTACACTAAGAAGAACTCCCCTGAATAGAGATACAAGTAGGACTTCAAAATTTACACCAAACTGAAAAAAAGCAATTAAAATAGAACAAAGAAGCCCTGCAGGACCAGCCTTTTTCCCTCCCCACCCTAAACCAAGCATAAGAAATGTAATAACCACTATAGGGGAAAGTGAAAGAGACCAGTTATAAAAATTTGTTTGTAGTGAGAGGTCTACAGGATTCAAACTAAAACTCCAGATAAAAAGCAAATATTTTGCGTTATGTTACCGAAGTAACGAGAATACCTCCAGCAACAATTAAAACTGCAGCAAAAAAAGTTTTAAAAGTAACTTTTTCTTGTTTTTTTAAGAAAATGATACTAAGAATCACAACCCATAGAGGGGTTATTCTACTTAATGGTAATACTATAGTCAGATCTCCTAAAGAAAATGCACTCCAAAGAAATCCCGAAGCAGCAAGATTAAAAAGAGCTGCTGTCGTAAAAAATTTAACGCTTCTTTTATCTATAATTATTTTCCCCCCATCCTCCATGAATCTTTTATAAAAAAACATGGTGGCGAGACCGACCCAAAAAGAGATACCTATACCAATAAAAGGTACTTTTCCATACGAAAAAGCAATTTTGACAAAGACTGGAGAGAGGCCATAACTAATTGAAGAAATCAGTGGATATATACATCCACTGTCTAACCATCCTTTGAAACCAGGAGTGTCTTCTTTCTCAGGAAGTGAAAGTAAAAATACTCCCACAATGATTAGAGTAGTTCCAGCTAAAACAATATTTTGGGGTTGCTCGCCTAAAATAAATATAGCAAGTAATACGGCCCAAATAGGTGAAGCGGAGTGAATAGGTGTAGCTCTGCTAACTCCGATTCTCTGTATTCCAATGAAATGAGTTATAGTTCCAAGTCCTGCTCCAAAGAATCCACTGAGCATGAACCATAAAATTTGATTAATAGAAACTAGAGAAAAAGAACCTAGGTACCATGCAATTATAAATCCACCAGTACCGACTATAACATCGATAAAAAGGATTGCTGCAGTAGAACTTCCACTTTCCATTCCTTTTCTAAGCAGAATCAATGTCCCCGTGTAACTGAACGAAGAAGCTATCGCAAAAATTACACTCAAACTAAGATTAAAATCAGAATTACCCATTTATATTAAAATTCCTAATTTTATGATTTTTACCTTGAAAGGAGATAAGAAATCCATAGAATCAATAAAAACAAATAGTTGTGAAAATTTTCAGAGCAAATTTCAAATTGTTTAATTTAATATAATTGCGATTTTATCTTAAAATTGGTATAAATGGGTAGCAAACCACATCAGATTGTTGTAAACAATTATCTCCTTTCTTCAGTTTGAAGAAGGATTTTGGTATTTATCGTTTTTTTAGCTTGAGGTTTTTTTGGTTAGGTCTATAGATTCTTATAAAGCTGTTTCTTTTTCCAAAGATTCTGATTTGCCGAACAAAGTTTGTGCAGAGAAATTGTCGGAGACTTACAAAACTGACGTTAGAGTTCCTACTCAAAATGGAGGAGAGGCTTTCAAAGTCTTTACGAATCGTCAGATAGATAAGATTCCTCAGATTCAGTCTTTGTCAGATGATGTTCGTTTTGCAATGAAGGTCGTATCTTCGATTCTTCCGTTTAGAGTGAACGAATATGTGATTAATAATCTGATTGATTGGAGTAAAGTACCAGACGATCCTATTTTTCAGCTTACTTTCCCTCAAGTTGGAATGCTTTCGTCCGAACATTTTGATGAGATTGCGTCGCTGTTATCAAAAGAATCATCTGTTTCTATTCTAAATGAGGCTATTAAAAAAGTTCGTAGTGATTTAAACCCACACCCAGCAGGACAAATGGAACTAAATGTTCCAACTCTGGATGGAGAAACTTTGCAGGGTATGCAACATAAGTACAAGGAAACAGTTTTATTTTTTCCAAGTCAAGGTCAAACGTGTCATTCCTATTGTACATTTTGTTTTCGATGGGCACAGTTTGTTGGTGACAAAGAGCTAAAGTTCGCATCTCATGAAGCTAAAAATTTACATGAATATTTGTCTCAGAATACCAGTGTTACCGATTTATTAATGACTGGTGGTGACCCAATGGTTATGAAAACTAAGACTCTTGCCGAATATCTTGAGCCTTTAAGCGAGGATCCACGTTTAGAACATGTTCAAACCATTAGAATAGGAACAAAGTCTTTGACTTTCTGGCCGCAACGTTTTGTTAGTGACAAGGATTCTGATGACTTGATTCGCCTTTTAGAACGTTTAGTAAAATCAGGAAAACATGTGGCTCTTATGGCTCACTACAATCACTGGCGTGAAATGGAAACAGAAATCGCGCGAAAAGCTATAAAACGAGTACAGGAAACTGGAACAATTATTCGAAGTCAAGGACCTGTGTTAGCTCATATAAACGATCATGAAGATATTTGGGCACAAACTTGGACAACTCAGGTAAAGCTTGGAATTATTCCTTACTACATGTTTGTTGAAAGAGATACTGGTGCTCGATGCTATTTTGAAATTCCTCTTGTAAAGGCCTACGATATATATAGAAAAGCTTTGAAGCAGGTTTCTGGATTAGGAAGAACTGTTCGTGGACCAAGTATGAGTAGTGAACCAGGAAAGATCGAAGTTCAGGGTGTTTCTAACATAAATGGTGAAAAAGTTTTTGTATTGAGATTTATTCAGGGAAGAAATCCTGATTGGGTCCAAAGACCTTTCTTCGCGAAATATGATGAAAATGCGAAGTGGCTAAATGATTTAACTCCTGCCTTTGGCGAACAAAAATTCTTCTTTGAAGATGAGTTCAATGCTTTGAAAAAATCGATAAGTCTGAAAACTGTTTAATTTCAACTTTTATATCTAAGAATCTGGGCAGCTAGCTCAACCAGGCAGAGCAACGGACTCTTAATCCGTAGGTTGTGGGTTCGATTCCCACGCTGCCCACCAATCGAAAGATATAAAAATTATTTGTCTTGATCTTTGATTTTATTTAGGGCTTCGTAAAATCCAGCGGCTAATATACTTGTTGGAATAGCTACTATGCCTATACTTGCAATTGTAATAACTGTGGTTAGTATTTTTCCTATTACAGTTGTTGGCATAACATCTCCAGCCCCTATAGTAGTTAGTGTTGCTGCAGCCCACCATAAAGATCTAGGAATGCTCCCGAATTCATTAGGTTGAATTGAACCTTCCATAATATATAAGATCACGGCAGAAATAAAAATTATACCAAAAGTGATAGTGATTGAAAAAAATAATTCGTGTGATTTATTTTTTATAACTAAACCGATCAGGACTAATCCTTGGAAGTGTTTATTAGCTCTTAATAATGTAAACAGTCTAAATACTCTGAAAACTCTTAAGAGAAAAGATTCACTAATAGCAGGAAATATTAAGAAGGGTGCAAAAGCGATCAAATCTATTAATGCGTAAAAAGAAAATATATATTTTATTCGTCCTTTAAATCCTGAATAATTTTTGTTTAGTCCAACTGCATATAGTCTTGCAATATATTCGACAAAAAATATTGTAGCAAAAACATAATTTATTTTTAGAAATAAATCTTCGTTTCCATGTAAAATTGTAGGTTCAGTTTCTAAAATAATAGAAAATACGCTTGCAAAAATTAAAATATAAATAGTTTTACTTAATTTTGTTAATTTGCTGCTGGGAGCAATAGAAAGTGCTTCGTATAAAAATTCTTTCATTTTTTTGATTCCAAAGAAAGAAGTGACGACTCTCGCTGAGTTGAAAGTCGTCACTTTTAAGTTAAGTTAACTTTTTTTCACTTTGCTTTCTTTATTCGGAATAATCGGAAGTAATAGGTAACCTGATTGCTTCGGACCAGTATAAAGGGTTGTCCTACCATTGAAAACTTCATCAGACCGGTCAATAGGATGGTCATGAAGAAATGGTCCACATCCACGAGATAGAACATAATCTCCTACAGCGCGACCTGGTCGATCAAAATCTTGTCCAGAAATATTTAGAGCAATTCGAAATCCCTTTGGCAAAAGAATAGATTGAGGCCAAATTTCTATATCAAGTTCGTAAATTTGTTCTGGACTTAAGGGTTGTTTGTCATCATGTGTATGATAAGGACGCCAGAGTGTAGATTTCTTTTGATCGAGTTTGCGGTGTGAGGCGCGCAGACAACCCTGTGCAAGAGGTGTTTTAGGATCGACGGTTCCTTGAAAGTAGACTTCTTTCCCTTTTGGAGAGAAAGCCTGCATAGTAACAAAAAGGTCCGCATCTTTTGTGGTTGAAGAGATAAAAAGCTTGGCAGCTAATGGTCCAGTTATTTCTGTTTCTTCTTTTAAAGGCGGAGATAAAATGGTTATTCCACGTGTTTTTGCACGGAATGTTTTTGACCGATTTGATTTAGGAGCAGTCCATTCAAGTTTTCCTTTTCCTCCAACGTTTAAAAATAATTTCATCCATTTTGTGTTTTTAAGTGGCCAACTACTTTCTTTTCGTAACGACACTTCTTGGGTAAATGGTTTTCGCAGATTAATCCATACTTTTGGTTCTTTTTTCCAGCCATTCTTTTTTCCCATAAGGTAATAATCAAAAAAACGTTTTTGTAATTGCATACCATACTCTAGATAAAACCATTCTTCGTGTCGTCCTGGATGACATTCTAGCCATTTTTCTTTTGAAGCCGCTTGTGTAAAGGCCTCAAAATTACCACGAGGATGAAGACCAAAACCAGCCCAACTTGCAGCGCTTAGAAATGGTACGGTAACTTTAGACCAATCTGGTGAACGTGATTCGTACCAATCATCATCCATCTCCCGTACAAGAAAATTTTCTAGTGTATCTGCCCTGTTTTCTTTTAACTTTTCTTTAGAAAGATTTGCAGGACCAGTTGCCCTTGTTTTCATCCAATGATCTCTAGGTCCTTTTGGATTTCCGTGTTGAACTGCTTCTACTTGTCTTGGGTACCAAATCTCCATAAATTTATTAGATAAGATCCCTCCGTGACGTGCCCAATCCCTGTAGTGATCTGCAGCTCCTTCCCAAGGAATCATTGCGGTCAAATGTTTTGGTTGGAGTGCGGCAACTTGCCATTGATTAATTGCATAATAGCTGACGCCATTGAGACCTACTTTTCCATTCGACCATCTTTGCCGCCCAGCCCATTCGATTGCGTTTGCGTAATCTTTTGTTTCTCGAGGAGAGAAAATATCGAGATATCCAGGGGAACGACCTGCTCCTCTTGAGTCAAATCTCACACATGCGTAACCCCAGGGGACCCAAATTTCAGGGTCTACGGTTTCCCAAGTTAACCAACGATGTTTTGAACCATCTAAAATATTCGGATGCATTTTAACTAATGAATCCCATAGTGGTTTATAATGTTCTTGATATTTCACACCCTTACCGTAGGGTCCACCAGCCATCACAATAGGAACCTTTTTCTTAGTATCTGGCCTAAAAACATCACAACGCAGAACTAATCCATCGTCCATTTTAATTTGTAAGTCTCGTTCAATTATCATCGAACTCCTCCTCTTTTATTTTTTCGGAAAACTCTAAGCTAAGATCTAAATTTTATTTAATAACTAAAGATTATATTTGATTTTTAAATAATTTAATAATTTTTTTCAGCTCTTTTTATGGAAGATAGTATTCTTAGATTTTCTCTATATTTAGATACCGTTCTTCTAGAGATAGAAATACCCGTTTCCATAAGTAATATCGATATTTTTTGATCACTTAGAGGTTTTTTCTTATCCTCATTACTAATCAATTCACGTATCATCTTTTGAATATAATGAGTTGAGATTTCTTCCCCACTTATATTTTGGATTGAATTATGGAAAAAAAATCGAAGAGAGAGTATCTCTTTTGAGGGTGTTTCGATAAATTTTCCGTTAATTGTTCTGCTGATTGTAGAAATGTGCAGTCCTGTTTCATTCGATATATCTTCTAATTTCAAAGGATTTATTTTTTTGATTCCGTCTTCAAAAAAATCAATTTGATTATGAGCAATTATACTACCTACCTTTAGAAGTGTTTCCTTCCAATTTTTTACATTTCCAATGAAATCTTTAGCCTGTCGTATCTTTTCTTTGATATGTTGTTGATCTTTTGTATTTAACTTTTTTAAATTTTTTGATATTTTAAGGTATTCTTCACTGCAGATAAGAGGTTTTATTCCATCGAATTTAAATTTTTCTTCATTTAATTTAACAATTATTATTTCGTTTTCTATAGTAACCAATATATCTGGAATTTTTAACTCCTCCTCGTAATCTATAAATTCTTCTCCAGGATTTATCTTTAGATTTCTGATTAATTCAGCAGATTTTTGTATTTCTTCTTCTGATGTTCGAAAATCTTTAGAAATAGATTTTAGAGATCGTCTTTTTAATTTTTCTAAGTTGTTTCTTATAAGTTTTTTGGCAATTTGAATTGTTTTTATAGAATAAATATTATCTTTCAGATTTTGGATTTGAATATTTAAACATTCAGTTATGTTTCTTGCGGCAATACCAGAAGGTTCCAATTTTTGTAAAACTTTTATTGCATCCTCTATGATCTGCGAAGATATTTTTTTTTCTTCAGCTATTTCTTTTATATTAAAATCTGATGGGAAATAACCATTTTCATTTATGTTGTGGATTAGCTCTATTAGTAGAGTTTTTTGTTTATTAGAAACTTGTAACTCATCGACTTGTTTCTCTAGAAATTCATAAAGATTAATCTTCTTTGAAATAATTTTTTCACGGTAATTTTCTTCATATTCTTTTTTATGAATTTCAGCTTCATATGGCAAGTTTTCAAACTCTTCATTTTTTATGCTGTCCTCTTCTAAGGCGGGATTATTTTCTAATTCGTTTTCTATCATTTCTCCAAGTTCACTACTCGTTGATGATAAAATATTTATTCTCTGAATCATTCTAGGAGTGATAGAAAGTTTTTGTTCAATTTGTTGTTCAATATCAAAATTGTTTGACATAATCGCACCTTGAACTCGTGTTATTTTATATAATACAGTTATAAATTATATCTTATTTATAATTACCTAATAAATTTTTGTAAATTGGAGAAAATTTAAAATGAAAATAAGCTTTCAAGTAGCAAGTAGTGAGGTTGATACACCTCTCCTTCCAGCAATACAAGGTAATTTTGAAGAAAATTTAGATGTGCTTTCAAGACTTGGTTATGACGGAGTAGAGGTTTCTATGCGTAAACCGGATGAACTAGATTTTGGTTTGATTCAAAAACAAGTAGAAAGTCGTGGAATGGAAATAGCTGGCGTTCATACTGCTGGAATTAGTTACCAAGATAAAGTATGGCTCTGTCATCCTGATCCAAATATAAGGAAAGTAGCTATGAAACGTCTGAAAGGATGTTTAGATGCTGCATCTTTTTACGGTGTTGAAGTAATAGTCGGGTCTTTTAGAGGAAAATTAAGTGTGGGGGAAGAACGTGAACAATCCTTGAAGTGGATGCATGATGCTTTCAAGGAGTCTTCCGATTATGCTGCAAGTAAAGGAACTCGAGTTTTATTTGAGCCCCAACACAGGTTTAGTGTCAATTTTGGTTTTACTGCTCAGGATGGAATGAAATTTATTAAAGAAATCAATAGTCCAGGTATTGGGATTATGCTCGATACTTTTCATATGAATATGGAAGATACATCATTTTCTGAAAGTTTTTTTGATTCTAAAGATCATCTTGGTATTATCCATGTTGCTGATAATAATAGGTTATATCCTGGGAATGGACATATCCCTTGGAGTGATTTAATAAGTTCTTTGCAGTCAATTAATTATAAAGGGTATCTATCTTTGCAAATAAAGATGGTTCCCGATTTTGAAACAGCCGCAAAACTTGGTATTGATTATTTGAGAAGTGTGATGTAGTTGATATACATTACTATTTTTTGTAACTGTTAAACTTTAATTTGAAAGGATAGCTTAATAAATGTTGAAAAGAATTTTATTTTATTTCACTTTTGTAATTATTACTTTAGCAATGAGCGTATCTCTTTTTGCTGCGGAAATAATTTTGAATATCACAGGTATGACTTGACCCGCTTCATGACCTGTAAGGGTTAGAAGAGTTCTGGAAGAACTCGACGGAGTGAAAAAAGCACGTGTGTCTTTTAAGCTGAAAGAAGCAACAGTAGAGTTTGATGAAAAGAAAGTAACTGCAAGAAAAATGATAGATGCACTCATTTCAGAAGGTTACGGGGGTTCATTAAAAAAGTAATAAGTAGAATTTAATATTCATTTTTTGTACATATTTTTTTTGAAATTGTTTCAGAATTGATTAGTAAGCTATATGTGAATGCTCTTTTTGAAAGAGAAAATTAATTTTACTAATACAATTTAAACGTTAGGTCGTATGTTTTGGAAATTTTTAATAAAAATTCTTTTAGATTTATAAATATCTTAATCCTATCTTTTATTTGTACCTTTGTTTTTACAAATTCTTCATCTTCAGAAACGAAAACCGATGGTCTTCCAAAATACAAAGCTGCTATTTTAATTGAAGCTGAAACAGGTAAAGTTCTTAAAGAATATAAATCTAAAGAACAGATGTTACCCGCATCTATTGTTAAAATGATGCTACTTCTTTTAGCTTATGAAGCAGAAAAGAAAGGAACTTTCTCATTTGATGAAAAAGTTCATGTAAGTCTTGATGCGAGTCGGATAGGTGGAAGTCAGGTTTATTTGAAAGAAGGGGAAGTTTTTACACTTAGGGAATTAATTAAGACAGTTGCCATAGCTTCTGCAAACGACTCTGCTTATGCAATAGCTGAACATATTGCAGGTGATGAAAAAGAAATGGTTAAATTAATGAATGAGAGAGCAAAGTCCTTGGGAATGCATAATACAAAGTTCTACAGTGTTCATGGACTTCCTCCAAAAAGTTCTTCAAGAGGAGAAGATTATACAACTGCTTTTGATACTGCTATTTTAGCCCGTGAATTAGTGAAATTTCCTGAACTTATTGATTTTTCTAAGAGAATAATAGATTCATTCAGAGACAGAAAATTTGTTCTTTACAACACAAATCGTAAATTACTAAAAATATTTAAGGGATTAGATGGTTTGAAAACCGGATACTATTCTAAATCTGGATATAACTTATGCGCTACTGCTCAAAGAGGTTCAATGAGATTAATTTCAGTAGTTTTTGGTGCTCCTGATAAAAAAACAAGAGACAGAGAGACAAAGAAACTATTACTTGGGGGTTTTAGGGTATTTAAAAAACATGATTTGTATAAAAAACATCAACCAGTTGGAGAAACGATCACTGTTTCTTGGGGAAGAAAAAATAAAGTCAAAGCTATTACTTCAGAAGCAATTTCTCTTGTTATTAAAAGGGTTAGATTGAAAGACTTTAAAGCTGAGGTGGTTTTGCCTAAATCTTTGAAAGCACCCTTGAAAAAAGGGCAGAAAGTAGGAACGGTTAATGTAATGATCAATGGTAATTCTATTGCTTCAACTCCTTTGATTATCCCCGAAAATATACCTGCAATGGGTTGGATGGAATGGTTAATGTCAAAATAATTATTACTCCGAAGAGGTTCTTCTACTTCTAGGAAAATTTTTTATTTGACTAACTTTCATTGTTGTGTTAAATCCTCCTTATTATTTTATCTAAAAAACTTTTTAGACGTTTAGGGCGCATTGCGTTCTTTATTTTATTGATTCTCATTATAGGAGAATAAAAATATGACTTTTGAATCAAAAAATAATGAAACAATTGTTTTACATGCAGGCCATAGGAGTGATCCTACAACTAATGCTGTTGCTGTTCCTATTTATCAGACTACTTCATTTCAATTCGATAACACGGAACATGCTTCAAATCTGTTTGCACTAAAAGAGCTTGGAAATATTTATACACGTATCATGAATCCTACCAATGATGTTCTTGAAAAACGTTTAGCAGCACTTGAAGGTGGTGTTGCGGCACTTGCTGTTTCATCTGGTCAATCTGCTTCTATGATAGCTGTACAAAATATTGCTCAATCAGGAGATAATATTGTTAGTTCTACTGATTTGTACGGTGGAACATGGAATCTTTTTGCAAATCAACTGGAACAGATGGGAATTGAAGTACGTTTTGTTGATCCTGAGCATCCAGAGAATTTCAGAAATGCAATTGACGAGAAAACGAGAGCTTTTTATGCAGAAACTTTACCAAATCCAAAATTAAGAGTTTTTCCAATTAAGGAAGTAGCAGATATTGGTAGGGAAGTGGGGATTCCTCTTATTATGGATAATACTGCTGCTCATGGTATATGTAAGCCTTTTGAACATGGGGCAGCGATTATCGCATCTTCCTGTACAAAGTATATAGGGGGACATGGAAATTCTATTGGTGGTATTGTAATTGATAGTGGTAATTTTGATTGGAAGGCTCATCCAGAAAGACAACCTTACTTAAATCAACCAGATCCAAGTTATCATGGTGCTGTTTGGACCGAAGCAACTGAACCTCTTGGTCCTGTAGCCTATATAATTAAGGCAAGAGTGACCCTTTTGAGAGATTCAGGACAGGCTACAAGTCCTTTCAATGCATTCTTGTTTCTTCAAGGACTGGAGACTTTACCACTAAGAATTGAAAGACATTGCAGTAATGCACTCGAAGTTGCAAATTTCTTAAAAGATCATGAAAAAGTTTCTGGAGTGATTTATCCGGGACTAATGGATGGAGAGTTTAAGAGAAGAGCAGACACTTATTTAAATGGTTCATATGGTGGTTTGGTTGGTTTTGAAGTAGAAGGAGGGCTTGAAGCTGGTCAAAAGTTTATTAACTCTCTGAATATGTTTTATCATGTTGCTAATATAGGTGATTCTAGAAGTCTTGCAATACACCCTGCGAGTACCACTCATTCTCAGTTATCTGAAGATGAGCAAGTAGCTACTGGAGTTACGCAAGGTTACGTAAGACTTTCCATTGGAATTGAACATATTGATGACATTAAAGCAGACTTGTCACAGGCACTTGATTCTATTTAGGAATTTTTAAAAGAATTTATATAGCCTCTTTACCTACTGAAAAGTAAAGGGGCTATATTTTTAAGTAGTTGGAACTTCTGTCATAACTTCGTTTGCGAATCTTTCTAGAATCTCCATTTTTTGTTCGTGAGTTGCACCTATACCGTACATACCCATTAGAATATCTGTAAGACCGAATTCTTCTTGTAGCCGTTTGATCTCAAGTATATTATCTTCGATATTACCAACAACTCCACCTCCATCGAGAAGGTCACTTACGGAAAATGTATAACTCCAATTTCTTTGAAGATGTATTGATTCATCATCAGGAAAATCTACTTTATTGATATCTGCTCTATAAGTAAGATACTTTGACATGCTTTCTTCAAAATTCTCAATATATTTATCTTTGTCTAGATCTTCACAAACAATACATCTATGTAGTAAGGCGTAGTCAATGTTAGATGTATTTCCTCCACTTCTTTTAACAGCGTCAACGTAAAGGGCCATTTTTTCTCTGAATACTTCAGGTCCTTTAAATCCTGCAGAGGCCATCACTTTAAATCCGTTTTCTCCTGCCCAGACATAAGTTTCAGGACTAGTGCCAGCAATCCAAATTGGCGGGCGAGGTTTTTGTACAGGATGAGGATATATCTCGGTTTCATTACACTTAAAAAATTCACCGTCATAAGTTAATTTTTCACCTTCTAACAATCTTCCAACAATCTCGACTCCCTCCTGTAACCTTCTTCTACTCTCGGATGGTTTTGCATTGAAAGATTTAAATTCTTTGGGTTGTGAACCACGACCTATTCCTAGATCCACTCTTCCATTACTTAGAACATCTACCATCGCAGCTTGTTCAGCAAGTCTAATCGGATTATGAAAGGACATTATAGAAATACCTGTTCCTAAACGGATATTTTTTGTTTTTTGTGCAACTGCTGCACACCAAAGTAGCGGATCTGGCATTACTCCTGCTTTTGAAAAATGATGTTCCGCAAACCAGACACCATGAAATCCTAACTCATCAGCTAGTTGACATTGTTGCATTAATTCATCAAAAGCTTGTTTTTCAGATTTTCCATCAGTTGTTTCGTGAACATAAAAAATTGAAAACTTCATTCTATTTCTCCAATTCTATATCGATTCAAAAATTATCAGTTAACATGCGACATATTATTATTTTAAGTGGTAGACTTCAACCCTACTCTCTTTGCAAATTTATTAATCATCCAATAAATAAGTGGAGAATATTTTGGTTTTAGATTTGGCTTTTTATTATGCAATTTTATCAGCATTTATCTTTTCTATGGCAGATTTTGCAGGCCGTTTTGGTATTCATAAGACGAATGCATTTGTTGGAACAACAATGACTAGGGGAGTAGCTTCTGTAATTCTATTTTCCGTAATTCTTATTACAGGAGTCGAGTTTCCTCCACTAGGGGTTCATTATCTTTGGGTAATGATAGCCGGTATTTGTTTGCCGGGTCTTTTTTCTCTTTTATTGTTAACCTCTATTTTGAAAATAGGGGTTTCTAGGGCAGCTCCTATAAAAGGATCTTCTCCTCTATTTGCTTCCTTTCTTGCAATTCTTTTTCTGGGGGAAGAACCTACATGGTATCATCTTCTAGGGGTGGTTTTTGTAGTTTTTGGAGTGATCCTCATTTCTCTCTCTCCGACGGAGGGCCAGTGGAAAAGGAAAGATATTATTTGGCCTATTTCTGCGGCTTTGGTTTCAGGAATTGGTTCGGTTACTTGGAGACATGCGATGAGTTTTTTTAAAGAACCTATAACTGCAACGTTTGTAGGTACATTTTCTGCATTTGTTCTTGTTGTTACTTTTACTTCGATTTTTAAGAGAAAATCTTTAATCCCCGGTATTAAAGCAGCCTGGAAACCATTTTTTTTGATGGGATTCTTTGCGGCAGTAGGTGTTCTCCTATATGTTTCTGCTTTACAGCAAGGAAATGTGTATAGAATTTCTTCTTTAGTACAGACTTCTCCTCTTATAACCGTTTTTTTCTCTTTTATTTTTCTTAGAAAAATTGAAAATATTTCATGGCGTGTTCCTGTTGGAGCTGTAATTACTTTGACTGGTGTAGCACTAGTAAATTCAAATTTTCAATAAATCTGGAATAAGTTTTTTTAATCAGAATTAAATTTTTCTTGAAACCTCAAGTTATTATTCTCGTCAAAGTATTTGACCTCGGCCTTAGCCATACCTTTCTCTTTAAAAATATCAATCAATAAGTAATTATAACTATCACACATGAAAAAAAATCCTTTAGATTCATAATATTTTTTTCTACTACAATTTTTTTTTGCGGCAATCGGTCCAACGGTATATTCTCTAGTTTTTAGACCTCTTTTTGGGAATGCAATTGCTTTATGAAGATCTGCACTAAGCATGACAATTCCATTGATATTATATTTTTTAATATATTTTTTAATTTCATTCCTTTCAGTAACAAAGTCAGACCATTTATCTTTCTTTTTGTGGGTGTTAAATGCAACGGAGGTGATTATAAATTTAAAAGGAGCTTGTGATTCTAATAGCTTTTTTTTTAACCAATTCTTTTGTTCTATCCCAAGTATTGTTGCTTTTGGGTTTTTTCCATTTCTGTCTGTTTTTTTACTTCGGAATTGTCTTGTATCAAGAATAAAAAAATCAGCTAATGAAGACCATGAAAAAGAGTAATAAAGAATTTTTTTTTCTTTTGTCTTAACTGGCCAGTATTCCCTGAATGCTTGTCTGCCAATCACAATCTGTTTGCCCCACGAACTATTGAAGTTATTTTCAACTTCATGGTCATCCCAAATAGCATAAACAGGAATATCTTTTAAGAATTTTTGAAGTGATTCGTCGTCGCGATTTTCTTTGTATTTATAACGATAATGCCAAAGGACCGGAAAAAATTCCTTTAAAGGAGAATCAGCACATATGGTGTCACCTAAATAGATAAAGAAATCCGGATTTTTACTTTTCATTTTATTAAATAAATCAAAAGGTTGATATTTTGCACATGTGTCGCCACTGACAACAAACCTAAAAGGAGTATCATTTTCAGGCGGGGTACGAAAACTACCGATAGAACTATAAATAGGTTTTTTGTTTCTTATTACACCTCTATAAAAATACTCAGAATCTGGAATAAGTTTTTGTAAATTATGAATTGAAGTGAAATCTTTTTTTGGAGAGGATTGTATAATTTTTGTAAATGTTGATTTTATGAAGTTTTTGTTTTTTGAATATTCTACATTCAGGCTAACTTTTTTATTCGTTCGAAGCCATATTTTAGCTGTAGTTGTTGTAATTTGAGAGGAAACGGGCCCAAAGGAAAAACCAGTTTCAGAATTAAAATTTGCTGTTGTATGACAGCCTTCTATTAAACTAAATAATAAAAGTATAATTAAGATGAAGTTTATTTTAATGGGATAGAAACTGTTTCTCCTGTTCTAGAAGATTTTTGTATAGCTAGAGTAATTTCAAGAGTTCTTCTTGCTTCTCTAGTTGTAGCTATATGGCATCGTCCATTAGTGACAATATGATCTACCCAGGCACGTGTTTCGTCATTTAAAGGCCCCCAAAATTCACCCAGTGCCCAATCACCTGGAGCGGTAGTACTAAGAAAAGTTGTATTTACATTATGATCCGGAATATATAGATGTGGGATACCTTGTTCCGTATGAATGAGTTCTTCCTTTTGATCACCATCAAGCATCAAAGCTCCTTCTGTCCCAAATATTTCGATTCTGACTCCTGAACCTTGACTTGGGTATTTAGATGGTAATGCATAACAAATACCTAGATTTACAATTGCCCCATCTTCAAAAGTAATAATTGCCCATGTAATATCATCTACTGATTGATGACCAGCTTCTTTGTAAACTACGCTATTTCCTCTTGCTACCACTTCCACTGGTTTTTGATCGCTCATAAACCAACATATCATATCAACCCAGTACGTTAGTACATCAATAACTGGTGTTGCGTCTGGAGACCTTTTTAGTATTTCAAGTCCCTGACTTCTATTATTGCACGCTCTTCCATTTGCACCGATGATACGCCCAAGTCTTCCTTTTCTAATTTGTTCCTTAGCCACAAAATATCGACGTTTAAATCTTTGTGCATAACCTACAAGAACCTCTATATTTTCGTTTTCAGATTTTTCTATGATTTTATCAGCATCTTCTAAGGTTAGTGCTATTGGTTTTTCTAATAAAACGGGTTTCTTTTTAGAAATCGATTGTAAGACTGGCTCAAGGTGTTGATGTTCGCTAGTTGAGACAATTACGGCATCGACTTTTGGATGAGAAATAATCTCCAAATTGTCATCTGACACAAAATCTGCGTTTATTGCATTCCCAAGTTTTTCTGCTTGCGAAAGATTCAGATCAGAAACTGCAATAAAATCGACGGAAGGATGATTTCTGATTAACTTAGAGCGAAGTGTTCCGATTCTACCAGAACCTACAACTGCGATGCCTAGATTATTTTTTTTCATAATTTACTGTCTTTCAAGTTTAACCGAACCACATTCCACCATTTATATCTAGAGTTGCTCCTGTAATATAACTTGCACCCGGAGTTGCTAAGTACCAGATGCCATCGGCAATTTCTTCTGTTGTTCCTTCTCTTCCTATTGGAATCGTTTTTCGTATATCTTCGATCCGATCTTTATGTAACTCAGCCACTCTTGGGCTCCAAACTGTTCCCGGAGTAACTACATTAGCTGTAATTCCGAAGGGAGCTAATTCAACAGCAAGTCTTCTTGTAAAACCTATTATTGCTGATTTGGCAGTTGCGTAGTCTATAGAGGTAAAAGCGATACCGGTACGACCAGCTAAAGATGAAACATTTATTATACGTCCATAATTATTTTCTTTCATATATGGAACTATTGCTTTTGTAGTCATATAAGTTGCAGTGAGATTCCAATCCAACATTTTTTTCCATTCTGTCTCATCAATTTCTTCTACATTATTTGTAGTGTGAAACCCTCCTGCACAATTAACAAGAATATCTATTTTGTTCCACTTATTAAAAGTTTTTTTAGCCGAATTTTCTACATCATCATTAGAAGTACATTCTCCGTGAATAAAGAGAACGTCCATTCCTAAATTTTTCATTTCTTTCTCTTTTTTTTCTCCTTCAACTTCATCTCTATCCATAAAAGCTACTTTTGCACCTTCGTTAGAAAAGCGCTCAACACAAGAAAAACCAATTCCTGCGGCACCTGCTGCAACAAAAACAACCTGATCTTTGACGGTTGATTTATTTTCTGTCGACATTTTTATCCTTTTTTAAACAGTTTTATAGATAGAAAATAAGAATCAATTATCATACATCTCTTTATTTATAACAGTGGAAGGTTTGTTCCCCTTTAAAAAATCATCTACACAGGTTACTGCGTGATTAATTGTATTTCGAACTGCATCTATTCCACGTCCTCCCATGTGTGGAGTTAAAACTGCATTTTCCATAGTAAAGATTGGGTGAGAATAATCAGGTGGTTCCTCTGGATATACATCTATACCCGCACCTTGAATAACTTTATTTTGCAATGCTTCTGTGACTTCGTCTAGATTGAAAACGGGTCCTCTTGAAGTGTTAAAAACGAAAGCTTCTGGTTTCATTTTTTCTAAAAGTTGTTTGTTCACAATATGCTTTGTATCTGGAGTAAGAGGAACATGACATGTAACAAAATCCGATTTTTCTGCTAACTCATCAAGAGAAACGAATTTTACTCCTATTTGTTCCGCAACCTCTTGATCTTGCACGATATCGTATGCAATGACATTCATCTCAAATGCTTTGGCTCTTTTCGCTACAAGTTTCCCAATATTTCCAAACCCTATTATTCCTAGCGTTTGGTCCTTTAATGGAACAAGAGCAGGTTGGATTTCTCTCCATGCTCCTTTTCGTATATTTTCATTCATCCAGTGTATTCTTCTTGTACAGTTAATTAACAAACCAAAAAAATGTTCTGAAACAGAAGAAGAATTTTGTCCTTCTGCATTTGTGACGACAATATTATTTTTTGTCGCAGATGTGATGTCTATATTGTTAACACCGACTCCAGCACGTGCAATGATTTTCAAATCTGGAGTATTCTCCATCACTTTGTTTGTGTAGGGTTCAGCTCCTGCAATTACTGCAGTTACATTTTTGATTTTTTCAACAAGTTCATCTTCCGAAAGATACGCTGGACAATCATCAATAATTACTTCATGTCCTTGATCTTCGAGAGAGATAAAAAATTGTTGCTGATCTTCAAAATTCAAGATAAAAGGTGTTCCTACCCATATTCTTTCGTTAGACATTTTCGTTAGTCTCCTTGTTGAAACTTTTATTTAAGTTCGAGAAGTTCAATTACGACTCCTTCAGGGCCTTGAATATAGGCAAAAGTAAGTTCTTCTACATCACCTTCTGCTAAAACGATACCACCACGTTCTCTTATATCGTTAAGAGCAGCTTCTAGATTTTCTTCGACTCTAAATGCAAAATGGTCTATGCCATACCTAGGCCATTCTAACGGTGTTTCTGCCGGATTTTCGTTATCTCTTCTACCTCTAAGAATTAAGTCTGCACCTTGTATGTCCAGTGTTATTTGAGGAGCTCCTCCTCTATCTATCCTACTTGTTTCCACTGCACCTAAAACAGTTTTATAAAAATTTACCGCTCCTTCAACATCTTTATGAACGCAGTGGATATGATCGTGTGAAAGTTTCATTATTTCTCCTGTTTAATTTGGTGTAATTTTGACAAGCAGATTACTTGATTGTTTGTTATCTCTCAAATGATATTACGGAAGATTCTGAAGAGTTAGGAAAATTTTATTGAACTTGTATCACAAATTCTACACCGGGAGTTTCCATATTGTTTCTTGCAGAAATACTCCATCCATGAAAATCTATTATTGATTTTACAAGGAAAAGACCAAATCCTTGATGTATACCTTCTGCCTCATTGTCATTTTCTCTTTGGGAAAATCCTAGTTCGAAGATATTGATTAAATCTTTTTGTTCGATCAAATGTCCTTGATTTCTAATAATAATTTCTGTTTTGGAATTTTGAGTTTCTATAAAACAGACAATTTCAGTGCCTTTTTTTCTGAAATCACTGGCATTTTCAAGAATAGCAGAGAAGACACGTTCTAGTGCATCAGGAATACATTCTGCGAATACAGTCTTTGATTTTCTTTCAAATCTTATATTGGAATCGGAAGTTTGAAAATATTTGATAAATTCTTCCATAAACGCACATAGGTCTATTTTTTTTCTTTGTCCTGCATTCAGTGCTGAGATAACATTACTCGCATTTGTGAAATCGTGCAGAGTTTTTTCCGATAACTCTAATGTTTTTATTAATGATTGTTGGGTATCTTCTTTATTAGATTTAGAACTGAAGTTTGCGATTTTAAGGTGTAGTTTCGTAAAATGTTGTCCAAGCTCATGTCTTAGAAAATCCGACATTTTCACATAAAATGTATTCCGCTTTCTGATTTTTAAAAAGCTTAATTTCAGTATTTTTGCTAAAACTCCGATTTCGTCATTTTTATCACTTTTCATTTTTTCTACGGATGGAAAAATTTCCCCATCGCTAGAAATATATTTATTTATTTCTTTTTGCAAACTGTTATACCGAAATCCTATGTACAAAAGTAAAAATAAAAAAAGTATGGTAGTGACTCCAATTACTATAGTTCCAATAGCTGCTATTTTGTAGAATCCATTAAAACTTTCTTCCAAGACCCTTTGCTGCCAAATATAAACAGTTTTTCCGAAAAGAGATGAGCAATATGTCGGCTTACTCAGAGTTTGCTTTGGTAAGATTTGCTTTATGTCAGTACACATTGGAGACAGGGTGTTTTGACTACCTACAAGTAGTTCTCCAAAGGATACAAGGTAAGATTGTTTTTTTTGTTTGTTTTGAGCGTAGGGATAATCTTCATTTTTTTTGAAAATAATTTTTTTATTTGTATCCCTGAAAATTATGCCATTTGGTGTTTCTTTTATTCTATTCATTATTTCTTTTAATACTCCGGTTAAAAAAAACGAAATATTTTTTTTAGTTGAAATTTTGCAGAGTGCAGTAAGAGGTTGATCTTGGTGATGTAAAGAGAATCGAATTTTATGTAATCCTTGAATGATGTTTTTTCCTTTTAAGGCAAGAATAAATGTTCCGTATGCATAATCATCACCTCCACCATTTTTTTTCCAGGATGATTCACTATCTTGTATCATCCATTCGTTTTTTTGTCTTAGGAGAAAGGCTCCTTCTGTTTCACTTTTGTCATCGTTAGAATCTGTTTTTATGAAAATTACTTTGAGTGGAGTTGAATTCTTGTTTTTATACAATAAATCAATTTTCATATAATCTTCTTCTTTTATGTCATATCCTTCGAAATTTCCGGAAAAAAATAACAAATCCCTAATAATAGAAACACTGAAATGTAATTTGTCTTTCACAGTTGTTGGGAGTGCGTAACCACTTTTTTCCTCTGCTTTACATTCTATAGTGCCTTTACTTATCTTTTTGATTTTTCCCACACTGACAGGAATCGAATTTGGATATTTTTTTTGAGGGCTAAATTCGTTAAATTTAGCGAATCTTAAGACAGAATTTTCTTTCAGTATGTCCTCTAGATCTTTTTTATCAGCTTTAAATTTTTTTTCCTTCTCACTTTCTGATTTAAATATTAAATCCTGAACATAATTATATCCTAAAATAAGAAACAAGAATTGTATTGGAAGAATTATGCACAATGCTTTAAAGGTGATACTGGAAGTGCGGAAGCCAAATTTTTTCATAGTTTTTTCCTAGAGAATTGGCTTTACTTGGCTATGTGTTTTTGACCCACTTATATCCTTCGCGGTAGACAGGCTGTATACGGTCAAAACTCGGATCGATAGATTTAAACTTATTTCTTATATTTTTAATCTGTGCATGCAAGGCACTAGAGTTTTCTGATTCATATAGATTATCTAAGAGAATTCCTGTTTGTACTACCATTCCTGGATTTTTTAAAAGGTCACCTAAAATTAAACTTTCTGTCATTGTAGGTACGAATGTTTTGCCTTTCCATTCGACTTCGCTTTCTGAACGTCTAAAGAACAGATCTCCATATTCAATATCTTCTTGCTCATAATTGTCAGTTTTGAATCCATTTACAAACTTAAGGGCTGCATGTATCGATGTTCTCACTAACTCTGGATTGTAAGGTTTGACTATATAGTTCCAGCATCCCATCTTTTCGCCAGCAATCATAGCCAACTCACTCTCAAGTGCTGTAATGAATATGATGGGTATAATTTCAGATTGTAAGCGTAGTTCTTTTGCAAACCTAAAACCGTCTTTGTTTTGTTGATTGTTTGAATCCAGCATTATATCGACAATCGCAAGATCAAAATCGATTTTTTTACTTATTTCATTCTTTGCACTATTGAAGTTGTTGCACTCTATAACCTCAAAATCCCAATTTCCCAAATAGGTTACGAATAAGTCTAATTGTTCTTTGTCGTCTTCTAAAACAAGGATTTTTGGCATTTAATATCTCCTAAAGTACAACATACAGTATTTGATTACTTTAAAAAAGTTCGGGCAGACAGTAGGTTTGCCTGCCCCATCATCCAGAAAAAAAGGAGTAAAACTGAATCGTTGAATTTTCATCATACTTTTAAATTTTATTATTTTTTGGTATCCATATTTTGCCCAAATCTACTTTTTCAATTTTTTTGATCATTTCAATAATTTTTCTTTTTGCACTTTGAGACATTTTTTTATTTTTTCGAAGATAATCGGTAAATTTCATATTTATAGAGTCCTTATGATTTGTTTGGGCCCCAGAGTTGAGCAATAAGAATATTATTTTATGGGTTTTATTGTGATTCGCTGCGTACATTATGGGAGTAAGATTGTACAACCTCGAAGTAATTGAGCATTCTGGCCATTTTCCAATTTGTGTTGTTTTTTGATTTATATTGAATCCATGGTCTATAAGTAATTTGGTAGTTTTTTCATTTTCAAACTGAATAGAATAATGTAGTGCGGATTTATTGAAATGATTTGAAATCTTTGCATTTTCCTGATTTTTTAGAATTAATTTTGTGAATTTAGGTGAATGAATTGCATAGAAGATAGGAGTTTCTTCTTTATATTTTGGTTTTTCTTTGAGTGCTCCCTCTTTAATTAACCATTCGATTATTTCTATAGGTTGATTACTAATGAGTGCAATTTTAAGAGTTGATCTTTTATTAAAAATACTTTCATCAAATAGAGAATCAGCTTTTTTTATCCATTCTTTTGAATCAATTATTTGAGAACTTATTGATTCATAAATAGGATCTTTTAATAATTTTTTCACCGGGGCAAACATTCCTAAATATTGGATATTTGATTTTTTCGGGTAGGAGTTGGTATTGGTGGATAATATTTTATTGAGTAAATTTATTGAATGGAAGGATGCTTCTTGCCCCGGCATTTTATGTTTTAGAGAGAAATGATTTTTTATTTCTACGAATGATTTCAAATATGCTTTTACTATCTCTTCGTATCGAACTCGATTCCATTGGTATTCATAAGACCAGAGTTGCATATAATCACCCATAATCTTATTTTTCATAGAATTGCTAGCTAGAATATTTTTTGTACTTTCCTTCGAAATTATTTTAAAAATACTTTTACTTTTATTACTTATAGTCATCATTTTAGGTGTGGTCAGAAAAGCATTTAGTTCTGGGTCTATTTCAACTTTGTATAATTCCTGCTTAGAACAATATTTTTTGTCAGTTTTTCCTGAAATAGTATTTATGAGAGAGATATATTTCCTGAATTCCTGAAATGGAAGCTTGTTTCCTTGCTGCTGTTCATTTTTTTTTGATTGTTTGATTATGTTTACAACTTTTACAGATTCTTTTTTTGCAACTTTTTTTCTTTTTTCAATTTCTATTGATACTTTTTGTTTGTTAGTTTCCCAATCAATTCCTAAGTATGGAAAAGCAGTTAAGAATAGAAACATAGCAAGTGC
>Ga0310344_10000237_pt1 | contig 45271 bp, 40 predicted proteins | sample HC15DNA20200_MG_FD_203801 | JGI IMG/M metagenome (GOLD analysis project Ga0310344, IMG submission 203801) | Marine microbial communities from station ALOHA, North Pacific Subtropical Gyre - HC15-DNA-20-200_MG | ecosystem: Environmental > Aquatic > Marine > Oceanic | place: Pacific Ocean: North...
CTTATACACTAGTAAAAAATGTCTCTTTTCAAGCTTCTGATCTCAAAATTACCTGGTATGAAGACGGAATTCTAAATGCATCGGCCAATTGCATAGATAGACATTTGGAAAAACGGGGAAATCAGGTCGCAATAATTTGGGAAGGTGACGACCCTGGCCAAGATGAAAAGATCACTTATCTTGAGCTGTACGATAGGGTTTGTAGATTCGCTAATGGACTAAAAGAAGTGGGTGTGAAAAAAGGAGACAGGGTAACAATTTACCTTCCAATGATACCAGAAATAGCAATATCAATGTTGGCCTGCGCCAGGATTGGAGCCATACATTCAGTTGTATTTGGGGGGTTTTCACCAGAATCTATTGCTGGACGCATAGAGGATTGTGAATCTACTTTTATTATTACGTCTGATGAGGGTTTTCGTGGTGGACGAAAAATTCCCCTGAAACATAACGTCGACCAAGCAATTGAAAAACTAGACCCAAAAACAATAAATAAGGTAATAGTTGTTAACCGCTCCGGAGCAGATATTGACTGGATAGATGATCGAGACATTTGGTACCACGATCTAGTGGCCGATCAATCACCCGAATGCTTGCCTGAACCCATGAGTGCCGAAGATCCATTATTCATTTTGTATACCTCTGGCTCAACTGGAAAACCTAAGGGAGTGCTTCATACAACAGGTGGTTATATGGTCTACGCCTCAATGACCCATCAATACGTTTTTGATTATCATGATGAAGATATTTATTGGTGTACTGCTGACTGCGGCTGGATAACCGGCCATAGCTATATTGTTTATGGGCCACTTGCAAATGGTGCAACTACATTAATTTTCGAAGGGCTGCCAAATTATCCAGATGCATCACGTCATTGGCAAGTATGTGATAAACATCAAGTAAATATTTATTATACAGCCCCAACAGCAATCAGGGCTCTTATGCGTGAAGGGAACCTACCGGTTGAAAAAACTTCTCGTAGGTCTATTAGATTACTAGGGACTGTAGGTGAGCCAATAAACCCTGAAGCGTGGCAGTGGTACCATGAAATCGTAGGAGAAAGTCGATGCCCCATCGTTGACACCTGGTGGCAAACTGAAACGGGCGGGATACTGCTCTCACCCCTTCCAGGGGCGACAATGCTAAAACCAGGCAGCGCCACCCGTCCCTTCTTCGGTGTGAATCCGGTCATAGTTGACAATGACGGTAATATTCTTCAAGGCGCCTGTGAAGGCACCCTATGTATCGACGGAGGATGGCCAGGACAAATGAGAACTGTCTATGGAGATCATCAACGCTTTATAGATACATATTTTAAAACCTTTGATGGTCTTTTCTTTACTGGTGACGGATGTCGACGTGATGAAGATGGTTACTATTGGATCACTGGTCGTGTAGATGATGTGATTAACGTCTCCGGCCATAGATTAGGAACAGCAGAGGTTGAAAGCGCTTTGGTTGAACATGATGCTGTCGCAGAATCAGCAGTTGTTGGTTTTCCACATGATTTAAAAGGGCAGGGAATTTACGCTTATGTGACTTTAAAATTAGAAAGCCAACCCTCAGATGAGCTACGAAACGAACTTATTCAATTTGTCAGAAAAGAAATAGGGCCTATAGCTACACCAGACCTACTGCAATGGGCACCTAGTCTCCCTAAAACTCGTTCAGGAAAAATTATGAGGAGAATCTTACGAAAAATTGCTGCTAATGAGCATGATCAACTAGGCGACACCTCAACCCTTGCAGATCCGAGTGTTGTTAACGATCTGGTGGATAATCGACAAAACCGATAAAATTCAATTTTAGAGTAAAATTTTTAAAAATCGATGCAACGCCCATTTCGTTCCCAATCTCCATAGCGTGTTGGTTCAGGCCCCTTTGGCCCTCCTAGCTCTTTTTTGCTAACAGCCTGATTGACCTTTTTGGCCTTATGGGGAACTGATACATAGCGCAACTTCTCACTTACTCTTTTTTTGGTAAGAGGTTCTAGCCCGATCTTTTCGACTTGCTGATGATTTTTAGTTTTTTTCTTCATGTCCCTATATATATGCTCTAAAAATTCAAAAAAAAGGTCTCGTAGTTCATTGTAAAGCCAACAAGCTCTTTGAACACATCAAGGGTTTGAAGAACAGGAACTATCTCTCAAACTACTATATGTTCTAATGCTTTAGAAAAATATCCCCAAATATTGTTGTAATTACCTTATATTGTGCTATTGCTCAATGCTAACACATGATCTAGTGTAAGAGAGCTTTTATAGATTTTGTTTTTGGTCGTTTTTAAATAAAAGGTGAATGATATGGCTTGGACAGACGATCGTGTAGCGGTACTTCGTGAGCTTTGGACAAAAGGGCTTAGTGCAAGCCAAATCGCAGTCCAGCTTGGCGGAGTAAGCAGGAATGCGGTTATTGGGAAAGCTCACAGGCTAGGGCTTGAGAGCAGGCCGTCACCAATCCGAGGTGGAGGAAATTCACGCAGTCGCCGTAATAGAGCAATAAGCCGGGCACTTGAGGCACGCGCACTTAGAGGAACTATGGCTGATGAGGTAATTGACGGAGAGCCGTTAGTGCCAGAAAACGGCAGGGACGGCAAAGCCAGCGTTCTGGCACCACCATCACGCCCTATAAGTGATGTAAAGGAATGTTTGTGGCCTATCGGTGACCCAAGTGATCCTGATTTTAGTTTCTGCGGAGATGATACTGCACCAGGAAGACCATATTGCCCTGATCATTGTGCAATCGCATATATACGAAAAGATAGAACAGCAGCCTAAAACAACAATTATCTGAATAATATATTATCAGCGATACAATCAGGCGCTCCATGAAGCCAAACAGTTTTGAAAACAACTTAGGACTAATGTCCCGAGCAGTTTCGCTTGAGATATTGGCCTCTGTTCTCGGGAAAAAAATTCCTCTTGATTTAGCTATTATAAACTCAAAACAAATTACAAAACTATCTACAAGAGACAGATCCTTTTCACGTCTTTTGGTATCAACAGTACTAAGGCGGCTTGGGCAAATAGATGCAGCAATTGATGAAAGACTTACAAAAAAATTATCAAAAAATAAGAGCCTTGTAAGAAACTCTTTGCGACTAGGGGTAGCTCAATTAGTTTTCCTAGAAACTGCTCCACACGCAGCTATAAATAGTAGTGTTCAATTAGTTAAAAACAATGGGCTAAGTGGAATGGCAGGATTGGTTAATGCTGTTTTGCATAAAATTAATATTGATGGCTCCTGGGCATTACAAAAAAACCCTGAGGCTGAACAACTTAATACACCAGATTGGTTACAAAAAAGCTGGGAAAAAGCTTATGGCACTATTATTGCTAAAGCGATTATGTCTTCGCACCTTGATGAACCTCCTTTGGATTTTACTATTTCAGAGCACAAAACAGCCAACGAATGGGCAAAACGCCTAAATGGGATATTATTAAATACCGGCTCTGTTAGAAGATATTCGGGAGGCCTAGTCAAAGAACTGGATGGTTATAAAGAGGGTGCCTGGTGGGTCCAAGATACGGCAGCATCAATACCCGCTAAACTTTTCGGCGACCTTAAAGGTCAAACGGTTATTGATTTATGTGCGGCACCTGGAGGTAAAACTGCTCAGCTTGCTGCAGCCGGAGCAGAAGTAATTGCTGTTGACATATCTTCAGATAGATTGGGAGTTTTGAAAAGAAACCTGAATAGACTCAACCTTAATGCAACAATAATTAATTCAGATGTTTTAGATTTGGGAACTAATCGACTGTATGATTGTATATTGCTAGATGCACCATGCACAGCAACGGGAACAATTCGGAGACATCCAGACATTACCTGGTTAAAAAAAAGCAAAGATATGAAGTCTACAATGAATACTCAATCAAATTTGATTAGAGCAGCAATTTCCATGCTTACCCCAGGAGGAAGGTTAATTTACTCGGTATGTTCCCTTCAACCGGAAGAGGGGGCAACTCAGATAGAAAAAATAATTAATGAGTTTAAAGGAATCGTACGTCTGCCCATAACTAAAGATGAAATAGAGGGCATAAAAAATCAAGATCCTGATATTCTAAATGCTAAAGGAGACATTCAAACTCTACCCTGCCATTATAATGAAATTGGAGGAGTAGATGGTTTTTTTATTGCAAGACTTGTAAAGCTTTAATTATCAAACTTTTTAAATACTGCCTCAATGCTCTTGCGACGCAGAGCTTAAATCGGGTACCAAAGATTTATGGCCAACTTGCCGAAAATTAATATCGCACCCTCTATTCTTTCTGCTGACTTTGCAAAGCTCGGTCAAGAGATCCATGACATAGAAGCAGCGGGAGCAGATTGGATTCATATTGATGTGATGGACGGACATTTTGTCCCAAATCTTACAATTGGCCCTGCTATAGTAAAAGCTATAAGGCCGCACACCAAATTGCCGTTCGATGTACACTTGATGATTGAACCTGCTGACCCTTACCTTGAAGCATTCGCACACGCAGGCGCTGACATAATCTCGATTCATCCCGAAGCAGTCAGCAATCTAGGTAATAGCCTTATTAAAGTTAGAAATTTGGGTAAAAAAGCTGGTGTTGTATTAAACCCAGCAACACCAACTTCATCTTTAGAGAATATAATGGATTCTGTTGATTTAATTTTGGTTATGACTGTTAACCCTGGCTTTGGAGGACAAAAGTTTATAGATAGCCAAATAGAAAAAATACAAATAGTACGTCAAAAAATTGATCAGCATATTGAGAGAGGCGGGACCAAAATAGATCTTTCAGTTGATGGAGGAATAAACGTTAACACCGCAAAACTAGCTGTTAATGCTGGAGCTAATATTCTAGTAGCAGGTACAGCAGCATTTATCGACGGCCCTAGTAAGTATGCTAGAAATTTAGCAGACTTACGTAATTCAACGATGGCTGAAATATGAGCTTAAATCAGATCCATGACTGGCATTATAACGCTAGTAAATTAATTTATGCCCTCCCTGGTTATAGATATAGCCTAATTACACGTTCGCCACGAGATCTCGTTTTAGTGCCTCCAGATTCTTGGCCAGGAAACGCCGAAAGAGGAGTAAGTATTTTAAATAAGGAATTTAGTTTTTTCGGTGAAACGGTTCGAGGTGATTTGCCCACTTGGCGTCCTGGAAACATGAGTGAAAAATGGCTTGCTGAACTTCATGGTTTCGACTGGATCAGAGATTTACGAGCTCTCGGAGGTGATAAAGCTAGACAGCAAGCAAGAAACTTAGTTAATGATTGGCTTAAGAGACAATCAAATTGGCATGAGGTTGCCTGGAGACCAGATGTGATAGGAAACAGAGTTTTCTGTTGGTTGGGGCAACATGATTTTTTCTGTGACTCGGCAGATGATGAATACAGAAAAAAATACTTTTCAAGCTTAGTTCGCCAATCAAAACATCTCAGTCGAACATTACCGAGGGGAACCAGTGGCAGTGGTCTAATCCTCGCCACAAAAGGACTAATAACTGCAGGGCTATCGTTGCCAGGACATAGCTCATGGGTTTCACAGGGATTAAGAGCGTTAGACCGTGCTTGTTCCCAACAAATATTAGCTGATGGTGGCCATGTATCAAGAAACCCTTTAGTGCAAACTCAAGTACTGAGACATCTTGTTGACATAAGAACGGCTTTGCTAGCAACCCAAAATGAAATCCCCACATTTTTGATGGCGTCGATAGACAGAGCCGCGCCTTTTCTTAGAATGCTTCGTCATAACGATGGAAGTTTAGCTCTATTCAATGGGGGTTCAGAAAGTCCCGGATGGTTGATCGATCATTTACTGGCCCAAGCCAATTCGAAAGGGCGTGCTCTGAACTCGGCTCCTCACTCTGGTTATGAACGTTTCGTCGCCAATCGTGCCGTTTTAATAATGGACACTTCATCTCCTCAACGAGGAAAAAATAGTTTAAATCCACATGCTAGCACCTTGGCTATAGAGTTCTCTGTTGGAAAAGAAAGAATAATAGTGAACTGTGGAGCCCGCCTAGGGGCGAGTGATTCATGGTCTCAGGTCGAGAGGTCAACAGCAGCACATTCAACAATGGTTGTAGATGATACAAACTCTTCAGAAATTTTTTCAAATAAAAGAGTTGGTCGCAGACCAGACAACGTAAAAGTTGATCGTAAAGAAAATAATGGAAGTCTGTGGATTAATGCTAGCCATGACGGATATAGACCGATCTTCGGCCTAATACATAACAGACGAATATATATAAATTCTGGTGGTGATGACATTCGTGGAGAAGACCTTATTTTAAAGGAATCAATTGGTAAGAGAACGCCCCGCGGATACTCTTTGAGGTTTCACCTGCATCCCAGCGTTCAAGTTTCATTACTGCAAAATGGAAACGCTGCATTACTGCGTCTCCCCAGTGGTCTTGGATGGCGTTTCGTTGCAGAAGGCGGCACCATGTCACTTGCAGAAAGTATTTATTTAGGTGGTCTAGATGAAGTTCGTAGAAGCGAACAAATAGTTTTATCTGGTTTATTTGAGCCCGTTGATCCTAGTGGAGTAACTGCTAAGGTTAAATGGGCTCTAAAAAAAGTACCAAAAAGGTCTTAGGAAAAACAATTGACAAATAGTGCTATGGTTACTCGAAAAGATACAAATAATTATAGCTTGAATGACTAAATGACAGTTTTATACATCATCATAACTGCTGTTTTTGTGACTGGGATCACTTGGTTATTAGTAGGCTATAGTTTTAAACTATCATTACGCTATAAACTTCTTGATCACCCGAATGGACGCAGTTCACATACACAAACAACCTCTTTAGGTGCAGGTATAGGTGTTGTGGCAACCGTTCTCCCAGCTTGGCTTTTTATGTATTTTTTGTTGCCGCCTCAAAATAAGTCCTTCGAAGTTATCCGTTGGCTAATAATTATTTGTGCAATTATATTGACAGTAGTTTCGTTTTTAGATGATTTACGTGACCTTTCTCCAATTAGTCGCCTTTTACTGCAGTCTGGAGCAGTTATAGCTTGCATAGAATTCCTGCCAGGCCCCGTCTTTCAAGGATTAATAGGTGCTATTCCAGACACAATTTTAAGCGTCGTTATTTGGATTTGGTTTATAAATCTTTTTAACTTTATGGATGGAATCGATGGTATTGCAGGTATTCAGACTTTATCTATTGGTCTTGGTATATACATAATTGGTGCTATTAATATGCCTTTCGACGCCAGCCATGGGCAAGCACTAGTCCTAGCTGCTGCTGCCATAGGATTCTTGGCATGGAACTGGCACCCAGCCCGTATATTCTTGGGCGATGTTGGCAGCATTCCAATGGGTTTTCTAGTCGGTTGGCTTCTGCTTAATCTGGCTTCAAACGGGTTTTGGCAGGCAGCATTGATACTACCATTTTACTATTTAGTTGATTCCACTTTGACTCTGATAAAACGTATTATGAAGGGAATGGTAGTTTGGCAACCCCATAAAGAGCATTTCTATCAGGTAGCTGTCAGTCGTGGTCGTTCGCACTCACAAGTCTCTAGCGCAGTCGGTATTGCAAACGTAGCTCTAGTTTGTCTTGCCTTGTTTTCCACAATGCCTTCCACTTCATTCCTTTTGAAGTGGATTCTCATTGGAATTGCTGCCATTGTCGTAGGAGCTTTATTAGCTTGGATGGTAATTGGCGGTCAGAAAGAAACAACATAAGCCGCTTAAGAGAATTACGAATGATGAAATTGATTTCAAAACTGCTGTTAAATAGAAGACAAACAGTGTTTGCCCACGACATCTTTATGGCTGCTATATCATTTGTCCTCACATTATTGTTACGAATGGGCGATGCCATTTATACACTTCCTTTAAACTTTTTTGTTCAAGGAACCATAGCCTTCACTATAATTGCAGCTTCAGCATTTTGGTACATGGGTTTATATCGTGGTATTTGGCGCTATGCATCTACAAATGATGCAATACAAATAACTAAGGCTGTAACTGTAACTATATTAGTTTTTCTTCCTGTTATGTTTCTTTGGAGCAGAGCCGAATTTCTTCCTAGGTCATTTCCTGTCATTAATTGGTTCGTCCTTATAGCTTTATTAGGGGGGCCAAGATTCATTTTTCGTTTACTGAAAGATCGTCATTTTGAGTTTGCTACCCTTCCTAGTACAACAACTGGCATACCAGTCCTTTTAGTCGGGGCAGGAGACGCAGCGGAAACCTTTATCAGAGAAATGGCTAGAGAAAGAAGCAGTATATATCGAATTGAGGGTGTTTTAGACGAAAAAGGAAGAAGAATAGGTAGTCATATAAGGAGTGTCCCGGTCTTAGGCACCCCAGAGCAACTCCCCATTATTCTTAAACAATTAGCTTTATCAGATATATACCCTCAACGATTAATCGTAACAAAACATGAACTAGAACCCACTCTACTTCATGACCTCTTAGATATTGCCCAAGCAAACGGCATGACACTATCCCGTTTACCTAGATTAACAGAATTTCAGACTGGTTCTGTAAACCCCTTTGACGTCAGGCCAGTCGATGTAGAAGACCTCTTGGGACGACCGCAGGCTATTCTCGATAGACCGGCTATGGAACAATTAATTGCCGGCAAACGTGTTCTAATCACTGGAGCAGGAGGAACAATAGGAGCCGAATTATCGCGACAAGTGACAGACCTAGGCCCCGCTCAAATAATAATAGTCGATAATAGTGAGTATAACTTATATTCCATTGACCTAGAGATTAAACAAAGAAATTCTCTGCAACCTAGGGCAATGCGCCTAGCTAATGTGAGAAATAAAGCACAAATGACAGAGATATTTAATGAATTTCATCCCGAATTAGTGTTCCACACAGCAGCCCTCAAGCATGTTCCTATTGTTGAACTCCATCCCTGTGAGGGAGTTTTAACTAATGTCAGTGGTTCCAAAATTGTTGCTGATTTATGCGCCTCAAACAATGTTGACGCAATGGTTTTAATCTCCACTGACAAAGCGGTAAACCCCACCAGTGTGATGGGGGCTACTAAAAGAATAGCTGAAAGTTATTGCCAGGCTCTCGATCGACAAAATTTTGAAAATAGCTCTAATCATCGATGTCGTTTCGTAACAGTTCGTTTCGGAAATGTTTTAGGTTCAACTGGCTCAGTAGTGCCTTTGTTCGAAAAACAACTTGCATTAGGAGGGCCTCTTACAGTTACCGACCCAAATATGGCTCGTTATTTCATGACGACCAGAGAAGCGGTTGAATTAGTGCTTCAAGCATCGGTTTTAGGAGTTGAGGATAGCAAAGCGTTAGGAGAGATTTTTGTGCTAGATATGGGCAAACCTGTACGCATTTTAGCCCTTGCCGAACAAATGATTAGATTGGCTGGCAAAAAACCCTACGAAGACATAGAAATAGTTTTTACTGGTTTAAGGCCAGGAGAAAAACTTTATGAAGAACTATTCTATGATACTGAAGAAACTCAGCCAACTTCAAACTCATCAATACTTTTAGCACCACCTAAAAGAGTGGATCACGATTTGTTAGATCACAAAATTGATAAACTTACCGCCATAGCCAAAACGGACAATGATGAAGTATGCCGAGTTTTATTGCAAGAACTTGTGCCGGAGTATGTTGCAGATGTTCCAACCCCTTTAATTGCTGCTAAATAAATCCTATACGCTCTTCATAATTTGTAACCCCAAAAAAAGGTCTATTATAAGTTGCCAAAAGAATCCGAAATATTAATAAAACGTGCACTAATTTCCGTATCAGATAAGTCGGGTTTAGTAGAGTTCGGTCAAGCCCTTGCAGAGTTTGGAATAGAGATATTGTCTACAGGGGGCACAGCTCAAGTGCTACGAGAAAATGGTGTGTCGGTAAAAGATGTTGCAGACCATACAGGCTTCCCAGAAATTATGGGAGGTAGAGTCAAAACATTGCACCCAAAAATACATGGGGGAATCCTGGCTAGGAGAGCAAATCCAGACGATGAAGATTCCATGAAAGTTCATGGTATAGAATCTATAGACTTGGTAGTCATCAATCTCTACCCTTTTGCGGAAGTTGTTTCCGAAGGCATGGAATTTTCAGTTTGCATTGAAAATATTGATATAGGCGGTCCAGCTATGATAAGGGCTGCTGCCAAAAATCATACATCAGTAGCCATAGCAACAGATCCAGAAGATTATCTAGAAATTATTGAATCTTTGAAATCGAGAAACGGTCGTACAAACGAAAGTTTAAGGTCCAGATTGGCCACGAAAGCATTCTCCCTAACTGCATCATACGATAGTTCCGTGGCCACTTACTTATCCCAAAAACACAAAGGTGAACTGCCTAAAAAGATTACCTTTAGTGGGAAGAGAAAATCGTTACTTAGATACGGCGAAAACCCACATCAAAGAGCAGCTTTATATATAGAAGAACCAAATGTGCCTTGCGTGGCAAACGCCGAACTGATTCAGGGTAAAGAATTAAGTTATAACAATATAGCTGATGCAGACGCCGCACTTGAGATAGTTTCTGACTTTTCACAAGCTTCAATTGCTATAATTAAACATGCTAACCCATGCGGCGTAGCAATTAATGACAATCCTATCAAAGCTTATCGAGCAGCACTTGCGTGCGACCCAACCAGTGCTTTTGGGGGAATTGTTGCGTCCAATAGAGCTCTAAACCGGGAAACTGCAGAAGCAATTACAGAAACTTTTACAGAAGTCGTCGTCGCCCCAGATGCAGACGAGGATGCTCTGTCTATTTTTTCTAAAAAACAAAACTTACGCTTACTTCTTACACGAGGTTCTCTTGACGTTAAAACCTCCAGACTAATGGCTAAACCCATATTCGGCGGTCTTCTAGTGCAGGATAGGGACAACAACAACTTAAAAAGAGAAGATTTACAATTTGTCACAAAAAGAAAACCCTCAGAAGAAGAATTATCTGATTTGATGTTTGCATTCACAATATGCAAGCACGTTAAATCCAACGCCATTATATATGCGCATAATGGGGCTACAGTTGGGATCGGAGCAGGTCAAATGAGCCGTATTGATTCTGCAAGAATTGCTGCATGGAAGGCTTCCGAGGCAGCTGAAGCAAGTAGCGAAACAAGATCAAAAACCGTTGGATCAGTTGTTGCATCTGATGCTTTTTTTCCATTTCCAGATGGACTTCTCGCTACAGTAGAGGCAGGTGCAACCTCAGTCATTCAGCCAGGTGGCTCAGTGAGAGATGAGGAGGTTATTGACGCTGCTAACGAAGCGGGTATCGCAATGGTCTTCACAGGAATAAGACACTTCAAGCATTAATTTCACACATTAAAAAACTGATTTTCTAAAATCTACTCTTGTGATGGATTTTTAACAGTTAGTAGAATAAGGCCGCCAATAATTAAAAAGGGTATGACTATAGAAAGTGCAAGTCGCTGACTATCGTAAGTTAAGACCAAAAGGCCAACCAACCATGGCCCCACGAAAGAAGTAATTTTTCCCGAAAGTGCATATAAACCAAACATCCCTGCTTCTTCACCTGGTGGAACTAGCCTTACCATAAGTGAACGGCTAGCAGATTGCACAGGACCAAAAAAAATCCCTAGTGTAGCGCCTAAAACCCAAAACCAGAGCAAGCTCTCTATTAGCAATATTGGCAATCCAATTAATGTTATGAAAGATAGACCTATTAAAATAGTGGCTTTAGGTCCAATTCTATCGTCCAACCAGCCAAAAAGAAAAGCACCAAAACCAGCAGTAGCATTTAAAAGCAGCCCAAATAAAAGCACATCCTTTATGCCCATCCCGAAAGTTCCAGCTGCATAAATACCTCCAAAAGCAAATAGCGTATTTATACCGTCTGTGAAAATCATCCGGGCTAAAAGAAAACGTGAAAGTCTCTTATTGCCTAACAACATCCGAAAAGAGGAAAAAAGTCTTGAAAAGCCAAACTCACTTGTAACTTGAGTGGGCTTTGTTGATCTAGATCTTTCCTGGGTCCAAAAAAATATAGGTAGGCTAAAAATTATTAGCCACAATGCTACGATAGGGCCAGAAGCACGTATATGTTCTAATGTACGTTTGTCCAAACCAAAGGGAGGGGTTTCAATTTGGATGAATCCAACTAACAAAATCAACAAACATATAAGTCCCCCTATATAGCCCAGCCCCCAACCCAGGCCAGAAACCCTCCCTAGATAATTTGAAGAAACTAAGTTTGGCAGTAGAGCATTATAAAAAACCATGGCAATTTCAAAAGCGATTAAGGCCACTCCAGTTAACAACAGTAATAATATCCCATCACTGTGGATCGGCCTAACAAACCACAGCATTGCTGTCATGAATGCCAAAATAGTGGTAGCCAGAAATAACCAATTTTTAAGACGATGGCCTTTATCCGCAATCGTCCCAACAATAGGGCTAACAAAAGCAATTATCAGTGAGGCGACACCTATCATAAAGGCCCATTGAGATGTCGCAGTTTCAGCATTAACAGCGACGACATTAGTAAAATAAGCAGGAATAATAAATGTTAAAACTACTGTGGGAAAAGGAGAGTTAGCCCAATCGTAAATACACCATGAAAATACAGATCGATTGATGGGGTCTCTAAAAATCATAGACTTACTTCATTCATTAATAGAACTATTCCAAGTGCCAGTTACTGATTGCAATACCTAAAAGAACTAATAGAAACCCTGCTACCATAGAAACGGTGACTAACTCACCAAGTAGTAAAGCACCCCAAGTTAGAGCCATCATGGGGTTCAAGGCCAGAGCAACAGCCACAAGAGTTGGCGTCGTATGACGAAGGGCCCAAAGCCAGAGCATATAAGATAATGCAGCTCCGAACAAACCAAGAAAACCTGCTGCAAGCCAACCAATCGAAGACAAGTGAGGTGTAAAGGTGGGAGCATCCATAGCTTGAGCAAGAAAAAACAATAAAAGGGTGCCTGGTAAAAGCCCTATTACCGCAACTGCCAGTGGATCATGTAATCTTAACCATCGACTTGACCAAACATTAAAACTGGCTGAAATCAGTGCTCCTAATAAAACTAATAGATCCCCAATCCAAGCCCTAGGTGGAGCTATAGAAGATGATTGCCATAGAGCCACAAAAACACCCAAGGTGGCGATAGCTACACCAACTATTTTTAGCCATGTTGCCTTCTCTGCATGAAAAATTGACGCCAATACTAAAGTCATAAATGGCGCAGTCATATAGGTTAGAGCCGCCCTACCCGACGTAGTAAAAGACAAAGCGTTGGCAAAAACAAATTGCAACCCACAGAAAAAGAGTGACCCCATTATAGCAATTGCGACCAATTCACGCGGACCGGGCCATTTTCGAATGAAGATAAATGCTAAGGGAGCCAAAACAATAGCTCCACCAAGATTACGTAAAAACGCGATTGTTACTGGATCTGTTTCAGTAACGAGAAATCTCATAGCAACAAATGAGGAGCCCCCAATTGAGGTCGATAAACATGCAGCAAGAGCTGCCAATATTGCAAGACGGCTTGTACTAGATGTGGATATATTAAAATTCATTCGTACCTATTGTTCTGAAACGATTTATTCTTAATAAAATGAATAAATTTTTTATCTGAGTCATGACAATAATTGAAAAAAGGGGGTGACTAATAAAGTCACCCCCTTTAATTCGCTAATATTAATTAGCAGAAAACTATTTCATCAAGCGCTATCAACCGATGGGAAAAGTGATTTATAAGTTTTCAGCTCTTCTTTTAGTTTTCTCTTTCCTATTCTACGTACCGTTCGTTTCCAAGCCGCTTCGGTATCTTTAACCACCGCGCTGGCTTTTTTGTCACCAGTATAAGCTTCAGAAATATTTCTCTTCAGTTCAGTTTCGAACTCAAGGAGGCCAGTTAGATAGATTGGCGGTGTAGTAACTTTTAAGTTCCGCTCAATCGCATTCATGCCGGCTGCCGTATATGTATTAAAAGGCTTGGAACCTGGCTTGAAGTGATCTACGTGCCACGGGTCATGGAATGTGTTTACTGGATCACCTACGATTTCTGCACTGTTTTTCGCTGTTGCGAGATACATGGCCAAGTGAGCCATTTGAGCCTTACGTGGGCTATGTCTGTTAACAACTATTGATACGACCGGCATAGAAACTGATCGATGAACCAATTTACCACTGAACTTAGACCCAGGAACCAATCCATAGCTCCATTTACCAGCAGTCTTAGATTTTTTTGGATTCTCTGCTAAAGCAATGATTCCATCCCAATACTGGCAAGCAAAAGCATTACCGTTAATGATCCTTGGGATCATTTGGGGAGTACCCCAACCTGCAGCTTCTGGATGAGAGGCTGACTTCTGATTTAGGAAAGTTTGTATAGCATACTCACCAGCATCATTATTAAGAGTTGGATTCATATCATCATCAAATGGGAAGCCTCCAGCACTATAAAAATACATATAGAACCATGCAATACTAGAACCCCGATCACGCAAGTTGGCAGAGCCCCAAAGATTGTCATCTGGTCGTGTGAAGAAATTCATAAGCTCTAGTTCTTCTTCCCACGTCTTCGGCCATGTCATTGGGCGACCATGTTTATCAGCAAACTTCTTACGCTCATCTGCATCTTCGAAAAGATCCTTACGAACAAACTGAACGTGTACATTACCGTCCGTAGGTATACCGTAAGTCTTGCCCTTATAGGTCATAAACTTACCAAAATCACCAACCGCATTAATCTTAAAGCCAGCGGCTTCCATATATGGATCTAGGGGTTCTAAAAGCCCTGCCGACGCCAACGATGGAATCATATTTGAGTCTAGATGAAAGAAATCGAATTCAGGTGACTTGGAAAGTGCTTCAGCCATTGCACGCTGTGGAATATCAAACGTACTTATATCCTGGATTTTAGGTAAGCTAATGCCCGTTGCTTCTTTAAAAGCTCCTACAGATGAAGCGATAGCAACCTGATAGTTTGACCAAAGGATACCTGTTACTTCAGCGGCACCTAGTTTTTTCGCTTGTTTAATTATACGATCTTCCTCAGCACCACCATATGCAAGAGACGGCATAACGCCTGTTGCAGCAGCCACTGCGCCTGCTTTCATGATCTGTCTACGAGAAAAATCCGACCATTTAATGGTTTTCATTCTTGTTCCTCCCTTAAAAAAAACCAAACAATTCTATAATACGAAATACAAATTAAGATAATTTACTTCTGGAGTATAGTAGCACTTTATGGATAATTTACATAAACCTCAATGCCCAAACAAAAAAACTTGCAAAATCTGCATTAAAATAGTTTTTTTTACTAAGATTACTTTCAGAGGTCTCTTCCTCTTGACTGTTATACGCACGTAGAGTTTAAAGGCAGTGTTAAATAGTTTTCTTTTAATTCTGTAAAAGGAATTACATTTTAGGGAGGTTAATAATTATGTTTAAAATTAAGAGAATCATTGTCTCTGCTATTGCAGTGATGGCTTTAGGTGGAATAAGCCTTATTGGAACAACCGGAGCCCAAGCAAAGTTCCCAGGTGGACCCGTAAGTATACAGGTTCCCTTTGCCCCTGGAGGGGGTGCAGACCGAACTTTTCGCCTATTTGCCCCGTACCTTAGTAAAGAGCTAGGGGTACCAGTTAAAGTAACCAACGTTGCCGGCGGAGGTGGCTGGGTTTCTTGGAGCCAAGTTGCTAACGAATGGAATCCTAAAAAAGACGATCATAAGCTAGCTGTTGTCAATATTCCTCACGTGTTTTCTTTCCTCAATCCAGCTATGAAACGGAAAGAAACCTTAAAATCGTTCAACTTTTTAGCTTGGCACTCTTATGATCCAGGCCTTTGGCTTGTCCGATGGGACGACGAAAGATTTAAAGATCTTAATGACGTATTAGAATATGCAGTCAAACAGCCAATTGTTGTGGCGCCTGGTAGCTATGGAAGTGACGATCACATTGGAGTGGCCTTTGCTCAGCAAGCCGTCCCTGGCTTTAAAGCAAAATTTATAACCAGCAAAGGTGATAATTCGAAAATTCAGTTATTACTCGGAAAACATGTCGATATGGTAGCCGCGAACGTTGGCTATTTCATAAATAGTATTTTAGAACGTAAGCTAAGACCCATCGCTGTTTTACACCCCGATCCATGGGGACCACTCCCAAGTGTACCAACTTTCCAAGAAGTAACTGGAAAAGTTAATATAACTTATGCTGGACGCACGCTTGCAACGGCTAATGGTTTATCTGAGGAAAAAAGAGGAGTTTATCTGGCTGCTATAAAGCGGGCAATGAACAATCCTGAATACATTCAGAAAGAAGTCGCGAACAGAAATCACCTAATGTTTGCTGAGGGTGAAGGCATGTGGAAGCTTCTCAACGGTGGCCAAAAAGTTGCTGAACAGGCTGCTTATTGGAAACAAAAAGGTGTTCAATAAAATATAGAAAATCTGAAGACATTTTTTATCCACGTCCTACCTCAACCAGGTGGGGCGTGGAATTTCTTAGGCCTTTAGTTTTAAATTTTCATAATAGCGAGATTTTAAAAAGGTCATTATAACTGGGTTTATCATATGTCAAAGCTAGCAGCTGAACGTCTTGTAGCTGTGTGTTTAATAATCGTTGCAGCTATACTTTATACGCAATCTACAGGATTGCCACAAAGGGCAGGATCCTTCCCTCAATTTGCCGAAATTTCTGTCGCGCTCTTGGCTGCGTTAATTTTTGCTAGAACATTTCTTGAGAGCAACAAAAAAAAATTAGAAGGAAATGTTTACTTTGAATTTACATATAAGGCTTGGAAGCCTGTAGCAGTTATGGTGACAAGCATTGTATACTGTTTTGCTATATTCAAATTGGGTTTTTATGTCTCTTCAGTGGTTTTCTTTTTTATTGCAGCCTATTTGACAGGATTGCGTAATCACAAATATATATTTCTAACTGCTATTATTCTTTTCCCGCTGGTATATCTGTTTTTTTCGATAGCATTAGACGCGTATCTTCCTGAAGGAATACTTTTTTAAAGTGTGGCTCCAGGTCAATAACACATAAACAAATAAGAGAATTATCAAATGGAAAGCCTTGATTTCCTTGTCAACGTGATATCTTTAGCAAACTTAGGCGCAATGTTTTTAGGAATTATAGTTGGCCTTATTGTTGGAGCTATCCCTGGGCTGGGACCACCGATGGCGATTGCCTTAATGATACCGATTTCCTTTGAATGGCCTCCAGAAACAGCTCTAATATTAATGGTTGCTACTTACGCGGCAGGCATATATGGCGGTTCTTTCACCGCAATATTACTTCGTGCTCCTGGCACGTCAGCTTCAGCTGCTTCGTCTATTGAAGGCTATGAAATGACCAAGCGAGGCAGAGCTATAGAAGCAATTCGTATGTCGACATTTGCTTCTGTAATGGGGGGAATAATAAGTGGTTTTGTGCTTTTGTGGCTTGCCCCACCACTCGCTACAGTTTCGCTTCTTTTTGGACCCTCTGAATATTTCGTTGTGGCCCTTCTGGGCCTTACAGCTATCGCCGCAGTTTCATTTGGAGCAGTATTGAGGGGGCTTATCGCTGGACTTTTCGGTTTATTCGTTAGCACAATTGGTATTGATGCTGCTACTGCATTTCCTCGTTTTACCTATGGTATGACAGGACTAATGTCTGGAGTAGGTATTCTGCCAGCAGTAATAGGCCTCTTTGCATTTGCTCAGGCCCTAACTTTGTGCGAAGGAAGCCCAAAATCTAATATTTCAGGAGTATCTAAACTAAGCTGGAATATATGGCCCCGCGTTAGTGAAATCATTCACTGCAGGTGGTCGCTGTTCCGGGGCTGGATAACAGGATTAATTATGGGGATCGTTCCAGCAGCTGGAGGTAGCGTAGCACAATGGATTGCTTACTCATGGGAAATTCAAAGAGGTAAACCCGGAGATAAATTTGGAGAAGGCGAAGTAAAGGGGCTTGCCGCAACAGAGGGGTCAAACAACGGCGTGACGGGAACATCTCTCATACCCATGTTTGTTCTTGGTATACCTGGAGGCATATCAGCAGCCGTAATTCTCGGTGCCCTGATGATACACGGACTACAACCAGGTGATAGGCTGTTCAGAGACTCTCCAGAAGTTATTTATACCGTTATTTGGGGCTTTATTCTCGCGAATTTTATGATGGGCGGCATCGCTGCTGCTCTGGCAAGGACCATGGCTTATGTAACTCTTTTTCCAAGAGGCCTTCTTGCGCCAATAATTATGATATTCTGCGTAGTAGGTACATTTACAGCCAGCGGGAACCCTTGGGACGTATGGATTATGGTTGCATTTGGAGTAATCGGATATCTTGCTCAAAAATATAACTTTTCTCCTGCGGGTATTTTACTCGGTATAATTCTGGGTCCAATAGCCGAAGGAGGACTTCGAAATGTCTTAATATTATCCGATGACAGTCCCCTTTCTTTCATTTTTGCAAGGTGGATTTCTGTAGCAATAATCATAATGATTGCTATTGCTATCTATTATTCTCTTAAACCAAAAAAATGGGAAACGAAGGCTGATACAAAGACTTTAGAAGAGTAAAGATTCTTGGCGGACAAACAAAATGATATTATTTAACTAACCAACTATCAGCAGCCTAAACATTAAATTAATAATATAAAACTTTCTAGAGAGGTTGATGTGACCCAGGCAGAAACAAGAAATATGAAACTCCTAGCCCAAGATACGCTTGTCGGTTTTGGGGGAATGGGAGAAGGAATGAGCATGCAAATAACTGGGGATGGAAGGCGGATCCTGTGGTTAGCGCATGAATCAGCTCCTAAAAACTTCACTGGCGTAAACGTTACCGACCCCACCAAACCTGAGGTTATAATCCAAACTGAATTACCTCATATGGATATGAGATCAAATTCTTTGGAAGTAACGGGAGACATTTTAGCCGTTGCATATCAAACTAAAGGAAAAAACATGAAACCGGCGGGTGTTGAGCTCTTCGATTTATCATCACCAGAAAATCCTAGATCCATATCCTTTTTTGATTGTTCAGGGCTTCATTCTCGAGGTGTTCATCAGCTTTGGTTTGCAGATGGTGAATTCGTCCATTTCGCTGGTGGTTCAGAAGACTTCGTGCCCTCCAATCCACTAGATGATCAATTTTATAGATGCCTGGACGTACGTAATCCATCAAATCCACAAGAGGTAGGTCGTTGGTGGTATCCAGGAACACGAGAAGGAGACGAAACTCCCCCTCCACCTCGTCACCCAGATATAGATTCTGGTTTCAGAGCTCATAACACAAATGTATATCCGCAAAGACCAGATCGCCTTTATATGGGGTATTTAGATGGTGGAACTTTCATAATGGATATTGCCGATAAGTCTGATCCAAAAGTAATCGGTTCCTGGAACCCTCATCCTCCATACCCAGGTTTTGCTCACACTGCTCTTCCACTCTTCGGAAGAGACATTATGATCGTGACCGATGAAAGTATAATGGATAATGCGGGAGATTGGCCAAAATTAGCTTGGGTTTTAGATATACGTAAAGAAGATAATATTGTCCCTATAGGAACACTGCCTATGCCTGCCCCAGAAGAGTTTCGTGATAGAGGAGGACGATTTGGTGCCCACAATCTCCATGAAAACAGACCAGGTCCCTCGTTTTATTCCGAGTCATTGGTGTTTGGTTCCTTCTTCAACGCAGGCGTACGAGCATTTGATCTATCAAATCCCCTGGAACCTAAGGAAATAGCTTATTTTATTCCCCCAAAACCAGAAAACTCCATTGTTAGCTCTGTGCAAATCAATGATGTTTACGTAGATGAAAATCGCGTAGTATATGCCGTGGACAGACATGCAGGAGGGTTATACATTCTTGAAATTGAAGTCTGAGGAAAGTTTTTAATTTAATCATTAATCGTTACAAGCAAGCTAAAAGAATGGCATTTTATGAGAGCTATGCCTGAATGGAGAAATGAAAAAAGGATCAGGAGGAGCTAATAATCCTCGCCAATAGAATGAAACAAAATCTCCCAATTGACTTAATATTAAATACGGGTCGTTATCGTCTAGTGGTGGTTTCGTAATGACTAATTCTATGTCTTTCAAATACTTAAGTTCTCTCTGATCTCTTTTCCTAGGATCAAAAATAAGGGCAAGTATTTTCTTACCATTCCAAAACGCTACATCCACACTGACAAATTTCTCATTAGTATTAAGTAAATGTGCCCTTATTAAGGGCCTAGGGGCAGCCATAGTCCATAGTAGTGGATCAACCTCTTCTCTATCTTGGGGAAAAGTATTCTCTAATTGTTCAGATTTAGACAGTGCCTGAGCTCGTATGTATTCGAAATAAATATCTACCCAAAAACGTAAATTCTTATCAAAAACATCACAGTCTCTAAGGAGCACCTGATGTAAAATTCTTATCCGGCTCTCCCCTGGGCTCTCATCACTGACCCTCTCAGACCCAAAGATTTTGATGAACAATTCGTTGATGAATTCTTGACGACCGTATTGACCATCACCAAGTCTCAACGGCCTATCATCAGACAAATCAATATAAACAGTTGGCACTCTAGCAAGGTTATCTTTATCAACTCGAAGAACGCCATAAGGAATTTCTAACATGCTATATTTTATATAACCCTTTGAGTGGAAACCTGATCATTGATTATATCTCATTATTAACTTCTCTAAATTAGGTTTAGGGTTTAATGCATTTAGAGCAATAATATTAGCCCGCCCAAAATCCCAATATTACTATATATGTTAGACATATGGATATGCCGCATTAGTGGATCTTCAACTAACCAAAACCGATGAAATATGAGTGTCGCTGTTATTGTAAAAACAATTAGTAAGCTTACCCCTAATTCAGTCCAAAAATCTATTAATATCAAAATACCGCCGGTATATTGAATTATAAAGCCTATCCAGAGCGTTAAGTAAGGGGCTGGAACCTTTAATGCTAACATTCTTTCAGCATGCTGTTTTACTTTGGTTGTTGAGTTAATAATAGCAGTGCCTAAAAAGAGAGTTGCTATCATTATTTGGCCAACAATTTCAAAAGTCACATGATCGCTATACATAACTTTATCTCCATACGGAATCTAATAATTACATTCTCGTAATATAAAAAGTTTTGATAATGAGGCAGAGTAGATAATTAGAAGCCAATCATTTTTTAATAACCAATAATAAAAAAGCCCAGCCTGAAAACATGGCTGAGCTTTATAATATGGAGCGGGAAACGAGATTCGAACTCGCGACCCTCACGTTGGCAACGTGATGCTCTACCACTGAGCTATTCCCGCGCACTAAATTAAATAAGCGTATCACTCTACCGATTGCAAGTGCTTCAATCATCATTATCATATGAAACAAAATAAAAAAACATAGAAGAAAAAAATAATGAGAAATATAGAAAAGATTGAATCGCCTTTATTCCAACTTCTGTCTGAATTATCGATCCCGATAAAAATTTATCGTCATGCACCACTCAGTACGGTGAAAGAATCAAAAGATTTAAGAGGAAATATTCCTGGAACACACATTAAAAATCTTTTTTTACGGGATAAAAAAAAGAATAAATTCCTTTTCGTGCTGACCGAAGATGAAACAGTTGATTTAAAAGATCTCAAAAAAATCATTGGCTGCAGCGGAAACCTGTCATTTGGGAATAAAGACTTATTATTCGATTGTCTCGGGGTAGAGCCTGGATCAGTAACACCGTTTGCTGCTATCAATGATATAACCCTAAGCACAAAAATCGTAATTGATCGTAAAATACTGGATGGAGAAATTGTTAACGCTCACCCACTTCATAATCAAGCAACTATTTCCATAAGTGGGAACGATTTGCGTAGATTTTTAGAAGAGTGCAAACATTCGCCATATATTATCGATCTAATTTAAAAGAATTTTATTCATTTAAAGATAAAAAATCTTATGACTACAGACAATAAATTTTGTAAAAGTACTTGATGCAGAAGCACAGAGCAGCCATTTTCTCTATATAATACGACAATTAACTTCTCGGACACAGAATCCTATGGAACCTATCAGCCCAGGAAATAACGACCTCACAAATGTTAACGGAAGCGGCAGTAATGATTTGATAAAAGAGTCAAGCACGGCACAATTCGGAGCAGATGTAATAGAAGCTTCTGCAAACGCCCTAATCATAGTGGATTTTTGGGCAACTTGGTGTGGCCCATGTAAGACGCTCACCCCCATATTAGAAAGTGTAGTAAATAAATCTAGCGGAGCAGTTCGATTAGTAAAGATAGACGTCGATAAGAACCCAGACTTATCAGCACAATTACGCATACAGTCTATCCCTACAGTGTTTGCATTCAGTAATGGCCAACCTGTCGATGCCTTTCAAGGCGCACTGCCTGAAAGTGAAGTACAAAACTGGATAGATAAACTTTTGCAGCAACACGGAGGAGAACAAGAACCATCCCCTCTTGAAGAGGCGCTTATAGCTGCTGAAGAAGCAATGAATAACGGAGACATTGGTAGTGCTGGTGCACTGTTTGCACAGGTCTTAAATCAGGACGCCGAAAATACTAAGGCTTTAGCAGGTATGGCAAAATGTTATTTAAAAGCAAACAAAGTAGAAAAAGCCCGCGAATTAATTGATCAATTAAGTGATGATGTAAAGTCTAGTGATGAAGTGCATGCTGTTATATCTGCCATTGAGCTAGCTGAGGTTGGTTCAGCCTCAGCTAGCGAATTAAACTCACTTATGACCAAAGTGAACGAAAACCCCTCAGATCTTCAGTTGAAGTACGACCTTGCCACTTCATTATATGGAAGCGGTGATACGGAGGCGGCTATCGAACAGCTTGTTGAGATAGTGAGAATTAACCGCGAATGGAATAATGGTACTGCTCGTGAGCAACTTCTGAAGATATTTGAGGCCCTTGGGCCTACTGATCCAATTGCAATCACCGGGCGCCGAAAACTATCATCCATACTTTTTTCATGACTAGTAAAAGCTTCGAAATAGATTTCCATAACCTCCCGCAAGAATTGCCTTTATTTCCACTTGTGGGAGTTTTATTACTTCCGAGAGGGCTGCTCCCGCTTAATATTTTCGAGCCTCGATATTTAAATATGTTTGAATACGCTTTATCAAATCAAAGGCTAATAGGCATTTCTCAACCATCCATTGATGGAGTGTCAGGGCTAAGCGCTTCTGACAATTCAAACCTTTACAAAATTGGTTGCGCCGGAAGAATTACTTCTTTTCAAGAAACTAGAGAAGGTCAGATACAAATTACTCTAAGAGGTGTATGTCGATTTCTTATTAAGAGTGAATTGCCTTTAATGAGTGGCTTTCGTCGATCTAGTGCCGACTTCAGCCAATTTAAAACTGACTATTCTGAAGAAACAATGTTAACAAATGAGCGGGATCGTTTATTATCAGGCCTTCGTGCATACTTTAAGATGGAAAATATAGAAGCTGATTGGGACACCATTAAAAAAACCCCCGATGATAGACTGGTAACATCAATAGCTATGGTATGCCCTTTTGAGCCACATGAAAAACAGGCTATTTTAGAATCAAAAGACCTCACCCACAGGTGCAAACTTGTCATAGGTTTGATAGAATCGGCACTTAGACGAAGCGACGACGGCGCCCCAACAACTATAAACTAGTTTTGAAATGCCAATATTTGAAAAGGGATAAAAATGGCCAAGAACAATCAATCTATTTTAGATCCCAAGTTGCTAGAAATACTTGTTTGTCCTGTCACAAAAGCGCCTTTAAAATATGACCAAAAAAAACAGGAACTCATAAGCAAAAAAGCCTGTTTAGCCTATCCAATTAGAGACGGCATCCCAATTATGCTCCCCGAAGAAGCGCGAGAAATAAGTGTGGATGAAAATTCATCTGGAAATGATTAAGTCAAAAACATTGATTTCTGACCAAGCTATTTACCCATCCGAAATTCGTTATTCTAAAACGAATAAATGTTTAACCGTAACATTTGAGAATGGCCGCATCTACTCCTACTCAGCTGAACTGCTAAGAGTTGAAAGTCCTTCTGCCGAAGTCAAAGGACACAATACGAATGATAAACGCATAGTCTCAGGCTGTAAGGATGTTGGTATCAAAAAGATTGATTATGTTGGAAATTACGCGGTTAGGATACATTTTGATGATATGCACGATACAGGAATATATAGCTGGTTATATCTTTATGAATTGGGTGAAACAAAAGATACAGTTTGGAACTCTTATTTAGAAGAACTTAAGAGGCTAGGCCTGAAAAGAAAATCAAATACAACTTCTTAGATTTTAGAGACTCTCGCCCCTTATAAGACGCGGCAGTTCTCCCATAGTGCCCATCGCGTGCCGCATAAGAACACGTCTTATTGGAGCAATTTCGTTAACCGCCCCAAGGCCAAATCTCCGAGCCGTACGAATTGGCGGAATATTATTTGAAAACAACTTGTTTATTGTATCTGTAACCACAGCCAAAACCAAATTATCGAATCTCCTCCATCTTTCATATGCCGATAAAGTCTCATCCAATCCTATATCTGCTCCAAGGCGACGTGCATCGACAATAACCTCTGAAAGGGCGGCGATGTCACGTATTCCCATGTTAAGTCCTTGGCCAGCGATTGGATGAATAGCGTGAGCTGCATCACCAACTAAAGCAAAGCGGTGGTCAATATAACGCTGAGCATGCGAGAGGCTCAACGGATAAGTCCATTTAGAACCCACTATTTCAAGCTTCCCAAAAAGGTCACCAAAACGTTTATATAACTCGCTAATAAACTCTCCCTCTTTCAAAGCTAGTAACGAAGGAATTAAATTCTTTGAATCTGTCCACACAACAGCCGATCTATGGCGTCCATTCATATCAAGCATTGGTAATATCGCAAACGGCCCCCCAGGAAGAAAAAGTTCATGGGCTAGATTGTTATGTGAAATTTCATGATACACAGAAAAAACAATACTGCTTTGATTATAGTTCCAGTTCGTAATAGGAATTCCAATAAAATCACGTAATGAAGAATTTTTTCCATCACACGCGAGCAAAAGTTGAGTTTTTATTTCACGACCATCTGCTAGCTTTAACTTCACGTTATTAAGCGACTTATTAATCTCCGTTATTTTTGATGGAGCGAATAATTTTATGAGATCCTGATCCTTTATTTTTTTTAATAATGACTGTCGTAAAAGTCTATTTTCAATAATATAGCCAAGGGGATCATCGCCAATTTCCTTATGATCATAATGCAGGAAAAACAATGAATTCTTATCACTCACTCGTATATCATTTATGGGGCTAAGTTGATCAGAAACTAAGTTCCACAGGCCAATTCCCTTTATAACCTGAGCACTTCCATTGGAAATAGCTGTAGCACGACCATCGAACTCTGGTGAAATTGTGTCTTGTAGGTCTACTTGATCAATTAAAGCAACCTCTATGCCAGAGCTAGACAAAGCGATTGCAAGTGTTAACCCAATCAAGCCTCCCCCGACAATACAGGCTTCAACACTTTCTATATTTTTTTCTGTTGGATTATTTAACATTTATCAAACATTGCAACTTATGCCTTAACTGTCCACGTATATAATTGTCGCAAGCATGAGGACTTTTTTGATTAAATACTGAGCACTGCCGCTATAGTGCTTATTTATTAGACAGGGTTTCGTAATGTAAATTCATTCAAATAATTTCTGTTATTTGAAATTATTCAGGATGTTGAGTTGTATAACCAAACTCAATCTAATCCTGATAAAAAATAGGTCTAAAACATTAATTTTAAGCCACTTTAGAGTTATTTTCATGATTATTATTGATTAGAAAAAATTTAGTATTTAAAACAAATCTCTTGAGTCAAATCTTAACTTGTGCCTACAAACATATGACTCTTCTGTGAATTTATTAAACGGTTTTAAAAATTCTGGCAAAAATAGCTGCGATCAGCTGATGAATAATAATATTTTACACCAACTAAAAGATTACCCTTTTGATCGTTTAAGAACGCTATTGGACAACATAGAACCTCCAGAGCGAGTGACACCAATTCATATGCAAATTGGCGAGCCAAAACACGAGCCTCCAACTTTTATCGCAACTATACTCAAGGAAAATGAAAAAGAATGGGGTCGTTACCCGCCCCCTAACGGTACAATCTCTATGCGCGAATCCATAGCTGACTGGCTAACACATCGATACAATCTACCAAATGAAATGATAAATCCATCAAGCAATATTGCTGTCGTTTCTGGTACTAGAGAAGCTTTATTCATGGCCGCCCTATTGTCTGTGCCCGAAAAGGTGAATGGCAAAAAACCAATTGTGTTGATACCAAATCCCTTTTACCAAGTTTATCAGGGAGCTGCTTCTATATCTAGAGCCGAAATCGTTCTAGTTCCGGCAGGCCCAGAAACAGGTTTCCAACCTGACTTTTCTACTCTAGATGATTCAATTCTTGATAGAACTGCTCTTGCATACATTAACACACCAGCCAACCCACAGGGTTCAGTTGCAAGTCTTTCCTCTCTGGAGGCAGCAGTTTCTATGTCACAAGCACATGATTTTGTTCTTGCCATAGATGAATGTTATTCCGAGATCTATACACAAAAAGCGCCTCCTGGTGGACTTTCTGCCGCTTCTAATATTTCGCAAAATTGTAAAAACATCTTAGTTTTCCATAGCTTAAGCAAACGATCGAATGTTCCAGGAATAAGATCTGGGTTTGTTGCTGGAGACCCCGAGCTGATTAATCTTTTTTTACGCTTAAGACAATACGGCGGTGCACAAATCCCATTGCCAATCATGGAAGTTTCAGAGGCGTTATGGCGGGATGAAAAACACGTTGAACAGAGCAGAAATTTATATAAAGAAAAATTTGACTTATCCCTAAAAGTTTTAGGAAATAAATTCGGAGCAAAACAGCCAGGCGGGGCTTTTTATCTTTGGTTAAATGTAGGTGACGGAGAAATGGCTGCTAAGAAACTCTGGCAGAAAGTGGGAGTTCGTGTTTTACCAGGTAAATACTTAGCTCAAGCTGATAGCTCTGGTTTAAATCCCGGGGATTCTTATATACGAATCGCTTTAGTCCATGATTTAGATACCACTCTTGAAGCCGTAACCCGAATTGCGGATACCCTGACAGAATAGGGATAAGACGAAAGGAACTATTTAACAATGGTTGCCAGAACACAAAATGAACCTAAACGTTTGGGTATTATTCGTGGGGTATCAGAAAGAATCGTTTTCCTACCTGAGCCTCTGAGGAACTTTATTAAACATCGATTATTAGAAATAACCGGATTAATAATCATTATATTTGATATTTCATTTGCAATTTCGATTATAGATTACAATAGCCTCGATGCATCGATTAATAACTCTACCAGTTTACCAGTCTCAAATATAATGGGCCTCTATGGGGCAATAGTTTCAGACTTAGCACTACAATTCTTTGGTGTTTCTATTTTACTACCGTTTTTGATACTTCTGGTTTGGGGTTTTCATCTTATTAGACATATCACCATAACCCATATCGGCTACAAAATATTGGCTACCTTGATATCAGTTTTTACCGCCGCGTTTGTCCTTTCTTCCCTCTCGTCTCCTATTGATTGGCCGATTTTATCAGGACTAGGGGGAATGTTTGGCTATCTTACATTCGAGCCAGTAATTAGTTTTTGTAGAGCTCATGAAATAGACAAGGGTTTTCCTATTTTTGCTGCAGTAATGATTTCATTTATAAGCTTTCTTTTAGCTCTTTCATTAGATTGGAAGAATCTATGCAGCGCTACAGGTGCTCTGGTATGGGCGACATTGAAATCATCAGTAACAGCTATTTGGACAATAAAAAGAAGTGGCAACACAACCCAAAGAATAACAGGGGGGTTAAAATCAAAACTTATTCGCCGACAGTCTATACGCCAAGAACCCAAACCATTGATAACAAGCCCCTCATCTGAAAAATCAGAGAAAATTGAACCTATAGCCCCGTCGACAGCTGGTAAAAACCGGATCGCTCCTCAGACAAAAGCGCTCAAACCTAGCAAGAAAGCTCAATCTAATCGCCAGGCAACGCTTAAGTTTTCAGCTCCAGGAGAAATTTATGAATTGCCCCCCTTGGATCTTCTGGCAAATATAGATGAAGGCAAGACTGAAAACAGCCACATATCAGAAGAGGCCCTGGAACAAAACGCACGAATATTAGAATCTGTTCTAGAAGATTTTGGTGTACATGGAGAAATAGTCCAAGTAAGGCCGGGACCAGTAGTAACGTTATATGAACTCGAACCAGCACCAGGTACTAAGACCAATCGTGTTATCGGTCTAGCTGACGATATAGCCAGGTCTATGAGCGCTATATCTGTAAGGATTGCAGTAGTACCAGGTCGAAATGTAATAGGTATTGAGTTACCTAACTCAATTAAAGAACTGGTGGGTCTGCGTGAGCTTTTAGCCTCATCTTCTTTCGAAAAGAAATCAAATAGCCTAACTCTTGCCCTAGGGAAAACTATTGGTGGGGAACCAGAGATGGCTAATTTAGCTCGTATGCCTCACCTTCTTATTGCAGGAACAACCGGGTCAGGAAAGTCGGTTGGCATCAATGCTATGATCGCTTCATTACTTTATAGATTAGAGCCTGAAGAATGCAAATTTATTATGATAGACCCTAAAATGTTAGAGCTCTCTGTTTATGATGGAATCCCTCATTTATTAACACCGGTTGTTACTGACCCTAAGAAATCAGTAGTAGCACTTAAGTGGATTACAAGGGAGATGGAAAACAGATACAGATCAATGTCCAAACTTGGAGTACGCAATATAACAGGATATAATCAGCGAATAGAACAAGCCAGAAAAAGAGGGGAAATACTTTCAAGAAGAGTACAAACTGGCTTCGATCCTGAAAGTGGTAGACCAGTCTTCGAAGAGCAACCTTTCGATATGACGCCACTACCATTTATAGTTGTTATAGTCGATGAAATGGCAGACCTGATGTTAGTTGCTGGTAAAGAAGTTGAGGCAGCAGTTCAACGGCTCGCGCAAATGGCTAGAGCCGCTGGCATCCATTTGATTTTAGCAACCCAGCGGCCCTCAGTCGACGTAATTACAGGAACAATAAAAGCAAACCTACCAACAAGAATCAGTTTTGCAGTCACCACAAAGATTGACAGTCGAACAATACTGGGAGAGCCAGGAGCAGAACAATTACTCGGCAACGGTGATATGCTATATAGGGAGGGCGGAGGAAAAATTACCCGGGTTCATGGTCCCTTCGTTTCCGACTCAGAAGTAGAAGCTCTAGTAGCGTTCCTGAAATCACAGGGCGAGCCAGAATATATAGAAGATATTACAGAAGATGAGAATGCAGCAAACGGGATACCAGGCTTTGAAGACAAAACAGAAAGCAACAACGAAGATGAGCTTTATGATCAAGCTGTTGCCCTCGTGGCCCGTGAAGGCAAAGCTTCAACTAGTTTTGTGCAAAGGCACCTTCAGATTGGTTATAATAGAGCAGCCCGTATAATTGAGCAGATGGAAAATGAAGGTGTAATAAGTTCAGCCAATCGTGTAGGAAAAAGAGAGGTGCTTGTTAGCAATCACGGACAGATAAACTAAAATCTTAAAGCTATTTAGAGACTAGCTGTAAATGGATGAGAACCCTCTGATGCTAAAAATAATGAGACACTCATATTGCTTAAAAACTCTCATATATCGACTTATTTTATTTGTATGTGTCTTTTTATTGGTCTTTTATTTTCAAAATGACAAAATAGCTTTGTCTCAGACCACAGGCTTTGATACCAATCAAATTAAAGATCTTGAACGGATCGAAAATTATTTAAATGCCTTTAAATCACTCGATAGTCGCTTCATCCAATCATCTAAACAGGGAATAGCCTATGGAAGACTAATTATTCTGCGCCCTAATTCTTTGCGTATAGAATATGATCTTCCAGTCCCAGTGCTTATGATAGCTAAAGGTGGGACCTTAATGTATTACGACAAATCACTTCAACAAACTAGCTATCTCCCAGTAGACCAGACACCTGCGGCTTTCTTTTTAAAGGATAAGATTGATATTTTCACCGATTTTAATATTACTAGTATCGAACGAGGACCAAAATCGATTCGAATAACAATTGTTCAAAGAGATAATAGTTTTACTGGAAGAGTAACACTCGCTTTTGAGGATGCTCCTCTTCGTTTAGCAAAATGGCAAATAAAAGACCCTCAAGGAAATATAGCCGATGTTATGCTACAAGAACCCAGATTTAATATAAAAGTGGACGAAAGGCTGTTTTCTTTGTTAGATCCCACCTCTGATATGCCCGATGAAAAAAGGGAATAATGTCTCTAAATATGTCCAATTTTATTTCCAGATGGATTAAAAGGAAAGAATATGAACCGCTTAAAAAGCATGGATAGTCCATGTCCCTTAATAGGTGTTTCAGGCGAATTAAAAGACTTCAACGGGTTTGACGTTCAAGCTGCGGGTCATAAGTATGTTTATAGCGTGGTAGAAGCATTCAACGGTATTCCAATTATTTTACCGGCCCTAGGCATCCCAGAACCAAAAAATACTAGTAACGTTCTTGAACTTCTTAATCGTATGGACGGAATAGTCTTGACCGGAGGACGAGCAAATGTCGAGCCACATCATTATGGAGGTGAACCCTTCCGTCCCGAGACACACCGTGACCCAGTAAGAGATGCGATGACTCTTCCACTCGTAAAGAGCGCAATCGAATTATCGGTGCCAATTTTAGGAATTTGCAGGGGCATTCAAGAAATCAATGTAGCACTGGGAGGCACCTTATATCCTTATTTATGGGAAGTTGAAGGAAAAAATGATCATCGTATGCCTAAAACAGATATAATGGAAAACAGGTTCGCCCCTCGTCATAATATCTCACTTACTGCAGACGGACTATTTTTTCATATAGCTGAAAAGGCAGGAATTAATAAAAATCAGATAATGGTCAACTCACTTCACGGCCAAGCAATTAATAAATTAGCTGATGGTCTTAAAATAGAAGCCCTCAGTGACGACGGTGTTATAGAAGGAGTTTCTATGCCAAAGGCAAAAAGTTTTGTAGTAGGGGTTCAGTGGCATGCCGAGTTTAGAGTGACTGAACATCCGTTCAATATGGCACTTTATTCAGAATTTGGTGATGCTGCCAAAAGAAGAGCAATTGATAGGGTTAAACGATCGACTGCCGTCTAAATAGATTAGTTAAACAACCATTATAATAATAATTTCTCTAAAGATTAAGAACAACTAATAACAATCAAGGTAATTTTATGAGAGTTGCTACCTGGAATATAAACTCGGTAAGGCTAAGAATTCAGCTTGTTAAAGATCTATTATTAAAAAATAAAATAGACGTTTTATGCCTTCAGGAAACAAAAGTGATGAATCACCTTTTCCCCCATGATGAATTAAGCGACATTTTTTTTCATCAACATGTAATAGGAATGAAATCTTATAATGGAGTGGCTATTTTATCGAAAATTCCTTTTGTCTCCACAGGAAGCATTGATTGGTGTAACCGTTCCGACGCCAGGCACGCCAGCGCTCTCTTCAATAATGGTATCGAGCTTCACAACTTTTATGTGCCAGCCGGAGGAGACGAACCAGATCCAGCCATAAATGATAAATTCGCCCATAAACTTCAATTCATTAGAGAAATGGCAGAATGGGGAAAACGAAATAATGATAATGATGCAAAAAAAATTTTATTAGGGGACCTTAATATAGCCCCGTTGGAGAATGATGTCTGGTCTCATAAACAACTTTTAAAAGTTGTCAGCCATACACCTATAGAGATTGAGTATCTGGAAAAACTAAAATTAAGCCAAAACTGGGTAGACGCCGTACGACACTTTATTCCATCCACTGAAAAACTATATAGTTGGTGGAGTTATAGAGCGCGCGACTGGAAAAAATCAAATCGAGGAAGACGTCTCGACCATATATGGGTCACACCGGCTTTAACTAAACATCTTAGTTCAGCTTCCGTGCTATCTGAAGTTAGAGGATGGCACAAACCATCAGATCACGTCCCAGTAATTTTAAACATTAAAATCTAAAGTAGCTCAAGTATGACACCTTTAGTCTGAGAACTAAATTAGAACGTAATTTTATATGTAAAAAGAGTAAACAATACTTATCAGAATGAAATATATATTTTAGAGAGGCTTTTTAGTAAAAAATGTTACACGAGTTACGCTACTCTGCTTCATCTCTTAATAGTGATATACTTAAAAGCCTAATAGGGTTTTTCTTATGTATAGCACCCATCCTGCTAGTTAAGATGATGCCCTGGATAATGATAATTCTCTTTTGCTCTGCAGGTGTTTTTGTCGTTTTTGGGGGAAGAGCTTGGTCTAGAAAGTACACAAAAGTGATTGTTGATGAAACAGGCGTTACAGTGAAAGGATTTATGAGTGCTTATATCAAGTGGCAGGACCTTAATCATTTAAAGCTTAGTTATTATTCTACACGTAGAAGCCGAAAAAATGGTTGGATGCAGCTTCAACTAAAAAGCATAAGTCAAGGATTTACAATTGATTCAAATTTGTATGGGTTCGAAGATTTATGCCAAAAAGCCTACAGTTCAGCAACTAATAATGATTTGGAACTAACTGTCAGCACTCGTAGAAATCTGGCGGAATTGGGAATCTTAAAAATTAACAATCCTACCCTGAAGTAGATAATGTCAAGACCAAATACTCAAAGGGTTTCGACTAATTGGACAGGAGTTAGCTACGGAATTGTCCTTGGTTTCGTTGCGGCTTATTTTCAATTTAAGATCCCTCCTGTGCTGCCCATACTTCTTAACGACCATAATTACGATAAATTTATAGCCGGTGGATTTATGTCTATTTTTGCAATCGCAGGAATGATTATAAGTGTAAGTATTGGTAAACAAATAACAAAACATGGAGCTATTAAATATTTAGGTGGAGCTTTCATTCTCTTGATGACGGGCAGTATTCTTGGTCTCTTGGCCCCGGAAAGTGGTACTGTAATGCTCTTATCTCGAATGATAGAAGGATTCGGAGCTGCTGTATTGGCAGTATGTATGCCCGCTTTTGCTAATATGAACGCAGGTCCACGTCATTTACCAATAATAATTGCTTTACAAGCAACGTGGATTCCTGTTGGTCAATTAATAGCAAATTTAATCGCTCAACCCGCCGTCGCAATAGGAGAATGGCAACCAGTTTGGTGGACTGGGATTTTTGCAACAATAGCGATTGGTACATGGACGCTATTTTTAATTCGATCAAACAGAGTTGACTTTGGATCACAAGTTGAAGAGCTTAAAAACTCTGAGACTATTAAAATCCAACCAATTAAAAAAGAAGAAAAGAAAAAACTATACCTGGCAAGCGTATTATTTTTTCTTTGGCAAGCCCAGTTTATGGCTTACTTCACGTGGCTTCCAGTTTATCTAGTTGACGTTCGAGACTTTACTGCAGATGACGCCGTTATGATTAATCAGATCCCGGTCATAATCTTATTACTATTTGCTCTAATCACAGGATTGATTCTTAAATCTGGAGTAGGTGTTTTCCCCTTACTTGTTTCTTCATTGACTTTACAAGCCGTTTCCTGGTTTCTTATCCCTATAGCCGATAATTTGTTTATAGGAACTCTTAGTTTAGTTGCCTGGGGAATAGCTGCTGGAATAACACCTACTTGCCTGTGGTCTCTTCCCTCTGTTTTGCTTGGAGGGCATCGAGCAGATACCCAGGCATTTGCTTTGGTTTTAACTGGCCGTTATCTGGGTATTTTGGCTGGACCGCTTATCGCAGTAGCAGTCTATAAAATTACTGAGAATTGGATATCAGCAGCATTTACATTTGGGGGAATTACTATTATTTGCTCCTTGGCTACCCTGTATCTAGGAAAATTGGTGAAAAGTACTCTCTAGACTTATGCGCTTCTAGCAAATGAGTCGGTAACCTCCGGATTCAGTCACAAGTATAGAAGCACTAGACGGATCGCTTTCAATTTTTTTTCTTAATCTATAAATGTGAGTTTCCAAAGTATGGGTCGTCACTTCCGCATTATATCCCCAAACTTCAACAAGAAGCTGTTCTCTGCTTACGACTTTATCTCCTGCATAGTAGAGATATTTCAGTATAGCTATTTCTTTTTCTGTGAGGTGAACTTTCGTGCCTTCTTTATCTACGAGTAATTTTTGCATAGGCTTGAACGTGAATTGATCTATACTAAAGATTGCATTTTCGCTTTGCTCAAACTCTCGTAGCTGCGTCCTTAAAGAATTTAAGAGATCTCGCAAGCGAAATGGTTTAATTAACAATTCATTAACTAATGATTTAGGATTCAATTTTCTAAAATTATTATCTATTTTATTGGATATAATAATTATTGGTGTCTTAATGTTCTTGTCTCGGATCGCTTTACATAACTCGATGCCATCACCCTGAACCGGATGCAATATAATTGCATCAAAAAATTCAATTTTAGCAGCTTGAAAAGCTTCCTCAGAAGTTTTAGCTTCACGTGGAAAAAACTCATCATTTATCAAAAGTTGTTCAACAAGACAGCTCCGGAATATGTCATCTTCTATCAGTAACAGGATTTTTTTTCCTTTATTCATTAATCCTTGTCCATGTATTTAAATAATAACAAATAGCGAATTATACGGTTCCAAGTTATCTTGAAAAGCTATGTCCTGATTAAGCTAACTTACATTGCTATATTACAAACCCTAGTAACACTGCGAACAATTTTTTTGGCTCAATATATGTTTTTATAGTAATAAACACTCAACAATCAGTTTTTTAAAAAAGTTTAGTCTCCTATGTTTATGTTCCTAAATAACTTTTTAGCACTATAGGTAATGGTAATATTAATGAGTAACAATAAATCAAATTATAAAACAAAAAAAAGCGTTACACTTCTACCATCAATGCTACAATCTGTTGAGAGAGCAATTGCGGATCTAAGAAGAGGATCAATAGTCATTATTGCTGGAAATGAGCACGCCCTGTTAGTCCAATCGGCTGAAGGACTAACAAGAGAAGCCCTTGCTAAGATTTCTGCCCTATCAAAAGAAAACCCATCATTACTAATAACAGCGAGGAGAGCATCAATTTTGGGTCTAATGAACGACTCCAAAGGGGCTGTTAGAATAAGCCTGGGAGACGAAATTACAGCTGAGCTAGTAAGAATGATGGCCGACCCTAACGGACCTCAGCCCCAAATAGGACCTTCAGCTTTATCCATAGCGAGAATTGATCCAGACACTGCACCTGGTTCAGCAGAATTGGGAGCAATTGAAATTGCTAAACTATCTAGATTGTTGCCTGCAACAGTTGTTGCAACAATCCCCAATGAAAGACTTAGCTATTTATCGTCATGGGCTGAGAGTGAAGCTCTTTTAGCTGTAGAATTAGAGGACATAAGATTATACCGCACCTCGGAAGCTCGCACTCTTCAAAATGTTTGCGAAGCAGAGGTTCCTCTTACAGAATCAGAGACAACAAAAATCATAGCTTTTCGTCCACCCGACGGAGGAAGAGAGCATCTAGCAATAGTAATAGGGAAGATAGAAACCGATCAGGCTGTTTTAATAAGAATACATTCCGAATGTTTCACTGGTGATCTTCTCGCTAGCTTAAGATGCGATTGCGGAGATCAGCTTCGCGGTGCAGTAGCCGAAATTAACAAAGCTGGGGGAGGAGTGCTTTTATATATGGCCCAAGAGGGCAGAGGAATTGGACTAGTCAATAAACTTAGAGCCTACGAATTACAAGACAAGGGTTTTGATACTCTTGATGCAAATGAACAACTCGGTTTTGATTACGATGAAAGAATCTACCAACCTGCAGCTGAGATTCTTAATCAGTTAGAAATCTCCAAGGTAAAAATAATGACAAATAACCCACAAAAAGTCAGTGCCCTAGAAGAGGAGGGTATTGAAGTGTGTGAAAGAGTAACACATTCTTTTCCGTCCAACCGTCATAACGAAAGATATATAGCAACAAAGCAGGGGCGTGGCGGTCATTTATCTTAAATTCGTTTTTAGGAAGCCCTAATGAAACTTAATTTATTTGAGATATCAGTATAAAGAAATCAGTGTTATACCTTCACTCAGTCGAACAAAGCCGAGGCCTTTTGCATTTTAAGGGTAATAATTACAAGTGTGCTCTGGGCAAAAGTGGTGTCCGAACTGAAAAAAAAGAAGGTGACGGAGCAACACCGATTGGTAAGTTCTTTTTAAGACGGGCTTTCTATCGACCAGATCGACTGATAGCGCCCAGAAGTGAGTTGCCGATAAATCGCCTAACCCCAGCAGATGCATGGTGTGATGACCCAAATCATTATCAATATAATCAATTAGTGAAAAAGCCATTCAAAGGATCACATGAAGAGTTATGGAGGGTAGACAACCTTTATGACCTAATAATTGTCTTTGGATATAATGATAACCCTCCTCAGCCGTATAAAGGTAGCGCAATATTTATTCACTGCACCACTAAAGAATATAAGCCTACTAAGGGTTGCATAGCTCTTATTCTTTCAGATCTTTTGACTATTTTACCCGAAGTTTCTACAAATTTTACACTCGATATATGCTCGACAAAAGACCTAACTAGTTAAAGGTTCTCTCTTCTGCCGAAAATGCCCGTTCCAACCCTTACATGAGTAGCACCAAGCGAAACTGCTATTTCAAAATCGGCGCTCATTCCCATACTAAATAGTCTAATATTGTTTCTCTCACCAATTTGTTTTAAAAGTGCGAAATGAGGAGCAACTGGCTCATTAATCGGAGGAATACACATTAAACCTGTTAGAGGTAATCCCGCAGATCGACAATAGCTAATAAAACCATCTGAATCCTCAGGCCAGATACCAGCTTTCTGATCCTCTTCCCCGGTATTTATTTGTACAAAACAGTTTCTAGAAACATTCTTCTTCTTGAAAGATTTAATAAGACTGTCAACAAGTTTAGGTCTATCAACTGTTTGAATGATATCGAACAAATCAACTGCCAAGTCTACTTTATTTGTTTGTAGGGGGCCTATTAAATGAAGCTCCAGATTATCATACAAATTCCGTCTATGCGACCAATGCATTTGGGCTTCTTGCACCCTATTTTCTCCATACACCTTTTGACCAGCCTCAAGGGCCGCATCGATTCTGCATGCCGGTTGTCCCTTGCTAACAGCTATTAGGGTAATTTCATGCAACTTTCTGTCAGATTTTTGGGCTATAATATCAATGCGATGTCTTGTCTCATTTATATTATTAGCGATATTCTCACTCATATTTCTTCCATAAAGTCGAACTCAGAATTTTATTATTTCAAATAAAGTATTATATTAGGGACTATGACAAATAAAAACATAACATTTGCTAACCTTATAGCACCAATATCAGAAGATGAATTTTTTAAAAAATTTCATGATACTAAGTTTTTGCATATTAGGTCAGAAAACACAGAAAAGTTTACCAACATTATGTCTTGGGACATTCTAACAAATATGCTCAATATGACTTCTGTCTGGAGTCCTACTTCATTGGGGTTATACTTGGACACCAAGCCTATTCCTTCAGATCAATATTGTCGTCCTGCAATTGATAGAAATAATAATCCTGGTCTTCAGCCAGACGCAGAAAAAGTCATAGCTTTTCTAAGGCAAGGAGCCTCCTTAGTGGCTAATGACGTCGACGCTTTGAATCCTGGCAGTGCAGGGGCAGCAAACGCGCTGGAGAGTCGACTGGGAGGGCGGGTTCAAGCAAATCTTTATTGCTCATGGAACCAGCATCAAGCTTTTGACACTCATTTTGATAGTCATGAAGTTTTCGCAATGCATATTGCTGGTGAAAAAGTTTGGCGCATATATGAAGGTAGACTCGAAAATCCAATCGCCGATGAAACAACAAAAAGATTGGGGGCAGAATTTCATCATAAACAGCGCGGACAAGTTGTAGCCGAAATAACCCTTAAACCAGGCGATTTACTTTACATCCCTCGAGGTCAATACCACGATGCGTTAGCATCTAGTGAAGCAGCGATGCATTTAACATTCGGTTTAACGCATATTATAGGGTATGACGTTTTACAAATACTATTTGAAACTGCAATGAAAGACCCTCTATTCCGGAGCAATATACCTCTTCCGGAAAAGGGGCCTGTTAGTCAAAAAAAGTGGCTTAAAGAAATTGCAGAGCAGCTTCATTCTATAACAACTAGTGATGAAATATTTGATAAACTTACGAGCTATAAAGATAATTTTCATTATTTTCGAGGTGGATTTGACCTTCCAGGGGATATCTTAGAACATAAGTCTGAGAAACGCTTTAAAGTCGTAGTTCGCAGCCTTAAAATTAAAAAAGATAATGGGAAGCAACTACTCAGTAGCGAAAAGGGAGAAGTAGTAGTGCCGAACGAAGTAGCTACACCCCTTAAGTGGATCATAAATCAAGGAAATTTTTCTCTATCTGAGCTAGTTAGGGAAAATCCCTCACTAGATAACGATTCATGTAGAAAATTAATTGAGAATTTATTAAAAATGAAGGCTATCTCATCTGTTTGAATATATCAGTATTAAACCGAAGTGATTTTTAAGTTAATTTCTTCAAATTAAGTAAATTCCTACCGCTGATCTCTGTTGCTTTTATGCCACAGTGCAATGATTTCGTCACATAATAGACACGAAAACGTTGCATTTACCATGGATTCCGAGCTTTTATTGGCTCAAGGCTTCAGTGCGGGGGTCAGGCGATACGTATTTCGTCAGCGCACGCGGAAGTTGAAGAGTCCCTGATGGGATGGAAAAGGACGAAAGTCCAAGATTTATGGAGGTTGGATTAAAATGAATAAAGCACTATTGGCAAGCACAGCTCTTGTAGGCGCTGCCTTGCTTAGCGCGCCGGCTTATGCCGGAACAGTGGGGACGGGTAATAACATGTCCGTCAACATGAATGGTATGATTTGGTTCCAAGGCCACGTTTTAGATGGCGGTGGAGACGGTCACAAGCGTGGTTATGACTTCGATATTCCTGAGGCCGAAGTATGGATCAAAGCTTCTAACAAAGCTAACAATGGCATCACCTATGGTGTTAGAGTAGAGCTAGAAGTTAACACTGACTCAAGCAGCAATGCTGACGAAGTATACGCTTTCCTTAAAGGCGACTTTGGTACAATCGAGATGGGCGATAACGATGGTGTCTCTAACCAGTGGTTAGACGGTGCTTATAAAACCCATGCCGGAATGTCAGGACCATTTGGTGGTCTCGGCGGTATCGCTCCTGTGTTCTTGAGCGCTGGTATGCCTAACTCATTGTCACGTACCGACTGGCAGCCTTGGACCTCAAGTGATCGTACCAAGATTACTTATATAACACCTAAATTCTCAGGTCTCCAAGCTGGTATTTCTTACACTCCTGACGGTGGCGCAAACGGCGCAAGCTTCGGTGAGAAAGATAATAACGGTTCTTGGGAAGACATGATGGAGTTTGGCCTAAGATACAGCAATAAGTTTAACGATGTAGGAGTTAACGCTTCTGTAGTTTACGAATCAGCATCAAAAGAAGCTGGTTCCTCTAACGAAGACATTGATATTCTCGCTGCTGGTGCAAGGTTCAGCTTTGGTGCTGTAAGTATTGGCGCTAACTTCCGAGATAATGGAAACAAAGACTTCACTGCAGCTCAAGTAGCAGCAGGCGCTGATGGCGGTAGCTATTACGCTGTTGGTCTTGGTTACAAAATGGCTGGACTCAAAACGAGTATCTGGTACTCAGCCGGTTCGGATGAGACCTCATCTACGGTTAGCCGTGATGTAACTCGTTGGGGTATTGGTGCTCAGAAAGTTATGGCTAAGGGTTGGTTGCTAAGAGCTGATTATAACAGCCTCGAGTACACCAAAACTGGTGCCACTGACGTAGAGCAGTCAGCGGTCATCCTTACAAACATGTTCTTGTTCTAAAACAATTATAGAACGCAAAGATGGGGCGGCGATTTTATCGTCGCCCTATTTTTTTGTTCGCAATTCTCTGCTATTAATGTGTATATAAATATTTTGGTTTCAGACATAATTACTTCTGGTTTTTAAAACTATGCCATTTAGATTATTAAGAACGATTATTTTTAGCTCGCTGCTGTTACTTACAGCATGTGGAGGCATGTCCATCACATCAGGGGAAGAGGATGAACCAAATGATAGACCTAGTAAAAAATATGGTACATTATTTGGTCAGATAAATCTTGTTGGGCCTAAAGGTGAAGGAAGCCAATCGGGACCTGTGGGTTTAGGAGTGAATGGTTTTTTATGGCGTGCCTCCCTTGATACCCTTTCATTTATGCCCTTAATATCCGCTGATCCATTTGGCGGTGTAATTATCACCGACTGGTATTCTCCACCCAACAATCCAAATGAACGTTTCAAGGTGACAACTTATCTGCTTGGAAGAGAACTGAGATCGGATGGTATTCGTGTGTCGGTATTCAGTCAAAAGAAATTAGATGGACAGGGCTGGGTTACTAGTTCTGCCGAAAAAGATACCGAGACTAAGTTGGAAGATGCGATACTTAACAAAGCCCGTGAACTTCGCATTGCCTATATAAATCAATAAAATATAATCATCTTACTCATTGCTATGAATGACTTTAAAAACCCCATAGTTACAAGAAGGGCTTTTTTACATGTCTCGTTATAACTTTCGAGAAATTGAATCTGAATGGCAAGGGATTTGGAACGATCGTGGTTCTTTTGTTGCTAGTGAAGACTTTAAGCAATCAAAATACTATGTTTTGGAAATGTTTCCCTATCCATCTGGACGCATCCATATGGGGCATTTGCGGTGCTACACTCTAGGGGATGTAGTTGCCAGGTATAAAAGAGCTCAAGGGTATAACGTTTTACATCCGATGGGATGGGACGCCTTTGGTTTACCAGCCGAAAATGCTGCAATGGAAAAAAAGGTTCATCCAGCAGAATGGACATACGACAATATTTCAACCATGAGGGTCCAACTGCAGGCAATGGGTCTTTCTATTGACTGGAAAAGAGAAATAGCTACATGTGATCCCGAGTACTATCAACACGAACAAGCTATGTTCCTAGATTTTATGGACCATGATCTAGTTTATCGTAAAAAAGGTTGGGTAAATTGGGATCCTGTAGATCAAACAGTACTTGCTAATGAACAGGTAATAGACGGCAAAGGCTGGAGGTCTGGGGCAGTCATCGAACGCCGTCAACTTTCACAATGGTTCTGCAGAATTACAAACTTTAGTCACGAACTTCTATTGAGCCTAGAAGACCTTCAACGCTGGCCAAATAAAGTAAGAATAATGCAAGAAAATTGGATTGGCCTATCTGAGGGAGCTTACATAGATTTCAAGTTTTCAAATGACAAGCTCAAAAGCCCCTTGCGCGTATTTACGACCAGACCAGATACAATTTTTGGGGCTAGTTTTTGTGCTTTAGCACCCGACCATCCAATATCTGAGCAACTTTCTAACACTAATTCTGATCTAAAGGCTTTTATTGAGGAGTGTCGCAAATTAGGCACTAGCGAAGAGGCAATACAAACTGCAGAAAAGAAGGGCATAGATACTGGATTAAGGGTCTATCATCCCTTTTCAGATGAGGAGCTACCTGTTTATATAGCCAACTTCGTACTTATGGGATATGGAACCGGGGCAATTTTTGGTTGCCCTGCTCATGATCAACGTGACCTAGAATTTGCGAGAGCCTATGGATTACCAGTAAGGCCCGTTGTAGTGCCCCAAAATACAAACCCTAAAGAATTTTGCATACAAGAAGAGGCTTTTGTTGAAGATGGTATATTAGCTAACTCAGAGTTTCTTAATGGATTAAATGTTCCAGAAGCCAAAAAAACCATAATTCAAAAGTTAATTGGCTCTGAAAACGGTGAAAGTACTATCAATTATAGGCTACGTGACTGGTTGATTTCACGTCAAAGATATTGGGGCTGCCCAATTCCTATTATTCATTGTAATAATTGCGGTATAGTTCAAGTTCCACGTGATGATCTTCCTGTAACTTTGCCTACGGATATAGACTTTACTGCACCAGGTAATCCACTTGAGAGACATTTAGAGTGGAAGAGTGTACCTTGCCCATCTTGTGAACAACCAGCTGAGAGGGATACAGATACATTCGATACTTTTATGGACTCATCTTGGTATTTTGCTAGATTTTGTTCTCCAAGTTCTAGTAACCCTGTTGATGCAAAACAAGCTGAGTATTGGCTACCAGTGGATCAGTATATAGGTGGTATTGAACATGCGATACTGCATCTTCTTTATTCAAGGTTTTTTATGAGAGCCATGCTAAAAAGCGGGCATATAAATATTAAAGAACCTTTTCAGGGATTGTTTACCCAGGGAATGGTCAACCATGCTACTTATAAGGATGTAAATGGAGACTGGGTTGAACCGCAAAATATATTGGTCGACGAGGGAGGAAAAGTAGTAAGAGCAGACACAGGTTCTTCTGTAGAAGTTGGACGTGTGGAAAAGATGTCTAAATCTAAGAAGAATACTGTTGATCCAACGGATGTGATAGAAAGTTATGGAGCCGACACAGCTCGTTGGTTTATTCTATCAGATAGTCCTCCTGACCGAGATATGGAGTGGACAAATTCTGGAGTGCAGGGGGCATTTCGATTTATAAACCGGGTAGCCAGGCTAGTATCTGATTGTCAGAGTTCACTGCCAAAGCCAAATTTACCGCCAAATGAAAAATTCTCTGAAGAAGAAAATAAGCTGCGCCAAATTACTCACAAAACAATAGCCGGCGTAACCGAAGACTATGAACGTTTTCATTTTAATAGATCTGTAGCAAGATTATATGAGCTTACAAACGCCATATCAGCCTACGAAATAGAAGAAAGTGATGTAAAACACTCTTGGGTTAAACGAGAGGCATTAGAAACTCTTATTCTGCTCTTAAATCCGATGACACCGCATCTTGCTGAAGAGATGTGGAAACAACTTGGTCACAAAGTTTTATTAGTTGATACCAGATGGCCAACAGCCGATCGCTCATTAGCCATAGACGATGTCATCACAATAGCAATACAAGTTAATGGTAAATTAAGAGGTAAATTAGATATAAAGGCCGGCACTAAAGAAATAAAAGTGCAGGAAGCAGCTAGAGATGTTACAAATGTTAGTTCTACTATAAGTGATCGTCCCATAAAAAAAGTTGTTTTTGTAAAAGATAAGTTGGTTAATTTCGTTGTTTAAACTAATCCCCATATTATTTAGTTTATTTTTCCTCGCGACCTGCGGTTTCGAACCTTTACATATCCAAAAACAAAACACTATTAAACTCTCAGTTTTTTTAAATAGAATACATGTTCTTCCCATTCCTGAAAGGACTGGGCAGCTTTTACGTATAAACTTAACAAACCAGTTGAATCCTAAAGGGCCCTCCGATGAAAATGATTATATTTTAAGTGTTATTTTATCAGAAAAAAAGCGGGATTTAGGAGTTAGAAGAGATGCAACTGCTACGAGAACTGACCTTATAATTACCGCGGAGTATGTTCTTAAAGATATTAAGAAAGGTGCCGCAATAATCTCAGGCACTGTTAAATCAGTTACCAGCTATAATATATTAGATGCAGACTTCGCTAATAGAAGCGCTGAAGAAGACGCCCGTAGAAGAGCCTCTTTACATCTATCAACTGAAATAAGTACAAGGTTAAAAATATTTTTTCATGAGAAATCTCCATAAAGTATCTGTGATAAACTTTTACAAATGAATATCAAGTGAGTAATTACCTAAGAATCATTTCACATATCGACCAAAAATAGATGAAAATATTAGCAACAAGAGTAGAACAATTTATTCACTCTATAGATGCAGAAATACGAGCTGTACTTGTTTATGGTACAGATAATGGTCTTGTACGCGAACGCACTAATCATATAGTTTCCTTGTTCTCGTCTGATCCGTCTGATCCCTTCAATACTGTTGAAATAACTAAAGAAAAGTTAGCAAAAGATAACTCTCACCTTCTAGATGAAGTACTTGCAATTTCTTTTAACGGGGAACGTAGGGTTATACATGTACGTGAGGCAAATGATGATATAACAAACAGTGTATCCGCAGTTTTAGAAGATGAAAGTGCTAATGATCCGATGGCTGGTTTCCTATTAATTGACGCTGGTAACCTTAGTCCTCGATCCTCACTTCGTATTTTATTTGAAAGAAGTGAACAATTTGCAGCTCTACCTTGTTATCCGGATAATGAAAAAAACCTCGAGTTCTTAGTATTAGATATGATTAAGGAAGATGGCAAATCAATTGAAAATTCAGCCCTAAAACTTGTAATTTCCTTATTAGGGTCAGATAGACAAATCAATCGCACAGAAATTGAAAAACTAGTTTTGTTTGCGGGATCGTCAACATTAATTACAGAAGAAATGGTTTTGGTTAGCCTTGGTGATAACTCCGAAAGCTCCAGTGAAGCAGCTGTAATTGCTGCGGCGAATGGAGATTATAAAAATCTTAGTTTACATCTAGAAAAAGTTTGGGCTGATGGGGTAGAACCAATTTCAGTTATTAGACACGCCCAACGTCATTTCCAAAGATTACACTTTGTTCTTGTCCAATTGAAAAGTGGTGTTGAAATAGACAGGGCTCTTAAGCAATTAAAACCTCCTCTTTTTTGGCGTGTTTCCAGGCCATTTCGATCTCAACTAGAATTTTTTTCACTCAGTGCTATTCAAAGCTGTCTTGTAAAGTTGACTGATGCAGAGCTCGCTGCAAAAACAACTGTAATGCCAACTATACTAGCCTGTGACAGAGCCCTAATATCTGTAGCACAAATTTCCAGAAATCAAAGAAATGTTAATAATCAATAGGTTATAAATTATATTAGAGAAATTCTACTATATAGATGGTAACATTAATTAATCTACTGGATTTAATTTTTTCAAGACTATATCTAGCTGATCAAGTGATTTGTACTTAATTGAGATGGTACCAGATGCATCACTAATGCTAGAGCTGTTAATTGTTATCTTCAAGCCAAGAGCATGAGATATCTCTTTTTCCAATGCTATTGTGTCTTGGGTTTTACTTTTTGTTTTTCTGCTATTTGTTGACCTACTATTTTTTGCTGACTGAACTAACTCTTCAGCTTGTCTCACAGAAAGCTGTTTTAAAACAATCTCTTTAGCAAATTTTTCAGCGTTGGTTATGCCAACCAATGTTCTTGCATGGCCTGATGAAAGTTCTCCTGTATCAACATATTTTTGAACTGTATCGGGCAAAGTGAGCAAGCGAAGAGTGTTTGCTATACTGCTTCT
>Ga0310344_10000238_pt1 | contig 45196 bp, 39 predicted proteins | sample HC15DNA20200_MG_FD_203801 | JGI IMG/M metagenome (GOLD analysis project Ga0310344, IMG submission 203801) | Marine microbial communities from station ALOHA, North Pacific Subtropical Gyre - HC15-DNA-20-200_MG | ecosystem: Environmental > Aquatic > Marine > Oceanic | place: Pacific Ocean: North...
AATCGCGCTTAAAGCCTCACTAAAATCCCAATCTGAATAACACCTATCTACAATATCCCAAGTTGTGCTAGCTGCCTCAACAAGAATCTTGTCCTCATCAGATAGGTCTTTCGCCTTTGGCAAAACCCCACCGCAGTACCGTCCTATCATAGACACTGTGCGGTTGAGCAAATTGCCCATGTCGTTTGCCAAATCGCTGTGATAACGCCTGTGAAGATTCTCCCACACAAAGCTACCATCCCCCTTAAACTGAACCTCCCTAAGCAAGTAATACCTGAGAGGGTCGACGCCATACTTTTGCGTTATTTCTCTTGGATCCAACACGACTCCTCGAGTCTTACTCATCGCTTCCCCTGCGATATCGATCCATCCGTGACCAACAATCTGAGATGGTAAGGGTAGGCCAACTGACATGAGCATAGCTGGCCAATAAATCGCGTGAAACCTCAGAATATCTTTACCAATAACGTGAGCATCTGCAGGCCACCATCGATCAAAGACACTATGGTCTTTACATCCAAACCCAACTATCGTGCAATAACTGATTAATGCGTCAAACCAAACATAAATAACTTGCTCAGGATCACCAGGCACAGGTATACCCCATTTAGCCTCAGATCGAGATACACTGAAATCTTTTAGTCCGCTACGAACAATGTTTAAGACCTCCTTGCATCTAGATTCTGGCACGACAAAATTCGGATTTTGCTCAAAGTGGTTTATTAGGCGGTCCTGATATTTAGATAACGCAAAGAAATAATTTTCCTCTGAAAACCATTCTGGATCCGTCGCATGCACGGGGCATAAGCCATCATTGAGATCAGCCTCCAAATAGTAATTTTCACAAGAAAGACAGTACCAACCCTCATACTTGCCCTTGTATATATCGCCAACATCCATTGCCCGACGGAAAAATTCCTGCGCAGCCGCAACATGCCTATCTTCAGTAGTCCGGACAAATTCTGTGGCTGATATATTTAGATGGTCCCATAGGTTTTTAAATGTAGGCGACATCCGATCCACAAAATCTTGAGTATCCTCACCAGCTGCGTGAGCAGTCCTGTCAACATTTAGGCTATTTTCGTCCACACCCGTGGCCAAAAAGGTTTCATAGCCCTTAAGCCTCTTATATCGAGCCACACAATCCGCACCAACTTTTTCAAACGCATGACCCAAGTGTGGTTCACCATTTGGGTAATCCATGGCACAGGTTAAGTAATACTTGGACAAATTTAATCAACATTCTCAAAAGATATGGACCCGAAATGCTAGCACGTATTTAGCCGTTTATTAGACCGATTTTGAGATTATTCAAAGTGATCAGTCATCTAGTTATCACAAAACCCAACACTTTATTGCTATTACCTACTAAATCACTATACTTAATCATTAATTCGACTTTGTTTGGGGTCCATTAGACGGTCACGTTCGGTCACATCAATTCAGGAGAATAAATTGCCCAGTACTCAACTATGGTTGGTTGAATTGCATAATTTCAGTAATAGCAATCTCACGACAGATGAATTAGCAGACTTGAGCACATCATCAGCAAAGTCATCGGACATCCACGTTGAAGAGACGGTGGTATCACGCCATCAAGATCGTATTTATTTGGTCTTCAGTCACGATCACCAAGAGGATATCTTACGACTATCCAAGTCATTACCTAGTGATTTTGATGGACCTCATAAAGTTCGCTTCATTGGCACACCCAATAATCAAGAAATTGCTAACCCGGACTATCTTGTCGAGTGGAAACTACCTTCTGAACTGACGATGGAACAGTATCTAAAACGAAAAAAAGAGAAAGGTCCTAGGTATGCAGAAGTTCCAGAGGTCACTTTTCTGCGAACCTATGTTAGAGAAGACATGGACAAGTGTTTATGTCTGTATGGGGCCACCTGTGAGGAAGACGTTGTAAAAGCAAGAGCGGCAGTCGAGACTCCATTTGACAGCATTGTGGAAATTCGACCCAACACATGAACAGCATCGCCGTATCCATCGAAAACACAAGTCGTTCCATGCTGCCAAATGACGTAGCATCCCACATCAACAAGCATGCACACACATTGGATCGCGGAGATGGAAGGGCGTTTTCTAACGTCCAAATCCTCAGCCAATCTGCAATCTCCGATATGGGATTACCCGGCGAAGATAGTCGCATATCTGAAATGGCTAACGTTATTGTGTCTGTAGCAGAGTTGTGCATGAGCTCTGCTTTTTCTTTGTGGGCGCATCGAATGGCAATCGAATACATACACCGTTGCACATGCACAAACGCAAATCTACAAGATCTATTGCAGCAGCAAATACGCCCCGCAAAGGTGGCAGGATCAACCGCATTAGCCACAGCATTTATGGACGCACTTGGCCTAAGATCCATGCCCGTGCAATACACGCGCAAAAATGATTACGTAATCTTAAATGGATCAATCCCATGGGCATCCAATCTTAGACCTGAAGGTTTTGTCGCAGTTCTCGGAGCTGCAGGTGCTTCGGGAGATCGAATAATCGTAGCTGTTCCTTCTGATGCAGAAGGGTTGGTAGTGGATCCATACCCGGACCTACTGGCACTACAAGCAACTGACTCTTCTTCGTTTAAGCTACAAGATTGCCAAATTAGCGTCGACCACATAATTTCGTATCAGGCCGCCGATTTCCTAAAGGCCGTTCGCCCCACCTTTTTAACTCTTCAATCAGCTTTATGTTTTGGAATTGGAAATGCTGCTAAGAAGTCTGCCAAGGAAGGATTGTCAGGAATAGCAATGGAATTCCATAGTGACTACGAATCCCTGTGTACGTCATGGGAATCACTAAGATCCCGTTATGAGAATACTTTGGACAATCAGGACAACACAGATCTTGTAGAGTTGCTCAGTATACGCTTGGCATCCGCACAAGTAGCACAGTCGCTTGTCACACTGGAAGCCAAGATACGTGGCGGACAGGCATATGTGAACACCTCCCCCACCGCTCGGAGGATGCGTGAAGCGGCCTTTCTGCCGGTGCAATCCCCTACAGAAGCACAATTGCTGTGGGAACTACAACAGTAGCTCTGCGGGGGGCGACCCGCGTACATAAAAACAAAGGTGTATCCACTACAGCTTTCAGCAACCTGGACTTAGAAGTTCTCCAAGGCGAACTTTTTGCTGTAGTAGGGCCGAGTGGCTCGGGCAAGTCAACATTGCTAAAAGTAATTGCAGGGCTAGAACAGTTAACAGCGGGTGAAATATCGTTTCATCATGAATCATCCGGCAATAGTCCCAGAGCATCATTAGTTTTTCAAGAGCCCTTGTTATTACCATGGCTAAGCATCAGGGAAAATATAGCCTTGGGATTTCGATATCAATCTAACTCTCATGCCAAGGATAACGAGTATCTAGATCACACACTCGACGCCTTTGGCCTATCAGCGATAGCCAACAAGAAGCCTCAGCATGTTTCCGGTGGACAGGCACAGAGGGCTGCATTAGCTCGAGCAGTGGTCGTAAACCCCAAATTACTGCTGCTCGATGAACCCTTCTCGGCCCTAGACCCAGCCACACGCAAAAGACTGCAAGATTGGCTATTGCAAATCCGAGACAAATTTCAACTCACCGTAGTACTGGTAACGCATGACGTAGACGAGGCTCTGTACCTTGGTGATCGAGCGGGACTTCTGCGCACTGGGGCCGGATTCGAACGAACCTGGGATTTGTCCAACAGAAATGATCAGTACAACAGAGACGTAAGGACAGAATTGATATCGCTCTACCAATCAGATCTCAGCCAGGACGCCCTTGATCGGACAGTGTCACACCGAAGTTCAACAAACTACACAATTTAGGTATATACAGGAAGGACCACCTACATATGAAAAACCCCATAAATCTAACGAAAAAAACTGCTGCTATTCGCTTACCAAGGAGACAGGTGTTAAAGCTGGCCATAGGTAGCACTGTCGGTGCTGCACTACTAGCAGGTTGCTCAAACGGAAGTAGGAAGAGTGCGGAACCTAGCACTAAAATCGCGCCGAGTGGACTCGAAGCTAAAGTTGGCTACTTGCCAATTACCGATGGAACATCAATCGTGCTGCCACATGCACTGGGTTATTACGGCAACGAGGGAATAAAAGTAGACCGTCCCAAGCTAATCCGAGGTTGGTCTGGAATAATTGAAGCCTTTCAAAGCCGGCAAATAGACATCGTACATGTATTGATGCCTATAGCTGTCAATTTGAGGTTCGGACAGGATTTTCCTGCAAAGGTGGTGGCCTGGGCACACACAGATGGATCTGCCCTGACCGTCCGGAATGACATAGACTCTGTGGAAGAATTAGCCGGAAAAACCGTAGCTGTACCGTTTTGGCACTCCATTCACAACGTAGCAATGCAAATGTTGCTCCGGAAAGCTGGTCTCGAACCAGTAACGTCTGGAGAGCCAGCCAAAGATTCCCAGTCCGTCAAACTTGTTGTAATGGCACCACCAGATATGCTGCCAGCACTAGCCAACGGATCAATAGCAGGCTACATAGTAGCCGACCCCTTTAATGCTGCAGCAGAGGTAAAGGATGCAGGTAAAGTACTCAGATTCAGTGGCGACATATGGCTAAATCATGCTTGCTGCGTAGCTATCGCACATGAGGACATCACTGAACGTAATCCTGACTTAGCTCAAGGTTTGGTAAACGCAATATCCAAATCTCAGCTATACGCACGGAACAATAGATCCGAAACCGCAGCAATATTGTCGAAAGACGGGGAAGGGTACCTCCCTCAGCCACTTGCCGCTATCGAAAGAGCATTGACCCACTACGATAAGACAGAATACCAGTCCTCTGGAGCTATTCAGAATTCAGCCTGGGAAAATGAGCGCATAGACTTTCAGCCATTTCCCTACCCCTCGTACACCAAGGCGTTAGTAGAGCATATGAAGAACACAAAGATTGATGGAGACCAGTCTTTCCTTCAGCAACTAGAATCTGCATCCGCACACGAGAAGCTCGTAGATGATCGATATGTAAGAAATGCCATCAAATCTTTGGGGGGACCGTCTGCATTCGATATACCAGACTCACTCGCACGAGAGGAAACCATTGAGGTATAGCTCCGGTGAAAACTGGGGCAAAGCAAAGCACTCGAAGGTGGGTGCACAATTAGACGCTTAGGCCTTCCCTGTTTAGGGATCACATTAGGGGTTTCATTGTGGTGGATGACCACCTCAGTGCTAACTAATGATGATCATCTACTGACAAGATTTGGCCCCGTAGACACCGTGGAAGCTCTGCACACATTTTTCTTTGCCTATGACGGTATTAACCAAGTAATAGCCAGTACTCAGAGATTGTTAGTAGGTCTCCTGATTGCTTCACTTGCCGGTGTTCCAATAGGGATAGCCATTGGAATCAGTAAGCCTCTAGAATCGGCTAGCAGTGTGTTAATGCAATTCCTACGGATGATATCGCCACTATCTTGGACCCCAATAGCTCTCATTTTGTTCGGGATCGGAGATGCACCGGTATATTTTTTGGTTGGAATTGGGTCAGTGTGGCCAATTGTCATTAGCACCGCTGCAGGAGTTAAATCTGTAGATCCTCGCTGGAAATTGCTCGCAAAAAGCCTAGGGGCTACTCCCATAGAAACTCTAATCACTATTATACTCCCAGCCATACAAACGCATGTATTGACAGGGATAAGAGTAGCCTTAGGAATTGGATGGGTAGTGTTGGTGCCAGCAGAAATGCTCGGAGTAGATAATGGACTTGGGTACTCAATTTTGGATGCTAGAGATCGTCTGGAATACGGAGAAGTGACTGCTGTCATATTGGTGATTGGGTTTATAGGCTTTGTTATGGATTTCGCTTCCCGTAACTTGCTATCGAAAGTTAATAACGAATCCCCAGTGGCAACTTGATTACAGTGCCTGCTCAAAATACACCACAACCCAATAATGAAAAGAGGTCTACCCCCTTATATCATTAAGCAACTCAGTTTAATTGCACAATAAAGCGGACATTGATTCAATAGGATTTATTATGCCCCAACAAAGGCCAACAAAACGAGAACGACGCCTTTTAGCGCGGGCAGAACGAAACGCAAGGCGTCGCCGCTTCCGTAAAATGCAAAAAATACGCTCTGTTGTCTGGATTATTGTGATAACGGGCATAATCGGATTCGTATTTTTTATAATAGGGAGAGACCCCAACCCTTCATCTTCTGAAGCGGCATCCATTGTATCGAATCGTTATATGGTGGAAGAGCAGGGCAATGATCACGTGCCCCAAGGGACCTTGATAACACACGAGCGCTACCCTCCATCGTCAGGCACCCACTACGCTAATCCTTCACAACACGGAGTGTTCACCGTACCGGTATCTGAAGGAAACTGGATTCAGAATCTAGAGCAAGGAAGCATCGTGCTTTTGTACAAATGCACTAATCCAGATGAATGTGAAGCAATAGCTGGCAAAATCAGAGCCGTATATAAGTCTTTGCCAAAAGGTGCGTCTGGCGAGATACAATTCATGGCCACCCCATATACCAAATTACCATCGGCATATGCATTACTGGCTTGGACATGGCAAGAAGACATGGAGACACTCGAACCTGCTCGGATCGAACGTTTTTATCGAGACTTAGTCGACAACGGACCGGTGAATAAATAATAGAGCAATGAGACACACACTATTAAATAGAATCCAGATTGAAAGGATGCTCGATGACAGCCGAACCCTCTACCCCTAGTAGTAGTGCTGATGGAGTCGCTTGGGACTTAAGCGATCTATATGCGTCTACAGACGACCCTAAGATAGCCTCTGATCTTCAGGAGGCGGAGAGTCGTGCCGATTCGTTCGCCCAACAATACCGAGGCCAACTAGCAAAATTAGATAATTCTAGTTTTTATACTGCGATTGCAGAACTGCAGTCTATTCTCGAACAGGCGGATGCGCCCGTAATTTTTGCCCACTTGTTACACGCTTCGAAAAGCGACAATCCTGAACACGGAAAATTGTTGAGCACCGTCATGGAGCAGAGCTCCATCATTCGAACAAAATTGGTTTTCTTCGAATTAGAATGGAGCCAACTAGATGAGAAGCTAACTACTAAGTTTATCGATGCTGACGAATTACAAGCATTTCGGCACTTTCTTGAAACGGAATTACTATTCCGACCACATCGACTAGATGAACCAGTAGAAACAGCACTTGAAATAAAATCAAATACCGGTAGTAGAGCTTTCTCAAGACTTTTCGACGAAATTACTGGGCGAATCCAGTGTGATGTAGAACTCCCAGAAGGGACCAAGCGACTAAATGAATCTGAAACTCTCGCGCTACTACATGATCCTAATCGACAGGTGCGTAAAGCAGCTTCAATAGCTTTAACTCAATCTCTAAACGACAACCAACACGTACTCACCTATATCTTTAACGTTTTACTGCAAGATCACAAAGTGGATGACCAACTGAGATCCTTTATGTCGCCTATGGCTTCACGTAATCTTGCCAACGAAATTGACCAGAATACAGTCGATGCACTAATGACAGCGAGTGAGAATGCCTATCCAACAGTGCAAAAATTCTATCGCTTGAAGAAAAAATTGTTGGGCCTGGATGAATTATTTGACTATGACCGATACGCCCCCATCTTCCTCGATCAACCTTCCATAGAATGGGCCATGTGTCGAGAAATAGTCACTGACAGTTACCGACAATTTTCTCCAGAGGCCGGAGAGATAGTAGAAATGTTTTTCGATAAGAAATGGATCGATGCCGAGTTGAGATCAGGAAAGCGAGGCGGGGCATTTAGTGCTAGCGGTCCGTCTCGAGCACATCCATACATCCTATGTAATTACACGGACCGAATGCGTGATGTCATGACTGTCGCCCATGAACTCGGACACGGTATACACCAATACCTGTCCCAAGAGGTCGGATATTTACAGGCCCATACACCCCTCACTACTGCCGAAACAGCCTCTGTATTTGGTGAAATGATCGTGTTTCACCGATTAATGGAAGAAAGCAAAGGCCCAAGAGAACGACTAGCCCTTTTGACAGGGAAAATTGAAGATGCTTTTGCCACGGTATTTCGACAGATAGTACTCAGTCGATTTGAACAACTTGCCCACACTGCCAGAAGATGCGAGGGCGAACTTGACCCTAATCGGATCGGAGAGTTATGGATGGAGGCCAATGCTCCCATGCATGGGGATACCGTAACGCTTACTGACAACTATACGAGCTGGTGGAGCTATATACCGCACTTTATCCATACTCCCTTCTACACATATGCGTACAGTTTTGGGGAGCTTCTCGTACTAGCTCTATACAGAACTTATGAAATTCGCGGCGCAGACTTTGTGCCAGATTACATGAACATGCTCAGAAAAGGCGGGTCTGTCGGACCCACAGAACTCGTAAAGCCTCTAGGAATGGATATTTCGGACCCAAGTTTCTGGAACAAAGGATTATCGCTGCTCGAAGCAATGGTTACAGACGCCGACTCTCTGGCAGATAAGTTATAGAATCGCCAAGCTATTGTGACTTATACCGGCTCAAAAAGATAGTGTGCCACAACCCATTCCCGTCCCCCTCGATAAGCAAACAATTCCTCGCATGCAATGAAAAATAATCTCCAGCGAACCATTCATATCTTGCCAGCCAATTTGTGGTAGACCTGTAACTCACCTAACCCTCTATTATCAATCATCTTGGATTTCAATCCCTAGTTTGTAAACTCGACGGCGAGAAATAGAATGCTTTGCCGCCAAATGAATAGAAGCATCTCTATGGGTCATCCCTTTATCGAAAAGGCCCTTAATTTCGGACTTCAACACCGTGTCCGAGACCTCCGAATCAGTAACCGGCCCTGGATTTAGAACCAGAGTATATTCACCCCGCCCCACGGTAATTACAGGGTCGTTAATCACTTTACCAATAGCACAACTAACTATCTGCTCATGCATCTTAGTAAGTTCACGACATATAGTGACTTGGGTGTCTTCTCCTAAACGTTCCGACAACTCAGTTACTGTTGCCATTACCGCCTTGGGACCAACAAATATAACTATAGGCAAGCCAACAGACCACGCTGAATCAAGTATTTCGAGACGCTTTATTTTGCGTTCCGGCAAAAAACCTAAAAACGTTGCACCAGTCGATTCAAATCCACTTACAGACAAAGCTGTTGCCAAAGCTGACGGGCCAGGAACAGGTACCACTGCATGGCCTGACTTACGTGCTACTTTGACTAGGATAGCCCCCGGATCTGAGAGCCCAGGAGTGCCAGCATCTGTAACATAAGCAACATCACCATCTTCCAATAGTGACACTACATAATCGACCTTTTTTTTATCGCTATGAGCATGCAATGATTCTACAGATCCTCCAATATCAAAATGTTTAAGTAAACGTCTTGTGCGGCGGGTATCCTCCGCCACTACAACATCAACTTGTTGGAGTATCCTTTGGGCTCTTGGAGAAAGGTCCTCTAAGTTGCCAATCGGTGTACCTACAAGATACAGCTGAGCCATAACCGACCTTTCGTTACAAACTTGCGCATAATCATCCAATAACCAGCTTTTCCGCTAGCTATAAACACCATTTGCCACTACTTGATCAGACCAGTCCCCTGCTTCCACGGCTAAAGCGTTGTCTACACACATTCTCGCAACTTCTCGCTGCGTTTCTGCAGTAATTCCTGCGACATGTGGACTGACTATTACATTATCCATAGCTAATAATTCGGAATCTGGATTTGGCTCCCCAATGAAAACATCGAGCCCGGCACCAGCTATAGATCCTGATCTGAGTGCTTTTTTGAGAGCACTCTCATCAATCAAAGCACCCCTAGCAGTATTAACGATATAAGCACTAGGCTTCATCATGTCCAGCATGGGGGTTGTCACTATCGCCCCAATGTCTTCGGATGCTGGCAAATGCAAGGTGACGAAGTCTGACGTGGCAAATAGATCGTTCAGCTCTACTGAATCAACACCCATATCATCTAACTCTTCCTGTTTCACGAATGGATCGTACACACAAACCTGCATGTTAAAAGCATTCGCCCGTCGCGCAACGGCACGTCCTATTCTCCCCATTCCGACGATTCCCAATACTTTGCCATGGACATTGTTGCTAGATTCAGAAGCCCAATCCCCATTGCGCAAAATAAGGTGGTTAGATAGCAATTTGCGAGAAAGACCCAACATAAGGGCAAACGTCATATCAGCAACTGTCTCTGTATTAGCGCCTGGAGTTATACAAACAGGGACCCCTCTTGCCTTAGCTTCCTCTACATCCACACAATCAAATCCTACACCGGTTCGAAATATCCCTTTCAAATCAGTTGCAGCACGAATGACTGAAGATGAAACAATATCTGTACCATTAGCAAAAAGATGTGTAACACCATCGATATCTTTCAGATAATCCGCTTCACTTAACGGTGGAGCAGCAGCACTGACTACCACTTCCCAATTTGCTGCATACAGACGGTCCAATTGATCACGCTGAAGCCACGCTTCAGCCATGGGCTTACCCATAAGAGCCTTAGCCACGCAATTTACTCCAATTATTTTTTAGCTTATCGTCATAACAATTAGAACGGGACTTAACGATACACACAAGACCGAAATCTAAAAAAGGAGATGATTAAATTGCCCTTCATAGACTTAGAAAACGAAGAATGGACCCACATAATGCCTGGTGTCCGAGCCAAAACCCCGCATGGCGAAAAGATTATGCTGTCATACGTGAAATTTGACAATGGGTCTTCTGTTCCAGAGCATTCACACCCTCATGAACAGGCATGCCGTGTTCTTGAGGGAGAATTAGAGTTCGTTCTAGGTGGGGAGAAAAAACTTTGCAAGCCAGGTGATATGCTGATCATACCCGGGGGAGTTCCACATAGTGCTGCAGCTCCAAATGGACCGGTCCTATGTTTAGACATATTCAGTCCGCCGCGCGAAGACTACGCAAACAAACAAAATTCTTTCATGAGTGATGACTGAAAAATAATTAAATACTTCAAACACCCCAATCTCGAGGGTACCTGAACTCCCGCTCAATAGTGCGTTCAGAAATCTTCGCAATTATCGGAGGCCTACGTTTGAATTGATTGCGACGCACACGGCTAATTAATTGATCAACAAATTGCAGCTCGATACCCGAAGATGTTATTTCTGAGGCAGACCAACGCTCATCTATCAATAAGTACAAAAGCCTATCTATGTCGCGATATGTAAAGCCAATCTCATCTTCGTCTTGCTGTCCTTCCCATAGATCTGCACTAGGAGCTTTGTTTAAAATAGATTCAGGCAGTTCCATAGCTTCAGAAATTTGGCGAACTTGCGTTTTATATAAATCTCCAAGCGGGTTTATTGCACTCGCCATGTCCCCATAAATAGTCCCATATCCCAACAGCAATTCAGTTTTGTTAGAAGTTCCTACAACCAATCCAGTAAATTCTTCGGAGTGATCGTACAAAGCGATCATTCGAGCACGGGCCATCACATTTCCTTTACGGATATTGCTCAGTTCATACTCATTCACATAAGCATCAACCATATCGCTAACGTCAATGATTTTTGATTGAACACCCAGTTTTTCAACTAGTTCCTCTGCGTCATTGCGGCTGGCAGGACTACTAGTGCGGTATGGCATCAGTAGCGCTAAAACATTCCCAGGACCCATGGCACGAGCAGCTACTGCTAGGCTCAACGCGGAATCAATCCCTCCAGACAACGCTACGACCGCCTTGCTAAACCCAACTTTATTCACTTCATTGCGAATAAACCCCTCAAGAACACCAATAGCCAACTTAGCATCTAGACACAAATTGTCATCGATTCGATCGATGAAACCACTCTGCGCCGAAGAGAAAGGATTCACTGTGAACGCTCTGTCTTGATCCGCCGCAATTCCTCAATAGTTAGTTCGAGTTTCTCATCACGCCTTAGCGGTGTCGAAATTCGTGCACGTCTAAGTGCACCATCGGTCAAGTCAGCAGCGATCAAGCATTCTTCGTCAGCAGGAGCCTCCGCCAGTATTGCTCCGTCAGGCCCCACTATTTGTGATAGCCCGTAGTAATTGATCCCATCCTCATACCCAACACGATTTGCAAATGTCCCATAGTTAACAAACATCTGTGAATATGTACGGGTAAGATCGTGCCAGGTCCTACTTGAACCCAATTGCTGAGAACTACCAGAAACCCCTCGTCCAGGACTAGCAGCGGGAGCATGAATAATGTCAGCTCCATCACCGGCAGCTATTACCATTGAAGATGGATGCCACAAATCCTCGCAGATCAGCACAGCTTGTCTCCCAAATTTTGTATTGAAAGCCCTGATACGATCGCCAGGGGCACAAAATCGCCCTTCATCGAACAACCCATAGGTCACTAGATACACTTTGTGGTGCACGTGCACAATTTCACCATCTTCAAAGTAAGCCGAGGCTATCTTGAATTGGTGATCCGAAGTGTGGTGAATAAACCCTGCAATAATCGAAACGTCGCCCGAACATTCTCTCAGCCTATTAATTGCGGAGGATTTAATATCCACGGCCACGTCATATGATAAATCTTCCAATACATAACCTGTGAGTGACAACTCCGGAAAAACCACTAGTCCGCATTTATCATCAACGGCGCGGCGTATGAATTCCAGGTGCTTGTCAACATTGGCTTCAATATCCCCCAGCACCGGATTGATCTGTGCTATTCCAATTCTGACATCACGCAATCTAGCTTTTACCTGCCAATCTGATCTTTTTTTGGGTCTAAATTCTATCTCGACCAGTCTCAAAGATCGTGCTTTAATTCAATTCTATAGTTGAAATATACGATCGGTTGTATAAAAGTACTGATTATGAGCTACGGCAAATTAATACCGGCGTGGGTACTAGGTTAGGCTTGCTATGAATTTGACCGCTTCAGTTTAGCTTGCTGCTACTTAGGTTCCGAGAACTTGTCAGTTCAACAAATGGACGAAACAAGTTACAGTGACAGGCAACTATCCAAATTTGTAGACCAGTTATACAAAGACGAGGAATATTGAGATGACCAAATTAATTAAAGTGATTTTGGCTGCGGTCGTTCTGTCAACTTTAGGTCTGACCGTCGTTTTTGGATCTACAGAACTTCCCGACGAAGAGCCTATAAATAATGGAAGATTTTACCGGCAGACTGGAGAAAATACAGGCAACGGATTTGCTGTCAGTAATGCTAACGGCATCCCATTCTGGACCACATTTAGATCGATGGGGCTACAAAAGATTGGATACCCAGCCTCACATAGATTTGAGTACAAGGGATTCACTGTACAGGTGTTCCAAAAAGCAGTTCTGCAGTGGAATCCAGCGACCAATAAAGTGCAGTTCTTAAACATACTGGATGAACTAAACGCAGCCGGCAAAGATGTTGACCTCCGCAACGGTGACGTAGTTCCTAATCATGCCGTTCTAGCCGCCGATGCAGGGTTGGATCCAACAACCCCTTCTGGGTTCAAACAAATCAAGAACAATCACTTGGCTCTGCTTAATCAAGCACCCTTAGTCCAAAACATATTCAACAACGAGCCTCGATGGATGGATCTTTACGGTCTGCCTTTAAGCGTTGCGACAATCGATGGAGTCCTTGTAGTACGAGCACAACGACAAGTTTTTCAGTGTTGGCCACAAGGCAATGCAGCAGGCTTGCCATCGAATAGAGCCTTAATGGCAAATACTGGCGACTTCACAAAAAAATACAACCTGTTTACTGGAGATGCAGTGACTCCACACAATATCGTCCACGTGAACAACAGACTTGCGTCAAATATTCTAGTTACAACAAACCCCGTGTTATCTACCTCCACAAATTCCGTTGCTTCTTTAGCCACTCCCATTCCTACCGTTACTGCAGCTCCAAGCACGAATTCAATTAGCGGATACGGTATGCAAGCACACCTATTAGGAGGGAATGCGAATCTGGCAACCACAAAAATCGTAGAGGCCGGATTCAATTGGACCAAGCAGCAGGTTAGGTGGTCTGACATCGAGACCAGTGCAGGAGTCTACAGCTGGGCTGCATATGACGATGCAATAAACACAGCAGCCAGCCGTAACCTTAAGATGCTGGTGAGCGTCGTTTCCGCCCCGTCTTTCAGACTCGGCCCAGGCAAATCTCATGGACCACCATCGAATTCTGCTGACATAGGTCCGTTTATGACAGAACTGCTAACTCGCTACAAGGGCAAGATACACGCAGTTGAAGTTTGGAATGAAGCCAATCTAAAGCATGAATGGGGAGTGATTGACAACAGCGCTTACCTCAAATACGGTCAAATGCTGCAATCAGCGTATACAGCCATAAAAGGTGTGGATAGCTCGGTAGTCGTCCTGTTTGGAGCACCCACTCCAACAGGAGTTAACGACCCCAATATTGGTATAGATGATGCTATCTACGTAAGACGCGTTTATGAGAGCTTCCCGACGGTAGGAAATTACTTCGATGCGATGGGATTGCACCCTAATGGCGGAGCCAATGCACCAAGAGACACCTACGGTGGTTCAAACAATCGTAGTGTTTGGGGGTGGAACAATCACCCAAGTTTCTTCTTCAACCGATTTGAAGAAATACGATCAATCATGCAGTCCAAAGGGGATGGCAACAAAAATATATGGTTTACAGAATTTGGCTGGAGTTCGACACCAGTTACAGAAATAGTGGCAGGGTACGAATACTCACAGTACAACTCTGAATCTGATCAAGCAGATTTCCTAGTAGATTCCTTTAGCCTTATTCGTGAAAAATACCCATATGTCACTCACATGTTTGTTTGGAATTTAAACTTCCAGGCTGTAGTAGGCCCATCTGACGAAAAGTATGGATTCGGCATCCTAAATCCCAACGGTACCGCGAGATCGGCCTACAACAAATTGAAAGCTATGCCTAAAAATTAACTGGTCCATTTATAACCAAGTGGAATGTTCGTACTAGAAGAAATAGCAATATAACTTAGCTCTGACACACCACTGAATTCACAAAGGAGGACAAATGAAAGTTGGATTAATTGGTGCTGGCCGGGTAGGTCAAAAGCGAGCACATCATTTAGTCGACACAGGGACTGGAGAGTTATCCCTAGTGTCCGATGCAGTACCTGAGCGCGAGGCTGAAATCGCTGAAACATTCGGTGCGAGCATTGCCAATGGGTGGCAAGAAGTCGTTAACAACCCCGAAATTGACGTCGTCATAGTATCAGCATCCAATGATTTGCACGCACCAGTCAGTATTGCTGCTCTCGAGTCAGGAAAAGACGTCTTATGTGAAAAGCCGCTAGCTCGTACGGCAGCCGAATCTCGTACCGTTTGGGAAGCTGTAAATCGCACCGGGCAAACTCTAAAGACTGGTTTCAATCACAGACATTACGGAAACGTAATGAGGGCCAAAGACCTGGTGGGTTCCGATGAGTTAGGGGAACTTCTTTGGATGCGTTGCAGGTACGGGCATTCCGGTTCTGGAGCAATCAGTCATAACCCATGGTTCACTGATACATCCCTGTCTGGAGGGGGAACTTTTTTGGACAATGGGGTACATGCATTGGACATATGCAGATGGTTCATGGGGGACTTTGCCGAAGCTACAGGATTTGTTGATACAGCCCACTGGCATGACATATCCCCAGTGGAAGACAATGGATTTGGGGTATTTAGAACTGAGAAAGGCAGAGTTGCTACGCTACATGCAAGTTGGACTCAATGGAAAAATATTTTTTCTGTAGAAATAGGCCTAGACAAAGCTATTCTTGAAATCAATGGGCAAGAACACCTTACTATCACATTGCGGGAAAACAACGATACTTACTCCATCGACCGCGAGCACTTTGAAGTGGATTATGATGAGTCATTCAAGTTGGACTGGCTAGAATTCGTTGCAGCAAGAAATGAGGGACGTCCCCCTCTAGCAGATGCGCGAGACGGATGGAAGGCAGTAGAGATGGCCGAAGCAGTCTATGAATCCAGTAAAAATGGACGCACCATAAAATTGTCTGATAGTTGACCGAACTACAGGACTTACCATGAGCACCAACCCTATAGCCTGGGCAGCTATAGCATGCTTTTTGACCGGCCTTTTGATTTTAGATCTAAAGATTTTGCATCGAGGAGGAGGAGAGGTCAGTATCAGGCGTGCAGCTGTCACCGTAGCATTCTACGTTTCCGCTGCAATCAGCTTCAACATCGTTGTCTACCTAGATTCAGGGTGGGATAGTGCGCTGGAATTCCTCACAGGGTACGTAATCGAATACTCACTCAGCGTAGACAATATTTTTGTATTCATTGTGATCTTTACTTATTTCAGTGTACCTGCAGCGCTTCATCATCGAGTGCTGATGTGGGGAATCATAGGTGCAGTAGTCCTCCGCTTAATCATGATTATTGTTGGAGTGCGCCTCGTAGAAAGCTTCGATTGGATTTTGCTCATATTCGGTGCTTTTCTAATTTTTACAGGCATTAAGCTAGCACTTGCACACGATGATTCTCATAACACTGACAATACGCTAGCTGTGAAATTGGCTAGAAAAATACTGCCTTCCATTCCAGATTATCGAGGCAACAGATTCTTTGTTAAAGAGAATGGCAAACTATTAGCCACACCGTTACTGACCGCACTGATAGCCGTTGAAATGGCTGACGTAATGTTTGCAGTAGATTCGATTCCTGCAGTCTTCGCAATTACAAGAGACCCTTTCATAATCGCAACCTCAAACATATTCGCCATAGTAGGCCTGAGATCCCTCTATTTCCTTGTCTCCGCTTCAATGAAACAGGTGCATTTATTGAAATACGCACTGTCGGCAATACTAGTGTTTGTCGGCGTAAAAATGCTGGCTGAAGACTTTATTCATTTGGACCCAATCGTATCATTAGCAATCATTGCATCAATTTTAGTGGCTGCAATTGTGGGGTCGTCTGTAACAACCCGGGATAGGTTCCCTAAATAGATCGGCAGTCAGCACACCCTGACTCTGATTTACGGTATTTGATAGTGCAATGCGGCATTTCCACCGAGCAACATATCACGTTGTTGCTCAGTCATATCACCAACAGCGGCCATGGTTGTATCAAAATTATGCTTATAACTCCCAGCCAAAAGACTAACCGGCCAGTCGCTACCCCACATTAGGCGCTCAAACCCATAATTTTCGATCATAAATTGCACTGCAGGCCTCATTATTCCCGCAGAAGGCTCCGGCCCCGCCTCGGTCAGCATCCCAGAAATTTTGAATTTAAGATTCGGTATATCACGTAAAGGCTCCATTTGTGACGCCCATGGTTCAAAATATCCATCTGTACTAGTCTGCGGCTTAGCCAAATGATCAAGCACCATTGGTAAATCAGGATTTTCCTCTGCAATTCGTGGCACATGCATCAAATCTTCATGCTTTAGTAGCAGATCCAAAGTTAGTCCATCGCGGAGGCTTAACTGTTTAATACCTCTTCTTATATCTGCTTGATTCAGGTAGTCAGGATCCCTCTTATCCTGACCGTTAACACGAAGGCCTCTAAATTTGCTATACCTATTAAATTTATCAATGGTCAGGCCTACATTGGGATCGGCAAAATCCGCAAAAGCAATTACGGCACCAAGCACCTCATTATCGTCAGCAGTATCTAACCAATACAGCTGATCCTCTTCAGCATTCCACGCCTGAATCAATACTGATTTGTCCACACCAACAGTATTAAATGCCTGGCTAATTTCCTCAATTCCAAAGTCTCGTACAACAACACCACCGGCAACACGATCCGTTTCCGATAGCCAATAGAGATCGGAACTGTCAATAAGCCAAAGGTGGTTGTGACTATCAATAACCATCTGCACTCCATGTTGCTCAGCGTTGTGTTCTTATCACATCTTTAATACTCAGCATTCTGTTGGAACAGATCTGCCGCGTCAAGAGTCACGCCTAAACCTGCGGCGGAGAGGGTGGGATTCGAACCCACGAGAGCTTTCGCCCTACACGCTTTCCAGGCGTGCGCACTAATCCACTATGCGACCTCTCCTCGACGGTAGCGAGCATCCAAAAGAAACTTCGGCGGAGAGGGTGGGATTCGAACCCACGTGGCGCTCAACACGCCTATCCGTTTTCGAGACGGACCCCTTATGTCCACTCGGGCACCTCTCCCAAGCATGAACTCGCTCCCACCACGTCAATCTTATCCAACGTACAATGCTTCTACGATATTCTCCCCATAGACTAGTGAACGATAACTCGAAAAGCCATGCCCTATGCAGAGCGGAGTGAACAATTGAGACGTATTGTCGCATGGATTCTGATATGCAGCGGTATAACAGCTACCGTATCCGGAATTATATTCATACTTCAAAGTGCCGGTATTTTAGGACCTGAAAGCTCATTCATGGTAAGAAATAGCGATTGGGCCGGGTACGGAATCATGATCATTTGTATGGGGCTGTTATTGGTAATTGTCGGGAAACGAACCAGAACATAAAAAATTCAGATACATTAGGCAAATAGTTACCCGGAATATGTGCGAGGCAAATCAGGACAAAGCATCACATTGAATCTCAGGCAGGAGGAATTGAAATCTTGAAAATCTTGATCGCAAACGATTATCTCAATGACTTATTCGAACATGCAAAGCGAGAGCTCACTGAACACGAAGTGGTGCGTTGCGCCGACAAAGATCTGATTCAGAACGTTAAAGATATCGACGTTCTGATACCAGTTCGAACCCCAACAGGGGCAGAGATTATGGATGCTGCACCCAAGCTACGATTAATACAACAATATGCTGTCGGCTTTGACAACATTGATCTGGACGCAGCTCGCGAACGGAAAATTCCAGTAGCTAGGGTTCCTAGCCCAGAGTCAGGAATGGGGAAGTCCCTTGCCGAAGGCGCCTTATTCCTAATGATTGGTGCAGGTCGCCGATTCACTCAGCTACAAAAAAACATAGCGAGCCAATCTCTCGAGATACCAACGGGGCACACTCTGTTTGGAAAAACTGTCCTAATTGTAGGACTCGGTAGTGCGGGACAAGCCTTAGCTAGATTACTAAAACCATTCGATTGCCACGTGTACGGCATCAAAAGAACCCTTTCCAATTCCCTCTCAACCGAGTTGGGTTTATCCAAACTAGCGAGCCCGGAAAACTTAATCAGTTTGTTGCCCGACTGTGATTTTGTAGTAATCACCGTACCACTGACTCCAGAAACCGCAGGCTTACTTGGGTCTCGTGAAATCGAGGCCATGAAACAAGGAGCATGTGTCGTCAACGTAGCAAGAGGCGGGGTTATAGAAGAACAGCCGTTTAAACAAGCATTGCGTTCCGGGAAAATTGCAGCCGCAGGACTTGATGTATTCTGGAACGAGCCACCGGATCCCGAAGACGATCTGTTCGACTTGGAAGTGATTTCTATGCCGCACGCTACGGGCACTACAGACTTATTCTTAGGTAAAGCAGCAAAAATGGTTGCTGACAACGTCCGAAGGATGGAGATTGGTGAAGAAATTTTGCACCGTGTGGATTGACAATAAGGAATCATAATGTCTACTGTAATATGACGATAATCGACAAACATTTCACAGCAACGGGATTCATAGTACGGCAAAAACAAGTCTTGCTATTACACCACCAAAAACTGAACATGTGGCTACCGTTTGGTGGACACTTAGAAGCCGGTGAGGATCCTGTCCAAGCACTGCTACGAGAAGCAAAAGAAGAAACCGGATTTGACGTCGAAATAGTCGCAGATGTTCTTGATTTTCAAGGCCCTTTCCCAAAAGTATTGCCATCCCCAGAAACCATATTGCTGGAAAAGATCGAAGACCATCATTTTCATATAGATCTGATCTATTTCGTGCGCATCGTCGGTGGATCACAGCGTATCTCAATCACCGAACACACCGAACAAAGATGGTTTTCTGCTGACGATTTAACCAATGGAGATATCGCTGAAGACGTAAAACGATTAGGTTTACTGGCCATTGAAAAACTGTCTTAATTGACCCACAAATCGGATACATATAATTTTTGCACATTAAACAAAGAGCACTAGAATCAACGTCTAGATGCCGCAGAAGTTCAAACAGAATCGTCGAAGGGATCAAATATGGATATTGTAAATAGGATCTGTGGTGCCATGCCAGCAATGCTTACCCCGTTCACTCCAGACCTACATATTGACAACGAGGCGCAGCGCCGTATCGTGCAATTTTTTCTACAAAATGGAGTGCATGGAGTCGTCGTCCTAGGTAGTACCGGTGAATTCCAAGGAGCGCGCTGGGAAGAGCGAGCTCATGCTTTGGCGACAGTAGTTGATGAGGTAGACGGAAAAGTACCGGTAATCGCTGGAGCTGGATTGCCTAATTTATGGGCAACCATTGACCAGATTAAGGAAGCGTCTGACAACGGAGCAGATGCAATGCTTGTCACACCTCCGTATTACTTCCCAATTGGACAAGATCAAATAATTGATTGGTTTGCGAAGCTTGTTGAAGCGAGCCCTATTCCTGTCATGTACTACCACTTCCCTAAGATGACCAAACTTACTGCCGATCCCGACACTATAGTCCGTTTGCGCGAGGTAGGCGTAGTGGGAGTCAAAGACAGCGGAGGAAATACCGGATGGCTGCATTCAACACTGATTCGAACCCGAGGCTACAAGGATTTCAAGCTTTTACTTGGCAGTGACTACCACTTGGTTGATGCTCTAATCAACGGAGCAGACGGATGCATAGGCCTTCCGCAAAACGTGGTACCACACATCTCTGTACAAATGTACGAATCATTCCAGAGCAATAATCTTTCCGAAGCAAATCGCCTGCAAAAAATTGCTGTCGACTTTTTGGATGCACTGATGATTAGCCCATCAGGACAGCCATACGCCAAGGGACTTTTGGAGAAAATGGGTCTATGTGATCGCACAGTAGCTCCACCATTTGTAGATGCCACGGATGGTGAGATTGAAAATTTATGGGCAAATGTGCGGGAATTATGTCGTCCGCCTCAACCAGCCCCATAGCTCATAGTTGAGCCCAAGTCCCCACCTACAAAATAGATGATCAAAATAACGAGAAGCAGCCAAACGAAAACTACATATCTGATACCTTTATCAGTCAGAACCAGTAAAGAAGGGTTGTGAATCCCTTTGCCGATACTCACAAGATACAGATATCTCATTACGCCGTACAACACTAACGGCACGGTTAAAACCAAGCCACTACCATCGAACTTAGAAGCTGTCATATCTGACACTGTATACAGCGTATAGCTCACTACAGTAGATGCCGCAACAACGCCCAACGACATATCCAACACCGATTTATCTGCCATCATAAACGAAGGTCGATTAACTGATAGCGCGTCGTCCATATCACTAAGCTCACCCAATCGCTTACCAATGGCTAACAGAACAGCAATAAAGAAAGTGCAGATCAGTAGCCACACCGAAAACGGCACGTCCAGCACAACGGATCCAGCAACTACCCTTAATACAAAACCTAACGCTATCGAAATCACATCGGCAAAAGCAACCTTACGCAAGATTGCCGAATAGGCAATCATCAATACGCTGTACAAGCTCAAGACAACCGTCAATGATCCCGAGAGTAACATCGAACACAGTAAGCACGTTGCTATACCTATAATTGCTACATAAAAAGCGACACGTTGCGTTATTCGACCTGATGCAATCGGCCTCATACGCTTCCTTGCATCAAGCCGATCAATTTCACGGTCAAACCCATCGTTTAGGTAGTAAACGCTGGATGAGAGCAAGCAAAACAAGAACCCAGCCCCAAAACTTGTCAGAACCGATTCTGGATCGGTCAAACGCTCGGCAAAAACCAACGGAGCCAAGACGAAACTATTCTTTATCCATTGCAACGGCCGAGAAGTTATGACAAAGTCTCGTATACTCATTTTATGCGCTCTTCTCAATAGGACTGAAAGAGGCGCCCCCAGCCTGTATCCATAGCTCGTTCAATTCGTTGACGACCATAACGGTTATACCAATACACATCATGGTACAACCTAGACGCCAGAAATGACCATGGGGCAATCACCGTACGCAAAAGCAATTTCTCTAGTATTTGCAATGGGCCCCAATAAATGAGTTTTTGCCCTCTGCTAGCAAATGTTTCCACATTGGACTGAACCTCCCAAGCCACTTTGTCCACATCCAACCCAACCACATCCACTTCACGCAAATCCGCACACCCTAATCCATTTTCATGAGCAATTCGCAAAAATGGGATCGACATCGGATCGAGCCCCATCAACCGGGCACTCAGTGCATCGACAGCCACCTGATCTGCCCCCGCGATTAGAAGGTTTCGTTCGGAAACCGTCATACACCGTGGGCCAGGCCCCGAACCTGCGAAAGCTCCGTCCATGACAGCGAATATACCGGGATGAATTTCCTTTTGTATTGATAGTAAGTCCACCAGGGTTTCATGAATCTGGCGGTGGCACCAATGCCTTTTCTCATATAGCAGCCCACCAAATGCGTTCTTCATAGCGCCTGTAATGGTAGTAAAAACGTGAGTCTTCACAGTAGGAAGATGGATGACATTCGAACCAATCAACCTACTTGGGATACGTATGCCATCAGGAAATATTTGATCCAAAACCAGTAGTTTGCCTTTTGGGTCATAGACCACCCATTCAGGATCCTCGTACAAATGAATATTGGGAATTTTATACTTCTGCAATACAGACAGATGTTTGTTTGCTTTTTCCCCTTTTTTTGCTGAAACCACGACAGTGCGATTGTGTGCACCATAGATTGCCGAACTAGCAAATCCATCTTCAAGCAGGGTTCGAATGACCCCTTCAAGTTGCCAGGGCGCTGTCGAGCACGCTGGGTACCAATGTTGCCAAGACACGTTAATCTTTAGCGCAGTCCGCGACCTTCGATCCAATACATCGAGATATTTAGCATCACGCATAGCTAGTGCATAATCGTCCAATACAGTCGCAGGGGAACTAGACCCTAGTACTACCAGAGGCCTTCTTGGGTAACCATAGTTAGACATTGTTGAGTTCTGTATCTATGCTAACAATCATCATATAAAGAAATGGTATCAGGCCACTACCAACATAAAGCAAATTAGGCGGGGACAAAATATGGTATTTTGGATTGTTACTGTACTGTGACACACAGTTGTCACTGTTGCTAGCGTCAAATCCTAAAGATGAAAACCCAATCTAGTTCTCTTCCAATCAACACTGTGCCCGGGCTGATAATGGCTGTCGACTTTGGCCCCCAAATCCGTGCCAGTGCTTATGTATTGAAAAATGATAAACGGCTTCTCCTAGGGGAAGGTATAGCCCATTACACCGACAACGCGCCTGCTTTCGACTCATCAGTCGGAATAGACGATGCAATACAAAGCCTAAAATTTAACTTGTCTGCATTCATGGGGGATGACGTTCCTGCTGTCGGCGCTGCAACGGGATCACGTGGAGGCAGACCGATACCGGCCTTGTACACAGGTGACCTCAATCCCAATCAACTCAGTGAATTCGAGTCTGTATTGCGGGCACAAGGGTTTGTCATAGCAAGCCGAATAGGAAGCTTAGGTTCACGCTTTAGCACCAAAATAAATGCAGAACATCTGGCTAATAAGATCTGTGAAACCAAACCGAAACTGATAGCAATAGCATTGACACAAGATCGAGGCTGGGAAGATTTATCGCTAATCATAGAATCTCTGCGCTTTATAGTGCTCAATCGATGCGATACATACAGTCCTGTCGTAGCAATTTTCTACAATGGCACCCCAGATCAAATGCTATTAAATTCCTTAAAGGGGCTGCTTGAGGTGCGCTTTGTACAACTTTTCGAACAAGATCAAGAAATAGCCTCAGCTGAAACTATTTCCTCCCTCAACGATCTCTACCAATCACCATCAATCCACAACTGGATGGGGGAGGACAAGCCCAAAACCATCCACGGAGCCCCTCTAGTCCCAATAAATGTATCCCTTGGCATATCAACATTGAAGCTAGCGCAAAAATTGGATCTATCTATTACTTCCATTCATTCAGATCCAGCCGGAGTGTGCATAGCTTGTGCCAAAGAAGGCAGTGTTAATACTGCTATGTTTGGGTATTTTCATGAAGGAGAGTGCATAGAATCTATATCATCGTTGATCCCAATAGACGAAATATTGGAATGGCTCCCTTTATCGATTGATCCTCATGACGCCCAATTATATTTCACCAACAAGGCAGCACGTCCGTGGACTCAACCAGAATCAAATAGTGAACTTTTACTCGATCATATTTCCACTCAATTTGCCATAGGCAAGGCGTCACAGACTATTGTTGAAGAAGATTTTAGAACTGATCTGGTAGTGTGCACAGGCAGCACATTCACCAATATTGGACGCCCATTGCAGGCAGCTATCATCGCTTTAAATGGATTACTCTCATCAGGTTTCTCTCAGTTTGCTTTAGACCGTAGCAACACATTTGCAGCACAAGGAGCATTAGCTGCCGCAGGATATGACATCGACCCTGAAGACAGTTTGATACATGTTGCAACAAGTCTCGGAGTTCGTGGTTCAGACAAAATCGGCAAACAGGCTCTTGCTGTCGAAATCATCACAGCAAGTGGGGAACGAATAGCCCGTAATGTTAGCTTCGGGTCCATCGATAGAATTACCTGGCCAAATAGCAGTGCAGGCAAAATAAAGGTATGGCCAGCAAGTCGCCTAGACATCGGAGCAGGACGTGGCCAGGCAGTCGAGTTGAAACCCAAAATCCATTCGGGTTCTGGAGGCTTTATTGTCGATGCAAGGGGAAGGCCATTGTCTTTCCCTAAAGACCCGTTGAAAAAGAAAGCTGCCGTATTACAGTGGTTACAAGGGTCAGGTGCGTATGCTCTTGCGTCAAGGAATAACACAATTGCCAGTGAATAGAAACCTCATACGCACCTCAGTATTAAACGGAAAAATACGTCGCACTCATACTTTGCCAAGACAAGGACGAATAATTTCAAGAATGGGAGAGACTGTCCCAGCCGGGGATGTAGTAGGTAGTTATCAATCTAAAGGCAGAGTTGCATCACTAAACGTAAGCCTCCTAACCAAAACGCCCCCATCAAGGATATTAGAAACACTTCAGTTTGCAGTAGATGAGCAAGTGGAAGCCGGAACAATACTTGCCAAGGGCCCATCTAGGTTGTTGGGAACTCGCCAATGGGAAGCCCCTTTTGCCGGGTCAATTTGCCACGCTTCAAGCCTCTCTGGACACGCATATTTCAAGGAGTCGACAAATGCAAACAGCATGATAGCCATGGTTTCAGGCGAAGTAACAAAGTTACAAGAAGGAAAATTCGCCATGATAGAAGGCTATGGAACCTGTATTAATTGCCCAATCGGAAACAACGGGGTAGCTACAGGAACGATACTTATGGTTCCTGACCAAAGCAAATTCGACGTATCATTCCATACCGAAGAAATTCCCTTGATTTTAGTAGCAACAGAATCTGTAACTGACGATTGGATAGCTTCTTTATCAGGGACTCAGATATCAGCTGTAGTTGCCCCATCTATACCTCTTACTAAAGACAGTTCCCAAAGTTGCCCGCTACCAGTTATATCCAATGAAGAAATCCGTATCGTATTAACAGAGGGTGTTGGGATAGCGCGAATGCCAAGTTCGCTACAAGGCCTATTTCGTTCGCACGAAGGTAAATCGGCTACTGTTGCGGCATCAATATTGCCAGGGCAGTCAGAAATAATATTGGATAAACATACTGTTAGCCAGAACGATCTCAGCTCATATAAAGCCACTGCTAGTAGTTTGCTAGGATCAGAAATTGTTCCAAGATCTGAATCGTTAATCCATAGCCGAAATGGAGCCGGCATAGACACCACCGTAGTAGAAATTGGCACTAGAGAAGGGAGCAGTTTATGGATAAACTCCAACAATATAGAATCGGTGCAGCTTCAATCCTAAGCAACATGATACGTACTTGATCAACGTCTCATTTCATCCGGTGCGCCAATCCCCATTAATGAAAGAGAATTTGCTAAAACCTGTCGCACTGCACCTACAACTTCTAGCCGTGCCCTAGTACTTTGTTTATCTTCTGAAATCACTTTATATGAGTGATAATAAGAGTTGAACGCACCAGCTAGCTCGAGGGCAAAATGCGGCAGATGATGAGGTTCTAAGTCCCGTGTACAGACATGAATTACATCTGGAAATCGCACCATTATACGTATCAAATCTATATCCGCAGATTGAAGGCAACCGAACTCAGCAGTCAGATTTAGTAATCCTTCTTTTTCAGCACGGCGCAATATGCTCGCGATACGCGCATGCGCGTATCGAATTTTGTGTATAGGGTTATCATCAGTCTGATTCCGAGCAAGATCGATATCAAATTCCATCTGGCTGTTAGCATCACGTGCCAACATGAAAAACCGGGTGGCCTCTGATCCAACATCAGCGACAAGCTCAGATAACAACTCAAATTCTCCACTTCTTTTACTCTGTTTAATCGGCTGTCCGTCCACTACGACATGGACCATTTGGCATAATACATATTGGAGAGCAGATGCTTCGATCCCTAAAGCTTCAAGTGCAGCGTGCATGCGAGGTACGTGCCCATGATGATCCGCCCCCATCACGTCTATTACTCTCGCGAATTCCCTGTTCTGAAACTTGTCTTGGTGGTAAGCGATATCTGAAACCAAATATGTAGGATCCCCAGTACGTTTGACCAATACATTCCCGCCATCGTCACCACTACCACCTGTGGTAAACCAAGTCGCCCCTTCCCTACGGACAACATAACCACCACTATCCAAGTTACTTATAACTTCGTCAATAGCGCCAGCATTATGTAGCTCTCGCTCAAAAAACCAATTGTCAAAGCAGATATCCATTTCAGACAACACATTTCTGATAGATTTCAGAGCTATCTCTATTCCTCTCTCTACAAAAATAGTGGTTTGCTCATCTGCAGATAGATCAACATATTTATCACCCTGATCTACAACTATCTCTCTTGCCCAGTCCCGAACATAGTCCCCTCGGTACCCTGCAGAAGGCATTGGCACATCTATACCAAAAGTGGCCAGATAGTGGTGCCTCAAGCTCTGGCCTAACAAGTCCACCTGGTTGCCTGCATCATTTACATAATATTCACGCTGAACCTCATAGCCTGAAGCCGACATTATGCGGGAAATCACATCTCCCAATATCGCACTACGCCCATGTCCAACAGTAAGGGGTCCAGTAGGATTAACACTCACAAATTCAACCTGGACCTTAATCCCATTGCCCAAATCAGAACCGCCAAATGAATCGCCGGCTTGGACGATCACATCCAATTGTGAAGCAAGCCATGCGTCAGACAATTGCATGTTGATAAAGCCCGGCCCAGCCACATCGATAGATGCGATCATTTCTGATTCTGGAGCTGAAGCAAGTATTGCATTAGCTATATCAACGGGCGACGACCCGACAGCTCTAGCAAGACGTAGAGGCAACGTACTGGAATAGTCAGCTTCGGGAACTCTGGATTTCTCAACCCCAAGGTCTTTCTGATCTATTTCAGGCAGCAATCCTCTACGCTGCGCCTCAGTCAAAGCAATACGCAAGTAATCTTCAATTTCGCGAGTGATCATTGTCTAAACCAGCCCATACTGAACCATTTCAGGGCAAAAATCATATAGCCATCCCTAAATCAATGCAGTTGTTCCACTGTGGAAGAGTAACCTGCCACATCTTGAATCCCGATGATACTGTGATCAATAAGAAATTTCGCGGCACGATCGGTGTTCACCGTGATTCCTAAGCCTGGATCATCAGGAACATTCACCCACGGCATTTCAGTAGATGGCAGATCGGTCAATAAATCACGCACAGGATGTTCAGTCTGATCCCATTCAAGCATAGGCTCTACAGGATTAGCCGATCCAGGAACATCAGGCATCCAACTGATAACATGCAAAGAAGCAGCCATAGCGACGGCAGTCCCCCAGACATGTGGCTGTGATCTAATACCAAATATACCAGCTAGTGTGACAACTTTTCTCCCTTCAGAGATCCCTCCCATTCCTCCAAGGTCCGGCTGAGAAATGTCTACCCCTCGTGCCTGAAGTAGGTCCCTAAATCCATATCTAGTATGTTCGGCTTCACCACCAGAGACGGGAATCGGTTGTCTCTCTCTTACTTCTGCATATCCAATTTTGTCTTCTGGAGCAACAGGCTCTTCAAACCATAGTATGTTGTACTCGTGTGCTCGACGGCCCAGACTGATCGCCGTAGCAGAGTCGTAAGCATGGTTAGCATCTATGGCAAGACCTACTGCAGCACCTGCTGCATCGCGCACAGCACGGATATTTTCAATATCAGAATCGATTCCATAGCCAACTTTCATCTTCATCACCCTGAATCCGGCGCTGACATAATCTTTAGCTTCTTCGGCAAGAGCACTAGGCAAATCATCAGTCTGTGTGCGATATAGGCCGGTTGCATAAGCCTCTATCCGTTCACGATTACGACCACCTAAAAGAACTGAAACGGGCTGGTCTAACAACTTCCCAGCGGCATCCCACGCTGCTATATCCAGACCACTTAGCGCGTGAATCACCATGCCTTTTTGTCCATAGTCCCGAGTACGGTTATAGGCCCGCTCCCACAGAACATCCATGTGCAAAACATTCTGCCCGAGATATATAGAAGCCAACACTTCTTTTATTATTCCGGCATATACAGAAGGTTGTACATGAGCATAGACCTCTCCCCAACCCTCCGTACCATTTTCTAGGACAATCTTTACCAAAAATGCACTTCGCTTAGTAAACCACCACTGTGAAAACGCGAAGGGTCTAGAAAGTGGTGCTTGATAGGAAAACATCTCAATCTTTTCTATGCGCATAGTAATTTTCTCTCTCAAGACTAGTTAATCACATGTCTCATCGGTATCTACAGTAAGGTCACAATCGATTTTGCGTCACATCCTAATGTAAAAGCCTTATATAAATAACTATTTCACCTACCAAACCAAACACAATCAATGGTAGTCTTGAGCTCTTCGATTCTTTAGTCGCATACGAGCCACCTAATTTCGTAGACTTAGCTGCTATTTTGCGATTCGGGTTAATGCTTTGCTCGTTTATGGCAATCAAGCTCAATTTTTCGAATTCGGACCGAATCAGGTGTTACCTCGAGGCATTCGTCTGGCCGTATAAATTCGAGCGCCTGCTCAAGTGACAGTTTGACATGAGGAGTTAAAGTCTCTGCGCTGTCAGACAAAGTTGTTCTCATGTTCGACAACTTTTTCTCTCTCGTTGGGTTCACATCTAGGTCCTCAGTACGAGAATTTTCTCCAACAACCATCCCTTCATAAACCTGGATACCAGGCGGAATAAATAATCTACCGCGCTTCTGAAGACTATATAACGCATGCGTTGTGGAAAACCCTGACCTGTCAGCAACCAAACTCCCGGTCCTCCGTGTGCGAATGTCTCCGAGCCATGGCTGATATCTCGAAAACATTCTGTTCATCACCCCGGTGCCACGTGTTGACGAAAGAAAATCTGTATGAAATCCGAGTAAGCCCCGAACCGGAGCCACGAACTCAAGCTGAACATTCCCGTTTGACTGACTAGTCATACCCGTCATGCGGCCCCGACGTCCGGCAAGGTTTTCATTAACCGTTCCTACAAACTCCTGCGAAACCTCCAACAACAGTTCGTCCATGGGTTCATGCAACTTACCCTCGACAAGCCTCGTCAACACCTCTGGTTTTCCTACATTGAGTTCAAAGCCTTCACGACGCATGGTTTCTATTAGAACCGCAAGCTGCAATTCTCCCCGACCCTCAACAAGCCAGCTTTCAGATTGTTCGGATTGCTCAACCTTGATGGACACATTGCCAACCACTTCGGCCTCAAGCCTATCGCCGAGCATCCTCGATGTGATTTTTCGTCCCTCACGGCCCGACAGCGGTGACGTATTAATTCCAAAGTTCATAGCCATCGTTGGCTCATCAATCTGAATGAGGGGCAAGGGCTTCGGGTTTTCAACATCCGCAAGAGTCTCGCCAATCGTTACATCCGGAATTCCAGCAACCGTACATATTTCACCGGGCCCAACGGTATCCACCCGAACCCTCTCAAGACCTTCGGTAATGAAGACCTCGCTTAGTTTGGCCACCTGCACGCTACCATCCCGCTTGCAATGCGCAACATTTTTACCTATTGACAAATGCCCTTCTTTCACCTTGCAGATAGCCAGACGTCCGAAATGTGGGGCTGCGTCCAGATTCGTCACAAGAGCCTGAAGATTTTCGCCTCCACTATGTGCTGGAGCTGGAATATAGTCCCTCATCAGCCGAAACAATGGCCTTAAGTCTTCACCGGCAATGTCGGGCTCAAGTGAAGCTAACCCATCCGTTGCCACGCAATAAACAATGGGGAATTCAATCTGATCCTCGTCAGCTCCCAATTCAAAGAACAGGTCATACACCTCATCAACCACTTCCGAGATCCGTGCGTCACGACGATCAACCTTGTTTATTACGACGATTATCGAAAGACCCTTCGCAAGAGCCTTTTTGAGCACAAACTTAGTCTGAGGCAACGGACCTTCACTTGCATCAACCAGTAGAAGAGCACCATCTACCATCTCGAGACCACGCTCAACTTCTCCTCCAAAATCAGCATGACCTGGTGTATCGACAATATTTACCTTGACTCGTTCGAATACCACTGAGGCGTTTTTTGCCAGAATGGTGATGCCCTTTTCTTTTTCAAGATCCATCGAGTCTAAGACGCGATCAGCTGCTGTGGCTTGCCTGCTAACCGAACCACATTGGTTCAATATCGCGTCTACCAGCGTCGTTTTACCATGATCAACATGGGCAATAATCGCTAAATTCCTGATGTCGTTAGGGCTATGCATTATTGTGGTGTCACCTCAACGGTGAACCCCATGTTTTTTCTTTCAGAAACTCTTCGTTTTGTTTTTCCATTGAACCATCGTCCAAATTTAATATTTGTTTCAGATAACACGATTTACACATAAAAATATTTATCGATAAAGCTATTCATTAAAACGTGAGACCAGATTGCTAGCGGCAAATTATCGGCATTGCCACATTCGTGAGTTCGGAAACCTCATGAAGACTGTTTCACGCAGCCTGTCCGAAATACACGCGGCGCGGCCACGCAAACAGCCCGTAATTAGCGCTGTCGGATATGCTGATTTGGTGCTGTGCGATGTCAGCCAAAGATCTGAGCGACTAGACCAGTAGAACGCTGACAAGTCACAACGATAAATCATAGAGACTCTTATGACCTCAGCCCTGTATTACGGGAAGCTCTTCGAGAACTTCATTCAAGGATCCAGACCGGTATCCCTCTACGTCGATCGTAACAAACTTGTATCCACACTCCTTAAGTGCAGAACTTATTCTGCTATCTCGCCCATCAGAGAAGAATCGCTCAAAATCAAACGGAGGCAATTCGATTCGAGCCACCTCTCCATGATGACGAACCCTAAATTCGCGAAACCCTTCACTCCTTACAAATGCCTCTGCAACCTCTATCTGGCTTAACTTATCCTCCGTAATGTATTCCCCGTACGCAACCCGCGAAGACAAGCAAGGAGCCGCCGGCTTATCCCAACTAGACAACCCAAAATGCCGTGACAGAACACGTATTTCCGATTTAGACAAACCGGCATCAATCATGGGAGCTTTTGCATCGGCAAGTTTTGCCGCCTCCATCCCAGGTCTATAATCACCGAGATCGTCAACTACTGGCCCATATATCAGTTCCTTGAAACTTGGAAATTGCTGGCGAAATTCGTCGAGATTTACAAATAATTCGTTCTTACAGTGAAAACAGCGCTTGGAATCGTTTACCCTGTACTCCTCATTATCAACCTCCGACGTGTGAATAAATTCGTGTCGCACACCGATTTCTTCAGCAAAGCGAATACCGTCCTGATGGTCTTTTTGAGACAAACTAGGCGAGACAGCCGTGACTGCCACAGATCTATTACCGAGCACTTTGTGGGCACTGAAAGCGAGGAAGGTGCTATCAACCCCTCCTGAATAAGCCACTATCACGCTTTCCATTTGCCTCAGGTTTTCGCAAAGAAACTCAAACTTTTTTAGTAACTCCGAATTTAAATTAGTCATTTTTCAATCACATTAACTGGCCTGCAGACCAGTACTCCTTCATACATCACTCCCAAGATTGTAACCGCAATTCATTCTATTTCGCTGCAACAGAAAGCTCTTCCTCTTCATATCGACCGTTCCCAATGCGGTACAGTCTTATATCCGGATCACTCACATCCTCTAACGACACTATCATCATGCGAACTATTCCAATCTTCACCTCACGTATATCAGTTGCAGACGGAATTGCTTCACTACTTGGGTGTGAATGAAAAAACCCGATGTCATCTAAACCAGATTCATATATCAGTGCAAAAGCTTGATATTCCTCAGCCGGATCCATCCGATACAAAACAGGACTATTCTCAATGTTTTTCACAGGAAACATACGTGTTGCTACTTCTTCTGCATTACCCGCCAATACACCACAGGCCTCGTCTGGCAGCACTGATTTACAGTATGCAATTATCTGATCAGCAAGCTCACGTGAAATCGATAGCAATTTACTTCTATCCCTTCAGTCATACCCAACCCTAACAAAAAGGTAGCAGTCTTACCCATTCTGCTGCTAAAATGCTGGCCGGCCCGCAGTCTAAAGCTGGGGCCTTAGGATGGTTGCGCATTATGCCACGTTGTATAAGCAGCGAACAGAGCGTAGCCGCCAGGAAATAAACAATCTAGTGAACAACATGATGTTTGCGCACAAGCGCACCACATGAGGAGCTGAAATGGCAAAGCAGGTAGCGCTTGACGCCGATGCACGCGGCAAACTTATCGAAGGTATCGACACTGTTGCAAATGCAGTGAAAACCACTCTGGGCCCTAAAGGACGGAATGTGGCGTTAGGGAAAAAATACGGTGGACCTACAGTAACCCACGATGGCGTTACTGTGGCCAAAGAGATCGAACTGGAGGAACCATTTGCAAATATGGGAGCCCAGTTAATCAAAGAGGCAGCCAGCAAAACCAATGATATTGCAGGCGACGGCACCACTACAGCCACAGTACTCGCCCAGTCCATATTGAAAGAGGGACTGAAGAACGTGGCTGCCGGGGCCAACCCAATGATAGTGAAAAGAGGGATCCAGCAAGGCGTAGACGCTTTGGTTGAGGACCTCAAAGGACAGGCCCGACAAATTAAAACCAAGGAAGAAATCGCCCAAATAGCGGCTATATCAGCGGCAGACGTAGAAATAGGCGATATGATCGCAAAGGTCATGGATAAGGTCGGGAAAGACGGTGTTATCACAGTCGAAGAATCCAAAGGGATCGAACTTGAAGACGCTTACGTGGAGGGAATGCAGTTTGACCGAGGCTATCTTTCTCCATATTTCGTTACCGATCAAGAACGCATGGAGGCTTCAATCGAAGACCCATACGTATTGATTACGGACGGTAAGATTTCTGCAGTTGCAGACATCCTGCCAACCCTCGAAAAAGTCACGCAAGCTGGCAAGAAAGAGTTTGTAGTAATTGCCGAGGACATAGAAGGTGAAGCTCTAGCCACCCTAGTTGTAAACAAACTTAGGGGCGTCCTCAACTGCCTCGCAGTAAAGGCCCCTGGTTATGGCGACCGTAGAAAAGAAATGCTTCAGGACGTGGCAATAATCACAGGCGGAACCGTCATATCTGAAGATATGGGCCGTAAACTAGACAGCGTCATTCTGGAAGATCTTGGCCAGTCAAGACGGGTAGTAGCAACCAAAGACGACACTACCATCGTGGAAGGGTCCGGTACGGAAGCCGCTCGCCAAGGTCGGATCAGTCAGCTGGACGGTCAAATACGAGAAGCTTCGTCCGACTATGATCGTGAAAAACTGGAGGAGCGAAAAGCCAAATTGTCAGGTGGCGTAGCCATCATCAGAGTTGGCGCAGCAACCGAGACAGAACAGAAAGAAAAGCAACACAGAGTCGAAGATGCAATATCGGCTACCCAGGCAGCACTTGAAGAAGGTATTGTTGCCGGAGGTGGCGTAGCACTGGTAAATGCAGTTTCCGCTCTGGACGGTGTAGAAGTATCCGGAGATGAAGCTGCAGGACTACGCGCACTCAGAAGGGCCCTTGTAGAGCCTCTGAGCCACATATCTGAAAATGCCGGATATGACGGTGGAGTAGTGGTGCAGGAAGTACTTCGCCGACATGAGTCAGAAGACAATGATTTTATTGGATTTAATGTAATGTCTGAAGACTATGTCGACATGGTTAAAGCCGGAATCATCGACCCACTTAAGGTAACTAGATCAGCCCTGGAAAATGCCGCTTCAATAGCTAGCATGATCCTAACTACGGAAGCATTGATAGCTGATATCCCAGAGGAAGCTGATGCGGCGGCGGCAGCAGCAGCAGCAGCCGGTGGTGGAATGGGTTATTAAGCAGAGGGCCCACTCCTCCTGCTAGGAGTCTCGCTGCAAAGCCACAAAGATGAAGGCAGCATTCGACATGCGTCGGGTGCTGCCTTTTTACCTTCGAATACCACTTAAATAAATCAATACGGGCAGGTCATATCACCCGAACCACAAATCTTTGCCTTAAACCCTAGTGAATCGCGAAACTGGCAACACAAACACTGTGGATCTGGAGTCCGATTCTTCATCCGGACGAACATAGGAGGATTTTATTTTTTCGATAATTTCATCAACTTGATCTGCTCGGGCACCTACTAATACAGTGACATTTCCACGTTTCAAAAAGCCACCCGCCGAATTAACACGTGTAACACGGAATCCACCCTCCAAAAGTGCTGCCTCAACTGCATTTGCAGAATTGTTAGGCACTACTGCCACAACGAGCTTTTCATTTTCTGTGCTTTGAGTCACTAGAGAATCCCCATTTATCACTTTCTATTCGTATGAACGGTATCACCGCTAATTTTGAAAGGTCAAGAATAGTCAATATATGTTAATCGATACGTATTCGCCCATCTTTCTCTAGAATGGACAATTTGCTAGTTTTAAACAAGTCTGTATATTTCAATGCATTACCAGTACTAAGCAAAACTACTTTGTCGTCAGGATATATTTGGCGAGCACTCATTAGCTTGGGCAGGGCAGCAAACATTGCTCCGGCTTCAGGAGCTACGAATACCCCCTCAACACTTGCTACAAGTTTCGTCATTTCAATTGTTTCTTCGTCAGAAACTGCTATGGCACTGCCTTCAGTAGATCGAATGATCCGTAACAGTAGACGATCAGCAAAAGGCTTTGGAACGCGCAATCCAGAAGAGACGGTGCTAGCATCGACAATCGCTTCACACCCTTCTGCACCCAGTTCCATGGAAGATACAACCGGTGCACAACCTTCAGCCTGTACCGCTATCAGTTTTGGACGATGAGTATTTATCCATCCCAACTGCTCAAGTTCGTCAAAAGCCTTCCACAGCCCTATCATCCCCACCCCACCACCAGTTGGATAAAGAATAACGTCTGGCAATTGCCAATCAAATTGCTCTGCTATCTCCAAACCCATCGTCTTTTTGCCCTCTACTCTATACGGCTCTTTCAGTGTAGATACTTCATACCAACCAAATTCCGAGCAGGCCGCACCAACAATACTACCGGCATCAGATATAAGACCATCTACCAGATGGAGTTTTGCTCCACAAGCTGAAACTTCTCTCATATTTACTACTGGAGTGTCATCAGGCATCACTACATGCAATTCAATCCCAGCTCGAGCACAATATGCAGCCCATGCACTACCAGCATTACCAGCGGTAGGCATCGCTAGCGTCTTTTCACCTAACTCCAACGCTCTGGCCACTCCTACCGCCGCCCCTCGGGCTTTAAAAGTGCCCGTTGGATTTAGGCCCTCATCTTTAATCCATAGATTTTGCAGACCAATTTGGTCAGCATAAGTAGGAATCTCATATAGAGAAGTCCCTCCTTCACCTATTGTGAGTCTATTTGCTGGTTCTCTAACAGGAAGAAGTTCAGCGTAACGCCATAAACCAGCAGGCCTATTCATCCAGTCAGACGGTTGCAAGGACTTTCTCAACCGATTCAAATCATACCGAGCCAATAGCGAAGAATTACATTCGGGACATAAATTGGCACGGTTGTCAGCATCGACAGAATGGCCACACTCTGCACATTCCAAATGAGACAAATAACTTTCAATCACTTGCAATACTTGACCTTTCGAAATTAGTTGATATAAATCGCAGTCTAACGTTCCTACTTTCCATCTCAATAATCCACTTCAACAACGATACGACACTATGATCATAACTATCAGAAATTGTTGGCACCGCTTCCAATAGAATAAAGTCTCAACAACCGCCAGAGAGGATTATTCAGTGTGGTCCCGAAAAAGACCTGTTCAACTGTGACTGGTTTGTGTAACGCCAAAGCTCGTATTGTGCCTAGGGCTCTACTGTTTGTGGGCGGATTTTCATTGGTTTTTGCGTTAGCAGGGACATCCGCCGGCCTAGCCGGCCGTCTACTACAAGATGCGCAAACCTGGATCAATCCAGTAGCTGGCATACTTCTATTATTATTAGGTATACATACCACCGGGATACCTAGAATTGCAGCCCTGCGATTAGCAAAACAAACAGGACCTAATCGGCAAAATTTTATAGCTATATTATTTACACGCTCTGTCCAAACCCTTTATCGAAATGTCCAGGTTGAATACAGCATGCAAAAAGACAATCCCATATCATCTGTCGTTGTGGGCATAACCTTCGCGTTGAGCTGGACACCATGCGTAGGGTTCATTCTCGGTGGAATATTGACAGCAGCTTTCAATGCAAACAATTCACTAACCGCATTTTTTCTCTTATTATCCTACTCGTTAGGATTGGGAGTACCGTTTGTCATACTTGCTGTATTGGTGGATCGCACTGAACATATCGTACGGAGGCTTAGCCGGCACTCCCAAGCCATCAGCGTAGCAAGCGGTGCCATACTTGCGGGTTTTGGAGTAATCGTTTTAGCCGATTCAACAGAACAACTTGCCAGATTCCTTGGAACTCTTCCATTAATTGACGACTCATTTCTTGCCCAACAAAGGGAAAGCGGTTTGGGTGCAGGATGGGTAATACCCGCATTTATAGCTGGTACTATTTCATTCTTATCACCATGTGTGTTGCCATTAGTACCTGTCTATTTAGCCCATTTAGCTGGTTCTATAGTCAACAATGATCGTAATAAAATTTCTATATCTTAATAAACAACTACATAGGGAAAATAAGATATGAAACGAACTTTGCCGTTAGAGTATTGGAAAGGCGAGCCTACAGAAAGGCTCATAGATTAATGCTGTGGAGGATAGTTTAGTTGAGCGAATCACTAGAAGATCTGAGAAATGAAATAGATCAAGTAGACCATCAGATCGTTGAAGCTTTGAATAGCCGCGCACAATTATCTCAGCGTGTTGGACAATTCAAATCGGATAATGGAGATCCTGTTTTTGCCCCATCTAGAGAGGCAGGTGTGATCAAGCGCGCCATCAAACTTAGTGATGGAACACTGCCTGATGAAGTCATTGCAGACATATTTCGAAAGATAATGGCTTCAAGCAGGGCGCTCCAACGCTTAATGAGGGTAGCTTATCTAGGCCCAGAACTAAGTTTTAGTCATAAAGCAGCAGTAGACATGTTCGATCAGGGGGGAGAATATATAGCCGCCAGATCTATATCCGAAATATTTCGCCTCACCAGGAGCGGAGATGTTGAATATGGGGTAGTGCCTATAGAAAACACCATTGGTGGCACGGTAGGTGATTCCATAGACTCATTCGTAGAGGGCAATGTGGTGGTAATTTCGGAGTTCTCTCTTCAAGTTATCCATAACTTAATGTCCCACTCGGATATCACTAATATACATACTGTGTACTCCCACCCTCAGGCATTGGCACAATGCAATGATTGGTTAAGTAAAAACCTCCCTACAGCACAGCGCGTCGAAGTAGCAAGCACCTCGGCTGCCGCAATTAAGTCGGCCAGTGAAGACGGATCAGCAGCAATAGGTCTAGATACGGCTGCAGAGTCAAACAGCCTGAAACTAATCAGGCAGGGCATACAAGACATAGACGAAAATTACACCCGATTCTTTCTAATTGGACGGCAACCAAATCCTCCTAGTGGAGATGATCAAACTGCAATATGTTTTGCTGTAGCCGATCGTATCGGTGCACTTCACGACGTACTCGGAATAATGCGAAACCATGACATAAGCCTATCCAATATGCAATCCCGACCAGCACGTGGGCGATCGCAGGAAAAAGCAGGAGATTATGTCTTTTATGCAGAATTCCCTGGACACGAAAAAGACAACGATATCGCAGACGCACTCAATCAAGTAAGGTCTTTGTGTACCATGACCAAAATCCTAGGATCTTGGCCTATCGATCGGTCACTGAATTCGATGCGATGAAACAACACGCGGCAGATCAAATAAAACCAGACAGAACTAGATACTTGTGAGGATATTAATCGTCTCCAGCCTAGTGTTGGCATTTGGGTTTATTGTGCATTCAGGATTTCGTCGCAGATTATTATGGTCTCTAAAGGTTACGGCGACGATATATGCGTTTTTCTTCGGACTGCGCCTTGTCATTTTCCCACTATTTAGTTGGGACCCCGACGCATACTTAGCAGTTGGAGTCATATCACTAGTCTGCGTATTGGTATGGCTAGGTTTGAAATGGCTCGTCGAAAGTAACTTATCCTCAAAAAGATAGCCCTAACATCTTAATTTCATGAATGGAGATCAAATATGGGATGGTCCGTCGCACGTCCAATAGGATTAACGCACCATCGCAAGGAATATTCGATCAAAGGATATACCCTCATTACTCCCTTAGCCGGTTACTCTACATATTTACTTGATATGCAAGGCCGCATTGTCCACGAATGGAAACATAATTTCATTCAACCCCAATTCGCCAAATTACTACCAAATGGAAACCTGGCAGTGCTAGGTACACACAAATCACTTTTGCTGCCACCGAACGCTGTCCCCAATAGTCCCTCTTCTTCGCTTGAGGCACATGTACGTCGACAAGGGGGAGCAGCCTCCACATTACAAGAATTAGATTGGGATGGAGCTCTGATCTGGAGTTATGACAACCCATTCATTCATCACGATTTCTGCCGATTAGATAACGGAAACACGTTGATCCCAGAATGGATTGCACTTCCCGATGAGATAAGCCACAAAGTCAAAGGAGGCAGAAAGCGTTCAAAAAAGCAGATGCCACCAATGCTAGGTGATGACATTATAGAAATAGACATAGATGGAAACACAGTCTCCCGTTGGGAAACATGGAAATTATTTGATCCCAGGAAAGACCCAATCTGCCCTCTCGAAGATCGCTCGGAATGGACCCATCTAAACAGCGTTGATCAACAAAGCAACGGTGACATAGTAATCTCGTGCAGAGAAAACCACAGAATTGCAATAATCGATCGTAAATCAAAGCAATTCATATGGAAATTTGGTGAGGATAGTTTAGGCCATCAACATCATGCAACAGCACTAGCAAATGGAAATGTCCAGGTGTTCGATAACGGTCTCCATGGACATCATCTTCCCGCCTCCAGAATAATAGAGGTCAACCCTCGAACTAATGATATCGAATGGCAATATAGCGCTGTTCCAAAAGACCAGTTTTTCAGCGCACATATCTCAGGAGCTCAGAGGCTGACACATAATAATGTCCTCATATGTGAAGGCACAGGAGGAAGGATTCTGGAAATATCGCGTACTGGTGACCCCGTCTGGGAGTGGATAAGTCCTTTCTTGCACGAAATGCCGCACTTTGGATTGATTAATTGGCTATACCGAGCGTATAGATATAATTTGGATCATCCAGCATTTACTGACAAATGTTTGGACGGCCATGATTATGAAAATATTAATAGCGAATACGGATTGTCTAGATAGAGGTAAGCGACACAACAAATTGGATTAATGGAGCACTAATGGAAAAAGCTGCAGACACCAATCATCCGAGTGACTCGAGACCGACACTGAGAGATCGCCTGCGTGAGGGCGAGACAGTTGTTGGACCATTCCTGTCAATACCAAGCCCGGATTTGGTGGAAATATTGAAGATCGCTGGCATGGATTTCTGCGTCATTGATACAGAGCACGGGATGTACGGGGAGGAAACATCAATCAACCTTGTGCGAGCTGCTGATGCTAAAGGACTACACTCTGTGATCAGAGTTCCGGAAGTGAATTCACCACTTATCACTAAGGCCCTGGACACTGGTGCTGACGCGGTCATGGTGCCACAAATAGTATCCATTCAGGATGCAGAACAGGCAGTTGCAGCGGCCCGATTCTATCCGGAAGGCACACGAGGCGTCATGCCCCATACCAGAAACGCCCAGTATTCATCCCACGAATGGCCAGATTACTATGAATACTCTAATAAGAAGGCCGCCATTATTCTGCAAATCGAGGGATCTGACGGAGTAAGAGCTCTACCAGAATTAGTTGAGGTCCAAGGAGTTGACTGTTTTTTCCTAGGCGTAATGGATCTTTCCCAGTCTGTCGGAGTGCCAGGGGAACCTAATCACCCTCTAGTAATTGAAAAGATTTCAGAAACCGTAGACTTGTGCAAGAAAAACAGTCGCTCAGTAGGTATCTATACATTCACACCAGAATCAGCCAGGCGATGGGTAGATATGGGAATCCAGTTTATTGGGTACGATACAGATGCGGGTAGTATCTTGAATGCATTTCGCAACATCAGAAAGGAACTAGATTTCATATAGCGGAAACATTGCCCCCACAACGATTGCTAGTATCCCTCATTTAGATCGACTACATTGAGAAGGGGTTTTTTGTTCGTATATCTGCGCAAATTTTCAATAAACAAATCTGCCAGACGCCGGCCTCGCTCAGGGCTATTCCCTCCTAAATGCGGAGTAATGACAACGTTAGAGCGATCCCATAAAGGATGGTCATTCGTAAGTGGTTCTTCGTCCACTACGTCCAACCCAACCCCGAAAAACCGATCCGAGTCTAATGCTCGTATAAGAGCCTTTGTGTCGGTTAGCCCCCCTCGAGAAACACTAATGAACACAGATCCATTTCGCATCATGGCAAAAGTATCGTCATTCATCATATGGCGAGTAGATCTGGTTAAAGGGGCGGCTATAAAAACCACGTCGGATTGTCCTAGTAACCATGGCAATTCGGACACAGAGCGAATATCGTCCACATACTCAGACCTAATGTCAGTGTCCACATCAACACCAATAACATTCATGCCAAAAGACTTAACACGCTTTGCAATCTCGATTCCTATAGCTCCTAGAGCAACAATGCCAGCAGTCTTTTCAGATGGTTCCCATATAGCAGGCGGGAGCTGCCAATTATGCGCTATCTGATTTCTGATGGCCCAATTGCCACCACGACCAATAGACAGAAGTAGCATTAGCGCAGTATCCGCTACAGGGATAGCATGTATGCCTGCAGCATTGGTTAATACAATACGCCTATCAACAAGCTCAGTAAGCGGATCCTTATCGTTTCCTGCTCCAGACGATTGTGCCCAACGGAGAGATTTGGCAGATGAAAGGGCCCCAGGATACCTAAACCCGTCAAACATTACTTCTACTTCTGCACATGTAGCGAAATAATCACTCTCATTTGCAGCAAAAACAAACCGCATTTCAGGAAATTCCGCAGCTATCCTATCGAATTCGCTAGCAATTTGAGGACCATTTATTTGAACTTGCACTACATAACCTCCCATTAAAATCTTACAAAACCACATGGTCAGAACAACAAATTACAAAATTCGACTGCCATGCACTACCAACATCGTGGTACGATCTTCCGTCGTACAGTCATAATGAGTCATCATAGAATATTGTGAAAATTAGATCCATTCTCGTAGCAGGCGGTGCAGGATTTATAGGTAGTAATTACGTACATTATTTACTAGCCAACACCAACACAAAACGCATTGTCGTTTTAGACAAACTCACTTATGCCGGAAGCTTAGATAACATTAGAACCCCGTTGAGGAACGGGCAGATAGAGTTTGTGCAGGGAGACATCGCTGTAGAAGAAGATGTTAATGCTGCTATCCAAAATTGTGATGCCGTAGTTAATTTTGCTGCTGAGTCTCATAACGATCGTGCTCTATTAGACCCATCGCCCTTCATTGAAACAAATGTAAAAGGGGCTGGCATACTCGCATATGCAGCTGCGCGAAACGATGTGAAACGGTTAGTTCATGTAAGCACTGACGAAGTATACGGTGAGATACACGACGGATCATTCCACGAGTCTTTTGCACTTCGACCAAGAAGCACCTATCCAGCGGCAAAGGCCGGTGGCGAAATGATGATTTTGGCCGCCGTAGAATCATTTGGGCTAGAAGCGTGCATTACCCGTGGAGTTAACAATATAGGCCCCTACCAGCACCCAGAGAAAGCCCTGCCATTATTTGTTACTAATGCCTTGCAAGATATGCCTTTACCAATTTATGGCACCGGTCACCAAGTTCGTGATCGCATGCACGTACTAGACCATTGTTCAGCCATACACATTGCGCTGGAATATGGTAACTCTGGAGAAATCTATAACGTAGGTGCGGATAATGAATGTACGAATGAATATATGGTAGATCACATATTGCAACGTTTGAATAAACCCGAATCCCTCAAAAGATATATTGAAGACAGAACAGGCCATGACTTTCGATATTCGGTGGATTCAACGCGCATGCGGGAGTTGGGGTGGGAGCCTCAGTATGACTTAAACGCCTCTCTTAACTCATCCATAGATTGGTATGTTGAAAATGAATGGTGGTGGCGGGAAGCCCGTAGTGAAGAATTTGAAAACTACTACAAAGAAGTCTATCAAGATCGGCTTGGGAAAGCCGATCAGGACGATACTTAGGATTAAATCAACCAACTCCTAATTTATAAAGCTGCATTGAAAAATATATCCATCAGCAACTAAATTTACAGAATGCCTCTTATCAAATCGATGATACATTAGCCTCAGAATGTTCTTGGACTATAGATACCCTAAATAGGACAAGATCATAGTTGGAATCTTCACCGAATATTAAAAGGGTCCGAAGCCAATATCTAGCTCCGGACCCTTTGTAACTGCGTTAATGCCTAATCGCGCGTTATATCGCCCGGAGTGAACAGATCAACTTCCCCTATGGCGTCTACCTGCCATTTACGTTCATCACGCCTTCCTACAAGCAGAAGCCCTACCCCTGTAGTCACTTCGGTACCGTCCTTGAATGTCAAAGTGACAGTAGAACGGCCCTTACTCTTTCTTCTCTCCATATTGTCAACTGTAAAGGAAACTAGAGCATCCTCCGGTACCTCAACCCCAAAGGAAAGATATTTAAGCACAGATGTTTTACCTTCAGTGTCTCGTTTGTACCCCAACCTACTTTTCGTAGTTACGTGTTTCAAAGACGGATTATCGGACGCAAGTACTCCATTTTCAACAACAGCGGTCAACCACGTTGCTGTGACATCCTTACCTGCTTGTATTTCGGCAGCTTCTCGCGCCTTTGTCTGCTCAGCTGTCTCACATGCACTGATTCCCATCACCCCTATCAATAGGATGGACATCAGTGCAATTACCTTTATCAGTCTTGGAAATTTCAATCGTTACCTCAAATACTTCGGCAATTATCTATTGCAACAAACTAATCCATGTAGTGTAAATTACACCACCATTGGGTCCTCTAACACGCAATTGTAGTGTGATTCACACCATCCGTACCAGCACAAAATGCTTAATATGCTCCACGACCACTCAAAACCACCCACACAGTCCTGCATAATATCTGCAGATCTAGTACAGGTGAGTAATTCTGTATGTAGTAAAGATCCAATTCAACATTCTCTCTCAACGGGGCCTCACTTCTTCCTTGAATCTGCCACCAACCAGTCATTCCTGGTGGCACAGACAATCTCGGACGCTGCCATGATTCATACTCCTCGACTACCCAAGGCAGTTCAGGTCTAGGCCCTACCAGGCTCATCTCTCCCCGTAAAACATTCCATAAATTGGGTAGCTCATCAATGCTCGACCTGCGCAACACTCTTCCAACCCGGGTAATTCTTTCATCGTCAACGTGCTTGTAAACCCGTGCAGGGTATCGTTCAGGATCGCTGACGGACAGCTCCGGTCGCATAGTTCTAAATTTGAATATCCAGAACAAACGACCATTTTCCCCAACACGTTGCTGAGTGAAAAATACTGGCCATCCATCATCGATCAATATTGCAATCGCCACCAGCACCAATAGAGGGGCAGTTACCACTGTTGCTATACCACCGATTAACAAGTCAAACGCACGTTTAACGGCCCTATCAAACCCATCAATAGTAGGCTCCCGAATTCCAATTAGTGGAATCCCCCAAAAGTCTTCTGCTCGTGCTCGAACACTCATGCTACTAAAAATATCCGGCACAATATGCACTCGTACTGGCATGTTTTCTGCCGCTGAAATTAATTCTACAACCCGATCATGGGCACGCCATGGAAGAGCTAGAATTACATCAGACACTGCGTGATTACCTATAATCGAAGCCATCTCATCACCAGTGCCTAAAACTGGGACTCCGTCAAACTGCGCCCCTTTTAATGCTAAATCGTCATCCACATAGCCCACTGTCCTAAATCCAATCCAAGAACGTGGAGCAAGCATCTCAGCGACTCTACGCCCAACTGGACCTGCGCCAACAATTAAAAGATGGCGCCTAAGCCCCAATTGTTGTGATGATGTCAGCGTTAATCTCAGCAACAATCTCGTGACAACTAACGCAAAAAGATTCATCATCAGGAAGTACAAAAACAATAATCGAGACAAGAATTCCACTTTGAACACAAACAGGTATGCAAATAAAAGAATGAAGCACAGAAAGACTGACGGGAGAAGTGATCTTAATTCATCGACAGTACTGAACATGCGCCTAGGCTGATACACTCTAAAAAGCTGAAATGCAAAAGTCCAAATGGCCAATACGGCTAAGTAGTGCTGGGCCCCTATCCAGGGTAGATTCCGTCCAGAACCTGAGCCAAATGGCAGTTCATGCCGTAGCCAGT